>Ga0302325_10013099_pt1 | contig 17726 bp, 15 predicted proteins | sample Palsa_T0_2_FD_201948 | JGI IMG/M metagenome (GOLD analysis project Ga0302325, IMG submission 201948) | Peat permafrost microbial communities from Stordalen Mire near Abisko, Sweden - Palsa_T0_2 | ecosystem: Environmental > Terrestrial > Soil > Palsa > Peat permafrost | place: Sweden: Abisko...
GACGGTGCCGCCGACCTCGGTGATCACGAAGTCGACCTCGGAGGAGTCGGCCATCAGCTTGATCCGCTGCTTGATCTCGTTGGTGATGTGCGGCACGACCTGGACGGTCGCACCGAGATAGTCGCCGCGACGCTCGCGCCGGATCACCGTGTTGTAGATCCCGCCGGCGGTGACGTTCGAGGCACGGCTCGTGTTGGCGTCGGTGAACCGCTCGTAGTGGCCGAGGTCAAGATCGGTCTCGGCGCCGTCCTCGGTCACGAACACCTCGCCGTGCTGATACGGCGACATCGTGCCCGGATCGACGTTGATGTACGGATCGAACTTCTGCAGCTGGACCGACAGGCCGCGGGCGACGAGCAGACGGCCGATCGATGCGGCGGCGATGCCCTTGCCTAGCGAGGACACGACCCCGCCGGTGATGAAGATAAAACGCGTTTCTCCGTGAGCCATCGGTCGCTGAGCGAGTCTAGACGCGGGCCCGGCGGCAGCCGGACCGCGACTGCGGAAATTGGGCTATCGGCGGCTGCGCGACGGTCATGCGGCCCGGAGCAGCTCGCGGGCGTGCTCGGACGCGGCGGCGTCACGCTCGGAGGCACCGAGCATCCGGACCAGCTCGTCGACGACCGCGTCGCCGTGCAGCGCGGCGACGGTCGTGACCGCGGGGGTGACCGCGCCGTCCTTGACGATCGTGAAATGGCGCCGGGCCAGCGCCGCCACCTGCGGCAGGTGCGTGATGCACAGAATCTGCCGGCCCGCCGCCAGCGCCCGCAGATGCTCGCCGACCGCGCGGGCCGTGTGACCGCCGATCCCCGCGTCGATCTCGTCGAACACCAGCAGCGGGCTGTCAGCCCCGGCCGCCTGCGACCCGTGCGCCACCGACAGCAGCGCCAGCATCACCCGTGACAACTCGCCGCCGGAGGCCGACTCACGCAGCGGCGCCAGCGGCCCACCGGCGTTGGGCGCGATCATCATCTCCAGCGCGTCGGCGCCGCGTGGGCCGCAGCCGCCGTCCCGCGCTGAGAGCTCGAGCTCGAACCGGGCGCCGTCCATCGCCAACTCCGCCAGCCGCTGGCGGACGGCGGCGGCCAGCTTCGGCGCGGCCTTGGCGCGTCCTTGGGTCAATCGCTGCGAGAGGTCGCCCAGCTCGGCGGTGGCGTGCTCACGGTCGGCTCGGACGCGCTCGAGCGCATCATCGGCGTCGCGCAGCTCCGCCTGTCGCTCCCGGCAGCGTTGCGCGTGCGCGAGCGCGTCCTCGATCGTCGCGCCGTGCTTGCGCGCCAACCGCGACAGCAGCGCCAGGCGCTCCTGCACCTGTTCCAGCCGGGCCGGGCCGTCGGCCTCCTCGTCGTCGTCGGCCAGGTAGGCGCGCAGCTCGGCGCCGACGTCGGCCGCCTCATAGCGCAGCGTCTGCAGCCGCTGCGCGAGCTCGCTCAGGCGTGGATCGAGCTCCGCGCCGTGCTCGACCAGCCCGGACGCGGTCGCCAGCAGCTCCGCGGCACCCCCGTCGCTCTCCGGTACCAGCGTCTCGGCGGCCGCGGCGGCGCAGCGGACCAGCTCGTCGCGATGGGCGAGCCGATCACGCTCGGCGCCGAGCGCCTCCTGCTCGCCGGCGACCGGGCTGGCGGCCTCGATCTCCGACAGCTCGAATTCGATCAGATCGAGCTCCCGGTCACGGGCGCCGGCCAGCTCACGCAGCGACTCGGCGCGCGCAGTCAGCTCACGCACGCGGGCGTAGCCGGAGCGGACGCCGGTCACCAGCCGCCGCACGCCATCGCCGCAGTAGGCGTCCAGCAGGTCCAGCTGCGACGACGACAGCGTCAGCCTGCGGTGCTCGTGCTGGCCGTAGAACGACAGCATCTGACCGCCGAGCTCCTGCAGGTCGGCCTGCGTGGCTGCGCGGCCGCAGACGTAGGCGCGGGTGCGGCCGTCGGGCCACACCCGTCGCGCCAGCACGAGCTCCTCGGCGATCTCCGGGATCCGCTCTGAGCCACGCAGCGAGTGAGGCAGCTCGAACACCCCCTCGACGTAGGCCTCGGCGGCACCCGGACGCACGATTCCGCGCCGGGCGCGGCCGCCGAGCAGCAGATCGAGCGCGTGCGCGAGCAGCGTCTTGCCGGCCCCGGTCTCGCCGGTCAGGACGTTCAGCCCCGGCCCGAGCCGCAGCTCGGCGCGCTCCATCAACAGCAGGTTCTCGACGCGAAGCTCGTGCAGCATCCGGTCACCTGGTCTACCACCCGCACCGGCGGCAACCGGCGCCCCGAGCGCGCACCGGCGCCCGGTCGACCATCCGCTACGCGAGCCGGCCGAACTTCTGTCGCAGCCGGCTGTAGAACGAGGTGCCGGGAATCTGGGCGAGCGTTCCCTGGCCGATCTCGAAGCGCGCCTGCATGCTCTCGCCGGCTTGCAGCAGGCACATCGGGCGCCCGTCGACGGTGACCTCGACGGCCTCCTCGCGGCTGCGGTTGTCGACCGAAACCTGATCGGCCGGGGCCACCACGAGCGGCCGCGCGGTCAGCGAATGCGGGGCGATGAACGAGACGACGAACCCCTCCACACCCCAGGCCATCACCGGGCCGCCATTGGCGAGGTTGTAACCGGTGGAGCCGGCCGGGGTGGCCACGACGAGGCCGTCGCAGCGGACACGGCCGACCTCGTAGGGACCGACCGAATATCCGAGATCGGCGACACGGCTGCCCTGCTGGCGGTTGATCGACACGTCGTTCATCGCCAGCCAGCTGTGGCCGTGGGAGTCCAGCAGCCGGATCGCGGGCAGCGACAGCACCTCGAAGTCCTCGCTCAGCGCCCGGCGCCAGCCGTCGGCGGCGTGCTCGCGGTCGACCGTCGCCAGAAAGCCCATCTCGCCGTAGTTGACGCCGAACACGGGCACGCCAGTGCCGGCGTAGGCGCGCAGCGCGGTCAGGATCGTCCCGTCGCCACCGAGCGCGAAGCAGATGTCGACGTCGAGCCCGAGTCCTTCGCCGAGCGGCGCCGACAGGTTCTGAAGGTTGCCGTGCTTGCCGAGCTCGTCGACGCCGCAGCAGAGCACTACTCCCGCACGGGTAGTCGCGGTCAGCAGCGATGCGAGCGCCTCCGCCGTCACCTCGGGCCGGCGATGGGTGATCACCGACGCCGTGCGGATCATGGCTCCACCTCATGCACGGCGGCCGCGATACCCGCCTCATCCAGCGCGCCGGCACGGCCGGCCTCGGCCAGCCACGCGAACGTCTCGCGGTTGCCTTTGGGGCCGGGCAGGCCCGAGCTGGCGAACCCGAGCACCGACGCGCCGAGCGCCGTGGCACCCGCGGCGACCGACACCAGGGCGGAGCGCCGCAGCCGCGGGTCGCGGACGACGCCGCCCTTGCCGACCCCGGCGCGGCCGACCTCGAACTGCGGCTTGATCATCGCCAGGCAGTCAGAGGTCTCACCCGCCCCCGCCAGGCACCCCAACACGGCCGGCAGCACCTTGCCGACCGAGATGAACGACACGTCGATCACGGCCAGCGACGGCGCGTACGGCAGCTGCGAGGGCTCGAGCGCACGGGCGTTGGCTCGCTCGATCACGGTCACGCGCGGATCGGAACGGAGTCCCCAGTCCAGCTGTCCGTAGGCGACGTCGAGCGCGATCACCGCCGACGCGCCGCGCTTGAGCAGGCAGTCGGTGAATCCGCCAGTCGAGGCGCCGACGTCCAGGCAGCGGCGACCGGCGACCGCGACGCCGAGCGCATCCAGCGCGTTCGACAGCTTCACGCCACCCCGTGAGACGAACGCCGGAGCCTCACGGACGGCGACGACCACGTCGTCATCGACCGGCTGGCCGGGCTTCAGCGCCCGCCGACGCTCGGGCCCGAGCATCACCTCGCCGGCGAGCACCGCCGCGGCCGCGCGCGTACGCGACGCGAACACTCCACGCGCAAACAGCAGGGCATCGAGCCTCACGCGCCGCATATGCAGGTGCACGGCCCGGGACACACCGGGGTCAGCTGTGGGCGACTCCACTGCGCTCGGCGACCGCCGCCAGCACCCGCTGGGCGATCCGCTCAGACGTGTACCCGACCTCTCCGTGCAGCAGCGCCGGCGAACCGTGGGTGACGTACCGGTCGGGCAGCCCGACGCGCATGATCCGCGTGGCGCCGAGTCCGACGCCCGTCTCCGACAGGGTCTCCCACACGGCGGAGCCGAACCCACCCGCCAGCACGCCTTCCTCGACGGTCACCAGCAACTCGTGTTCGGCGGCCAGCTGCGCGGCCAGGCCGGCGTCGATCGGCTTGGCGAAGCGCGCGTCGGCGACCGTCACCGAGATCCCGTGGGAGGCGAGGATGTCGGCAGCGCCGAGCGCCTTTGAAACGCCTGAGCCGTAGCCCAGCAGCGCGACGCGGTGCTCGCCGGAGCCGACGCCGGAACTGGCCTCGCGCAGGATCTCGCCGGTACCGATCGGGATCGCCTTCGGGCGGGTCGGCAGCTCGACGCCGATCCCGGATCCGCGCGGATACCGCAGTGCGATCGGCCCGTCGTCGTACTTGAGCGCCGTGCGCAACATATGGACCAGCATGGCCTCGTCGCGTGGGGCCATCAGGACGATGTTCGGCAACGGCCGCAGGTAGGCGATGTCGAACACGCCGTGATGCGTGGGTCCGTCGTCGCCGACCAGCCCGGCGCGGTCCATCGCGAACACGACGTTGAGCTTTTGCAGGCAGACGTCGTGGACGATCTGGTCGAACGCCCGCTGCAGGAACGTCGAGTAGATCGCCGCCACCGGCTTGGCGCCCTGCAACGCCAGCCCGGCGGCGAACAGGATCGCCTGCTGCTCGGCGATGCCGACGTCGTAATAGCGGTCGGGCATCGCCTTCTGGAGAATGTCGAGACCGGTGCCGGTATTCATCGCGGCGGTGATCCCGATCACCCGCTTGTCGCGCTTTGCCTCGGCGACGAGCGCGTCGCCGAACACCTGCGTGTACGCCGGCGGCGGCGGCGGTGCGTGGTTCGCCGGGGTCGCGGACGTGGCGGGAACGGAGGCGGCCGGCGGCGTGGGGAGGCCGTTGACGATCGACTTGGGCTTGGCGGCATGCCACTTCTCCATGCCCTCCAGACCGCCGTCCTCGGCGGGCGCGAACCCCTTGCCCTTGACGGTCGCGCAGTGCACGACGACCGGGCGCTCGGCGGCCAGCGCCTCCCGCAGCGCCCGGCGCAGGTCCCGCATGTCGTGACCGTCGATCACGCCCATGTAGGCGAAATCCAGTTCCTCCCACCACAGCCCCGGGGCCCAGAACGCCTTGATCGACTCCTTGAACTGCGGGCCGAGGCGCTCGAACGCGTTGCCGAGCCCGACCGGCAGCTTCGTCAGCCCGCCCTCGACCTCCTCGCGCGCGTGCCACAGCTTCGGCGACAGCCGCACCCGGTTGAAATACCGGCTCATCGCGCCGACGTTGGGCGCGATCGACATGCCGTTGTCGTTGAGCACGACGACGATCGGGGTGCCCTCGCCGCCGGCCTGGTGCACCGCCTCGAAGGCGACGCCGCCGGTCAGCGCGCCGTCGCCGGCGACGGCCACCACGTGACCGTCCTCGCCGTACCCGCGCCGCATCGCCTCCTTGAGCCCGACCGCGTAGCCGATCGCGGTCGACGCATGACCGGCCCCCATGATGTCGTGCTCTGACTCGGGAATCGAGCAGAACGGCGCCAAGCCGCCGTACTGGCGGATCGTGTGCAGCCGGTCGGCACGGCCGGTGAGGATCTTGTGCGGGTAGGCCTGGTGGCCGACGTCCCAGAGGATCTTGTCCCGCGGCGAGTCCAGCAGCGAGTGCAAGGCAACCGCGATCTCACAGGCGCCGAGGTTGGCGCCGAAGTGCCCCCCGATCTCGCCGACCGTGTCGATGATGTGCTCGCGTACCTCCTGAGCCACCTGCTGCAGCTGCTCATCGGTGAGCTCGTGCAGGTCGACGGGGCCCTTGATTGTGTCCAGGAGATTCGGCATCAGTAGCTCCGGGTTGCGATGAAATCGGTTATCCGCTCGAGCTCCTCGGCGCCGGCCGGAGCCGCGTCTGAGAGCGCCGCCCGCGCCCGCCCGTGACATTCGTCGGCGAGCCTGCGCGCCCCGTCAAGTCCGAACTCGGTCACGTAGGTGCGCTTGCCCAGCCGCTCGTCGGCCCCCTCCTGCTTGCCGAGCTCACGACTGGAGCCGGTCACGTCGAGGATGTCGTCGACGATCTGGAACAGGACGCCGAGCTCTCCGGCGTATCCACGGAAGGCTGCCAGCTGGGCGTCGTCGTGGCCGGAGTCCAACAGCAGTACGCACTCGATCGAGGCGCCGATCAACCGGCCGGTCTTGAGCTCGTGCAGCCGGCGCAGGCCATCGGCGCCGTCCGGCGCCGTGCCCGACACGTCGATGTACTGGCCGCCGACCATCCCCTGGACCCCGGTCGCGGACGCCAGCCGCGCGGCGGCCGCGACGAGGTTGGCGGGGTCGGCCGGCTGGCGAGTGAGCAGCAGCTTGAACGCCTCGGCATACAGCGCGTCGCCGGCGAGGATCGCGACGTCCTCGCCGTACACCTTGTGACAGGTCAACCGGCCGCGGCGCAGATCGTCGTCGTCCATCGCCGGCAGGTCGTCGTGGATCAGCGAGTAGGTGTGGATCAGCTCAAGCGCCGCTGCCAGCGGCAGCACCGATTCGCGTTCCCGGCCGATCGCGTCGGCGGTCGCGAGCGCCAGCACCGGGCGGATTCGCTTGCCGCCGGCCAGCAGCGAGTAGCGCATCGCCTCCTCCAGGCCCGCGGTCACGATCTCGTCCGAGAACCGGACCTGCTCCAGATAACGCTCGACGTCGTCGCGCAAGTTCTCCGGAAAGACCGGGCGGGAGGTCGGCGTCAGCGGCAAGGTCACGCCGACGGCAGCGGAAGCTGACCGGGTAGGTCGGGAAGCGGCTCCAACGCCGCGCGGGCTGCCTGGTCCACCTGTGCGCTCACTTCCGAGGCCATCCGCGCACAGTCCTCGATCGCCTGGAGCGCCGCGTCGGCGTTCAGCTTGCCGGCCCGCATCAACTCGACGGTCCGGCGCAGGGCGGCGCTGAGCTCGCTCAGGGAATCGCTCACCTCTGCAAGGTTATCGACCGCGGTGACGACAAGATCGGCTCTCATCGACGCCCACCGGCGCAGAACGCGGGCCCGCGGTTCACCGCAGACCGTCCAGCGCCTCGTTGACGAGCGCGTCAGCGCGCGCGTTCTGGGCGCGCGGCACCGACCGGACCCGCCAGCTGTCGAACGCCTTCAGCGCCTCGATCGCCTCCGCGTGCAGCGGACGCATCGCCGGGTGCTTGACCTTGTATGCCCCGGTCAGCTGCTTGGCGACGAGCTCGGAATCATTGACCAGCTCGATCTCACGGGCGCCGAGCTGGGCCGCGTGCTGCACGCCGCGCAGCAGCGCCCGGTACTCGGCGACGTTGTTGGTGGCGACGCCGATCCGCTCACCAAGCTCGTCGACGGTCGTCCCGTCGGGTGCCGACAGCACCACGCCGATCGCGGCCTGACCGGGATTGCCCCGAGAGCCACCGTCCACGTGGATCACCAACCGGGAGTGGCTCCCGGACGTCGGCGAGGCACCCACGCTGCGACTCAGCCGCCCAGCGCGAGGCGGCCGCGGTCGTCGGCCGAGGCGTTGGTCCGGCGGTCGACCTCGGACAGCTCCGCAAGCTGGTAGCCCTGATCGAAGACCCTCACGTGCGGGACCTCGTCGGAGAGCTCGACCTGATATCGGTACCAGCACAGCTCCCAGGAGACGACCAGGTTGACCACGGACGCGGTCGCGTCGGTCGGATACACGGCGACGTCGGGCAGGCCCAGCGATCGCGCGATGCCAGCAACCGTCTTGGGATGCTCGGACCCGTTGAACAGCGAGACCGCGGCGGCGGTCTTGTTCTCGGCGCTGGTCGGAACCGCACGGACATGGCGCGGCTCACGCGGGCCGCTGCCGCTGCCCGGCTCACGTGCGGCCGGGAGGTCGCGTCCGGCGATGCTGCGCCGGCGGCGTGACGGTCGGCGGGCTGAGCCGGACCCGGCCCGCGCACCCGCGTCGGGCCAGTCGGGTGCCTGCGCCGAGCGTGACTCGGGCTGGTCGTCGAGCTCCGCGTAGGGCTCGTCGTCGAACTGGTCGGGCTCCAGCTCCAGACGATTGCGCAGGCGTCCCAGCAGCGAGCGGCGGCTGTCGCCCCGCGCCCCCGCGTCGGCGTAGGCGGGCAGCGTGCCCTCTCGCACCCAGCCGGCGTGGATCGCACGTCCGGTGCACAGCTCGCAGACGTCGTGGCGATCGCCACCGTGCACGTAGACATCGGCTCGCTCGCCGCGCAGCAGCGTCCGCCCGCAGATATCACAGGAGGAGTCGACCGCAGAAGTCCTAATTGCCCTGGTACTCACGGAGGATGTGAGGCTACTACGGTTGGCGCGCCCGGCTCGGCGGGGCCGCGTCACCGGCCCCGCCGCGCGCACCCGTCACCCCGGCGGGTCAGGCCTTCACGGCCTCCTGCTCGGCGCGTGCGTCGTCGACGACCTTGGCCGCCAGATGGCCCGGGACCTCCTCGTAGCGCGCGAACTCCATCGTGTACTCGCCGCGTCCGCCCGTGATCGCCCGCAGATCGGGCGCGTAGGAGAGCATCTCCGACATCGGCACCTCGGCCTTGATGTCGGTCATGCCACCGGCCCCGGGCTCCATCCCCAGCGGCCGGCCCCGGCGCGAGTTCAGGTCGCCGATCACGTCGCCGACCGATTCCTCCGGAGCGTTGATCGTGACCAGCATGATCGGTTCCAGCAGCACCGGCGAAGCCGCCTCCAGCGCCTGCTTCATCGCCTGCGAGGCCGCCACCTTGAACGCCATCTCGGAAGAGTCGACCGTGTGATAGGAGCCGTCGAACAGGCGCACGCGGACGTCCTTGACCGGGAAGCCTGCCACGACGCCCGCCTCCATCGCCTCGCGGACGCCCTTCTCCACCGCCGGGATGAACCCGGTCGGGATCACGCCTCCCTTGATCGCGTTGACGAACTCGAAGCCGTCGGCGTTGGCGGGATCCGGTGTCAGCGGCTCGATCTCGATGTGGCAGTCGCCGAACTGGCCTCGGCCGCCGGACTGCTTCTTATGCCGGCCGTGGGCCCTGGCCGATCCACGGATCGTCTCCTGGTAAGGAACGCGCGGCGGCCTCAGCGTCACCTCGACGCCGAACCGGGACCGCAATCGCTCGACGATCACCTCGACGTGCACCTGCGAGAGCCCGGCGACGATCTGCTCGCCGGTCTGCGCGTCGCGGTGCAGGTCGATCGTCGGGTCCTCCTCCTGCAGTCGCCGCAGCGCGCTGAACACCTTGTCCTCGTCACCCTTGGTCTGCGGCTCGATCGCGAAGGCCATGACGGGCGCGGGGAGTTTGATCGAGGGCATCGAGATCGGCTCGTCACGAGACGCGAGCCAGTCGCCGGCCCGCGTTTCCTTGAGCTTGGCGACCGCGCCGATGTCGCCGGGACCGAACTCGTCGACGTGGATCGTCTCCGATCCGTTGAACGTGATCAGCTGTCCGATCCGCTCCTTGGCGTGGTTGCGGGTATTCAGCGCCTGCGTGTCATGGTCGATCACGCCCTGATAGACGCGGAACAGGTTGATCCGCCCGGCGAACGGATCGGCGCGGGTCTTGAAAACGTACGCGAACAGCTCCTTGTCCTGCGACGGATCGAGCGTGACCTCGCCGACCTGTAGGCCGCCGTGCTTGACCGGCGAGGGCAGGTCGTCGACGATCGCGTCCAGCAGCCGGTTGGTGGCGAGGTTTGCGGTCGCGACCCCGCAGGTGACCGGGAACAGCGAGCCATGGTTGGTGCCGTCCTTGAGCGCGGTCACGATCTCCTCGTGGGAGATCTCGTCGCCATCCAGGTAACGCTCCATCAGGGCGTCGGAGGTCTCGGAGACCTCGTCCATCAATTTCTCGCGGTACTCCTCGGCACGCGCGAGCTCGGAGTCAGGGATCTCGATCTCGGCGCAGTTGTTGCGGTCGGCGCCGTCGTAGCGGTACGCCTTCATGTCGACGAGGTCGATCACGCCGGAGACCTCGTGCTCGGATCCAATCGGAATCTCGGTCGCGACCACGTGCTGGCCGAACGCGGCCTTCAACGATTCAAGCGTCCGGAAAAAATCGGCGCGCTCGCGGTCGAGCATGTTGACGAACACCAGGCGGGCCAGGTCCAGCTCGGCCGCGCGCTGCCAGAGCCGGTTGGTGTGGACCTCGACGCCCATCACGGCGTCGACGACGAACACCGCCGACTCGCAGACGCGCAGCGCCCCCAGCGCATCCGCGATGAAGCTCCCGTCACCGGGCGTGTCCAGCAGGTTGACCTTGCGCTCGAGCCACTGAAACGAGGACAGCGCCAGCGAGATCGACATTTGGCGCGCCTTCTCGTCGGGGTCGGAATCGGACACGGTCGTGCCGTCGACGATCGTGCCGAGCCGGTTGATCACGCCGGCCTGAAACAGGATCGCCTCGTGCAACGACGTTTTGCCGGTACCGCGGTGGCCGACGAGGGCCACGTTGCGGATCCGATCCGCGGCCATGTGCATGCTCAGCTCCTCTCACTCGGGTGAGCGTCCCCGGCGCGTCGGCAGCGAGGAGCGCTCAAACTCAGGAGGCCGACCTTACCGCCCCGGGCGCGCCGGTGCGCGGGGGCTCAGTCGAGCTCGGAGCTGAGCTTGGAGCGTAGCCGCAGCACCGCCTTGGTGTGCAGTTGGGAGATGCGTGACTCGGTCACCCCGAGCACCTCGCCGATCTCCCGCAACGTCAAGTTCTCGTAGTAGTAGAGCGCGATCACGAGCTTCTCGCGTTCGGGCAGCGCCGCGATCGCGTCCGACACCCGTTCACGCAGCTCCGACTCATCGACCAACATCTGCGGATCGGGCGCCGCGCGGTCGGGAAGCGTGTCCAGCAGCGAGACCTGGTCACCGCCCGGGTCGGCGCCGCTCCACAGCTCATCGAGAGCGACGATCGTCGAGTTGGCGATCTGCAGCAGCTGCTCGTGAAACTCCGACGTCGTGATCTCAAGCTCGGCCGCCATCTCCTCGTCGGTCGGCGCACGCTGCAGCCGTGACTCGAGCTTGACGTTGACGCGCTCGATCTGGCGGGCGCGGGCCCGCACCGAGCGCGGCGCCCAGTCCAGCGTCCGCAGCTCGTCGATGATCGCGCCCCGGATCCGGGTCATCGCGTAGGTCTCGAACTTCGTCTCCCGACCCAGATCAAAGCGCTCGATCGCCGAGATCAGCCCGCCGAGACCGTAGGAGATCAGGTCGGCCTCCTCCACGTGTGCCGGCAGGCTGGCGCCGAGCCTGCCGGCGACGTACTTGACCAGCGGCGAGTAGGCGACGACCAGCCGCTCGCGCGCTCGCGCGTCGCCGTTGCTCTTGTAGCGCCTCCACAGATCGTGGAGCTCGACCGCTTTGACGTTCGTGTCCAGGACGACCCCCATACGCCTACGCCCGCGGATGCGAGCCTACATACGCCGCGCGTAGACGATCTCGCTGCACCCGAGTGTAGACCTGCGTGGTGGAGATGCTGGCGTGACCGAGCAGTTCCTGGATCGCCCGCAGGTCTGCGCCGCCCTCCAGCAGGTGGGTGGCGAACGAGTGGCGCAGCGCGTGCGGATGGGCGTCGACCAGCGCCGGCGACTCGCGGGCCGCCAGCCGTGCCCAGACGCGCAGTCGCCGCCGCACGTCGGACGTCCCCAGCCGGCGGCCGGACTTCGACAGCAGCAGCGCGCTGGCGTCCTGCGCGCCATCCGCCGGGTCAGCCGCGTGCGACAGCGCCGGGCGGCCGCGCTGCAGGTAGCGCTCAACGGCTCCCAGCGCATGCTCGCCGGCGGGCACGATCCGCGTCTTGTCGCCCTTGCCGTGTACGCGAACCGCTTCCTGGTCGAAGTCGACCGAGTCCAGATCGAGCGTCACGAGCTCCTCGGCGCGCAGCCCGGATGCGTACGCCAGCTCGAACAGCGCCCGGTCGCGGAGCTCGAGCGGGGTCGTCGCGGGGATCCGGTCCAGCAGCGCCGCGACCTCCTCGGGCTTGAGCACGCGCGGCAGTCGTTGCGCGCGCCTGGGCGCCGAGAGCAGCTCGGCCGGGTTGTCGCTGCGGTTGCCGCACGTGACCGCAACCGCCAGCAGACCGCGCAGCGAGGCGAGCTTGCGGGCGACGGTCGTCGGCGCCTGCCCGCGCTGGGAGAGCGTCGCGACGTAGCGACGCAGCGAACGGACGTCGATCCGCTCGGGCGACAGCCCCGCAGCGGTCGCCCACCGCGCGAACTGGATGCAGTCGCTGCGGTACGCGGTCCGCGTCTTGGCGGCGACCGCCCGGCGACGCAGGTCGGCGTCGAACTGATCCAGCGCCGCCTGCCAGGCAGGTGTGATCGGCTCTGAGGCGGTCCCCGTCACAGCTCGACTATTCGGTGCGCGCGGTCACGCGCCTGCGCCGGAGCGCAACCGCTCCCATTCGTCGTGCATCGGCGGTCACCGGTGCATGGGGCCGTGTCGGCACGTCACTCGCCGACGATCAGGAGCTGACGTCGACCAGGGCGCCGATCGGCGTGTAGGGCCAGATCTTGGCGGCGGCGGCCAATGGCATCTCGACGCAGCCGTCTGACTGCGGGAACCCGTAGGAGCCCCGGTCGTAGTAGTGCAGCGCATCGCCACCGTCGAAGTAGCTGACCCAGAGGATCCCAGGGTCGGAGTACGTCGAGCCGTCAGGGTTGGTGCCCGACATCGTCGTCGATGCCAGATGCTCGAACACCGGGTAGGTGCCCAGCGCGGTGCCGCCGGCCGCCGCAGTGCCGGTGTTGGCCGGCGTGGTGATGATCGTGCCGCCGCTGTGCCAGAGCGTCGTGGTCTCATCGGAGTCGGCCTCGTGGACCATCACGAACGTGTAGCCGAAGTTGCTCTTCTGGCCCTTGACGACGGCCTCGATCAGCGCCTTCCAGACGGCCGGGCCGAGCACGCCGTCGGCCGTCATGTCGTGATCGGACTCGAACATCATGATCGCGCCCTGGGTGACGACGCCGGACTGGCCGGGCTGCCACTGCGCCATCAGCTGCGAGGGGGTGTTCGGGTAGCGCCAGTTGAACTTGCCGGCCGGCGTGTGCACGGCGGCGTCCTCCTGGTCGCTCGGGGTCAGGCCGACGCCCTTGCCGGAGTACTTGAACTTGACGGGCAGGTAGCCAAGCATCGCGAGGATCTGCTGGGCGCGCATGGTCGAGCCGCCCGGAACCGTCCACGTGCCTGACGTGGCGGTGCCAGATTGACCACCGACCAGCCGCACGCCGCTGGGCAGCGTCACCTGCACCTTCGCGCCCAATCCGTAGCCGTAGCCGCTGGGTACGAAGCGGATCGCGTGGCTGGAGACCTTGTGCCAGCTGCCGGTCGTCGCGGGCGTCAGCGTCGGCGTGCGTGAGCCGAGCACCTTGGAGATCGGCTTGGAGAAGCTGATCGTGATCGCCGAGCTCGGACCGATCGTCGCGCCCGGGCGCGGGTTGGCAACGGCGCTGGCCGAGCCGCCGCCGGGGAAGTAGCTGATCTGCGCGGTCGAGGAGCTCTCCCACTTGTGGATCTGCGCGGCGACGTACAGGGTGCCGGCTTCGCCGGTATGCGGCAGCGTGACCGACGTGCTCGGGGAGCTCAGCACCTTGCGCGTCAGCTTCTTCGCGGTCGTGCCGTACTCGTAGGCCTCGACCGGCGCCTTGAAGCGCAGCTTGAGCGGCGCGCCCTTGTGCAGGGTGATGTAGTGGGTGCGCGTCGACGCGGTCGGCGTCGTGTACTTGAGCGTCAGCGTCTGAGTCTTGCCGGCCAGCCAGGAGATCCACCCCGGCCGCTTGATCACGACCCTGATCTTGAGCGTCTCGTTGGCGGGGACCCGCCGCTTGGCGACAATCTCAGGATCGCCGGTGACCTTGACCGGGACGAGCTTCTGCTCACGTCCGCCGATCACCGAGACCGAGACGATCTTGCCACCGCCGAGCGGCATCCCGACCTTCGCGACCCCGCTGGCGTCGGCCTCCAGGCTGGCCTTGGCGGACACAAACACGATCGCGAGCGCGCCGAGCGCGACGATCACGAGGAGCAGCACGCCGACGGGCAGCATCCACCGACGGCGGCGTTTGGCGCCCCCGCGATTGATTGTCGCCCCGGAGAGCGGCGACTGAAAACGCCGCGGCTCGGTCGGCGGCTTCAAAGGAGAGAAGGTCGCCACTGGACGAGGATGGTAGCGAGGGCACAGGCCTCCGCGACTCACTCATCGTTAGCGGTCGCTTAATGCAAGCGGTCTTGCAGGGCGCCCCGGCTGACGCGGATCTTGCCGTCGGCCGTGGGTACGGCGGGCCGGGGTGCGCATTGGTTCACGATCGCTCGCCAACCCTCATCATGGCGCCTTGCCGATCGCTTTATCCGGCGGCGTCGATCCGCGGCGTCGCGTCGGTGCCTTGGCCGTCCTTGCTCGGCTTGCCGGCGCCGCGGGCCGCGTCGCGCATCCGCGCGCGCTCCCATTGCGACAGTCGCCACAGGTCCCGCTTGACGCGCGCCGGATCGAGCTGGCGGCCGGGCAGGTGCATGTTCGCGGTCGAGATCAGCCGTTGCTCATCGCCCGTCAGCGCCATCCACTTGGCCAGCACGTCGTCGGAATCGGGCAGCCGCGCACTGCCGTAGGGCCGGGTCTCGTCCGGGAACGTGACGCAGTACTCGTTCAGCAGCCGGTGCGTCTGCGCGAGGTAGGCGATGATCGCCTTGTGCGGATAGACCAGGTAGGCGTACGCCGCGCCGCCGGTGTCGCCCGCGTTGGCGGGACCGGCCGACTCGGCGCCCCAGACCCGGATGAACCCCAGGTCCCGGTACATCGCCCACTCCTCCTCGTTGACGCACGACTGCAGGAGCGTGCGTGCCCGCTGCTCGGCGCGGCGCTCGCGCCCCGGGTCATACGCGATCCCCTGCAGCGGAGCTCGACCGGCTCGCCGGCGCTCCCACAGCTCACTGACGCGCGGGATCAGCTCCTCGGACAGCAGCGCGACCACCACGAACGCGGCAACCAGCAGCGCCAGCAGCACCGTGCCCGCCCGCTACCGCCCGCCCGCCGCGCGCGGGATGAAGATCACCCGGTCGGCGTCACGCGGAATCTCTTGGAACGTCTTGACCATCTGCGCCTCACGGCGGCCGGAGCGGGCGGTCTGCGGCACGGCGGCCCACAGCCCCGCGTCGAGCTGGCTGCGGAACTCCTCGATCAGCCGCAGCTCATCGTCAGCGATCTCGACATCGCCCTCGGCGATCAGCACCTCGCCATGGCCCGGCTTCATCCTCAAGAAGCGCACCGGCATCATTATGTCACGCTTAGGATGCTGACCGGGCCGGGTCCGCGCCCGATTTGCGTCAGCCCGTCGCGAACCGAGCCGGCGGCCGCCTGCTTGGCCGCTCTCGCCGCGGTCAACGGATCATCGCCGTGGGCCAAGCGCGCGGCGAGCACCGATGAGTGCGTGCACCCCGATCCGTGCGAGGCAGCGGACGCGTAGCGCTCGCCCGGAATCTCGACCAGTCGCTCGCCGTCGTAGTAGACGTCGGTCGGCTCCGCGCGATGACCGCCGGTGATCACGACGATCCGCGGGCCGAGCGCGTGGACCGCCTGGGCGAGCTGTGCCGGTTGCGCTGGTGCCGCGGCGCCGGTCAGCGCTCGCGCCTCCGGCAGGTTCGGGGTGAGGACGGTCGCGAGCGGCAGGATCCGGGTGATCAGCGCCCCGCGGGCCTCCGGTTCCAGCAACGCCGCGCCGGTCTCCGACAACATCACCGGGTCGACGACGACCGGCAGCTCTGGATCCTGGGCGCGCAGCTGCGCCAGCGCCTGCGCGACCGCGTCGATCGTCTCGGTGCCACCGAGCATCCCGACCTTGACGGCGTCGACGCCGATGTCGCTGGACACGGCGCGCACCTGCGCGAGGATCAGCTCCGGCGTGACCGCCTGGATCGCGTCGACGCCGACCGTGTTCTGCGCGGTGATCGCGGTGATCGCCGTCATCCCATGCACGCGGCAGGCGGCGAACGCCTTCAGGTCGGCCTGGATGCCGGCGCCGCCGCCCGAATCTGAGCCGGCGATCGACAGCACTCTGGGAATCCGGCTCTCGCCTCGCATCCGGCTCTCGCCTCGCATCCCCGGGCGAGCCTAGCTCGCGGACCTCGCGGTTGTTCTGAGCTCTCGGGCATCTCGCCCCGGGGAGCGGCCGGCGACCGTCAGAACCGATCCAGGGTCGGGACCGCGGCGTGGGCGTCGAGGCAGTCCTGCAGGTACACGGCGGCGCCGAGGTCGCCCGTCCAAAGCGTGTAGTGGCCACGGTGCAGGCGCTCGCGGGCCTCATCGATCTGCCCGATCGCGTGCATCGCGAATGCCCGCGCCCGGTGCAGCCACACCTCCTCGCCGGTCCGAGCAAGCAGCTTGAGCAGCGCGTAGCCGCTGCCGGCGGTGCCATGGCACAGGCCCGGACCCTTGCGCGGGGGTCCCGCCCGCCAGGTCAACTCACCGCCGGCGGACAGCAGCCCGGTGAACGCGTCGTCATGGGGCGCCAGCTGCGAGAGCGACGCGACGACCCCGGGCGCGCCATGACACCACTGCAGGCGGATCCCCCCGGTGCGGGGCGTGGTGGACTCGGTCGAGGCCGGCCACTGGGCGAGCCCGGCCGCCTCGCGGCCGGCGCCGTCACGCCTGATCGCCAGGCGGGTGTAGGCCGCCACCGCCCGGCGCTGCAGCTCCGCGCGCCGGCCGGGGTCCAGCAGGTCGCCGCGTGACAGGACCGCGATCGTCCCGGCACTGCCGTGCGCCGGGCCGAGACCGTGGAACGCGCGCCCGTGCAGACGTTGGCCCCAAAGCTCGCCCGTCCAGGCGGCCCACAGCGCGTCGGCCGAACGCTCCCAGGCGGCGCGCCAGCGCGGCTCGTCGGTGCGCTCGTGCATCGCCGCCGCGGCGAGCATCGTGCCGGTCGGTCCCCACATCAGCTCAAGTGCCGGGTTCTCGGCGTTGGCCTGGATCGCCGCCTGCAGCGCATCGGCGTTGTCGGGACTGGGCGACAGCAGTTGCGCCACGAGCCGGACCCCGCACTCCCCCATCCACAGCGACGGTGCCTGGCCGACGGCGCGCTCGGGACCAGGCTCCGGGCCCGGTTCGGGGTCCGGGCCCGGCTCGGGGTCCGGGCCCGGCTCGGGCTCCCGCTGCGGGAAGTCCGGCGCGGCCGCGTGACGTTCGGGCAGACCAGCCGCGGCCGCGGCGTAGTCACGCGTGAGCGTGACGGACGCGCGGAGCCGCAGGTGCTCAAGCGCCCAGATCACGCCGGCGCCGCCGTAGTACAGCGACGCCAGCCCGGGCTCGTCGCCGGACGCCTCGGCCGCCGTCGCCCCGTCGCGGGGGTGGCCGGGCCACAGGTTCGCCTCGTCGTACGCCCGCTCGACGTCGGTCACGATCGCCGCGATCGCGTCCTGGGCGGCGCCCGCGCTCCACGCCGCGCCGGCGGGCGGCTCGTGCGCGGCGGGGTCGATCAGGCCGTCGAGGTCGGTCGGGTGCGTAGGCGTGTCGGCCACGGTCTGAAGCGTGACGGTAGTGCCCCGAACGGCCGCGACGGCCGCAGCACCCCACCACCGCTGTGCAAACGGCAAACCCGCCCCACCGACGCGCGATGTCTTCCGTTCTCTGGCAAGTTGCTGCGGAGGGG
>Ga0302325_10013101_pt1 | contig 17726 bp, 9 predicted proteins | sample Palsa_T0_2_FD_201948 | JGI IMG/M metagenome (GOLD analysis project Ga0302325, IMG submission 201948) | Peat permafrost microbial communities from Stordalen Mire near Abisko, Sweden - Palsa_T0_2 | ecosystem: Environmental > Terrestrial > Soil > Palsa > Peat permafrost | place: Sweden: Abisko...
GGAAAACCCACGTTCGGGGTTGGCCGCAGGTGCGCATTGACTGCGGCTATCGTTCTGCTGTGGGTCGCGGCTTTCATGGCCGCTCAAACGTCTCCTTCGACTCCCCAGCAAGCAGCTACGCCGCCGCGGTCGCGCAATCATGGCGAGCCGACCAGGGCCGACATCCTGCGCGGAGCCCTGAGGGTCGTCAAAGGCTTTTCCGCACCTGAGAGCACCGGGTAAAGGCCAACAATGGCATCCTTTGCGGCGAGTTCCTCGTACGACATTTCGATGGAGCCATCGCGATGCAGCACAGCCTGAAAGCGGTTGATCGTCTTGAACCATGTGAAATCCTGGATGTTCCCGAATGGCTCGGTGAGATCCCCGGTGACCACCACACGATCGGGCAGTTCCTTCACATAATGAGGTCGGGACATCCACGGCTTAAAGAACACGCAGATCGCCGGGGCGCTATCGATGAGTGTGCTCGCCGCTTCTGCTAAAGGGTCGAAGCGGCCAATCGATACCCCTCCGTCGCTACGACCGCGAAGCTCAGGACTGCCCTCCGTTTGCGGCGTGCCAAAGCTGATCGATCCAGTTCTGCCCACGCGGAATGAGTTCCAGTTCCGGTTGGAGAAAGGAAAGGCGAATCGATGGAGAGTCAGTTCGGCACCGGCGAGTTCAGGGCCGAATTCCGAATCCCAATGCAGAGCCTCATTCTCCAAGCGATAGCGGGAACCCTCCGGGGTGAAACGTAGGGTGCGACCGACCAGGTCGAACAGGTTGGCCTTCCCCAGCGCACCCTCATCTAATTCCATGACGATCAGGTCTCCTTTGGTCGAGACTTTGCCAATCGGGTGCCCCGGTTCGAGCTGTTCCTGCTGCGGGTAGGACGGGCTCGGATACAGGAGGAGGCCACATAGAACCAAAATTCCCCATCGCGCGGAACAGCCGGTGCGTTCCTTCATGCCACCTCCTGGATCGCTCAAAACCAAGACCACTGAATGCGCTAAAGAAGACGTTCATATGTTATATATAATATCCGACAGGGGCTAAACCGCTTAAGGTGTCTTGGGTTTTTGCGGTGAGAACAGCTTCCAACTTCCGTCGGCGTGAAACCCTGTGTTTTTCGGCTCAGACGGGTCCTTCGTCGTTACCGCCACTACGTGGGGTCCCCAATTCCAGCTGGTTGAGTTTTTCGAGGGCAGGTCCTATGATGTTCGTGGCTCGGCTGGAATCGTGACTCTCGACACACGAATCGCCCTGAAAGTCAGAGGGCAATCATCGTGGAACTCTCACAAGTGGAACTCTCACAATATGTTCTCGAAACTCTCCGCGAGGATGGCGAGTTCGTACTGTCCCGGGGCGAGCACTCGAACCAACCCGGTTCACCGTCGGTTTTCCTCCTAGTTCCTGCTTCAATGCAGCCAGCGTTGGAGACCCTAAAAAAGATAGAGTACGAATATTCGTTGAGGGATGAACTCGACTCAGCTTGGGCGGTTCGCTCCGTGGCCCTCTCCGAGCACGGTGGGCAGATGACGCTCGTGCTCGAAGATCCTGGCGGTGAGACTCTCGATCGCTTCCTTCCAGGGCCGATGGAAATGACGCGGTTCCTGCGCTTCGCCGTCGGTACCGCCGCCGCACTCAGCGGGTTGCACGAGAAAGAACTGATCCACAAGGATGTGAAGCCGGCAAATGTCCTTGTTAATCCCGCGACGGGTCAGGCTCGTCTCATGGGCTTTGGGATTGCTTCCCGCCTTTCGCGTGAGCGCCAGGCGCCCGAACCTCCCGAGTTCATAGCCGGCACACCCGCCTACATGGCCCCCGAACAGACCGGGCGAATGAATCGCTCGATCGATTCGCGGAGCGACCTTTATGCGCTCGGAGTATCGCTTTACGAGATGGTCACGGGGACTCTTCCATTCACGGCGTCCGATCCGATGGAACTGGTGCACTCCCATATCGCGCGACAGGCGGTGCCGCCAGGAGTGCGGTTGAACGGTATCCCGGGTCCGGTTTCGGCAATCGTGATGAAATTGCTCGCCAAGACGGCTGAGGAGCGATATCAGACCGCAGCCGGCGCTGCGAGCGACCTTCGGCGCTGTCTTGATGAATGGCAAACGAAGGGCCGGATTGATGAGTTTCCGCTTGGCGAACACGACATGCCAGACCGGCTGCTGATTCCCGAAAAATTGTACGGGCGGGCATCTGAAATTGAGACCCTTCTCGCGGCTTTCGACCGCATCGTCGCCGGCGGCCGACCGGAGTTGGTGCTCGTTTCTGGATACTCCGGCATCGGCAAATCATCCATTGTCAATGAACTCCACAAGCCGCTTGTTCCGCCGCGGGGCTTGTTCGCGTCAGGCAAGTTCGACCAGTACAAGCGTGACATCCCTTACGCCACTTTGGCGCAGGCTTTTCAGAGCCTCATCCGCTTACTGCTAAGCAAGAGCGAAAAGGAGCTGAGTCGATGGAGAGATGCCCTTCGTGAAGCGCTAGATCCGAACGGACAGCTCATTGTGGATCTGGTTCCCGACTTGAAGCTCATCCTCGGAGAACAGCCACCGGTTCCCGAGCTTCCGCGACAGGATGCGCAGGGCCGCTTCCAACTGGTGGTCCGTCGATTTATCAGCGTATTCACACGGGAACATCCGCTGGCCATATTCTTCGACGATCTGCAATGGCTCGACGCGGCAACGCTCGATTTGATGGAGGATCTGCTGACCCGGCCGGGCGTGGAACATTTGATGTTGATCGGCGCCTACCGGGACAACGAAGTTGATCCTACCCATCCGCTGATGCGCAGGCTCGAAGCGATCCGCCAAGCTGGTGCGACAGCGCAGGAGATCGTGCTTGCGCCCCTACCTCGTGAAGACCTGCGGCAATTAGTTGCCGATTCTCTCCACTGCGAACCAGAGCGCGCCAAACCGCTGGCGCAACTGATCCACGACAAGACTGCTGGCAATCCATTTTTCGCCATTCAGTTCTTTTCTGCGCTTGCCGAAGAGAACCTACTCACCTTCGATCACGGCGAACGCCGATGGTCCTGGGACCTGAATCGCATTCAGGCGAAGGGTTATGCCGACAATGTCGTGGACCTCATGGTTGCGAAGTTGAACCGGCTACCTGTCGACACCGTGAATGCATTAAAGCGGCTTGCCTGCCTCGGCAACAGCGCCGAGTTCGCCCTACTGGCATTGGTGTACGAGGTTTCGGGAGAGGAACTGCACAGCGATCTGCAGGAAGCGCTGCGAACCGGACTCGTTCTCCATTCAGAAGGCTCGTATAGGTTCCTCCATGACCGGGTTCAGGAAGCAGCCTATTCCTTGATCCCTCAACATCTGCGCGCCGAGGCGCATCTCCGAATCGGCAGGCTGCTGGCAGAGCACACTTCTCGCGAGAAGAGGGAGGAGGCGATCTTCGAGATCGTCAATCAACTGAACCGCGGCGCCGCGTTGATCACCTCACCAGACGAGCGCGAGCAACTGGCGGAGCTCAACCTGATTGCGGGCAAGCGTGCCAAGGCTTCTACGGCCTACGCCTCAGCCCTCAACTATCTCATCGCCGGTGCGGCCCTGTTGCCAGACGACTGTTGGGAGCGCCGGCCGGATCTCATTCTTGCGCTGGAACTGCACCGGGCCGAATGCGAGTTTTTGACTGGCGAACCGGCGACCGCGGAGGCGCGCTTGACCATGCTTTCCTCCCGCGCTGCCAATGCTATCGATCAAGCGACCATCGCCTGCCTGCGCGTTGACCTGTACACGACGCTCGACCGGAGCGACCGGGCGGTCGACGTCTGTCTCGCCTACCTGCGTCATCTAGGCATCGACTGGTCGCCGCATCCACCGGAAGAACTAGCGCGACGTGAATACGAGCGTACCTGGTCACTGCTCGGAAGCCGCGCGATTGAGGAGCTCGTTGATCTGCCGTTGATGAGTGACGCGTTGTCCCTCGCAACCCAGGATGTTCTGACCAAGGTCGTGCCGCCGGCCCTGTTTACCGACCGTAATCTGCTTTCGCTCGTAATCTGCCGCATGGTGAATCTCAGTCTCGAGCACGGCAACAGCGACGGATCATGCTTCGCTTATGTGTTCCTTGGCATGATCGCTGGACCCCGCTTCGATAATTATGAGGGTGGTTTCCAGTTCGGCCAGCTCGGGTATGCGCTGGTCGAAAAGCACAGTTTGCATCGTTATCGGGCTCGAACCTACATGGCATTCGGAAGTTTCGTTATGCCATGGACGAGGCACGTTCGGACAGGTCGTGATCTGGTACGTCGCGCCTTCGATGTCGCGAATAGAATCGGCGACCTCACCTTCGGGGCATATAGCTGCAACAACCTGAATACAAATCTTCTGGCAGCGGGAGATGGGTTGGCCGAAACGCAAGGTGAAGCCGAGCAAGGTCTCGAGTTTGCACATAAGGCGCGATTCGGCCTCGTCATTGCGATCATTACTGTGCAGCTCCAACTGATCCGGACGCTTCGTGGTCTGACGCCGGCATTCGGATGTTTTGACGACGAGCAGTTCGAGGAACGCCGCTTCGAACACGACTTGGCGAGCCAGGCGGATCTGGCACTGGCGGAGTGCTGGTATTGGATACGGAAGCTGCAGGCCCGCGTGCTGGCGGGCGATTATCGTTCCGCAATCGACGCGTCCTCAAAGGCTCGACCGTTGCTTTGGACATCTCCTTCCTTTTTTGAGACGGCGGAATATGAATTCTACAGCGGCCTCTGTCGGGCAGCGTTGTGTGATTGCACATTGGCGGACGAGCGAGGCAATCATTTCGAGGCTCTGGCCGCCCACTATCGCCAGCTCGAGGTCTGGGCAGCGAACTGTCCGGAAAATTTCGGGAACCGCACCGCGCTGGTGGGTGCAGAGATCGCTCGCTTGGAAGGGCGAGAATTGGATGCCGAACATCTCTACGAAAAGGCCATCCGGTCAGCGGATGCAAACGGCTTTGTCCACAATGCGGCGCTCGCAAATGAACTCGCCGCACGATTCTACGCGGCGCGTGGTTTCGAAAAGATCGCAAACGCCTACTTGCAGGACGCTCGGTACGGCTATCGCCGTTGGGGAGCCTATGGCAAGGTGAAGCAACTCGACCATTTATATCCACACCTCGGGAAAGAATCGCCCGCTTCGGGCCCCGCGAGCACAACTGTGGCGCCGGTCGAACTCCGGGTGTATCCACACCTCAAGAACGAGCCCGATCCCGGCCCCACGAGCACCATTGTGGCATCGGTCGAACTCCTGGATCTGGCGACGGTGATTAAAGTGTTGCAAGCAGTCTCGGGCGAGATGGTTCTGGAAAAATTGATCGACAGACTCATGCGCGCGGCTATCGAGCACGCAGGCGCAGAGCGGGGTCTCTTGATCGTTCCGCGAGGGGATACGCTGCAGATGGAAGCGGAAGCAACCATCGGTGGAGAGGGTGTAACCGTTGATCTCCGAGATGGCACCGCTGCCCCCGCCGCTTTGCCGGAATCTCTCGTTCGCTATGTAATGCGCACTCGAGAGATAGTGATTTTCGATGATGCATCCGTTCAGAGTCCGTTTTCTGCGGATCCCTACATCGTTCAGTCTCGCGCCCACTCCATTTTGTGTCTACCGTTAGTGAACCAGACCAAGCTTACCGGTATTCTCTACCTTGAAAACAATCTGACGCCATACGTTTTCACTCCTGGCCGTGTCACGGTGTTGAAGGTGCTTGCGTCGCAAGCAGCAATCTCGCTCGAGAATACGCGCCTTTATGGCGATCTCGAAGATCGCGAAGCGAGGATTCGCCGCCTTGTCGAAGCCAATGTTGTGGGGGTTGTCATGTGGAGTCTCGACGGTGCCATCATCGGGGCCAATGAAGCATTTCTCCACATGGTGCAATATGGCCACGAAGATCTCGCCTCCGGTCGTGTGCGCTGGACAGACCTCACACCCGCCGAATGGCGCGACTGCGACGAACGGGCAGTAGCTGATTTAAAGGCGACCGGGATCTTTCAACCTTTCGAGAAGGAGTACTTCCGGAAAAACGGTAGCCGTGTGCCAGTGCTCGTCGCCGGCGCACTCTTCGAAGGAAGTAGGAATGAAGGGGTCGCTGAGGGGGTCGCTTTCGTGGTCGATTTGAGCGAACAAAAAAGGGCCGAGCAAGAGCGTGAAAGGCTGCGACAACTAGAGGCCGAGCTGGCGCACATCAATCGTGTGAACACGTTGGGGGAAATGGCCGCGTCGCTGGCACACGAAATCAAGCAGCCCATCGCTGCCGCCATCACCAGCGCCAACAGCTGCCTGGAATGGCTGGCACACGAACCGCCCAATCTTGATCGAGCCCGTGCAGCGGCAGCCCGAATCGATAAGTATGGGAATCGTGCGGCGGAGATCATCGACCGTATACGTTCGTTCTACAAGAAGTCTCCTCCACAACGTGAATTGGTCGACGTGAACGGAATTGTCGAGGAAATGCTCACGCTGCTGAAAGGTGAAGCCAATCGATACTCGGTTGCCATGCGCACGGAACTCGCCGCCGATCTGCCCAAAATCATGGCGGATCGCGTGCAGCTGCAGCAGGTTTTCATGAATCTGATGCTCAACGCCATGGAAGCCATGAAGGACTCGGGCGGAGAGCTGACGGTCAAGTCGGAACTGCTGGACGATCGACTCCAGTTCTCGGTCAGTGATACAGGTGTGGGGTTGCCAATGGAGAAGAAGGATCAGATGTTTTCTGCGTTCTTTACCACCAAGCCGCAGGGCAGCGGCATGGGGTTGGCCATCACCCGTTCTATTGTGGAGTCGCATGGCGGGCAGTTGTGGGCAAGCGCCAACAGTGCAGCGGGCGCAACTTTTAATTTTACGCTACCGATCCAAGCCACGGAGTCATCGCCGTTGGTTGCCTAGGCACTCCTTCGTCTCCTGGGTACATCCCTGAACATGAGACCTCTTTCAAGGACCATGCACGAAAGTATCGTGCACCCGATCAGCGTCCAGGGGACGAGATGAGAAATCCACACGATTCTCAGCCCAAACCGAAGTAGGGCGATCCATCCCAAGATCAAGAGCGCGCCGCTTAGTACTGCTATCAGTCTGCGCCTGTCCAACCATCGGAGGTGCAGCGCGCACCCGGCATGGATCATCAGCGCGAACGGAAAAGCCGCCACCAAATCGATGAAGTAGTGTTCGCCCAGACCTAGAGTCGCGAGCACCGTGCCCATCATAAACAGCACAAGAAATGACTTCGTCCAATACGAAAGCCCTTCGGCATACCACAACGCGAGCAATGCCCACGCCAGGTGCAGGGAAGGGAAGGCATTTCGGGCACCGGAGATGAGTGTCGGCTGGACTAGCATTTCCTTGAGTTGCTGACCTGAAAAAGGGTCGAAAGGAAATCTTGATCCGAACAAGTAAATGGGGCCGCACGCTGGAAACAGATTGTAAAAAACGATCGCTACTGGTCCCGCGATGAAAAGCCCGAGAAAGACGCTCATGGCCGCGCTCCCACGGCGCATCAGTTGATTGGCATACACGAGCATCACCGGAATGGGTAGAGCATAGTAACAAAGCAAGGCGATCCGGGTAAGCCATCGCGACCGCAACACAAGTTGCCCCGCCTTGAAGCTTAGCTGCACTCCCATGCTAGCGTCGAAGCTGTAAAGAAACAGATCAAGCGTCTTCGGGTGCAGCGAGCCGGTAATCGCAAGCGGCGCAGAACCCGCATATCCAAGCAGAATGAACAGTAATGGAGGCAAGAATGCATAGTGCAGCCGCTCGCATTCTTCTTCGACACACCAGATTCTTCGAATCGCCAGAAGCGCAAGGCAGCTGGTTCCTAATAAGGCCAGCGCTGGCGTGATTCGCAGGGGCGCTTTGAGAGCAGCGGCTTGCAATAGGATCAGCAGGGCCGTTGCGAACAAAAGCTGGAGGACTTCCCCCACAGGCCGGACGCGAAGAAAAACTATGACCGTGCTGGCCAAAGTTATTGAGAAAAACATATCGATCGCGGTTAGGTGGTAGAAGTTGCGGTTCAGCGCCAGACCTATAACGACGAGGACCACAAATCCCGTTCCTACTAGCCTCATGGGCCCGCTCACACTGCTGCCCCCGCCTGGCGGCTGCGCACAGACAGACCGGCGATCCCGCACAACAATGACAGAACAGCCCAACCCATCAGTGCCAACCGGTTGCTACGCATCAGCAAGACCAATTCCAGCGGCGAAAAGAACAGCGCAGCGATCGCTGCAATCGTCAGAAAATCGGACCATCCCCGAACCTTATCTTCATCTTTACCGAGCAATTCATTCGCCAACAGCAAGATGGGAAGCATGATCATGCTCAGGTCGTACCCTAGGGCGTGATAGCTGACGAGTACCGTCGCAACTGCGCTCAGCGAGAACTTCAAGTCAAACGGACTTGTCCCCGCACGGCACCGCCATGCGGCAAACAGCAGCACTGCCACGGAGGACACCAGTGCAACTACCCCGACGTAGGAGTCGCCATGCAGAAGCACGTACAAAATTCCACGCAGGTTGGGCATGTCCGAAGGCATGATCGCACCCCGCGCCATGGTGTCCTCCAACTGCACTACATAGCGGGGATACAGCAGCATTCCCTCCCTGCCCACAATGGCAAGGCTGACCAATGCCAAGACCCCTGCAATGGGTAAGAATCCATACAGGATCTTCTTCCTTCCCTGCACCAGCAAGAAGAAGATGAGTGGCAGGATGAGGTGAGGCTTAAACAGTCCAAGCGCAAGCCAGCCCCCGGCGAAGAGGTCGCGGTTCCTCTTCAGACATAAAAACGCGAGGGTATAGAGGAACAAAAGCAGGATCGCGTCCTGCCCCTGAAGCAGGGCGAAAAAGATCGGAAAGAAACCTAGGCTGGCCAGGATCCAGAACGGCCATGGATAGTTTTGAAGATGGTGCAGTTCCGGCTGCAGCAGGAATGGCAAGCTGATCAGCATCGCCAGATTTACCAACGCCCACAGCCCAAATGCGAAAGGATAAGAGACACAAGCGAAGGGAGCGAAGAGCACAGCCTCGAACGGCGGATGGTTGTAAGGTAGTGCATCGAGGCGAATGGCGACTTCGGGAGCGAATTCTCGCTGTACCTTGAACTGTGTCATGTTGTCATACAGCTGGTGTCCCAGCCCCTGTCGGATCATTGTCCCCGCGCAGTAGTAGATGGTGAAATCCGAGTATCCCTTCGAGACGAACTCGCGCACATTCCAAAAGACAATAGCGTGAATCATCACCATACCGGTCAGGTACAGGTAAACAGCGGACTTCAGCTTCGAGGCTTTCACGCAGCACCATTGCTCGCACGAGGCTGGCAGCCTGTTGAAAAACCTCAAAATCGTGTCATTCCATGGAGACGCAGCAGCGCGGAGAAACCGCAGTTTTCCTTCGATTGTAAGAACCGCAGGTTCCCTCGCTCGGCTCGGGATGACAATAAAATAGGACTTTTCAACCCAACTGCTCAATGAAGCGAGCCCATTTTATCTCGAATACGCCGCCGCTGCAGCCAGCCGATCATGTGCAGTAATGTACTAACAAAGGACACTACCTCGTCTCCTCGCCACAAGCGAGTGGGCTTGTGTCACGATGCTGCCCATAATGCTGGATTCATCAGTTCATTAGTTCATTGGAGGCGCAAATCCGTAGCTGGCAGCGGTTCATCGGTCTTCTCCGTCTGGTCAAGCAAGAGAGGCCAGATGAGGGGAATCAAGGAGACAGGAATGAAGGCAGCGATGGGAACTGGTCCGGCGGATGACACGGACGCGATTTACATTCTCATCACCGGCGCAGGGCATAGTACTCGTTGATGGGACGGTCATCGCTCAGAGCGGGGGTAGAGGGAGATGCCAAAATGAGACGATCGATGGGCATTTCGTTGTTCAGGATGCTTGCGAAGCGGCCTTCCGCCGTGGGTTGTGGACCCCACTCCACCAAATCGACCGCTGCACCCTCCGACAGGCGCTGGGCCAATTCATTCGCAGTGCGGTTGGGAAGGAGACGGTCGCTGGCGAGAAAGTGAAATCCCCAATTTGGCCTGTAGGTGAACACGCGGACGTAGGGGAACGATCGGCGCAGGGCAAGTGCCACGGCTGCCAAATCTTCGGCATCGCCAGACGGTATCCACTGCTGCAGCACGCCTCCCGGGCGAAGACGTTGCCGGACGACCGAGTAGAAATTCTCGGAATAGAGCAGGCTGGAACCAGCGGCCTCCACTGGCGGTGGAGGATCGATCGTGATTACATCGTATTGCTGCGACGTACGCTCCAGGTAGCGGCGGCCATCGTCGATCACCACATGGGACAGAGGAGAACTCAGAATCGCGGGGCCGTCGCCGTGGAAATAGCCGAACAAACGCGGCACACTGGGAACCAGTTCAACAGCCGTGACCGGAATTCCCCAGGATCGCAGCGAGCGAAACGTTGTCCCCATGCCAAAACAGACCACGAGGGCATCCTGGGGAGGACGGTCGAGGAAAGCCAACGGGAGATGCGCCATCATCTTGGTAATTGGCGTTAGCGTGGTCATGGTGTAGCCGTTGACCAACAACAACTTGTTCATGCCACTTCCGGTCGCGATTACGGTGGCGGTCGAATCCCGCAGCACCTTACTGCCTTCGCCGTACTGCTTTTCAGAGCTCCAGCTTGCCAGAAACAGGAGCAGGACCAGGGGCAACAATAGGTAAGACGCAATTTGCGGGGCAAAACCTGCCGAGGCGGACCGAAGCATGGGGCGAACGCCGATGATTAGCCATGGCAGCGACAGCATCACCAGCGCCCAGCGTTCGCTCATCCATGGCAGAAGCACGAAGCCGGCCAACAGCGGCCCAAAGATGCAGCCAATGACGTTCACCGCGTAGGCCTTACCAGCCTTGGCCGGATTGCCTCCCGCCCAGCGGTCGACCAGCATGGGCGTCAGATACCCGAGCAGGCCCGTGAAGGGCGCGATGCCCAACACCAGCCGCAGTGAGCCGGGGAGATCAATATGGGGTCTGGCCGCCAACAGCGGAAACAGGGAGAAAAGGGCCAGCAGCGTCCAGGGCAAACTACTTTTGTTCACTCGCTCGGAGTTCCAGCTGCGGTAGATGCGCGATCCAACGAAAGTCCCAGTCAGATAGACGGCCAGAATGGACGCGAAGGCGTATACCACGGTTCCGATGTAGGGCGTGAATTGACGGACCCAGACCACTTCCATGCCCATGCTGGTGAGACCGGTAGCGAACAGCAAGGCGAGAAGAGAACCCTCTCCGGTTGAAGTTGGGACTCTTTCATTCGCGGTTTGCCGCTGTTCTCCGACTTCGTTCCGCCGAACACTCTTCGATGCCATCAGCGCCAGAACTCGGATGAGGCCGTTCGAAGCAGCCCCCACCCTCAGCGTCCCGTGAAATCCGAGCAGCTCGATCAAGAACAAAGAGAGAACCGTTCCCACTAACGCGCCGGCCACGTTGGCTGTGTACAAATAACTGAATGACCGCGAAGATTCCCAGGGAAACGCGCGCTCGATCGCCAGCATTGCCACCGGAATGGTTGCTCCCATCAACGCGCACCAGGGAATCAACGTGAAGGCGACCCAGATGCCGGAGACAATGTAATATTCCGCGGATGAGCCGGATCCCGACCTTTCCAGGATGCTGTGTCCCAGATTAAGCTCGTAGGGAACGAGCATTCCCGAGGTACCGATCAGCAGCTCGATCGCGGCGTAAAGGCGGAGAGTTGGGAGGCCGACTCTTCTCCCTTGCCTGCGTATCAATGCCCCGCCGGCCCACGACCCCAACCCCAGTCCAGCCATAAAAACCGACAGCACGATGGACACCATGGCGGTGGTAACCCCGAATTGCGCCATGGACAAGCGCAGCCAGACCAGTTCGTAAAGAATGCTGCAGAACCCCGAAATGAGGAAAAAACCGGAATACCAGCCCACAAGGTCTCTTTCTGTGAATAAGGCCAGGTCTCTATTACTCAGTTTGCAGAAACCAGAGCGGTAGATAGGGAGAAGGCCATAAAAGAACGCAGTCATCTCCTTCAAGTTGCCAAAAGCAACGTTTGAATTGTGGCGTGTCAGTTATGCAGGCGCTGCTCTTTTCCGGATGCTAACTAAAGTCAGATAGGAGACGCCATAGAGAACTGCGGCCAGCAATACGAGGGACTTGATCCCCGTCCATAGCGACAGTGATTCCAACAGTCCTCCAACCAATGCGCCGAATAAATTCGCGCCGAGTGCCTTTCCCTCGAACCTAACCCTCTCGAAACTCTGGATGAAAATAATTCCAGCGAAGAAAACCGGGAGGCAAAGCACTACGGTTGCAGCCACAGCCCTTATCCAAATAGAGGCAAAGAAAAAGCTACTCAACGGTACGAGATAGGCGATCCCAAGCGACACAAAAACACCCGCATAGGCGCTTCCGTAGGGTACCCGGGGAATCCCTCGTACCAGCAGATTTGCCGCAGCGATCAGAACCAACACGCCGCCGACCACGATTGAGTTCACTAACCAAGTAGTCCCGAAGAGCAGGGCCATTCTGCTTACGATTTGAGCTTCCAGCAGCATGAAGCCTGCCCCCAGAAAGAAAAAATGCCAATACGTAACGGTGAGACTTACCCCCGTTTTCCTTAGCGCCAACCAACTGAAGGCGACCAAAACTAAAGTGAGCAATGCGAGACTCAGCGGGATGCCGCGCTGTCGCTGGTAAAAATATGGCCAGTCGTCTGTCGTAATCTGGACGTGAGATTCGGTCCCCGGCTGATTCCCGGAAAGGTAAGTCGGCAGGCTCGGGTCATTCATGACAAGCCGGATTCGTTCTGGGGAGCCAGCGATAAAGAATCGGCCCGGCGTCGCGTAATCAGACTGCTGCGCGTTCATATCCACGGGTGTTTGGCCGAAGACAGTGCTCACGAGCCGATAGAGCCGGCCCGCAATCCAGGGTGTCGTAACCCAGAACTTGACAATGAAAACACCGTCCGGCTTGAGCAGACGCTTGGCCGCCCGAAAAGCTTCCAAGGTGTAAACATAGTTGTCCGTGCGGATGTTCGAGTAGTAAGACGTATCGGTGTGCGAATCGAGCAACGAAAAAACAATCAGATCGAACTGATCGTGGCTGTTCTGAATATAGCTCCTGGCATCGTCCACAATCACCTGTACCCTGGGGGAGTCGTAAGGGTGTTCGAAATGTAGCTTGCGTCCCAGCTCAAGAATAAGAGGGTCTATTTCTACTGCAACGACACGCCCCGCACCGTTTCTGACGGCAGCCGCAACGTCATTTCCGGTTCCTGCACCCAGGACCAACACCGACGCGGGATTCGGACAAAAACGATATGGGACATTGTAAGCGTTAGCTTCCGCCGGAACCGTGCGAAACAATTCCGGATGAGTGGCCACGAAACTCGGTGAAAGATTGATTATCTTCTGATACCACGCCCCGTTCGTCTTGAGTTCATACTCAATCGGATGACTGGCCGGAAGAGGGGTCAGCGTTATCTTCTGATACGGTGACCACAACTCTCTTGCCGGAAAGGCGGGACCAATGCTAACAAACCCAACACATATCAAGAAAGCCACTAAAGAGGTCCACATGAGAAGAGGTACTCTCCGCAACAACGCAGCCAACATCAATCCGCTCAGAGCGAACCACACCGCGGGTGGTTGGTACCAAAAACACAGCATTGTGTAAAGAATGATTCCGACCACACTGGCCATCACATTGACCGTGTATGCAAGAATTCCGTCGGGAGCAGATTCAAGAGACCATCCAACGATCTGTCCCAACGGAACGAAAGCGAAACTTATCAAGGCAAATAAGAACGCCAGCAACACGATCGCAATGAGGGATGCGATGATCCCCTTCGGGATGCTAGGCCCACCGAACAGCGCGGACTCGGAGGCGAGAGCAATAAAATATGGAACTTGTAGTATTGCCATTTGCAACGCGCGCCAAGGCAAACGGAGCAGCACCACCAACAAGCAAAGCGGGAACACCAGGGCAAGCAGTTGGATAGTTCGGCGGCAGAAGTAATATCCTAATCCAAAACCCAGGAAGGAACCGACCAGCACGACATTCTTAAAATAGGAAAAAACAGGTACCTCGGATGAGACCCACCGAATCATCAGCATTTCTAAGAACAAACTGAGCACGCTCGCCAAGGCGAGCTGAAACCATCCAAAACCTCCGACTTGGGAGGGAGCGAACTCCCATGGCCTTGCGACCCCGCGAATCCAATGTGAAAGCCTGCTTCGAGAGCCTTCCTCATAGAAGACCAGTAAGAGAAAAACTCCTGACATCACAACTACGAGGAAAGCTCCAAGTGCCAAGGGCGCTTGCAAATCGTTATCCATGAAGTGTTCTGGTAATTTGCTCCCTCAGCAGACTCAGAATCGATAAAGAATGTATGTTTGTTTCCCCGACTCGGCGCAGTGACCCGCCCTCAATTCCCGCTCACCTGAGCATACCCTAAAAAGTTTTTCTAAGCGCTCCTTGTCCCGCCTCAGTTGGGCACAAGTCGCTGAAAAGCGAGTGCATCCGACCGGGGACGCCGCTGTCGCTGGAAGATGCGCGGCGTCTGGTGGAGAGCTACGCGGAGCATTACAAAAACGTCCGCCTGAACAGTGCCACCGGCTACATCACGCCGAAGGACGTGCTGGCGGCAGTTTTGAAGGGAGAATTACCAGTTCGGCCGGGCATGCTGTGAGCAAAAATTGGAGGATATAGAATGTATCGGCGACCTCAGAAAATCGATCGTGATCTTTCTTCCTTGTAATCGAGACGACCAAAAGGCTTTTCGTCTTGCGGAATTTCGGGATCGATGGCAGAATTCCGGTTCTTTGACTGGAGATTTCTGGTCTATGCACATGTCACGCTTGGCACTGCCGGCCTCTCTCATCGCTTGTTCGGTGATGTGGATTTATTTCTTTCAAGTAATGGAGCCAACCATAAAGGCCGAAGCTGTTCAATCTCACGATCAAGGCAAAGTTCTGGGCGATCTTTTTCCAAGTTGGTATGCCAGCAGGGCTTTCTTTCTGCAACGCGATAATCCGTATGGCCAAAAGGTGAGTGGGGAAATCTACAGAAGCTATTATGGAACTGGTCTCGTCACTAAGGGACGCAATGAACAGAGGTTCGCATATCCTTTCTATACCATATTCCTGCTTTATCCTCTGATCGCCTTCCAGTTTGAGCAAGTGCAGATCGTTTCGGGGGTAGTGCTTCTGATTGCGATCGCGTCTGGGACGTTTCTCTGGGCCAAACTGTTTCTGCCAGACCTAAGCCCCAGAACGTTACTCATTCTTGAGGCCTTAGTGCTGAGTTCTCATCCGGCGTTGCAGATAGCCGACAGGCAACAATTAAGTGGTCTTGTGATCTGTTGTCTTGCGTTATCAGGATTTCTATTTGCGAGAGGCAATCTAGTAACGGCAGGATTCGCTTTAGCTCTGTCTAGCATCAAGCCCCAAATGGCGTTACTTCCTACAGCGTGGATGATTGGTGTTTCCGTCTCAAATTGGAAGCAATTAAAGAATTTCGTTTATGGCTTTGCTGCGCTGCTCGCGGCCCTGCTCGGAATCAGTCATGTGTTACTCCCGGGATGGGAAGGCGATTTCTTGCGGGGCATGCAAGCCTACGACAGATACGCCGTACCGTTGTCGATCATTGGACTCTTCGCTGGTCGTAAGGTCGGATTCATAACGGGGATCATCGCTTGCTTTATCCTGGCCGTTCTGTGTTGGAGATGGAGAAAAGCGGCGAGAATCTCATCGGAGTTTCGCACGATGCTTGCACTCGTGTTTGCAACGTCCGCCGTATTCATGCCCGTTAGCACTCCCTACAACCAGTTGCTCATCCTCCCCGCGGTCCTGGAACTAATCAGGCATTGGGACGATCTCCGCAAGAGCATTTCATCGCGCGTCTTGTTGATTTGCTTAGCAGTTACGTTCTGGCCTTGGGTAGGGGCGAGCATTTTCCTAATATATTCCTTCGTGGGTAGCGTGGGAGTGTGGTGGACAGCCCCATTCTACCTGAGCCTGATGTTCCCGTTGATCGTTTGCTACTTAGTCGCGAAGCTACGATTAAGCAGTGGATCTGTGGTGCTTTATAACCCAGCAAGATGACGACAAGATGACCAGTCCCCTTGATGGTTGTGAAACGAATCGTGGTTCCAGATGCTCCACGACCTTCATATCGTCATCGATGCATCGCACTCTGGTGATAGTCAAGAGGCTGAGCCAATCCTTTGAATGAACCGTGCAAAACGTTCAGCGCCAACAGAGCTTCGTCGTACCAGAGGGAGCGGCAGCAAAAGAACTGTCTTAAGCGCAAACCCGCGCCCACAGCGCCAACGGCCAGTGCCCATTTTGGCCACCGCAACCGACGATCGCCGTTCGCCACTACCACCCACCGATGCGGACGGGCGATGCGTCAGGCTCAACGATCCAAACCTTGCGATTGCTGAAATATCGCAGCAGTTCGAGATTGTCTCCTTGGCCCATGTCGCGCGCCCACACGATTTTGGCGTGATCGATGTCGGCGGCGTTGTATACCCATTCCAGGTTCGGATCATGGCCCGGGGCGTAGCGTACGATCACGAGGTGTTGTCCCGGCAGGCTATCCAACTCACTTACTACGTGGGCACGATCCAGATTGCCTCGGGGCCATCGAGGCTCAATTTGAGCGTGTGCCAGAATTGCGGAGACGCGCAACAACACCATCGCGCCGCAAACAAGCGGGATGGCCCGCACTAGATCGCGGCCCACAGGCCTCAGCTGCCATCGCCAGACTCTTAAGTGGCGCAAACCCTGGATGATTATCAGGTAGAGCAGGCCTGTGGCCGCCGCGAAGTAATGATCGTAGAAGAATGTCTCCAACATCAGGCCGAAGAGAAAGAAACCGAGCGCAAAAACTGGAAAGCGCATTTTGCGATCGCGCACGATCCACGGAAGGCTTAGCAAAGGAATGGTTAAAGCCGGGCCGACGAAGAAAGCCCAAATCATCAGCAACCTGGTTTGCCAATGGAGCAGAAAACCGGGAAGAGTACGACCCTCCTGATACAAGCCAAACTCCCATTCGTAGAACTCGCGAATCCCGGAGTGATGCCAAACTGGTATAGGCCGCGGTTCTTGCCACAGGAAATACGGTGCCCGCGCAAATGCCGCCCGGCTCACTTGGTAAGTCATGCGAAATGGATTACCGGTGACACGGTAATAGTAGTAGCTTGTAGCCACAGCGGCTGCGACGAGCACCAGAAGCGTGGGCACGACCATTGTGCGAAAGGTTTGAAGGACCTTTGGCCTGGACCTTGCCAGCCACACGATCATTGCGATGGCGACCGGAATACTGAGAACAAGTCCTTCGTATGGACGCGTATCGGCGAGGATGACCAATCCCAGTGCCATAAGAAGGGAATCAGCAACTCGCGCTTGCCGTTTGAGCCGAGGCAAGGCCCCAAGCACTAGCGCGCCTCCCAACGCGGGCAGGGAGCCACCCCAGTAGCTGTTCATCCAATAACCCAGGATTCCAATCCGCAATACGGCCAATAATCCTCCAAGCAGGGCCCATGGGGGTGGCAGCCAACCTTGCAACATCCAGCAGAGAGCCGAACCCATCAAGGCAGTCCCCAGCAGTACGCCAATCCACGGGTGCCCCAAACGCATGCCTAGTGCCAATAGCAAACCCTGGCCGGGAGGGTAAATCGACATGTAGGTCGGCTGCTGAATGATCTGAAAGCTTTCGAAATGAACCCACAGGGGATGAGGAGGATTCGTCAAA
>Ga0302325_10013102_pt1 | contig 17726 bp, 11 predicted proteins | sample Palsa_T0_2_FD_201948 | JGI IMG/M metagenome (GOLD analysis project Ga0302325, IMG submission 201948) | Peat permafrost microbial communities from Stordalen Mire near Abisko, Sweden - Palsa_T0_2 | ecosystem: Environmental > Terrestrial > Soil > Palsa > Peat permafrost | place: Sweden: Abisko...
ACCAGCGGCTTGTGCAACTCGTGGACGACGGCAGACTTGCCGATACCGGAATATCCGGAAACCAGGACCAGCTCCGGCAAGCCGCGATCGACGACGCGATCGAACGAGGCAAGCAGGGATTTGATCTGGCTCTCTCTTCCGTACAATTTCTCCGGAATCAGCAGCCGATCCGGCTGGTCGCGCTGGCCGAGCGGAAAATATTCGATCCGGCGTTGCGCTTCCCAAGCGGCAAGGCAGCGCTTCAGGTCATGCTGGAGACCGGTCGCGGTCTGGTAGCGATCCTCGGCCGTCTTGGCGAGCAGCTTCATGATGATCGCCGAGATGGCGCCTGGCACCTCCTTCACCCGTTCGGAAGGCGGTATCGCGCGTTTCGCGACGTGGCAGTGCACCCATTCCATGGGACGAGCCGCGGTGAACGGCAGGGTGCCGGTGAGCATCTGGTAAAGCGTGACGCCGAGCGCGTACAAGTCGCTGCGGGAATCGATCGAGCGATTCATGCGCCCGGTCTGTTCGGGTGCCATATAGGCAAGCGTACCTGCGATGGTCTCGGGCGGTTCGAGCGCCGGCCGCTCGCGTGGAAGGCGGGTCGCGATGCCAAATCCGGTGAGCCAGGCGCGGCCGGTCGCGAGGTCCGTTATGATGTTGGCTGGCTTGATGTCCTTGTGGACGAGACCGCGATCGTGCAGCCGGCCAACAGCAAGAGAAAGCGAGATGGCGATGCGAAGGAATGACTGCACTTCCATCGGCGTTGCGAGCAGACGATGTAACGGCTCGCCTCCGGGATCACCAAGCACGAGCATGGTCCGCCCGTGCTCCCGCAGTATTTCCAGGGGCCGCGCCGCCCACGAATCGTCGGCCAGCTCATTCCTCAATTCGAATTCGTGGGAAAGGCGCTTGAGGCTGTCGAGGGCAGCAGGATTAGCGGTGGGAAGAACAAGCAAAACGGCTTGTCGGCCGTCAAAAGCGTCGCGCCATCCTCTATAGAAGAGACGGTCGCCGTCCTCCCAAGCCGGATGGAGGCCGCTAAAACCACTCACGATGCTTCCTGGAGACAGCATCTCAGGGCTCCACTACAACCAACAGCTTGGAACCGACAGAAGTTGACGCCCCTCGCAACCATTTGTAGCGCGACCGCTTTCTGAAATCCACCAGCCAAATAGCTGCGACCGCAGCTTCGGGACGGCGCCGCACGCGCACCTGTTCCGCAGCACTCGCGGCCGTGAAAAAGATGGAGTTGGTCCGATCAGGACGAGTTGCTCGAATCTACTGGCACGGTGAAGTGAAAAATGGCGCCCGGGCCCTTATCGGCGGTCACCCACAATCGTCCTTCATGCGCCTCGACAATCGACCGGCAGATCGACAGCCCCATGCCCATGCCCTGCGTTTTGGTCGTGAACATCGGGTCAAATATCCGATCCACGACGGCGGGCTCGAGGCCGTTCCCCGTGTCTTCCACCGACACCATCACACAGCCGGAGTGATGGATTTCGGACCTAATGGATAACACCCGTTCGCCATTTTTCGTGGCCATGGAATCGATTGCGTTCGTCATCAAGTTCACCAGCACTTGCTGGAGCTGAACCGGTTCACCTCTTATCCGCGGCAGCCGTTGGTCGGGGTCGGTCTGAACGGCGATCCGATGTGTCTGCAGCTTGTCATGAACGACGGCCAAGGCCTCCCGGATGACATCGTCGATAGCGAGCGAAGTCCATGTTCTTGCACCCTTCCTGAAATGCGCCCGGATATTTTCGATCACGGCATCCGCTCGGTGTCCGGCCGCCACGACGTGCAGCAATGCTTCCCTGATCTCATCGAGGTCGGGTTCGACACGGTCAAGCCAGTTCAGTCCGGCGTTGGCACTGGCGATGATCGCGCCCAGCGGCTGTTTGACTTCGTGGGCGACCGAAGCCGAGACAGCGTCGCCGGTCATCAGCCGCGCCTCACGTTCGCGACGTTGCGCCAGCACGGCACGGAGCAGTTGCGCGTAAAGCGTCGTGATCTCGTGCATCAGGACGAAGAGTACAAGAATGCTCGATACGAACCCGATGACCCGGCCGGCATACCAGCCCGCACTGAATCGGGCGAGACCCGGAAACGAGACCAGATAGATCTCGATTGCATACGCGCAAACGACCACCATCAGCCAAAGATCGAGCACCGAACGCTGGCGGATCCAGAGCAAAACGAGGACGACTGCATCCAACAGGATCAGAGCACTGGCGAGATAAAGCCAGAGGTTCGAAAAATGCACCGGATCGATTGAGATGCGCGGCAAGTACGCATCACCCAAGGTGACAACAGCCGTCACGGCACACACGACAGCTGCGGAGATCGCGACGCTCGAAAGGATGGTCGCGCCCACCGGTCTCTCCCGCAATCGCCTGGGCGGATCGGCATCCTTCGAGAGGGCGTATACGATGACGAATGTGGGAAAAGCCCAGTATCTTATGACATAGAGCCAATTCGTGCTTTGTAGCCCCGCGCCGAGCAGGCCGCCGGGCGTGAATACTCCCGGAAACGTCAACATCCACGGGACAACCATCAGCGCCGTGAAGAGATAACCGGTTGAGATCGCGAGCAGCGCACGCGAGCGCAGGATGGCGAACTGGTTGAACAGCAGGACCGCGGTGATCAAATCATTGACGAAGACCGATGTGCCGTAAACCGGGACGAAGGCGTCGATCCGCCCCAGCTGGACGTTCGAGAGCTGCCCTACCGCGATGAAGAGAACGGCCAGGAAGGTGAGCACGACCGCCAAGGCAAGCCGTCGCTGGGGCCGGCCGGGCGACAAGCTCGCAAGGGTGAAAGGCCGATCATCCGGGAGAGTGACGGCCGACTCCGTCGTCGCAGCGAGACCTCGCTGCGGCCGGAGGCGCGTGCCTCGAAACTCAAACAGCTTTGCCAATCTCATCACTGGCTGCCGCGGTTTAGCGCCACCCATTGGGGCACGTGCCAAACTCAGAAGACGCATCACATATCTCTTCACCAGCAGGCTTCCCCGCCGATATCTTTCGAATTGGTGCAGTCAGATCTGCATCTGCAGAACCTTGCCGCCTTCCACAAAAAGAAAACTCCCGGCGGTCCCCGCGTGATCGGGGAATCAGTCCGCGCCAGCGTGTCGACGCAAATGCATGCGTTCAATCCAAGAAACTCCGCAGGTTGGCAATTGCTTCACTCATCTCGTGATGGTCTTTGCTCGCGAAACCTAACCTTAGTCCGTGGGGCGCGAGTTCGGAAATGCGGAACCAGTCGCTGGAAAGGATACGAAAACCCTTTATGCGGGCTCGCATTTCAAGTCGTCGCAAATCTTCCTGGTCGGAAAACTGGACCCAGAAGGCCAGGCCGCCGAGTGGAACGTCGAACCGGATGATTTCTCCAAAATTGGCTCGCAGCAGCGAGGTGAATGCGTCACGCCGACCCCGGTAGACATTCAACGCCCGGCGCGCGTGTCGGGCAAGCTCGCCGGTTTCAATGATTTCGGCGACCGCCATTTCCGTGACTTGATCGCCTTGCCGGTCAACCAGAAGAATCTGCTTTGCAAACACATCGATCACCTCCTTCGGTCCGACAACGTAACCGAGCCGCAAATTGGGTGAGAGGATTTTTGAAAATGAGCCGATGTAGATGATTTTCGACGGGGCAAAGCTCGCCATCGGAAGTAATGGCTTGAATTCGAAGTTGTATTCGTGATCGTAATCATCCTCGATGATCGAAAAGCGATACTGCTCTGCGATCGCCAGGAGGCGCATCCGCCTTTCGGGAGGCAATATCACGGTGGTCGGGAAATGATGGTGCGGCGTGAGATAGACCGCCGCGATACGCTGTTTTCGGCAAACCGCCTCGAGGTGATCGACATCTATGCCCTGAGCATCGACCCGGACACTCACAACCTTGACGCCGTGCGCGACAAAGGAAAGATGTGCCGGAGGGTAGGTCAGCTCTTCCAAAGCCACGGTGTCGCCTGGGTGTGTGAGAACCCGCGCGGCAAGGAATATCCCCATCTGGCTTCCGCGCGTAAGACAGATATTATCCGTTGTGACCGTTAGACCCCGGTCATCGTTCAACAGCCGGCAGATCGCTTCGCGCGAACCGAGATTTCCCCGCGGGTCGCCGTAAAGAAGACGGTTGCCGCGTGCCGACAATTGGATTGCCGAACGATAGGCGCGGCCCAAAATTTCTGCGGGAACCAGCCGCGTGTCGGGCAGTCCATCGTCGAACGAGCGCGCCGCCGGGCTTCCAAGAACGAAAGGAACGTCGCCGAGCTCATCGGCTATTGCGTAGTCGCGCGTGAGCGGAATGTGACTCTCGTGACGGCGAGTCGTGCCCGGTGGAGGTTGCGGCAACTCCGTGGAAACGAACGTGCCTCGCATCGGGTCGGTCTTGAGCCAGCCCTGGGCAATGAGTTCGTCGTAGGCGACAACGACGGTCTTGCGATTTATCTGGAGCTCACCCGCCAGCTCGCGAGTGCCTGGAAGCGCTGCGCCCGGAGATAACCTTCCTCGACGAATCTCCTCAGTCAGCTGCTGCGCAAGCTGCTGATAAATCGGCATCCGCAACTGCCTATCCAAATGGATTGGAATGTTGAGTTGCCACTTGCGGATGACTGGACCGGTCATCTTTCCCAAACTGGCTGATGCATGGGGCCATCGCCTGGTCGCATCATGCCTTCCTACGCCCGGTCAGGGATATTTGGCAAGATGTTCGAGGTAATGCGGTCAAGCGGAAGGGAACCCTTCGCAGTTGCGAGGGACGAGACCATCTTGACCGCAGTTCTGCGCACCGGAGTCTTGCACACATGCCGCAGAGTTGTGCGCGGCACCTGTCGGCCAACAGTCGCAATTGAAGTTGGTCATACAGCCGAATTACCCCGCCAAATTCCCGCAAGAGTGGTTTCGATCGTCCAACCAACCTCCGAGGTTGCCATCGTCACGCTTCGACCGCCTTTGAGCGAGCCGTTCGATTACTTCCCCGGTCAATACATCGGTACGGTAGGCCCAGACGGTCTTGTGCGTGCCCTCTCCATCGCGAACGCGCCTCGAATCGACGGAACTATAGAACTGCATGTCGGGCGTGTCCGGGGCGAACCCGTCGCCAATCACATTCATAAGCATCTGAACGTCGGCGACGTTATCCGGATTGAGACTCCGCAGGGTTCAAACCACCTCCCATCGGACGAAAGCCGACCTTTGATCGCGATCGTCGGCGGGACTGGTTATGCGCCGCTTCAGGCAATGCTCGAAGACTGGGTAGCGCGTGGAGTGCGCAAAGAGGTTCATCTGTATTGGGGAAATCGGCTGCCATCCCGCTTCTATGCGATGCGAACTGCCGAGCGGCTGGTTTCCCGCCTTCCGAAGTCGACCTTCGTCCCCGTGGTGTCCAGCGGAAATATCGACGACGGCTGGCACGGTCGTCGTGGATTGGTGCATTTGGCTGCGCTCGCGGATTTTGCGGACCTGAGAGCGGCGGAGGTGTTCGTCTGCGGTCCGCCCGGACTGGTCGCTGCCGCCGAGCGCGATTGCTTGGCTAGCGGCTTGTGCGCCGATCGCTTCTACGCAGACGTCGAGGAAGGAAAAATCGGTCACGAGCGTATCGGCGGAGAGGCCGAGACCGCCTAGAATTTTAAAATTTTAGATCACCAGCAAACGGGGAGTAAAATGTCTGAGAAATCCAAGAGAGTGGAATTCGTTAAGGGCTCGCGCGCTTTCAACCGGCGCGAGACGCTGAAACTGGGTCTGCTTGGTGCTGCGTCGTTGGCGATGCCGGCGGTAGTGCGCGCCGAGGATCCGGTGCTTCACGTAGCGAGCCTGTTCGACCTGACGGGAAATTTGAACATTTACGGCATCCAGGAGATGAACGTCTCGCGCTACGCCATCGAATCGATCAACGCGGCCGGCGGCGTACTAGGCAAGAAGCTTATGCTTCACGAGTACGATACGCAGTCCAAGATCGAATTGTATTCGCGTTATGCGCAGGAGGTCGGCGCCAATGACCAGATATCGGCGGTGGTCGGTTGCTTCACGGGCGCCTCGCGCGAAGCCGCCCGGCCGGTGCTGAGCCGCAACAAGAAGCTCTTGTTCTTTCCGACGATCGACGAGGGCGGCGAGTGCGACAAATACTGCTTCATGCAGGGGACCGATTGCGTCCAGCAGGAAGGTCCGCTGCTCGATTGGGCGATCAAGAACGGCGGCAAGAAGATCTACGTGGTGGCCGCTGACTATATCTACGGCCACGTCGCCAACGCCTGGACCAAATCGCTCGCCGAGGCCAAGGGCGCAAGCCTGGTCGGGACGGAATTCATTCCGCTCGACGTGTCGGACTTCAGCGCGACGATCAGGCGAATACAGGCCGCCAAGCCCGATGTGATCATGTCGAACCTCGTCGGCAACAATCATGTCGCCTTCTACAGGCAGTTCGCCGCGGCCGGCCTCAACAAGTCGATACGGATCGTGTCGCCGGTGTTCGGCCTGGGTAACGAAGAGAAGGTCCTTTCACCGGCCGAGGGAGCGGGCATCGTGGTCGCCTATTCCTATTTCGAGGGTCTCGACAATCCCGAGAACAAGGCGTTCCTGGAGGGGTTCCGCAAGAAATTTCCCGAAGCGGGCGTCATCGCCGACGCCCCGGCGCAGGTCTGGAACGGCTGGCACCAGTGGAAGATGGCGGTCGAGGCCGCGGGCTCGACCGAGATCGATAAGGTGGTCGAGGCGCTCGAGAAGGCGGCGCCATTCGCTGGCCCCGCCGGCCCGGTCCGTCTGGATCCTCAGAGCCATCGCAATATTCAGAACGTGCACCTTGCGCAGGTCACCGACAAGCAAAGCTACGAGATCATCGAGAAATTTGAGCAGGTCGCGCCGACCCGTGAAGTCGTCGGTGCGGGAACGTGCGACCTGACAGGAAAGGACAAGACGTCGCACCGAATGATCAATCCGAAATTCTAGGGGGACGCAGGCCATGGACGCGTTCGTAGTCATAGCGGTGTCGGTGGTCACAGCGATTGCCACGCTGATCCTTATATCGGCCGGACTTGCGGTCATCTTCGGGCTCATGCGTGTGGTGAACATGGCGCACGGAGAGTTCCTGATGGTCGGTGCCCTGACGACGACCTCCCTGGTGCTGAAGCTGCATGTGCCCTGGTGGCTGGCGATGATGGCGGCTCCCTTCGTGGGAGGCGCTATCGGCGGTCTGATGGAGATCCTGCTGATCTCGCGCATCTATCAAAGACACCTGGTCGACACGCTGCTGATCACGTTCGGCATTAGCCTGATCATGTTCCAGCTTGCGGTCGATATATTCGGTACCACCCCTCCCGGAATTGAGACCCCGCTCGGCGCACTAACGGTCGGATCGTATGCCTTCCCGGCCTATACGCTGGTCCTGCTGGTTTCGGCGGTCGTGATGTTGCTCGGTCTCTATTTGCTGTTTACCCGGACCAAATACGGCTTGCTCGCCCGTGCGACCGCGCAAAATCCGGCCATGGCGCTGGCGTTGGGCGTTCCGGCGAAGCGGATCAACTTCATCACCTTCACGCTCGGATGCGCGTTGGCCTCGTTCGGAGGCGCCGTCCTCGCGCCGATGATCTCCGTCAGTCCCAGCCTCGGGCAGGCCTTTGTCGGCCAGGCCTTCATGACCGTGGTCATCGCCGGCCCGGCGTTCATCACCGGAACGCTGCTGTCAGCGATCCTGCTGGGCGGCGTCTCCAACGGGCTGTCGCAGGGCCTGACCACGCTGTGGGGGCTGACCGGCCTGTTCGCCATGGCGATCATCATCCTGCGCTTTAGACCGCTTGGCGTTTCTTCTTCATGGAAGAGGGGGCTATGACCGCATCCATGCATGGTGACGATACGCTGGCGAGAGACATGGCGCTGCCAGTCGCGATCCGTTCGGTGCAGGCGAGAAACCTGACCGTTTTCATCGCCGCTGTCGTTTTGCTGGTCGCCGCGGCTCAGTTCGCATCGAGCACCATGGCGCTGAAGTTGATCCTCTGGATCAGCTTCTCGATTTGCGCGCTGAGCCTGGATTTCGTCTGGGGCAAGGCCGGCATCTTCAGCTTCGGCCAGAACGCGGTTTTCGGTCTCGGCGGATATGCCTATGCCGTTATCGCCCTCAACTTTTTTCCCGATAGCCAGGAAACCGTTTCGGCCCTGCTGGGGGCCGGACTGGTCGGGGCCTTGAGTTCGGCGCTGTTGGGCTACTTCCTGTTCTACGGCCGACTGAGCGACGTCTATCTGTCTATCGTGACGCTCGCCGTCACGCTGATCATCTATACGGTGCTGGCCAGTACGGCCGGGCCGGAATACCACATCGGCGAAGCGCTGCTCGGCGGCTTCAATGGCATCCCCTCGCTTCCCGGCATCGCCTTTCCTGCATTGTTTGGAATCGGCGGAACGGAGCTTTCGATCCACCAGCTCCTGACGTTCTCGATCCTGTTCACCGCTGCGATCTATTTCTCACTGCACCTTCTCGTGCGCAGCCGTTTCGGTCTGATGATCGAAGGGCTGCGTTCGAACGAGTTGCGGATGGAATTGCTGGGCTACGACATCCGCAAGCTCAAATTGATCGCGTTCACGATCGGAGGGTTGATCGCCGGCCTCGGCGGCGGTCTGTTCGCCGCGTGGGGCACGTTCGTCAATCCTTCCGTCTTCTCCCTTGCGCAGGCGGCGACGGTGGTCGTCTGGGTCATGGTCGGCGGCCGCGGCTCGTTGCTGGGCGCCTTCATCGGCGTGCTTATCGTCCAGTCGGCGGCGGACGCGGCCGATCTCGTGATCACCGAACAAACGCCGCTGCTGGTGGGACTGCTGCTGGTCGGTGTCGTCATGTTGATGCCGGACGGCATTGTGCCCACGCTGGCGCGGTGGATGAAAGTCGGCGGCCACCGTCCGCGCGAATTGCGGGCGAGGCTGAGGGAACAAGGCCACGCCGGCGCGGCGGCGGACAGGCGACTGTCTGTTGCCGATATCGCCAAGCACTTTGGAGGCGTCCACGTCCTTCGGGGCATCACCGCCGCTTTCGGCGATCATCCGATACACGCAATTATTGGACCCAACGGCGCTGGCAAGAGCACGTTCTTCAACATCCTGACCGGAAGGCACAGGCCGGACCACGGCCGGGTTGTGCTCAACGGATCCGATGTCAGCAGAGTACCGACGTTCCAGCGCTGCCGCCAGGGTCTCGGCATTAAAATGCAGGTGCCTTGTATCTTCGCCGATCTGACTGTCCGCGAGAACATGCAACTTGCGGCCCTTATCTCGAAGGATGCGCAGGACATCCATCAGACCCTGCAGCGCGTGGGGCTGTCGCAACGAGCGGATGAGGTCGCCCGTAATCTGTCGCACGGAGAGCAGCAATGGCTCGAGATCGCATTGCTGCTGGTGCAAAATCCGTCGGTGTTGCTGCTGGATGAACCCGGCGCGGGAATGAGCGAAGAGGACAAGCGACAGACGATCGCCCTGATCCATTCGCTGTCCAGTCAACATACGCTGATCGTGGTCGAACACGACATGGAGTTCATCCGGGCCCTGTCCGCCCCGGTGCTGATGCTGCATCAGGGGATCGTCTTCAGGGCTGGAACCTTTGACGAGCTTGTTCGAGACGACGCCGTAATCGATGCCTATCTGGGGAGACGTTCCCATGCAGCCTGATCCCTCGCCAGCCGCACTGTCGGTCACCAATCTGTCCTCGGGTTACGGATTGGCGGCCATCCTCAGGGGCATTTCCCTCTCGGTCGCGGCCGGGGAGATCGTAAGCGTTCTCGGCCGCAACGGGGCGGGCAAAACCACCCTGCTCAAGACCATCATGGGAATCGTGCGGGCCGAACAGGGAGACGTCTGGCTCGGAGGGAAGCGGATCAGCGGGCTCGCTCCGAACGAGATCGCGATGGCCGGGATCGGCTATGTGCCGCAAGGCAGAGCCATCTTTCCGTCGCTGAGCGTGCTCGAAAACCTGCGCGTGACGCAATTCGCCCAGGGCAAGGGCAGCGACCGGGTGGAGGAACTCATCGAACTGCTTCCTGCACTAAAGCCGCATCTTTCGTCGCGGGGCGGAGGATTGAGCGGAGGTCAACAGCAGATCCTGGCGCTGGCGCGCGCGCTGGTCGGACATCCCAAGCTGCTGCTGCTGGATGAGCCGTCCGAAGGCATCCAGCCTTCCATCCTGGATACCATCATCGAGGTCCTCGAAAACCTCATGAAGAGGGAACCGCTTTCGATTTTGCTGGTGGAGCAGAATCTCGACTTCGCGACGGCCCTTTCTCACCGCGCCTACGTCATGGAGATGGGACGCATCATCCGCACCATCGACCACGACGAACTCGACGCGAGCAGCCAGCTCGCGCGCGACCTGATGCTAGCCAGCTAAAAAGAGGAGACCCCCAATGGGAACAACAACACTAGCTGCAACCACCGACGCCAATCTCTGTTACATCACGGCCGAGCAGGCTGTCGCGGCCTTCAAGGCGCGCCAGCTTTCGCCGGTCGAATTGATGCGCGCCGTCATCGCTCGATGCGAATCGGCAAACCCGAAGGTCAACGCACTGACCTACATGTATTTCGATCGGGCATTGGAGGAAGCAAAGGAGGCGGAAAGGCGCTACGCCAGGGGTGGAGGAAATCCGCGGCCTCTCGAGGGAATACCGCTGGCAATCAAGGATCTTCATCCGGTGAAGGGCGAGATTACCACCTGGGGTTCGAAGATCTTCGAAGGCGTCAGGGCGGACTACACCCTGCCGATCGTTCAACGCCTGCTGGATGCCGGCGCGATCCTGCATATCCGGACAACAACCCCGGAATTCGCGCACACCGGTCATTGCCATAGCCCGCTATGGGGAGCAACGCGCAACCCCTGGAATACGGAGTACAGTTCCGGTGGCTCTTCGGGCGGTTCAGCCGTTGCTGTCGCCACTGGCATGACGACGCTGGCCGACGGCGACGACGGCGGTGGATCAATCCGCATTCCGTCTTCGGTCAACGGTGTGTTCGGATTTAAACCACCTTTTGGCCGGAACCCGGGGTGCCTGTTGCCGACGAACCACGACTGGATTCTGCATCTGGGCCCGATTACCCGATCGGTCGGGGATGCGGCCATCATGCAGAATATCATGAGCGGACCGCACCCCGACGACATCGTCTCGCTCAAGCCGAAGATCGACGTGCCTACCAGGGGTGAATCGATCAAGGGCAAGAAGGTCGCCTTCTCGATGGACCTGGGATACTTCCCGGTGGATTCAGAGGTAAGGCGAAACACGCTCGCCGCGGTCGATGTCTTCAAATCGCTCGGATGCGACGTGGTCGAGGTCGACGTCGGCTGGAACCTCGGAGCCTACGATGCCTGGATGACCCACTGGGAAGGATTGTTTGCCTCTGCCGCCGGCCACCACCTTCCCCGATGGAAGTACGAGATGGATCCTTATGTCAGGGGATTGCTCGAGCGCGGCATGAGCCACAACTATGTCAAGGTCAAGCAGACCGAATTCGTGCGGACCGAGATGTACAAGACGCTAAGTCCCATCCTGCAGGAGCACGAATTTCTGCTGTGTCCGACCACCGCGGTGCCGTCGGTTGCAGCATGGCATCAGTGCGACGATGAATCGTTTACGATCGACGGACGCAGCTGGGACGCGATGATCAATTGGTGCATGACCTATCCGTTCAATCTGATGAGCCCCTGCCCGGTCGCCACGGTCCCCAGTGGCTTCGCGAGTACCGGCGTGCCCACCGGAATGCAGATCGTCGGTCGGACCTATGAGGATGCATCGGTATTCCAGGCGGCGCTCGCCTACGAGTCCGCCAATCCCTGGATCGACAAACACCCGTCGATCTGAAGCAGCGACGGAGCCGGCGGAATTCAGCGATCTTGATCCGATTCAATCCAATCGGATCACGATCTAACTAACAGTCGATTGCGACGGGTCCCAGTGCCCGTGCCTGGCAGGTAAGGATCATGCCGGCTGCCCTTTCCTTGGCTGAGAGCGCGAAGTCGTTTTCCTGTTCGACCTCACCCTCGATCAGTACGGCTTTGCAACGTCCGCATACGCCCGCACGGCAGCCGTAATCAATCCGGATGCCGGCGGCAACGGCTGCATCCAGCACCGACGATCCGCCCTTCACCACCGAAGTACAATCTGAGCGTACGAAGCGGATGGGTTGGTCGCTGCGCCTGTCGTCTTCGCTGGTATTGGCTCGCTCACCGAAGCTTTCGATCGCAATTTGCGAAGGCGCCACGTCCAATTGCCTTAGAATCTGCTTTATGGATGAGGCCATCGCTGTAGGCCCGCAGATACGCACGTGGCGGTGGGCGATGTCGGGTACGATCGATCGGATCCAGTCAAGTGTCATCCGTCCATTTCGGCCGGTCCATTCCGGATCCCTCGAGGTGACCGTAACGTGCAGCTTCAGATGACGCAATTTTTTTTCCAGTTCTTTGAGTTCCTTCAAAAAAATGATGTCGTGGCCAGTCTTTACCGAGTAGATCAGGTCGATCCGGCCTCGCCAGTTGGTACTCGACAGGAATCTGACCTTCGACATCAGCGGCGTGATCCCGACGCCGCCTGCGATCAGCACGATATCTTCGCCCCCGCTTCCATCGAACCCGAAATCTCCCATTGGACTCGAGACGGTAAGCGAGGCCCCGGCGGTCATTTGCCGATGCATGAGACCCGACACCAGGCCTTCCTGCTTTATCGTGAGTTCGATGAAGTCGGAATCCGATGGGGACGAAGCGATGGTATAGCATCGCTGCACGGTTTCCCGGCCGTTCGGGACGGTCACGGTCAGGAATTCGCCGGCGCGAAAGCGAAACGGCATGTTTCCGCCTCCGGGATTTCGCAGCCGGAAGGTTTTGACGTTCGGCGTTTCGTTTCTGATTTGCTCGATGACGAGTTCGCCTGCCCAGTCGGGCGTCGCCTGTCGGCCGACTTCGGCTTCGCCATCCGGCCGCGCGAGGGAAGCTTGCGGCAGTTCTATGCTGTCGCCGAGGCGAATTTCGCCGCCGAGATTCCCGTCAAGCCTCGTATTCACCGCAACCCGGTAGAAATGATTGAATCGTTCCCGTGTGGACCAGTTCGGCAGCTTACGCCTGCGCAATTCGGTGAAACGCCGGACGAACGTATCGTTATTTGCTCCGGTTTTTGGATCGCGGGGCGGCACCACACATCTTTGGCAAGGATTGATCCCCTCGAAGGGAATTGAGCCCAGGCGGAAGCGTACCGAGGTCCCGGGTGCACCAAATAAACGATCTTCCCAAAAAGCCGGCACACCATCGATCTCGATGTTCGTGCGAAATCGACGCCGGACTTCGGCGACTGGAAGCCCGAACCACCTGCCGATTTCCTCGAGGGTAGCGACGCTGACGACCGTGGGGCCCGGCGAATCCGTATCATCCGGAAATCCGCGCTCGTAATCCTCCCTGAAGCTGACCCGGAAACCGAAGTAGTCACCGAGCCAGGATTCCAGTGGCCCGCGTTCCCGATCGAGGTCGAACGTATCCGCTTGTAGGCCGCGATCGCTTTCGCGCAACGTCAGCTTTCGCGATTCCAGATCGATGTGCGAACGTAACCGGTGGATCGCGGCATGACGTTTGCCGTTCACATAATTCCCGTCACCATCGAAGATCGCCCAGGTGCGGTCGTGTTCGAGCGCTCCACTGGGCAGCGTCCGCGACGAGGCGACTTCGATACCGTCGAGGGATTTGACGGGAAAAATCAAAATATTGGAAACGGTGGCCATGAACTTCGCTGGCGGCCTGCGGCCGATAGGCTGGTTATTGATTTCGAAGTTATCGCCGGTGAAAATTCAAACACCGGTCCAGATGGGATTTTCGGGTGGGGTCCACCGTTTGACGCGGTGCGAACGCGGCCCAGCTATATGTTCGTATCGGCATCCGCCGGGAGCTCTCCACGAGAGGGCTTTTTATCGGGGCAAAAACATCGTCACGAACGGCTGTTTGCAGCCCTGCGCGAGCACATCGCGTCATCCACTTACCGCGGATCAGGCTCTAAATTGGGTGCAACAGGTTGAATGGGACAAGCCGGAACACATAATTTACAGCTCAAACACGATCAGCGATGGAAAGCGGATCGATCTCTGATCGTATCCGTGGGCTTGAGGCTCACGATGACTGACTGCCCGAGGCATCCGGCGTGGCGCGACGAGCGACACCGCAGATCTCACGACGACATCGCGGTATTCAGATCGTTCAATGGGCGATGACGACTGTGTCGACAAACAACACCAGGAGGCGGCTCTTGGCGGAGCCGCCTCCCCATAGCTTGACGAAGTGGGCTACGCCTTGAAGTCCGGGAAATAGCTGTCGTCGAGCAGCATGTCTTCGTAGAAAGCACCGTACTTTTCGGTCGGGTGCCGGATATGCATTTCGAGTACCCAGAGGGGGCCGCCCGTCGGCGTGAAGTCGACGTCGGCCATTCCGCCCGGATAATGGACCTCATGCGGAAATTCCGAAAGACGATGGCCTGACAGGTCCAGGTTGAGCTCCCAGCCCATGCGCCGGGCCTCCACGACCGCGAAATCGTAGAGCGCGCGTCCCGACGCCTTCTCTGCTTCCCACTTCTTCCTGACAATGTGGAACAGCTTGCGAGCGTCGACCGCGCACCGCGCCTTGTCGGGGTTGGTGCCTGTGACGAAGGTGTCGCCGCCATCGCCTTCCCACTTCTGGAATACCGGGCCGATGTCGATGAGGAATATGTCGTCGGCGCCCAGAATCACGCCTGGATCCGACGCCGCCCCGAATGTCTTGGTCGTATTGGTCCCAAAGCGCACATAAACATCATGCCAACCCTGCACCATGCCGCGCTCAGCGAGGATATCTCGGGCCATCTCGACTGCGTCTTCTTCCACCATTCCCGGTCTCACTCGGGCCGCGATCTCATGGATGGCGCCGCGTGTAAAACCGCGAACCTTGAACATCTGGTCTGGCGAATAAGCTTCGCCTACCTTCTCCAGGGCGGATTTCTCCAACGCAACCGTGGTCATTGTCTGTCTCCGTTGTTCTCAGTACAGGCTTGCAACTCAAGACCGCTGAGGTCGGCCGTGAGCAGGATTCGACAGGAGAGCCGGTCGCCTTCGCCGGCACCGGTGAATTTCAGCAGGCGCGCCTCCTGCTTCGCGGGCTCGGCGAGCCGCGATCGCCATTGAGGAGCGATGTGGATGCGGCAGGTCCCGCAAGCACCTTTTCCGCCGCAGACTGCCGGCAGCGCGACGCCGGCCCGCTTCAGGGCAAAGAGGAGCGCCTCGCCCTCGACACCCTCGATGGCGCTGGCCTGGTCGAGCAGAAGCGCGACGGGTGCGGACGTAGCGGGCGGCGGGACGTTTTCGCAGGCCGGACCGGCGGTGAAGATGTCGGCGATGAGACGCGAAGGGTCGAAGCCGCGCTCGGCGGCGCAGTCACGGCTCAGCGCCTCGATCATCGCCGGCGCACCGCAGGCGTAGATGTCGTATTCTGACAGGTCATCAAAATCCTCGATGATGGCGCGGTGCACGAACCCGGTCCGGGCGCTGCAGTCGGGATGGCCCTGATCCAGCACAGGGATGAAGCGGAGACCCGGCAGCCGCTTGGACAACGCATCGAGGCCCGCAACGTCGTACAGATCTTCACGGGAGCGCGCGCCCCAATAGAGATGGATCGTGCGGCTGGTCTCCATACCGGTCAGCCGTTGTGCGACCATCTGCTCGAGGCAGGCCTTGATCGGCGCAAATCCGGTGCCGCCAGCCACCAGAATGGTACGCGAGGACGCCTCGGGCGGAATGGTGAAGTCGCCGAACGGACCTTCCATCCAGAACCGGTCGCCGATTTGCGCCTTATCGAAAAGCATACCGGTGAAGGCCCCCCCAGGCGTTCGGTTGACATGCAATTCAAGTTCGTTGTGGACGGGGTCGGCGTTGGCAATCGAGAAGAACCGCTGCCGGCCATCGGGCGCGACCAAGCCGATGAACTGGCCTGGCCGATACTTGAAGACCTCACCGTCAACGAATCTCAGCCGAAGCACCATCGTGCGTTTCGAGGCCCGGCGCAGCGCCACCAGCGTCACTTCCAGACGTTTTGTCGAGGCGCTGCCGTTCGTTGCGTCGCTGCGAGGCACAGCGCCGGGTTCTCCAGTCTCTGCCTGGTCGGGTCCCGGGCACTGCAATGATAGGGCGGAGAGCGCGAAGCTCGTCGCATGATCGCAGGGACGGTCGAATCGTTCCATCAGCACGATGCCGCCCCCTTCCTGGGCGAGATCGACGTCACGCCTGGCGCGAGCAATTCCGTGAAGCTGAGACGGATTGCCTTGAGTTGCCCTACTGCCATGTTCGCCCTCTATCGAAGCGCAAGCTGTCCTTCGCGGAGCCGCCTCCACGGGACCGGCTGGTTCAGGTTCTTTGCTTGCTGCAACTGCGATGAGGCTATGCTAGATGTTGGACCAGCAACTCCTCCAGAAGTGAAAAATTAGATGGTCCAGACATGCTTCGTCCCTGGCCCCTGACGCTCCTGATCAACCGCCGCAGCAGCACACCGGTGGGCCAGCAGATCGTGCATGCCGTGATCGAGGAAGTGCGGCGCGGGCGGCTGAAACCCGGCACGCCGCTTCCGGGGAGTCGTGAGCTGGCCGAGAGCCTCGGGGTGAACCGCAAGACCATCGTGATCGCTTTCGAAGAGCTTGAGGCCCAAGGCTGGCTGTCGAGTGAAAAGCGGCGCGGAACCTTTGTTGCCGAGAACCTGCCGTTGCTGAATGCCAAGGGCTCCCGCATCGCCGGAATGCCGGAACGCCCTTTCTTCCGTACTGCCCGCGCGGACGTAGGTCTAGCCGTCGACTTACCGCCTCGCGATATGCTGTCCTTTGACGACGGCACCCCGGACATGCGGCACGTTCCGATCGATATCCTCGCGCGCATCTACCGCGGCTGCCTGCGTAGCTCTCTGCAACGCGGCCGTCTTGGCTATGGCGATCCGCGCGGATCGGAAGCCTTGCGCACGTCGATCGCCTCGATGCTCAGTGCCGAACGCGGGCTCGCGGCGACCGCGGACAATCTCTGCCTCACCCGGGGTAGCCAAATGGCGATCTTTGTGGTCGCGCAAACCCTGATCTCGGTCGGCGATACCGTCGTGGTGGAGCGTTTGACATATCCGCCAGCCCGCGAAGCTTTCCGGCGAGCTGGGGCCGAGATAGCTACAGTCGGCGTCGACGCCGAAGGCCTGGTTCCCGAAGACCTGGAGCGGGTGTGCCGACGCAAGCGCGTGCGTGCGGTCTACGTGACGCCGCACCATCATTTCCCTACGACCGTGCTAATGACGCCTCAACGGCGGATGCGCTTGATGTTGCTTGCGTCGCAATTCGGATTCGCAATCGTCGAGGATGACTACGATCACGACTTCCACTTTACCCACCAGCCGATGCTGCCGCTGGCGGCCTTCGACGGCGCAGGGTACGTCATCTATATTGGCTCCCTATCGAAGCTGCTGAGTCCGAGCCTTCGGGTGGGTTACGTCTGCGCGCCAAAAGCCCTGATCGCCAGGATCGCCGCCGAGATAATCATGGTGGACCGGCAAGGTGACCAAGCGATGGAAGCGGCCATCGCTGAGTTTATCGAGGCCGGCGAACTGCATCGTCACACCCGCAAGATGATGCGGCTTTACGCCGAGCGCCGGGATCGGTTCGCCGAGTTTTTGGGCGTGACCTTTGGAAACGCGATCGAGCTGTCCGTGCCTGACGGCGGTTTGGCGTTCTGGGTGCGCTTTAACGA
>Ga0302325_10013103_pt1 | contig 17725 bp, 22 predicted proteins | sample Palsa_T0_2_FD_201948 | JGI IMG/M metagenome (GOLD analysis project Ga0302325, IMG submission 201948) | Peat permafrost microbial communities from Stordalen Mire near Abisko, Sweden - Palsa_T0_2 | ecosystem: Environmental > Terrestrial > Soil > Palsa > Peat permafrost | place: Sweden: Abisko...
TATGAACCTTTTCTTCTTGGCCGGCTTTACTGGACTTGAAGCGTACTCAGTGTCCGTTATCGTATCGTTCTTCGACAGTAGGATTGTTCTGCAAGCGGTTCTCCTCACAGCGGGTATCTTTGTGGGGCTCACACTCTTCGCATGCCAAACCAAGTATGATTTCACCTCATGGATGCCGTACCTGTTTGGAGGACTGTGGGCGTTGATCTTGTTCGGCTTCGTCGCTGCGTTTTTCCCGCACACCAGCACAACCGAGCTCATCTATGGCGGCCTTGGTGCTTTGATTTTCTCCGGATACATCCTTGTGGACACTCAGCTCATTATGAGACACTATCACGTTGAGGAGGAAATCGCAGCTGCTATCAGCCTATACCTTGATATCATCAACCTCTTCCTCGCCATTCTTCGAATTCTCAACAGTCAGCAGAATAACTAGAGACATGGGAATTGTGTAGCAGGGTGGCGAGAAGCTCGGAGAAGGTTTAGCGGTGCATCACCTACACATTCCATTCAAGGACGGAATTTTTGGCGTTGACGGTTAGGGAAAGGAAATGACGCGGTCTGGAGACATTGGATTTTGGCTTCACTTTGTGATAGGCTACGCTGCTTTCGTGAACAGAAATGGAAAGGGTCTTTTTCTCCCTATGCTTAGAGCTGTGCTGGAGGTACTCACTCTAATCGCTGCTGTCTTTACTATCAGAGAGCGATCGTATCTATAACTTGCGACCAAGCACTTCCAACACCCCCTCGGCTGTCATTGCAAGCTCGTGCTCGTGGCCCAGTGATTGACTCCTATTTATTGCTGCAGAGCGGAGTGGCGTCCGGTTAACCAGCACTTCACTCTTTGGGAATCACGTATTTCAATTCTGAGATTCTTCGAAGTCGTTTACGACTGCTGAGATAGTTTCCCGATTTCTTTCCTTTCCTGATAGTATTGTTTTAGCCAATTGTGTTTGGGCCGGTTATCAGAGACAGGATCTGGTGGCTACAGATGCTTAGCAGGGGAGCCCCCCAGGCACAAGCGGATTACTTAAGCTTTAAGGTACAAGCGTCAGGGGCTGAGCGGCTTGATTTGGCAGTACTTTTGTGTTGGGAACGAATTCAGCAGCAAAGTACCGTACAAAATAAAATCTCTTGATTTTTCTTGTTGACCTAGATGCATGTTTCCGACGTATGATTTAGTTTACCACCTGACGCCGAAATTGATGGTGAAGTTGGCGCGGATCAGACCATCTGCGAAACAAACGTGAGGTCTCGAAGTCGCAGAACCATAAACTTCGGCTCTACACCGCTTACTCCAACATGTAAAGGCGACAAGCCCCACTCCTCTCAACATCGACATTCGTTCTCCTGATTTCCATATATCTCCTAGAATTCATGACAGACTTCTCCTAGGCCGATCAAAGACCGTTGAGAGCCATTTGCCCTCAATTGGCCCTCTCGTTCTCACTTGCAGCAGCATTTGCCCGCCGAAGACGCCATGAGTAACCCGTCTGCCGTCGCAGCCATTCAAAACGAGAAGGTGTCTGCAGCACACAGATGGATTGAGCAAAACGACGAGCATACAAATGGATTGGAAAAGAAGCTCAATGAGAGCCTTTCACAGGCATACCCAGCACGAACAGTCGTTATAGACAGGAAAGCAAAAAGGAAGGACGATGGGCCCTTGGAGCTCATCTGTGGATGGATTGTGGAGCATCAGATTGGTACGATGAGACCTCACGTTCTCAATTGCAAGCATTGGCTAACGCAATGTAGGACTCTCTGTCAACCTCCTTATACTACTTTTTCTCACACATTTATCCTTTCCCCGCGCTCGACGACACACCCGCAAGTTCTTCGAGCTCTCCTATTATAACCCAAACTCTGGCGAGTACTGTGCAGGCTGGAACGATGCTTGGATGGTTTTTTACTGGATTGTTGTATTCACAGGACTTCGCGCCGCCGTCATGGACTATCTTCTAACGCCATTCGCGAAGAAGGCTGGGGCAAAGACTGAGCGGGATCAGACAAGATTTGCTGAGCAGGCCTGGCTTCTAATTTACTACTCGGTTTTTTGGACTTTGGGAATGGTAAGACAAAGCTCTCCAAGTAGAAAGTCGATACCTAATGATGGCAGTACATTATGGTCAACTCTGACTACTTGTTCAATTTCAAGAATCTTTGGACGAACTGGCCCAATCGAGAGATCTCTGGGGTACGAAAATGGTACATTCTGGTCCAATACGCTTTCTGGCTGCAGCAGATATTCGTTATCAACATCGAGAAGAGGAGAAAAGACCATTGGCAGATGCTCACGCACCACATTGTCACTACATTTTTGATCTTCACGAGCTACGGATACCACCAAACCAAGGTTGCCAACCTAATTCTGTGCATCATGGATGTCGTGGATCTCATTTTCCCAGTAAGTACAACACTTCCCTGGGCCACAACGTAACTAATGCTTGGAAAGCTCGCCAAATGCCTCAAATATCTCGGGTTCACCACCATCTGCGACATCATCTTCGGCGTCTTCATGGTCGTCTGGATCGCTGCCCGCCACGTTACCTATATGATGATCTGCTGGTCTGTATACCGCGATATCCCCACTACGATCACCTACGGCTGTTACAGCGGGCGGAATGGCAACATTAAAGGGCCCTTCGAAGCCCCCGACCGCTTCTGGCACCTACTCGAACCCTTCCGCAACCCCGAAGGCGTCGTCTGCTGGAGTAATAACATCAAGTGGGGATTCTTGAGCGCGTTGCTGTTCCTGCAGTGCATCACGCTCTTGTGGTTCTGGCTAATCGTTCAGGTTGCGGTGAAAGTACTCAGGGGTGGACAGGCGGACGACGTGAGGAGTGATGATGAAGGCGAGGAAGAAGTAGATGAGCACGAAGTCTTGGAGGAAGAACAACTACTTCCTTATGAGGAAGAAGTTGGGGTCGAGTCCATCAACTTCAAAGGCAGAGTCTCAAATGCCAGCAAGACGCGATATAAGAAGAGCGCAAGCAGTGCTACAGGCGTCAGTTTGCCTGGCCATAGTGACAGGAAGGAGTTGTTGGGGCGTATTGGTTGCGATAAAGGCGTTTAAAGACCAGGTGTGGCGGTGTGCTTTCCTAGTTTTTATCCCGCTCACCAGCGGTGAAAAGAGCGACGTGAGGAAGAATTCGTTTGGACGAGATGTGCGAATGCATTAAAAGTTCGGGCTGCAATGGATGGATGCTTTGGTTTTTCCTTATATTGGTGAGAATTCGGAGCGTTACCAAGATACATACCCCTTCCTAGGTCATCAGTCAACAGAAAGACAGTCATGAAATCAGAAAAGGATAAATCCTATAAAGCTCCCATTTCTTGATAATCCCGTGCTTACTATGCTCGATCAAATTCCGAAAAATTCGGACATAATTTATCCCGTCTCCCCATTTCCTATTATCTCATTAATTCCGATTTAAAATTCAAATTCACCACATTAATACAAACGCGCTTCCCACGCTTCACATGAACCCCAACCCGAAGAAGATGGAAACTAAATTATCCAACAAAACATACCCTATATCAGCTTAAATATCTACACAATTAATCAACACCAGCACCAGACACAAACCCACAATCTAAATTCGTGGCGGGAGTCGGATCTCGTGTTTTAGATGCAGAGCCGCATCACTGGATACAGCCAGAGTTTCTGATATTGTGGGGTAATCTACTTGCTACGGTTCCGCGTGGTGTAGAGTGTTTGCGGCCGTGTGCTGCGAGAGGGAGCGTGAGAGAAGGGCAGGCAAGGTGTTATATGTATCAAAGAGGAATTCAAGTGGAATAAATTTATACGTATACGAAGATTGGATGGATGGTCAGAAGGCTGAGTCAAGTGCCAGAAGCGAGTGTGAAAGGGGTAGCTGCAACAGACGTTAAGTGAAGAGAGATGTGACAGGGACAAAAAGAGAGTATTTAGGTCGTAAAAATCTCTTCATTGCCTATACGCCTGAAGCAATTGTTTCCTTTTCGAATATAGAACAGAGGAACGAGGTGCTCATCAGCAACTTTCCAGCCCATCTCCACCATCGGAGCATCACAACAACGCCCAGAATTAAGCAAAGCTGGTCCTCTCCATTGCTGTCCCCCATAGCTCCATATCTTTTTCGTCGCGTATTCAAGAGAGTGTTGATCGGAGAAAGGTGGTGGTCGAGTCGGTGGTGCTGGGTATAGACTTCGACGAAGTGAAGATTGTTTGTGGCTGGGTTGAAGAACAAAAGAAAACCAATCATGACACATTGACTTATTACATAACTCCTCCACTCCGTAAACCACCCAATTTCCCAGCCCTAGGTATTCATTCCATTCGCATCTGCAAATGGTTCCCCATCCCATCGGAATAATAGTGTCAAGTGTCGGTCCCAAATCCAAGCCTTCCTTACAGATGAGAAGCAATCTTATAACAAAATCAGGTAATTCGAAGGGGCAATTCCCGTATCTCCATTCTCCTTCTTCGCTTGCCACCAGCGCCCGCTCACATCGGATACTTCGAGTATTTCGTGCTTGGAGAAGGAAATTTCATTTGCGTCGTCGGGGTTGGCTTCATAAGAGTAGATAGCCTTCGCTCGGTACGGGTACTCAGTGGGTGCTACCACTTCTCCTGCTGTTGGTTCGGTGCTCATCGGTCCACTCGTAGCAAGATTGCTGCTGGCTGCTGGTGGTGCTGTTGTTGTTGCTACTCCATTACCGAATCTAGGTTGAGACGAGTTGCGGTCTCCCGAGAAAGCTGCTACTGGGGAGGATGTCTCAAATCCACCGAGTTGGGCAGATGTATACATCTGTGGGGGAACGTTGGAGGAGATCGATGTGTCTGGTCGTCCATTTCCATAATTTCCCGTCATGCCTCGTCCGCCTTGCGATGTTCTGTGATCTTTATGAAGGGCAAAGGAGTCGAGGTATGCGCGGGGTACGGCTGAAGGTGTCGATCCAAAGTAAAAGATCCATACGATCTGGACCACGTTAGCATGTTCACAATAATACATACAGAGGTTACCTACATTGACCATAGAAAGCAAGATATGACCAGCAGCAGCTGCTTCTCTCGCACCATTCGACGAATAAATCGTAGCATTGACGGACGAACTCGTCAATACAAGGCCACAAGCAAGGTATCCAACGATGGCTACATGATATGTTTGTGTAGTATCGGATGCTATGACCACAAAAACTCCAATAATAACGCAGAGCATGTACGCAATACCGAACCATGCATAATTTGGAAATTGGTCATTTGGCTTCTCTGCAGCAGTTGCAATAATTGACCCGACAAACGCGATGAGCCATGCGAGCTGTTGGAAGTCAGTTAGGTTGATTCAAAGGATCTGGAGCTGCAGCATAGCAAAGGAAGGGTGTCCAACATACCGTCGCAATGGAAATTGTTGCCAGCGCAAAAGGATCACCCAGTATGTTGTCCATGCTCATCGACCTCATCCCACCAGTCCTTCTTCCTTTACCGTCCATGCCGCCGTTCATTTTGCGGAGAGATGGCGAGTGTAGCGATCCGTAAGATGGCATAGGGAAGATCGGCGATGAGACCGTTCGTTCCTCGCGCGAAGAATTAGCTGAATATTATTTCTATCGATATGTATATCGAGGTCGACTCAATCGATCGGTAGAGTATCGGTATGCGGACAAGAAAAGCAAAAGTTGGTGGAAAGTATGGTGCGGTCGTGAAGCGTTTCAGCTGAAAGGGGCGTGGCTGGTGCTGCGAATCCTATCCAGCGAAGAAATCTGGAGTTGTCGTGATTAAGAGAAGGAAATTGAGGTCGTGATCTGCCCACGATGCTGACAGCCTGTCCAGCAAAGGAGAGGATGGAAAAAAGTTGGGGTTGAAGGAGTGTCGTGGATTGGATTGGATTGGGAACAAGAGAACGTGAGACGTCGAGACACGTTAGGTGGGTAGACGAGAGACGAGAGTCGGGTGAGGGGGCGCGGGCGTTGCGAGTGGGCGAAAGTTTGAATGGCAGAGAAAGGAGTAAGATCCAAGTAGCGCGGGTACGCGAGGTCCAGGTCCAGGTCCAGGTTCGGTGGTGGGAACGGACGAGATAAATGACTGGGCGTCGCAAAAACGGAGAAAGTCGACGTTTTGCAGTTGCAATTACAGTTGCAGATGCAGATGCAGAGGTGCCAGACGATAAAAGGAGACCCTCTTTAGCTGTGGCGCGCCCAACTGGTGCTCTAAGGCGCGAGCAGAAAGGAGGAGTACGGAGAAGCACTGAGGATCCGGGCGGCACTGTGCAGTTGCTCAGTTGCTCTATTGCTGCAGCGCGGTTTGTTTGGTTTGCAGAGCGGCCGAGATTGGAATTGGAGCGCTGCTTAGCCCTTCTTGGTGTGCTGGGCAGGTAAGCAGATGGCAAGGCGCTGTTGGAACCTTGGACGAGAGAGAAGAAAGGAGAAAGCGTGCCCCTATCGACGACGTGCCGAATACGCGGCGTCTCCTTAGAGTTTCCTGTACTGTAGCTGTCGTACGGCTCGTACGGCTGTTTTCCTTTCCTGTTCCCTCCTAGCTCGCTCGCTCGCTGCTTTCTCCGCTACCTTAAGTGCTTGCCCTGCGCTGTTGCTTTAACGTGCGAAATTCGTGGCGTCAGCTCCAGTCGAATTGCCCCTGACCAACTCTTGCCCGCAACTGACTATTCTCCGGCCCAACGCGTTTCAATTTCCAGGGAGAGGTGGGCCCAGTGTGCCTTGTGTGCCTCCACGGTTATTAGCAAGATCACGGACCTCACCTGCTAGTGAGGGATGAGACGTGCGTGCTGATTTGATGTCGCCGGTGAACTGGCGTGGACAGATGCAGGAGGTTGTATCCGTGAACGAGATCGAGTCGTTGCTTCAAATTTGTCACTTTCGGGGATGGCCCTCCAATATCGTGCAGTGATTGGCGGTGAGAAACACTGGAGATGAGCACAACAAGCAAGTGCTGGTCCTGTTCCTGTGACACGAGAAAGCAAACAAATTCTGCCAGCAGTCTGACTGGAAATAACACAAGCACTGAATAATGCGTCCCTTTCCGAGGCACAACTCAATGCGATAAACCTGCGGGGGGATCGTGGCTGGTGGCGAGTTGGGACAGGAGTTGAGGGGTTCGTGAGATTGTGGCTTTGTTTCATTCATTTATATTCAACGCCGGTGAGGATGAGGCAAGATTTTATGAATTTCTGTCCTCCAAGGATCGACCGCACCAAGGAATCTTGAATGGTCCAGGCTCTATGTCTACGACAGCACATATGCGGGGTTGATCCCAAGATTCTGTTCAAAACCTGGCAGGGAGAGGATGCAATGGAGGCCGATCCACTCAGAATGAGGCGAAGGTTCGCCACATGTGGCTGTGCTCCCCACATGTTGCCTGTGGCTTAAGCTCTATTCCTAAAGTGAGGGTGGCTGCTGCATCTTTTATCGAGGGGTTACGCCAGCAAAGAGCTTTTGCCTGTGGCGAGGTGAATGGGAAAGCTACTGATTATTATCAGTCAATTCCTAGCGGATCTTCAAAACTCCAGGTTCGCAGATCGAGCTATATCTTCTCCGTACGGGACCCCGTGGATAGACGCACGCCTGGACCTCGAGCTCGGATGCATCTGCTCAAGAAGTTTGCATTTCATACCTTCTGGAGCGAATCACAAAACCCGTCTTCAATAGACTCATTAACGTCTTGGAATCACTCTGAGAGGGTTCGAGTGAATTGTGTCTGCTACCATCATCTGCCTGTTACTACCTGCTTCAATCAATCTGCATAATTCTTTCGAGTTCATCACTTGTTTATTTTCGTGTACTTTTCTAATCAGAATCCATCAATAGATAAGTAATTGAGTGATTCGGCAGTGAGACTTTCTGAGGTTCAGGACCAAACTAAACTTCATTCGTCAGGGAAGCCCGGACGAGAAGATACATAAATGTCAATGTGTTGGACAATGATCTCATGATCTTCCCAAGATTTCCTCGAATACAGACCATCAGGTGGAAATGCCATATTCTCAAGCCAAGCCCACGAGGCCGTCATCCGCATGATGAGACGCGGAATAACCATCTCCGGCTATGCCGTTTCGCCGGGTTTGGGGTGGAGAGAAACCCCAAAATACCGCCTGAAAGCAATGTTCATTCAGCCCTATGAGCACACCGAATTATGATGAATTACGGGATCTGTGCACGCAGTGCGTCGTCATTGTGTCATGATGGTTTCCAATCGTCAGCGACACGCTTCTCCGCCGGTTCCAAGAAAGGCGGCTCTGCCCTCTTCCTAGCTTCGAAACATTCCGATGGTTGTACTTTTCGCATCAGCTGAGGCCTGATGACACACTCAAACCATATCATCATCCAGCCTCTTTGCCAGAGCAGTTCTCCTTACTTTCTGCTCCACCTGCTCAACACGCCCTTCTAACTCAGCCCAACTCTCTCCAGCACGTAGAATGTCGACCGCATACCACCGTTGAATAATTGCTGCGCTCCGTTCTCTTAATTCTGCTATGTCTGCATTCTGCGCGGCTTGAAGTGCTTCGACTTTGGCAATTCGCGGTTGCAGGTCAATAAGCTGCGCTGAGAGTTCTGCTGGCGGGATCGGCACGTCGAGAATAGACGTAAGACGTGATGCCGTAGAGGGATACGCGCTGGCTGAGGCCATGATGATCGATAAAATGCTCTCAGTGTCCAGCGTGGTTGGTAGGTCATTTGCGCTTAGGGATTGGAAAAGATCAGGATGTCGGGAATCTGCAAAATATTAGACACTATTCAGAAGAGCTACAAGAAACTTACGTAGCCTCAAGAGATCTTGAACCACTCTTGATTTCGAAGCCAGCTGGTGAAGAGAATGCTCCAGAGCGGTAAGCCGTTGCGTTGCAGAGTGCTTGTTGCTTGAAAGAGCGGACTCCTCCACCTGACCACAGACTGCATATTCAATTCTGCGCAGTCGCGCCTGGAGGAGCTCAATCGTCTCTATGGCAGTCTTGTCGAACGTGTTCTCCATCACGATTGTGTTGGACGATTTTGAGCTGGTGTTTAAAAGAAAGTCAGTTTTCTGGTCTTCTGGAAGTGTGGCTTGCGGCAAGGCTGCGGCTTTCATTCTGTGGCGTCAGATTTAGCGCCTTCTGACCTGTAACTAACGTGGTCCTCCCGCCTCTCGTGCCCAACTTACAGTCCTCTCAACACCAGCATTCAGATTGAACGCCATTTGTTTGCGGAGATTTTTGGACACTGTTTCTATACGACATAGTTCTGCCCAGTACGTTTATTGCGAGCTTTGCCTGCGACATGCCACGACAGACTTAAATTGCTCTGATATCGACACCCCAGTCAATCTTCAATCGTGGCCTGGACGTATATTCTCCGGCGCGCAGCGCATGTGCAACTCCGATCCATCGCACGACTGTTGTGAGACTGGCTATCAGTACTCGATATGGTCAACTATTCCGCAATTGGGGGCTCTAGTAGCAGCTCGTCGGATACAGCGAGGGGAAGAAGGTTCGTTCGTCGAAGGGGTTCCTACCAGGCCGAGGCTGATGATATAGCTCCAGAAGACGATCAGGCCGAAGCTTAAAGGATCAGAACTTTACGGGTCAAGCTTCGTGGATAAGCAGCAATGTTAATCTTGTCAATACCAGTACGTCTGCTCGGTTGAAGCCTGTTGTTCCACTCTCCTGGAAAATTGGTTCTACAACAACTGTCCAGCTTCGATGAGTGAATCAATCTTCTAACAGCCACATAGTCATTGGGGCAGGGACTTTAGCTACTCCTTTGGCTCTGTCCCACATGGGTATAACATTTGGTACGTTTGTGATAATATGGTCTGGCCTAACAGCAGCCTTTGGGCTATACCTGCAAACTCGGTGTGCGAGGTACCTCGAACGTGGAACGTCGTCCTTCTTTGCCTTATCACAAATCACTTATCCAAATGCGGCTGTTGTATTCGACGCTGCCATTGCAATCAAATGTTTTGGCGTGGGCGTCAGCTACTTGATCATTATCGGAGATCTCATGCCAGGTGTTATTAGAGGGTTCAATGAGGGTGCAGACGCCATCCCCTTTCTTGTTGATAGACATTTTTGGGTTACTTGCTTTATGTATGCGTCTCTTAATTTGATTCGGCACGTTTTCATTGCTGATATTACTAGGCTTGTTGTAATTCCCCTTTCGTTCCTCCGCCGCTTGGACTCCTTGAAGTACACGAGCGTCATAGCATTGATATCCATTGGATATCTTGTCGTGCTCGTAGAGTATCATTTTTTCAAGGGAGATACCATGGCGGATCGAGGACCGATAAGAGTGTTCAAGTGGGCAGGGCTTGTGCCCACGCTCCAAAGCTTTCCCGTCATTGTTTTTGCTTATACATGCCATCAAAATGTAAGTATCACCCTAATAAACCATTACGTTGCTTACTTGTATAGATGTTTTCTATTCTGAATGAGATCAAAGACAATTCTCACCGCAGGTCAGTTCACTGGTTCTCCATTAAATCTACTGTTCTTATACTTCTTAGAACCACAAGCGTGATTGCAGCAAGCATTGGGTCTGCTGCATCAATCTATGTCCTTGTTGCCATCACAGGTTACCTGTCTTTTGGCAATGCCGTTCAAGGAAATATTGTTGGGATGTGTAAGTCATTCGCTCAGATTTATCCGGATTAATATTGACAGCTCGAAGATATTCCCTCGATTGCCTCAACAATTGGCAAAGCAGCAATTGTAATTCTCGTCATGTTCTCGTATCCTCTTCAGGTGCATCCTTGTCGAGCATCTGTTGATGCGGTCCTGAAGTGGCGACCAAGTAGCTTCAAGCACTCACGTAACTCACCTAATAGCTCACCATCCAGAACAGTGCCTTTACTCACAGGCGGTCCAGCTCAACCAATGGCGAGGAACGATACGATTGGCGAGCTTAGGTTCGCAATCATCACCACCGTGATTATTATTCTCAGCTACACAGTAGCAATGACTGTCTCTTCGCTCGACAAAGTCCTTGCCTATGTAGGCAGCACGGGAAGCACGAGCATCAGCTTCATCCTGCCAGGCTTATTTTATTACAAGATTTCAGCCCCAGATTCGATACACCATCAACGATTAACCAAAGAGGAAGACGAGGAAGACAGCGCTGATGAAGAAGAAGCCATGGGAGCACAATATGGCTTCAGGTCAAAAGCTTGGCGATCAGCATTACTACGAAAGCTATCTCTGTGCTTAGCCATATACGGCATTTTTGTCATGATTTTGTGCTTGGGCACGAATCTGTTTTTCAGTGGCATAGCACATTAACTTTTCGTATTTTACATTGGGGTATTTTAAATACTTTTCAGAAGCATGGCATGGCGTTTGGTTTGGTTGGAGCATATCTGTCATGAATATTTGAAGATCATAAAACTGTACATATGGGAGTGATTTAGAGCACAATAAAAAGAGACAGATGAGTAGACGAAGATCAGCAAGGAGGATAAACTGTACTGGAGTAAAATTCACGAAGATGATACCAATGTTCCAATTCTATTAAACACCCGCAGGCTTTTTCCTTGCCTTGTAGACAAACCGCTGAGATCAAATTGGTGGCGAACTCTCATTAGAGGGATCTTTTTTTATACAATCACTCCATTCCCAAACGCCTTTCTCTGGTATACACATCATGCATCAAACGCCCCATATGCTGTACACTCTTCCCTGTTCTCAACTCCTTCGTTCTCATCTCTAGCTCTTCAAGCCTTGGGTCGATACTTTGGCTCCAGCAAACCAGCCTGAATCAGTTCAATTAGCATTCTTCTCTTATTTCTCTTTCCAAACATATCTACTCTTCAACCACATCCATACTTCCAATCTAAAACCTCCCCCATATATCCAGAATTCAGGGTCGAACATACCATACTCAACAACCTCCACGCAGGATCGCTCGGCTGCGCTCCAACACCAAGCCAATATTTTGCCCTCGCAGAATCGAGTTTGATATCCTTCCAGCGTTTCCCTTCGCCGTCTATTGGTGCTTTAGGGATCGGGTCGTATGTGCCTGTCTTCTCGTCAACCTCTGCCCTCTGCGCTGTCACCCACTTCTTCTTGATTCGGAACCAAGCCGCTGGTTGAAGGATTGATCATGGAGCTGTGTGGGATTGGGGGGCATACCAAGGACTTCAATCGGTTTGCTGTTTCGCGCTGTTCTGTTCGACGAGTTAGCTGAGCTTACTCGAAATGGAGACCCGTGGAGAGAAGGAGAACAGACCGAGCTTGTGCGACAACGATGTTATAGAACGGTGCTCTGCGACGCCCGAATCGGGCTAATCTTATCTTGACAACCATGATGTGTGCCGTTGCTTCAAGGTGCACGCAGGAGATAGAAGTGAAGTCGCGAACTTTTTTGGGATCCCGAGACTCCGCCCCGCTCCGCTCCCGGGTCCCTTGGAGCGGGTGATGTCAAGATCACAACGTCGATCAGGTGAGGGGTATTTACAAGCAAGTGCATCTTGATTTAAAGTGACAGTGATTTTCATTCCTTACTCGTGCTAACTTTTCCAAAATTGTTGGAGGAATTGAAAATATCGAGCTTCAAAGCCAACTTCCAGTCTTCGAAGCCGAAGTTTTGCAAAGTCATGGCGATGAAGGTACGAGAGAATGCTTTGTTTTCCATACTGCATTATTTTTTGGATATGAGTGCGGTATTGATCTTTTTCAGACTCTCTCAGCGAAAAATGCTGCAGCTCTGGACAAGGACCTGATGAGCATCGGAGCCTTTTCCCTTGATCAGCTCATGGAACTCGCTGGCCTTTCAGTTTCTCAAGCCGGTTTGCAATCTCTCACCCCTCATCCATCTCACTTTCTAAAAAGATGAACAAAGTCTATCGTGTTCATCCTCCAAGCCGAGGAAGGAGGATTTTAGTTGCTTGTGGACCCGGAAATAATGGTAAGTTTCAGAGAAGGATGAGGAGAAAAGGAAAAGGGCTGATGAGAGCAGGTGGCGATGGACTTGTTGCCGCGAGACATCTTTGGCATTATGGCTACAAGCCAACGATTTACTATCCCAAGCAGAGCCAAAATGATCTGTACCAAGTAGGTCCACTTATCTTTTCCCTCCAACTCGAACTCGTCCAAAGCTGACAGCACCCAGCGTCTCTCAACCCAGCTCAAAAACCTGAACATCCCGTTCACGGATGACTTCCCCACCGCACTGAAGGAGACAGACCACATCGTCGATGCTATCTTCGGTTTGTTTGTCTTTTCGCCCTTCCTCTTCGCTGTTTCAAAATCTCCTACTTACAATACAATCCTAGGATTCTCCTTCTCCGGCGAAGTTCGCGATCCTTTTCCCGCTGTCATCCGTGCATTAGAGGAGACTCGCATCCCTGTGACATCTGTCGACGCTCCCTCATCCTGGAACATTGAAGAGGGTCCACCCAAAGAAGGTCCTGGAGCTAACTTTAATCCGGAGGTGTTGGTGAGTTTGACGGCGCCTAAACCTTTGGTGAAATACTTCAAGGGAAGGCATTTCATTGGTGGCAGGTGAGTGAACCCTATCTCTCCTAAAATTGTAGTGCTTGAGGTTAAATTTGGTCAGATTTGTGAGTCCCGATATTAAGGAGAAATACGATTTGTCGCTGCCAGAATATGAGGGCATTGACCAGGTCGTTGAGGTGGGCAATAACGGACAGAAACTGTAGATATGAGAAGAAACGAATTAATGGATCATTTTGCACCTCTGATTTTGGAGTTGCTTATGACTGGCTTTCCATTTTGGTGCTTCTATTCGAAGAAAAAGTATGCATCGCTTGAACCTCTGGAAAGTCTCCTGCTCGGCTTAAGACGGAGAGCAGGTTTATCATGAACTTTACTCATTATGCATTCATTTATAGTCTTATTTTCATAATTTCATATGGCAGCCCCTCGAAATTGTCACTCAGGTTGCTGGTTTGTCTTAGCACAATCACTGGAGCAACGATTACGATAACTTACATCTTCGAAAAGTACCAAGACTGTGCCAGCTTTGCAAATATCCTAAAAATCATTAGATGAGCTCAAATGGAAAAGAGCAAATTGCTTACCCCTTCCTTGTGGACAAGCTTTGCGACCACGCCTTTCTGAGGCGAGCGAATCACCGTCTCCATCTTCATACTCTCAATCCTGTTCAGCAGCATATTAGCACTGCCCAGTGCGTCAGAAAGGGAAGTTCTTACACAACTAATGCTTGATCTTTCTCGACAGCATCGCCCTCCTTCACTTCGTTTCTCAGCACTTTGCAGGGCATTGGTGCCAGAACACTGTTCGCAGAATCCTTCAACCCAAGGGCTTTTTCATACCAGCTCGGCGTTGCTAATGTCAGTTGTGTCTGCTGGCCGCGTTGAAAAATAGTAATCTTATCACCATCTGTGATAATCGTACTCTCGATTCGCGTATGTGGAAAGAACGTTGAAATTGATGGGGCACGTCGGTCGCAGACTACGTTCGAGAAGGTTTGGTCAAGCCCCTGACCCTTTACATCGACGTCGAATAAGTTCCGATCGGATTGGTTGACCGTCACTTGTACTGGCTCAGCATCCGGACCAGTAGATGTAAGAAATGCGAATTTGCGCTGACTGCTGGGCGAAAATCCAATACTTCGGCCATGTGGACCCAAAGAAGTTGTAACTCCAGATCCAGCAAGCTCCTTGTCTAGGAGACCCAATGCAGCCTGGGCAAAAGTCTCTGGTTCGACCGATTCTGGAGCAAAGAGCTCATCGTTATATTTCTGGATATATCCAGTTTCAACCTCGCCCCTGATGAAGGCAGGACTCTTGCAGATTTTCTTCAGAAACTCGATATTGGTGCTCAGGCCAACCACTTCGTAGTCCTGCAACGCGGCGTGAAGCTTGTGTATTGCTACTTCTCTTGTTGGTCCGCTCACAATGAGCTTCGCAATCATGCCATCATAATTGGACGAAACAGTATCGCCTTCGATGAAACCTGCATCGATTCGAACACTTTCGGATATTTGAGGTGTGCGAAGGTGGATGAGCTTGCCAGAATCGGGCATAAAGTTCTGGGATGGGTTTTCAGCATAGATTCGAGCTTCAATGGCCCATCCACGCTCTGCTATTCGCTGTGCAATCGTCTCTTGGTCTAATGGTAAGCGTTCGCCAGCGGCAACCTTAAACTGCCAGGAAACGAGATCTTCTCCGGTAATTTCTTCAGTAACCGGGTGCTCAACCTGCAGTCTTGTATTCATTTCCATGAAAAAGAACTCATTGGTATCGTTGTCGAAAATGACTGAATGATTTGTTAGCTATATTCATGAACTCTTTCGTTGGGATTCTCACATTCCACAGTCCCAGCACCTTCATAACCGACAGCCAAAGCAGCTGCTCTTGCCTTCTCCCAAAGATCTTGTCGGATTTCCTCTGCTAGATTCGGTGCGGGTGCTTCTTCCAAGATCTTTTGATGCCTCCTCTGAAGACTGCAATCCCGCTCACCAAGTGCCACAGCATTTCCGTACTTATCGGCAAATACTTGGACCTCGATGTGCCGGGGAGTAGCAATGTACTTCTCCACCAACATCACATCATCCCCAAAAGAATTTCGGCCCTCGCTCTTGGCACTCTCTAACTTGTCCAAGAATTCCTGCTCGTTCAAGGCAATCCGCATGCCTTTTCCACCACCGCCCTTGACAGCCTTGACCATGACTGGGAATCCAATCTTCTTAGCTTCCTCCAACAAGTGTTCTGGTTCTTGATCTGCTCCGTGATAACCAGGTATACAGGGCACACCAGCCTTAATCATAATATCCTTACTCCTCGACTTATTTCCCATGGCCTCAATCGCTTTCCACGGCGGGCCAATAAACACCAATCCCTCCTCCACACACCTTTTCGCAAATGCCGAATTCTCGCTCAAGAATCCATATCCCGGATGTAAAGCTTCGCAGCCCTGCTCTTTTGCTACAGATATGATTCGTTCTCCGTCGAGATAAGCATTGGCAGCGCCCAGGTTGACGGCAAAAGGGCTCGATAGTGCATGCTGAGAGTGTGCATCTGGGTCTGTGTAGATTGTTGTGCAGCGTACACCTAATGCAGAAGCAGTACGTCCGACTCGAAGGGCGATTTCACCACGGTTGGCTATGAGGACGGAGGTTATGGGGGTACTCGAGGTCGAAGGCGAGGAGGAGAGATGGCGACTGCCTTTGGAGGAAAGGATTGCGCGGGCAAACGCCCGAGATCTTGATGCCGGAATCATTTGGGATGAGTTTTCATGAAGCACAGAAGAAATGGCACAACAATGGCAACTCCTCCATTCTTGGACGAAGGTTTGTTGATTTCATTCCGAAGATCAAGGCGAGTAAAAGCCGTCGCAAGCCGAAGCCGAGCTCGCCCAGCCCTCCGCAAAAACGTGGGGTAAAATGACCCCGGACTGCTAAGCGAACCCCTTTCTGGAAGCCAAAAAAAAAGCTAGAAATTTTCCTTTTACTATAATTTATTACCGTTCTACACGAGTTGCTCACGAGAAGCAAAAGAATCCTTGAGGACCAGAAACTCAGCCTTTCTAAACGGGCTTGGTTTGCTGTGGCAGAGCATACTCATCTTAACTGCTGAACGTTGTTCGTTAGAACGCTAGGAAGCCCGCACAGTGCCAGGCTGTCGGGCTTCCTAGGTAGCGTTCTAACTTACCGTCCGTTAAGGGTCTCTAATTGTGATGTGAATCAGCTTATTCCAATATATAACTTTCATACTTAGCGAGTATGCTCATGCGGCCGCATAAATGTTGCCTCAGTGTAGAGTTCTCAGTGAGAGCCCTCTGGGAGAAGGGCAAACCCATAAGAAATATTTCATCGATACGCCGTGTAAAACTTCAGAGCGAAGGAAAGTTTGCAGCGATCCACAGGTGCCAATTACTCCCCCGAAAGAAAGCGAGATCGACATTCTCCGGGAATATTACCCAAGACTTGACCAGTTCTTCTACAGATGCCAAATTCAAACGTTTCTCCTATAGCGGCCTTAAATCTTGCTTCACCTCTTGGCCGGCCGAACACCAGCCAATTGGTAATATTCTCGACGGCTCAAAGCTAAGGTATGGTCTAAATTTACACCCAAAACTAAGTGAATCTTGTCAATCTCTAATCTATTTCTCCTGAGATCCATTTTCATCATCTCCAAAGAAGTCTTTACAGCTACCCTTCTGTTCTCGAGTGTCTTCCATCTCCTTCCTCTCCCACACAAAAATTACCAACTGCTTATACACACAGTATTATCCCCGAAACCTCTTATCCTTTCGTAAAGATGATCGAAGCACCCCGAGTTATACCAGTGGCGGTGTTGGGGGGCGGCAGTTGTAGCTTTGTGTCCTTTAGTTGGGATCCCTTAAACTGTCCCGAAGCTGCAAAGGCAGTAATAAGAATATACGCGAGGCCTCTTCTAATGCTGAGATTGGATCGAATAATTTCAAAGGTGTCAAGTAAGGGAATTTACACGGAGGAGCAATGTGAATAATTTACGGTCAGGCCTGCCTGCTAAATTATGAAGGATTGACAATTCGGCAAAGGACAATTAAATGCAAGAGAGAAGAGAGCGCTAGCTTTGGATTTGAGAAAGCATCTCACCTGCCAGCTCAACACCGAAGTGCTAATCTAGTTTCCAATGCGTAAGCGTTCGAGTGACACTGGAGACCTCAGGGTGGTCCTGGCACATCTCATATTATCAGATCAATTGTCATTTACCTAGAGCTAGATTATTGGCTTCATGGAAACCAGCGCACTCAATATCATGATAATCCTAGGTAAATCAATAAATAGC
>Ga0302325_10013104_pt1 | contig 17724 bp, 16 predicted proteins | sample Palsa_T0_2_FD_201948 | JGI IMG/M metagenome (GOLD analysis project Ga0302325, IMG submission 201948) | Peat permafrost microbial communities from Stordalen Mire near Abisko, Sweden - Palsa_T0_2 | ecosystem: Environmental > Terrestrial > Soil > Palsa > Peat permafrost | place: Sweden: Abisko...
ATCTGCCCCAGCGTCTCCAGGATCGCCGAGTAGCTGGGCGGAATCCGTTTCGCATAGAACGCATCAATGTGCTTCCGCGACTCATCCACCTTGGAGCCCAACCCGCGCAGCGGCGCCGTCTGGATGGTCAGCGCCCGCAACTCGGCCTGCTTGCCGGAAATCTCATCCCGGTTCCCGCTGCTGATGGTGCGCCAATCCAGGCCCACTCGGATGCCAAGAAAAACTGTGGCTACCGCCAGTATGCCGAACCCCACCGCGTGGAGTCCCACCGGAGAAAACAGCCGCTCGCGTATCAAACTCATCCGGCTCATTGCTGACCTCCCGGGGGCTGTGGATGGGGTTGACCGTTCGGCCCCGGCATTCCGGGCCGGTTCTGCATGGGTATGGGCGGCCGCATTATAGGGTTGAATGGCGGCCGCGCCGGCTGATTCGGCGTCACCATAGGTGGCCGAGGCATCCCTCTGGGCATCGGCGCCGCCTCCGGTCGCGCGCTCGCGCTCGTGCGCTTCATCTGCGCAATCTCCGCCTTGCGCTCCTCCAGCGTGGGCGGATTGTACTCCGCCAGCACGTCGAAGGCGACCTTGCCATTGCCCGTATCGACCACCGCCTGCAACCCGTTCCGCGAAGCATTTTCCGCATTTTCGCCGGAGATGCGGGGCGACTCGAACCGCCGCGAGCGCTCCATGTTCTTCAGCATCGCCACGGATCGCTCCCGTTCCCCTGAAATGCGCAGATGCAGCGTGATCCGCCCCTGCTTATCCCGGGAAGGCTCAATCGCCGTCACCTGCACCCCGGCGGGAAGCACCCGCTCCAGATCTTCCATCGCCGCCGTCCAGGAGAAGCTCTTCTCGTCGAAAAGCTTGTTCAGGAACTCCGCCTGCTTCAGCACCCGCGCATTGGCCGGCTGCTGCATCTGCGCCTGATAGCCCTGTTCCTGGCTCTCGATGTTGGCAATCGCATGGTCCGCCGCATCGGATTCAGCGGCCATCTTCAGCGCCCTCTGATGAACTTGCAACAGCGCAAATCCCATCCCGGCCAGCAGCACCACCAGCACCAGCATCCCGATGCGCAGCCGCTTCAGCGCCGGACCCTGATCCGCGTATGGCCGTGTCGCAAGATTGAGTGTGATCTTCACTTAATTCGTCCCCACCAGCGCCCCGGTTACCGCAGCCACCGAAGCCTGTCCCATCGCCGAAACCATCCCTGTCGCCGGCTGCGGCACCGCTTCGCCCACCGCCAGCTCCGCGTCATCCAGCAAATCCACAAACTCCCGCACCGGAAGCACCCCGGAATACAGCACCCGATGCGCCTTGAAATGCAGTTTGTCCTCGTAAAACGCACCGGCCACGGCAATCGCCCGCTGAATCTCGCCCTGCCGCGCCGATTCCTCGATCGGCAACTCCACCGTGCGATACAGCATCACGTCGTTGCCCGAAACGATCGACGTCGTCAGCGTTCGCGCGCTCAGGTTGGCCACCAGCAACGCCTCCTGGCTGTCGATTGCCGACAGCACCGCCAGACTCGCCGGCAGCACCGCGCCCGGCTCATATCCAGCCGCCCGCACCACACCTTCATACTCCGCCAGCACCGTCCCCGGAATGATCGCCGCCAGCACCTTCCACTGCGTCTCCAGGCGCGAAGAACCTTCGCTCAGCACCTGATAGGTGATCCCCGCGTGCTCCACGTCGAAGGGCACCGACTTGCGCAACCGGAACTTGAGCACCGGCAAAGCTTCTTCCAGCTTTGTCGGCAGCGAGTCGAAATCCAGCACAAACACCCGCACCGCCGAGTCCGGCACCACCACCGTCACCGCTCGCACCCGCGGCTGCACCTGACCCAGCGCCGACTTGATTGCCGCCGCAACAGCCGCAACATTCGCCGCCGACCCCAGATTGCTTTCCAGCAGCCCCGGCAATACCGACATCGGCGCTAAGGTCTCAACAGCATATACCGGCGCCTGCCCGGCAGCCGGTGTAGCCGCGGCAACCACGCCCTCAGGCGCAATCTCCAGCGCCGCCGCCGGCCGTCCGCCAGCCGCAATCCCAATCGTCGTCTCCAACCCAAATCGCGCCACGAACCCTAACCCCGCTAACTCCGCTGACCGCGTCAACTCCGCTCTCTTACCGCGAAGCCTCAATAAAGGTGACCTTATTAATCTCCTTCAACGTCGTAAATCCGCGCTGCACCCGGTCCATCGCCGACTCGCGCAAGAAGCTCATGCCTTCTTTCTGCGCCAGTTTCCTCACTTCCGAACCAGGTTTCTTATCCAGAATCAGCTCCCGGATCGGGTCCGTCAAATCCAGCAGCTCATGGATCGCCGTTCGACCGCGATACCCCGTTCCGCCGCACTCAATGCATCCCGCGCCCTCGCGAAACTCAAAATCCCGCCATTCCGCCGGGTCCAGCCCGCTCAGCACCAGCAACTCCTCCGGATGCGTTGTCCTAAACGCGCAGTGGTCGCAGATAGTACGCACCAGCCGCTGCGCCAGGATGCAGTTCAGCGCCGAAACAAAGTTGTAAGCCTCGACGCCCATATTCAAGAAGCGCCCCAGCACGTCCACCACGTTATTGGCGTGAACTGTCGTAAAGACCAGATGCCCCGTAAGCGCCGAGTTGATCGCAATCTGCGCCGTCTCCGCATCGCGGATTTCGCCCACCAGAATCTTGTCCGGATCATGACGCAGAATCGAGCGCAATCCACGCGCAAACGTCAGCCCCTTTTTCTCGTTCACCGGAATCTGCGTGATTCCGCGAATCTGGTACTCGACCGGGTCCTCAATGGTGATGATCTTTTCCTCATCGGACTTGATTTCATTCAGCGCCGCGTAGAGCGTGGTCGTCTTGCCCGAACCGGTTGGCCCAGTCACCAGCACCATCCCGTACGGCTCGCGAATATACCGCCGGAACCGCCGCAAGTCCTCCTCGTGAAAGCCCACCACTTCGAGGGTCAGATTGCGGAACTTCTCGCTCATGGATTCTTTATCGAGCACGCGTAGCACGGCATTTTCGCCATGCACCGTCGGCATAATCGAGACACGGAAATCGATCAGCCGGCCCTTGTACCGCACCCGGAAGCGCCCGTCCTGCGGCACGCGCCGCTCGGCAATATCCAGCTCCGACATGATCTTGATACGCGAAAGAATCGTCTGGTGATGCTCGCGCGCAATCGGGGCCATGGCCGGCTGCAAGACGCCGTCGATGCGGTACTTCACCAGCAGGGAATCGTCGTAAGTCTCGATGTGTACGTCCGAAGCGCGCCGCTCCAGCGCCGTAAAAATCGTCGTATCCACCAGGCGGATAATCGGGCTCTGGTCTTCGTCTCCGGCCAGCTTTTCAATCGAGATATTCTCGTCCGGATCGTTCTCAAACGAGACCACATCGAAGGTCAAACCCTCGCTCGCCTCATCCAAGACGCGCTGGCTCTGCTCCGTCTTTTTCAGCAGATCGGTAATCTGCGTCATCGTCGCCACGCGCGGCTCAATCCGATGCCCCAGCAAGCCCGCAATCTCATCCAGCACCATCAGCTTCGAGGGGTCCGAAACAGCAATCACCAGCACATCGTCGCGCATCTCCAGCGGCACAAAGTTGAACCGGAACATCAGATCTACGGGAACCGTGCGCAGCAGATCGTGCTGGATCTTGAAGTTCTTCAGATCGGCAAACTCCGCCCGGTACCGCCGCGCCAATTCAATCGCAGCCGCCCGCTCGTCGATCTGTCCAAACCCGTTTTGTGGTGGTGCCATTACTGCGTCTGCCATTGTTCCACCTCGAAAGGAAGATTAGCGGTTAGCGATGAGTGGCCAGCGGTTAGTGCTCCCTGTCGATGGAAAGCGAGGTGAGAGTCGAAGAAATCATCTTCCCAATATCAATCGACAATCCCTCAATTTCTTCCATCTGCGCCGCTTCTCCGAAACCAAGCTCCCGTGCAATCGTCAACTGCGTTTGCAGCTCAAAATTCGATCCTCGCGCCATGCCAAAATAATGCCGATAATCGGGAGTGCTCAACCTCCCTGTGCCCTCCGCAATCTTGCTCGGGATCGCAATCGCGGCCCGCCTCAGCTGACTCGTCAAGCCATACAAGTCTTCCCGAGGAAATGTCTTCGAACGCTCGTATACCAGCACTGCCAATCGAATCCCTTTCTGCCAGACAATCAACTCCCGATAAGACTTCACCATCCCAAAACTTCTAACCACTATCCACTAAAAACTAACCACTAATTCTTTCAACCCATTTGTTGGACTGAGCCCAAAGAAAAGATTGGAAGATACAGCGCAATGAGTATGATCACAACAAACAGCCCCATCACCAGCAAAATCATCGGCTCAATCAGCGCCATCGAAGCCGTCAGCGCCGTCTCCACATCTTCCTCAAAAAACTCCGCAACCGAGTTCAGCATCTGCGGTAGCGCGCCGGTCTGTTCGCCCACGGAAATCATCTCGATCGCCACGCCCGGAAATACCTTGGTGCTTTCAAGCGAATTCGCCAGGCTCTTGCCCTCGCGCACCTTCACCACCGACGCAAAAACCGCCTTCGCAATCCGGTTCGAAGAGATCGATCGCGCCGCCGTTTCCAGTGACGGCACCAACGGCAATCCGCCCGTCAGCAGCGTTGAAAGCGTGCGCCCGAACAACGCCACCTGGTACTTGATCCAGATCTTGCCAAAGACCGGCAGCCCGATCCGGAGCCCATCGATCCGGTCGCGCCCACCCGGCGTTTTGGCATAACGGTTCAACCCATACACGATCCCCGCCAACGCCGCGCCGTAATACAGCCCCTGGTGCTGCGCCGCCACGCCAAAATTCAGCAGCGCCACCGTCAGCCCAGGCAAATGCGAACCCATCTGGTCATAGAGCGTGGCAAACTGCGGCACCACAAACGTGATCAGAAAGATGAACAGCGCAATCACAATCACCACCAGCACGCTCGGATAGATCAGCGACGCCGTCAACTTCTTGCGAAAGGTGAGCGAAATCCGCTGGAAGCTCACAAACCGCTCCAGAACCTCCTGCAAATTGCCCGATCGCTCCCCGGCCAGCAGCGTCGTCGTATACATCACAGGAAACCCGCCCTGCGCCTCAAACGCCACCGATAGCGAATCGCCCGCCTTCACCCGCTCCGTCACATTCATCAACTGCCCGGCAAAATGCGGATTTTTCTGATTCTTCGCCAGCATCTCCAGCGAGCCATGAATCGGCAACCCCGCCCGCACCAGCGTCAGAAACTGCTGGTTGAAGATCAAAAACGGCTCCAGCTTGGTCTTCTTCTTCGCCCCGCCAAACCCAAACCCGCCCTTGGCCTTGACCGAAAAGACGTGGTACCCCGCCTGCACAAACCGGCTGCGCAACTCCTCCGCCGAAGCAGCCGTCTGCGTCTGCTCCTGCACCTTGCCCCGCTCATCCGCCAGCTTGATTACGAACTCCGCCATGCTCTCCTACGCCGTTCTTTCGAAAGGTTATCAGTTCCTGGGATTTGATCGGAAGGTTCCGCTAAGGGAAAGACGCACCCGGAGCGCCTCGCGCTCAAATCGGGGACAGATTTGCTTTTCGGGACAGGCCGGTTCAAGTCAGCAACGGAACACCCGCCGATTCCGCCGCCCGTCGCAATGCCTTGTCCAGCGTCGCTAGAGGCTGCCCACGCCGGATCGCGATGTCAAGGTAGGCCCCGTCGTAGACCGTAATCTTGAATCGGTGGGCAAGATCAGTCAGATTGCCATGACTGCCAATCGCACCGACCCGAATCGGCATGCGATTCAAATCCAACAGCGCCTGCGCCGAATCCGGAATTGTGATGCGCCCTCGCAAGGAGTTCACGACCAGCATGTTCCGCACTTCATACCACCAAATTGCCGGAGCAATGGCGTAGTCCTGGCGCAGTTGCGCAAAAGCCAAATCCGCCAACGGGTGCGATTCGTCCTGCATCAGCCAGGTGAGCGTCACGGAAGCATCCAACACAAAAGGCAAGCAGTCTCCTATCCTACCGGCGGCCTTCGTCTCTGGTTGCCAAAAGCTCTTCGAGCGAAACAGGCTTGGTCCGCTTGCGAATTGCCAGAATGCTGGCCATTGCCTCTTCCACGCTACGGGCGTCGAGTTCTTCCTCGGGACTCAACCGAGCCACCGTCCGACCATCCACCTCGATCAGCACCGTCTGCCCCTGTCGCACCTCATCCAATACCCGCAGAAAGCTCTCGCCCGCGTCAGTCGCCTGAAATGTTTGCATTGTGCCTGCCTCCTGCCCGCCTCTCAAGCATAACCCGATTCGGACTTCCCAACCCATGTATCCTGATTCCGTCCCAACAAGGAATCCGCCACCGTGTTCCCCATCAAACTCAAACAATCCCTACCCTGGCTCCTCGGCACGCTCATCCTCGGCGCTCTCCTCGGCGGCGCCTCCGTCGCTCTAGTCTGCCATCTCCACGGCGGAGAAACCAGCGTCCACGCCAGCCCCTACCCCCGCGAAACCGCCCGCGTCACCTTCGTCGCCGCCGGAGACGTCATTCCCCACCAGCCCGTCGTCGAATCTGCCAAAGCCCACAAAACCGGCTCCAACCACGACGGCTGGGACGCCCTCTTCGCCGATACCACCGACCTCTTCCAATCCGCCGACTACGGCTTCCTCAACCTCGAAACCCCGGTCGCCCCCGCCCACTCCCGCGGCTCAAAGCCCTTTATGTTCGACGCGCCCGTCGCGCTTCCGCAAGCCCTCAAAGCCAGCGGCGTCAAAGTCGTCAGCTTCGCCAACAACCACGTCATGGATCAAAACTGGGCCGGATTCGCCGAAACCCGCCAGCACCTCACCGAAACCGGCCTGCAATTCTCCGGCACCAGCGACACCGCGCAAACCGCCTGGCAACCCATCATCCTGGAGAAAAATGGCCTCAAAATCGGCATCCTGGGCATGACCCGCTGGCTCAACGGCAACCGCAATCCCGACAAAGACGACCAGCCCCACGTCAACTTCTTCCCCTATCCCAATGAATCGGCCGGAGGTCCAAAATCCGAGGGCGGCGCCGACCAAGCTCAGGTTCTGGAAGCCGTCAAAGCCGCCCGCGCCCAATGCGACTTTCTCGTTCTCTCTATCCACTGGGGCATTGAATATGCTCCCGCCCCGCGCCCCGAAGACGTCGACCTCGCCCACAAACTCATGGACGCCGGCGCCAGTCTCCTCGTCGGCCATCACCCCCACGTCCTCCAGCCCGTAGAAACCTACCAGACCGCCGACAACCGCAACACCGTCATCTTCTACTCGCTCGGCAACTTCCTCTCGAACCAATCCCGCACCTACATCGACGGCCTCATGCCCGACAAGGACGGCGAACCCCGCCAATCGCTCGTCGTCCGCTTCGCCGCCGTCCAAAAAGACTACGGCCCAGCCGGCAAGCGCGTGGAATTAGGCAGCGTTGGCATCTGGCCGGCCTGGCAGGAAAACAACCGAAACGCAATCCAGCGCGGCAAAGACAAAGACCCCTTCATCCACCCCGTCCTGCTCGACCGAGTCCTCGCGCCGCTTTCAGCCCAGGTTGACGCACTGGAAAAGAAGGGAAGCGAGCAAGGGACGACAGGGCTGGCCCCTGCCGAAAAACAGCAATTTATCGACTTGAGCGCCCAACTCAAAGCCCTGCAGCATCAGCGTGAACTAATCCTCGCCCGCACCGGCGACGAGTACGTTCTGGACCCGCCGAAACTGAATCCTCCGAATTTGCCAGCCAAACCCTAAGCGAGAAGCGGAACTTTGGCAGCCTCAGCCGCCTTGCGTAAAGCTGAATCCAAAGTCGCCAGTTGGATGCCGTACCGATGAGCCAACTCCAAATAGGCTGCATCGTAAAACGACAGTTGGTATTTTCGCGCAAATCCGAAGATCGCATTCTCGTCCCGCTCGGATTCTTCTCGGATAGGGAATCCAGCCAGAAACTCAAGGAATTCTTGCGAACCCTCAACCGTAATCCGTTTCCGGCGCTCACTGCTCGTCAGCACATTGCGAATCTCGAACCACCACAACGCCGGAACCAGAGCATACTCAGTCTTCAGCTTCGCCATGGTTGCATCCGCCAGGGGATGCGACTCGTCGGACAAAGCCCACACAACACAAATCGAAGCATCCAGCACAAATGCCACTACTTCCGACCCTCGTCCCGGGCCGAAAGAATCTCCTCAAGCGAAAGTCGGCCAATCCTCTTGCGCAGAGCCTTCATCCCCTCAATCGCCCGCGTCACGCGCTCGGCGTCGATCTCCGGCTCCGGGGTAATCCGCGCAATCGCTCGCCCACGCCGCGAAATCACTACCGTCTCGCCACGCTCGACACGGTCCAAAATCCTAAGAAAATGCGTCTTTGCTTCCGACGCCTGGATTGTTTGAACTCCCATACTCACCTCAAAGCGACCAGTCGAATCGACCAGTCATAATCCTACCTCAAAACAAAGTTTCTGGCAGATTTAAAACCCCTCCGCCACCAGCCAAGCCTCTGTCAACTCCAGCTCTGGCTTCCGATCCGCCTCCAGCTTGGCATAGGCAAGCTTCACGAGCACATCCGCCTCCACATTCACCGGCGCGCCTGCCTTCAGCGTATGCAGATTCGTCCGCCAGTACGTCAGCGGCAATACGGCGATCGAAACCAACTCACCATCCCAATCCGCAATGGTCAGCGAAATCCCCTCAATCGCCACAGACCCCTTCAATACCATCCACGGCCTTACATGCTCAGGAACACGCACCCGCAGCGTCCAGTCCGTCGTTTTCTCATCGACCTCGCCGCCTTCGGCCACCACCACCGGCTCCAGCGCTACCAGCACCCCAGTGCCATCCACGTGCCCTTGCACAATATGCCCACCCAGCGGAGCGCCCGCCGAAGTCGGCAGCTCCAGATTCACCGCTGCGCCCACCGCCAGCGCCCCCAGCGAAGTCTTCGCCAGCGTCTCCGCCGCCAGATCCGCATGGAACAGCTCCGGATTCACCTCCAGCGCCGTCAAGCATACTCCCGAAACCGCCAGCGAATCCCCCTCGCGCAGTTGCCCGGCAATCCCCGCAGCAGCCACCGTCAGCCGCTGCACTCCGCCCAAATCGACTAACGAAACAATCGTCCCAGTCCGCTCAATAATCCCAGTAAACATATCTCCAGCTTACCGCCTTTCGCCCTCAGATATCTTCAGCCGCTCCCGCCTTGCCAAAATGTAAATTATCCTCCAAATTGTGTGCGCAATTCCTCGCCATTTCCTCAGCCCAATGCATCACAATAGTCGTAGACATAAGAGGAAATCGGCAATGACCCAACCCTGGACTCGCGTATGGGTTCCATTTCGCCTCCAGCCGGATGGCTACGGCCTGCTCGTCCTTTGCATCCTGATAGGCGTCATGATGGACGGCGGTTGGCGTGGTCCGCTCGTCGGTTTCCTGCTCGTCGTCAGCCTGCTCCTGCATGAAATGGGCCACATCGTCATGGCCGCCTCGCTCGGCGTTCAGGTCAAGGAATTCGGTCTCAGCCTCTTCGGCGCCTACACCCGCCGCTCCTACGCCACCAATCGCCACGACGAAGTCCTCATCGCCCTCGCCGGCCCGCTCACCAGCTTCTGCATTGCCATGCCCATCATCGGCCTGCACGGCGTAGCCCACCAGGTGGCGCTCGGCAATATGGCCCTCGGCTTCATCAACCTGCTGCCCATCCCGTCCAGCGACGGCCTGCGCATCCTGAAAACCCTGCGCAACCCCAACGCCCCCGGCCCTGAACCATCCGCCCCCATCTCCGTACATTGACCGAGTCGCACCCCAACTAGCCTTTCGGGGCTCGTGCCCGTCCAACAAATCTTGTCATCCTGAACGGGTGAGTTGGTTTTTAGAAACTGCTGATTTGTCGAGAGATAGGTGGCCTACTCTTGGCTGTGTAGGAACTGTGCAGGCCATTTGTCGATTTTTGTGCATTTCTTGAACGCGAGGCACCATTTTACAGGCACGATTCATGGGTTAGAGGCTGTGTCCTAAGCCGATGCCGTGTTCGATGACCGGCGCGATCTCCGGCTGCGGCGGCGTGATGGATTGCTCCGGCTTTATCGCTGGAGTGTGGGCGCTCTCGTGGGACACGTCATGCCCTAACGCTTGCGGCAGCTTCTCGCGGTCGTTGGTGTAAAGCTGCGCGTCCTCGGCCCCGCGCGAGACGGCGACATAAGCCATGCGGCTGTTGAGCAGGTCTTTCGCTGCCAGCTCGGTATCGACATGAATCAATACGCGCTCGGCAGTCTGTCCCTGGCTGGAATGGCTCGTCACCGCGTAGCCGTGATCGAGGTGGGGATGCTCGCGCGGATCGAGATGCACGTCGCGGCCTCCGTCCATCTTTAAACGCATCTGCCCATCCTGGCCGATGGCTTCCACCGTCCCTAATTCGCGGTTGGCAATCTTCAAATCGTTGGCTGGCGCTGTGAACTGGATGCGGTCGCCCACGGCGAAGCTGCGCGGTTCTTCTCGATACACAGATACCCCCTGCTGCCGTCGTGGATCATAGGTCAACTCGGAGCCATCGGCGCGCACCACGGTTAACAGGTTCTTGTCAGCATCCACGCTTTTGACCCGCGCGTATTCGCCCCGCTCCATGCCGGTCTCTTTCGACGCGCGCGCGTAGCGCAATAAATCGTTGAACTCGTACCGCGCTGCCCATGTTCGTTCCGGGCCGGTGAGGTCCTGGCGTGGTACAAGCGCCTGAATGCGATGCTCGTCTTTACTGACTGAGCCGCGCTCCTGCATCTCGGCACGGATACGCTCGTTGATCTCCACGCGGGAACGGTTGTCGGGCGAGACGACCAGCGTTCCCTCCGGAGACTTCGCATATTCCTTCGCTATCGCGGCGATGCGTTCCTCGGGACCTGAAATCTCATGGACGCGGCCCTGCCGCTCCAAACCCTGTACCGCTTCGCGCACTTCGCCACGCGCAAGCTGCTCGACCACCTGTTTCAGCTCCGGGTTTTTCTGCCGGACAATCTCTTCGAGTTTGATTGTCTTCATGCCCGCGTCCTGGAGCTGCGCGAAGGGACGCCCGGCCTCGACCGCCTCATGCTGCCGTCGGTCGCCAACCAGCAACACGCGGTCATTGGGATGCAGGCGATTCACAAACTCGTGCATCTGCTTGGTGGACGCAAGCGAGGATTCATCGAGTAGATACAGGCGGCGCTCTCCGGTGTCCGGCTTTTCTCCACGCGCAAGATGTTTTTGCAGCGTGGATGTTTCCATACCGGCATCGGCCAGCTTTTGCGCCGCGCGGGACGTGGGCGCGAAGCCTTCAACCTTGTACCCTTGCGCCTCCGCGCCTTCACGGATAACGGCCAGCGTCGTTGTCTTCCCAGCCCCGGCAACACCATCCAATCCCACGATCTTTTCGCGGGAGAGAAACACTTGGTCAACGGCTTGGCGTTGCGAAACATTCAACTCCGCGTGACGGTCTTCCGTCGCAATCCGAATCTGCGGAGAAACCAGCATCGGGTCGCTCATCCCGCGCTGATTGCCTTCCTGCATCCGTGTAACGATTTCGCGTTCCATGCGAAGCATCGCGGCGGTGGTGTACTGCTGTCCCGTTCCGACCGTGCGGAACTCGCCACGCGCGGCCCGTTGCGCGAACTCCTGCCGGATATGGGCATACGTTGTCTCCCCCATGCCGCGATTGAGCGCCGCTTCCAGAAGTTCGCGCCTATCCAGCACGGCGGAACGCTCGAAGAGATGATCGCGGGCATAAGTGACGGCCTGCTGCGCGATGCGGTCGGGTTCGTAAGTGTGGCGCTGTTCATGCGCCCGCGCTTCGGCTACAACGCGGTCGGCTTGGTGTCCATACTGTGCGGACAGATTCCGATGCCTCTCTAATACCTGTTCCGGCGATAACAGCTCCTTGCTGTCCCGCGTCCGGTGTGCCGCAACCTGCGCGGCTCCGGCCCCGTCGATTCCCATCTCGCGGAGATGGTCCTTGATCTGCTCCCTGCGTGGGCTGCTGGCCTCCAGGTACTCCTTCGTATAGCCCTTGATCTCCGGTTGCCCATGTTTGCCGCGCTCTAGCTCGTAGCCCAAACCCTGTAGCCGCATCGCCAGCTCGGAACGGTAAATGCTGGTAGCGACGCGCTGCGACGCGAATAGCTCCTGCGGCTGCAAGGCGCGCGTTTGTCCGTTGTCGCGTTCGGTGACATTGAAGATCACAGCATGGGTGTGGAGTTGCGGCGCGGCATAGCCGTCCACAGGCCGCGCGGTGTCGTGCTCAAAGGTAGCCGCGACGAATTTGCCTGTTGTCTCCGGCGCGTGGACGTTGCCAATCCGCGCCTGCGTATACCGCTCCAGCTCTCCAAGGGCAACACGCACGCTCTCCCGATGCGCCTCTCGGACACGCACATCGCCGCCGACAAGTGCGGTGAGAGAAACTGACTTCGGCGCGGAGAACGTAGCATCCCAACCGGCGCGATGTTCCACGCTCGTCACTTCCTTGCCGAACTTGCCTTCATAGGTTTTGGAAACCTGATGACGAACGAGCTGCGCTTCCGTGTGCGGATGCTGGCCTTCGGTAAGCCTCGCGAAGTGCTCATTGCCAACCGGCCCTTCTAAACCCCACTGCTCGGCCAGTTTCCCTTGCCACTCGCTATGTCCTTGCTGGTCACGGCTCCAATAGTTCTGCCGCTCCGAGGCAAACTCCCGCTCATGGTACGTCCGTACCTGTGAGGCTGACAGCGGCTTGGAGAGCGTCAGCATAGGGTGATTCTAATCCGCAACTCAACAGAAGACGGCTACAAGGACGAATTCTCACAAGTCTGGCTACCGTCATCGATTGATCAATGCTGATAATTTTGACCAGTCTGCCCAACGGATGCAATCAACAGGATTCGCGTCAATACCTGCTTGAGCGTCTGAGATCAGCGACTTCGGAACCCAACAAAAGATTGTGCTCTCCTTAAGCCAAAACCACGTATCCCAAGGAGGAGCATCTTCCGCGTCGAAGAAGCCGTGCGACGATGCCTCAGCAGCACCGTCCGACACAGTTTCCATAGGCTCATAGAGGAGCAGTCTGCCCAGTACTTCGGCTTCCGCTAGCTTGACTGGTTGAGTTGCGGCATCCCGAAGCAATTCGAAACGCTTGCGTTTGATTGACTCGGTAGCTCGTTGATAGCTGTCGCGTTTCGCGATGACAAAAGCATCTATGCCCAATTCATCAAGAGTCGGCACACGAAGAGCATGGGACGGGTCAAGTGACGAACTGCGTAGGCCATCTGCTCGAAACGGGCAGTAAGTGCACCACGCAGCGGTCTCTCCAATCGCATGTAGGACTTCAACCGGCGGCTGAGAGTTGAGGCCTGTCCCTGAGCTGGAGAGTCCTAGAGAGATCATGCAATCAGCATACCTCCTTGAGCGCGTAGGGTCGCCTATGAGATACATGGCTGACAGTCCCGAAAACTTGCTTCCGCAGGGTCGCTGGGCATGTTGTGTACCCTTGATAAGCGAATAGTCCTCAGATAGAAGAGGTTCCAGATATGTCGAGAATACGGACATGGCTTTTGCTAGCGTTGTTCGCGACGACTCTCGGTGTTTGTCGGGCGCAGACAGTCGTACCTGATTCCCTCCCGGATCTGAAATATCCTCCCATCGCGAGAGCCGCTCGCGTTCAGGGTGACGTTGTAGTGAGCTTCCGACAGACACCGGAAGGTCGGACCGTCGATGTAACGCCCGTCTCTGGTCCTGCGATGTTGCAAGGAATCGCAGTCGAAAACGTAAAGGCCTGGCACTTCGAGCCAAAAGCGGAGCTTGCAGGGCCAGCCTACAAGGTCACATTTCACTTCCAACTTAATCCACCTGACGATGGATACGACGATAGCCAGCCAGTGACGAAGGCGGTGATAGACAGAACGGGGCAAGTTCAGGTCATTTCGATCTCTACAACGGGATTGGATCGCTCAGAATGTCCAACTGCCAATGATCGCGTGCCTCCAGCAACCGTGATGGATGGAGATTTCGTAGAACTGCAACGTTGGAACGAAGAAGTGAGAGTTGGAGCAGACGGCGCGGTTGTTTGGAAGCAGGGCGATCTTTCCCAGAGAGGACTGATTACACAGGCCGAGGCGCACTCCCTGTTGGAGCGCTTTCGCACTCCAGCCATCTGGAAGCTTTGTGGCCGCTATGACCAGTCCGGGTTGATGGACGGCGATGGTAGTTCGTTTAAGGTGCGCATCGGTGGGCTGGAGAAGAATGTCGGCGAGTATGGCGATGCCGCGCCGGCGATCTTCAGAGACGTGGAATTAGCTGTTGATGTATCCGCCAATACACATCAGTGGCGACATGGTGATCCGAAGACCGAAAGTATCGCGGAAATCACCTTCGAGTATCTACCCAAACCAGGCAAGACAAAGCTCATGGATGCGGCGCATCGCGGAGACAAAAGTGCCTTCCAAACCGCGTTAGCGGCGGGCGATAGGCTGACTGATGTCGACGCGAGCGGATGGACCCCACTTATGTATGCCGCTAGTTCCTATGGGAATTCGCCGTTGAGCGAGATAGTCAAAGCGGGAGTAGATGTGAATGCCCGCTCCAAGAGAGGCGAAACGGCTCTAATGGCATCTGCTGTCACGGGCATGGCGAATGAGGACCTTTTGAATGCAGGTGCAGAAGTGAATGCAGTCAACGATGATGGCACGACCGCACTTATGCTTCTTGTTCAGCACGGTGATCCAGATGAGATCGAGACATTGTTGAAAGCCGGGGCCAATGCTCGAATGAAGGACTCAAAGGGACGCACAGCTCTCGACTATCTCAATGCAGCGAACTGCGGATCACCAATCGTCCACGAAAAAGACCCCCGATGGATGACCGTCGGCTATTCGAGGTGCAATGCGCTTGACCATGATGATTATGAGAAATCGAAAAGACTGCTAAACAACGCAGGCGCTAAGGAGACACGTACCGCCGTACCAGACCCATTCCCAACGCAGAGACGCTAGTCAGCTAAGACGCGCGTGATTCGTCCTGATAAACCGCGCTTCCCGTCATTCAATCCCCTTGGACTCATCCCACACAAACGCCTCTTTGAGCTTGTCAGTGGGCTTGTCAGCGGGCGCATCGAAAAGTGGGAGCGTGGCCTGCGCTGCTGCTGGCGTCTTGGGTTGCTCTGTGCGAGCTGCCGTCGTTGCCGGTGATGGTCTGGGCGTAATCTCCGGCAACTTGCGCTCGATGAACTCTGGTTGCCTGCCGTGCTTCCTTGCGAACTGGAAGTAAACCGGAACGACTTTGTTCTCCTGCTTGATGAAGCCGTGCAACGGTTCGAGACCGGAGATTTCCGAAGCCATGACAAGTGGTTTGGTCGCAATCTCCATCGCATACGATTTCGTGCTCCCTAACAGCTTCATGCCGCGCGACTCCTTCAGCCGCTCCACTTCAATTTCTCCGATGGCATCGGAAATCCACTTCGCGGCGCGCGGCTCGGTGGTCTTAAAGAAAAGCTTTGTTGCGGGCTGCGAAAGCATGGCCTCGGCATCCTGACCGTAGCGTTTTTCAAGCTGGCTGCGTCCCTGAAAGCCCACAACAACAGGGTTTCCATACTTGCGGTTTTCCGTGACGGCGGTGTGAAGCTGCGGCAGTTTGTTGAGGCTCGCCAGCTCGTCCAGCACAAACCATACCGGCTTCGCCGCGTGGTCCTCGCAGTAGCCCATCATGCGAAGGATGAATAAATCGAGCCATACAGAATGCAGCGGCAGAATCTTCGCGCGATAGGCGGGAGCGGAAGTCAGAAACACCCAACGCTTACGCGCGGTGTACCACTCCGCCGTCGTCGCAAACGTCGGCCTCGTATGCTCCCACTCCGGCAACAGCTCCAGGCTGTCGGCCACCATGTTGAGGCTGGCAAGCACACCCGCCCGCTGTGCCGGTGCTCCCGAATCAAGCAAGGCGGCCAGCGGTGTTCCTTTCACCGCCGCCTCGATCCGCGACGGGTCGGACATCATCCTCAGAATATCTCTGGGCTGCGGCCTCCGCTTGAGCAGATGGGCCAGTATCCGGCGCGGCCCGTCGGTAAAAAACTCCTTCTCGTAATCTTTTTCCGGCAGAAACGCGGCGGCAATGGTCGCCGCTGTTTCGTCGCGGTCGATCTCATCGCCTAGACCCCAATACGGGCAACGCTGGTCCAGCGGATTGAGAATCAAATCCCCGCGCGCGGGCGAGTAGAACTCGCTCACAAAGTCCATTGCCGGGTCGTAGACGATGGCGCTCTCTCCGCGTTCTCGCACTTGGCGAAGTAGCTGCCGGATGGCGTTCGACTTCCCGCTGCCGGTGTCGCCCATCATTAGAATATGGCTCGCTTCAAGACGCTTCGGGATGCGGTAGCTTGGGCCGAACGGCAGCCACCGTAAAAACGCATTATCGAAGCGCAGACGGAACCGGATGCCGTCTGTCTTTGAGCCGCGCCACCGCAAAGCTGAGGCCAGCTCCGGGCCTTTGGTCCTGCGTCCGTGGCGTTCTTCCTGCCGCTGTCTCCGGCTAAACCCCTGCTTCAACTGGAGCCAGAGCACATAGAGCAGCATCAGCACCGCGAGGCTGTTGAGCATGGGACGGCCAAACAACCACCACACGCTTACACCGTCATAAACGTAGTCCCGCAATCCTTTAGCGAGACTGTCTGCGGGCACTTTCTCCGGGGCGCTGTAGGCCACAGCGCGCCAGCCCTCCGCAATGGCTTTGGGCGAGAGGTTGACGGGCAGCTTCGGGTCCGGCCCGGCGGTGACATCCTCGGCTGAAGCGGGAATCGGCTTCCGCTTGGGAGCGGTCTTCATCACCCATCGGATCGTCATCTCGCTGTGAGGAATCCCAGCCCCTACGGAGCTGGCGGCATAGGTCGTAAGGTAGACCTTTTGGAGCGGCTGAAGCGTCCAGGCAAGCCAGGCCGACGCTGGGAAGATGAGGACAAGCGGACCAACCGCAAGCCAGAAGAGAAGCCAGAAGAGCCGTCCCGTTCGGCTTGGAAAACGCATGGGGCGGCTCACTGTTTGCCCCCGTCCAGTCCCTCCTGGGACAGAAACTCCGCGAGCAATTTGCGGGCGTCCGCCAGCTTCCGCACATTGGCTTGGTCACGGATTTTGACCACGGAATCGGGCAGCAGATTCTTGCCTTCGGCGTTCGCCTGGGCCGTCGCGTGAAAGAGATTCAGGAGCATGTAGCGCAGTGCCGAGACCTCGGCCAGTACCAGCTCGGTAGGGTCTGCCGGACGTTCCCGCGCGGCTTTCAAAGCCAACTCGCGGAGCCATTCAGCCAAGGTTTTCCCCCGCGCCTTCGGCGGCGGTTTCTACCTCGGCCAGCTCTTCTGCCGTTACCCTGGTTGCAATGGTTTTGGCACGAAGAACCGGACGCGCTTCGCCACTCGGCGAGGCTGGAGACTGCAACGGAGCCGGGATGCGGGGAGTGCTCATAGGGAAGCCCGCCTCAAAACCAGCTTGCACCCTGTAATTTTCGCCGTCAAGCGTCGGGATGCTGGAAGCCTTTGTTATCAGCGCGTTTACACGCTGCACGCTGTAGAGTGTCTTGCCGTTTACTGGCGTAAACGCATTGCCGCTGTGTTGAAATTGCAGATTAGCAAGTTGCTGATTTAGAGCGCGTTAACGTGGGCGAATCGAACCAAAGGGCCGGTTTACCGGCAGCATCCCATTTGGGGGTGACGTGTCGTAGCGCCAACCCGATGCGCAAGCATCGAGCCGGCAAGATGTAGCGAATGAAAGAGTCGTACGGTGAAGGCGTAGC
>Ga0302325_10013105_pt1 | contig 17723 bp, 19 predicted proteins | sample Palsa_T0_2_FD_201948 | JGI IMG/M metagenome (GOLD analysis project Ga0302325, IMG submission 201948) | Peat permafrost microbial communities from Stordalen Mire near Abisko, Sweden - Palsa_T0_2 | ecosystem: Environmental > Terrestrial > Soil > Palsa > Peat permafrost | place: Sweden: Abisko...
TCCGCAATGCGTCGAGCAGGCAGCCGCAGGCTCGCGCCGAGTCGTACTCGGCCAGAGACTGACCGGCGACGTACGCGAGGTCGGGATCGCGGCCGTTCAACGCGTCGCACAAGGTCGGGATCGCTCGTTCGTCGGCGAGCCAGCCGAGCGTGAACAGCGCATCGGCGCGTCGCCACTTGCGACGCCTGCGCGACGCCTCCGCGCTGACGGTGGTGCTTGCGTCGAGCTCGACGAGCGTCTCGCGCAGCAGCGCAAGCTCCTCGTCGGACAGCCGGCCACTCGCGATCCGGACGTCGCGCAGGCTGGGAATCAGTGACTCGATGGCGTCGCGGCGTCCGGCGTCGGGGAGCTGTAGCGATCTGATCAGCCTCGCCTCGAGCGCCGCCTCCGTATCGCGCGCGTGCTGGACCAGCCGCCGCCGGCGCGCCAGCGACCCGATCGTCAAGGACAGGCCCACGAGGTAGGCGATCGCCGTCGCGGGAGCGAACCACCAGAACCGCTGAAAGTCGGACTCGGGTATGCGCGCGAGGATGACCGCGCCGGCGAGGATCCCGACGTAGGGGAACAGCATCGCGGGGACGCGCAGCCGCGATCGACGGCGAGCGCCGGCCCCACCGTCGCCCGCGCCGCCGATCAACTGCGGCGAGATCGCGTCGCGCGGAAACATCAGGCCGGGATCGCGACCGATCCGAGCCGTCGCCGGAGGCGCCGGGGAGCGGTCACGCGGCGCTCGCTGGGAGAGTCCCTCCGTGCCTGGCACGCGATCACCTCGTCGATCGTCTGATCGACCGTCCGGGAAGGCTGCCAGCCGGTGCGTGCTCGCAATGCGCTCGTGTCAGGAACGCGATGCCCCAGCTCCTCGTAGCCTGAGCCGTATGCCTGCGCGTACGGGATGTAGACGATGCTCGAGCGCGAGCCGACCCGCTCGATCACTCGTCGCGCGAGCTCGTCGACCCTGATCGGGTCCGACACGCCGACGTTGTATGTGGTGCCACCGGCGCCGCCGGACCGCAGGAGCGCCTCGACGGCGCTGACAGCGTCGTGGACGCTGGTGAAGCATCGCGACTGGCTGCCGTCGCCGTAGATCGTCAGATCCTCGCCCGCGAGGGCTTGCGCCACGAAGCGTGGCAGGACCATTCCGTAGGCGGCGCTCTGCCGGGGCCCGACAATGTTGAAGAAGCGCACGCTGAGGATGTCGGCTCCGGCGTCCTGCCTGTAGGCGTTCGCGAGCGACTCGCCGAACTGCTTGGCGATCGCGTAGCTCCAGCGCGACCGATTCGGGGCTCCGATCGTGCAGTCGGCGCCCTCCCCGAGCCCCGTTGCGGTGCGCTTCCCGTAGACCTCCGAGCTCGAGGCGAACAGCAGCCTGCGGCGATGCCGGTGCGCTGCCTCCATCACGATGTCGGTGCCGCGCACGTTGGCCAGCAGCGTCTCCAGCGGGCGCTCGACGATTCGCTTCACGCCCAGCGCGGCGGCCATGTGCACGCACACGTCGGCCTCATCGGTGCACCTGTCCACGAGCTCGGCGTCGAGGACGCTGCCCTCGACGAACCGCACTCGATCGTCCTGGATCGCCGCGCGGTCGAGGTTGCTTCGCGACCCGCCGCTCAGGTCATCGAGCACGATCACCCTGTCGCCGCTCGCCAGGAGGCGATCCGCGAGGTGCGAGCCGATGAACCCAGCCCCGCCCGTGATCAAGTATGTCGTACCCGAGTTGTGCATCCCTGCCGCCTCTCCACGCTTACTTCGTGGAGATACTTCGACCGAGGATGGCCAACCTTTAGCCAGTCTCGACATAAGTTTGATGCCATGATCGCTCCGTGCCTCGCTCGCGGATCGTGCTGCCCTCACAGGTCGCGCGGCACAACGGGCTCGCCTACGGTCTCTGGCTCCCCCCCGCGCGGGCGCGCGGGGGCGTCGTGATCCTGCACGGCGCGGGCTCCTGCAAGGAGAACCATCACGATTTCGCCCGCGTGGTCCTCGCTGCCGGCTTCGCCGCCGTCACATTCGACCAGCGGGGTCACGGCGAGAGCGACGGACCGATGGACGCCCGGGCGCTCGACGACATCGCCGACGTCGCCGCGCTGTTGCGCTCGGCGACCGGCGATCCGGGGCTGCCGGTCGCACTGCGCGGATCAAGCATGGGCGGCTACCTGGCGATCGTCGCGGCAAGGCAGGCAGGCGCGCGGGCCGTGGTCGCGATCTGTCCGGCGCCTCCCGAGGGCCTGGTGCGCGGCCTGCGCGCCGGCCGCTTCAGCTTCGACGCCGACGCGGACGCGTTCGAGGCGCTCCTGACCTCGCACGACCTGTTCGCGGCGGTGAAGTCCCTCCGGGCGCCGCTGCTGCTGTTGCACGCCGAGGGCGATCAGCAGGTCCCGGTCGAGCACTCCCGCGAGCTCGCCGCCGTCGCGAGCTTCCCCGGCAGCCGGCTGCTCGCGCTGCCTGGCGGGCACCACCGCTCGATCCAGCACGACAAGGAGCTGCAGGCCGTCAGCCTGAGCTTCATCCGGCGCGCGCTGACGCGCGCCGAACGCGACGCCTAATGCTGCCCGCCGAGCCCCCCAAGGACCCCGCTGAGCACTTGGCCCGTGCCCGCGACGGCACCGCCGAGGGTTCCGGTGGCGTTGCTGACCGCTTTGCCGAGCGCCTGGCCGGCGCCTGAGACGAGCGAGCCGACGGTCGGACTCACGCTCGAGAGCTTGTTCGCCAGCGCGCCGCTGACGGCCGAGACGGTGCTGCCAAGATTCTGTCCGGCAGCGCTTACGCCCGCGCCGACAACCCCGGTAACGCCCGAGGTGACGCCCGCCAGACCTCCACCAGTGCTGGAGCGTGGCGCGCACGCGCTACCGGTGCACGAGGGCGAGCCGCCCGCCGTCGTCACGGGCACCTTCGTGGGCACGTTGCTCGCCGGATGATTGGGCGCGCCGTGACCAGCGCCGTGGGCGAGCGTGACCCCAGCCTGCGAGCGCGTGGGCGTGATCGCCGAGGCGGTGCGCGTCACGCCGACCGGCGAGCCGGTTCTGGACGGGGCCGAAGGCGTGACCTCGGCGGTGAGGACCGGCGTCGTCGCCGGCGTAGGTACGACGCCGTAGATCGGCGTGCGCGGAAGCACGAGCGCGGGAGCCGATGCAGCGTAGGAGACCTGGGGCCAGCCCCGATAGGAGACGACGGCAGTCGCCATCACGAACAAGACGGACGCAGCCGCGAGAAGCGAACCGGCCGTCCCGAACCCAGCGATATATGCACGAGTAACCCTCATGTCTGCCTCTTCGCGTATCGGCAGGTTCGCGCGGCGACTTTAGCCCTGAGCCGAAATAATTTTTCCCGGGCTCCGATGGGTCCGATTTCGGACGCGCGCGTGCGCCACCGATAGCCTCGCGATCCATGGCCGAGGTCGCGATCGCCGTCGTCTCCTGGAACACCCGCGAGCTGCTCGACGCCTGCCTGCGCTCGCTCGAACCTGAGGTGCACGCGGGCCGCGCTGAGGTCTGGGTGGTGGACAACGGCTCGACCGACGGCTCGGCCGCGCTTGTCCGCGAGCGGCATCCGTGGGCCAATCTGCTCGTGGGCGCCAACGTCGGCTTCGGCGCCGCGGTCAACCTCGTCGCCGCCCGAACAGCCACGCCCTGGATCGCGGCGGCCAATGCCGACGTCGAGCTCACCGGCGGAGCGCTCGAGGCGATGCTGCGGGCGGGGACCGAGCATCCCGACGCCGGGGCGATCGCGCCGGCGCTCGTGCTCGGCGACGGTCAGGTCCAGCACTCGGTGCATCCCTTCCCGACGCCAGGGCTGACGCTGCTGTTCAACCTCGGCCTGCCCCAGGCGATCCCGGCGCTCGGCGACAAGCTGACGATCGAGGGCCGGTGGGACCCGACGCGGCCGCGAAACGTCGACTGGGCACTGGGGGCTTGCCTGCTGCTGCGACGCGAGGCCTTCGACGCGGTGGGTGGTTTCGACCCTGGTCAGTGGATGTACGCCGAGGACCTCGACCTCAGCTGGAGGCTGAGAGTAGCGGGTTGGCGCACGCGGTTCGAGCCCTCCGCGCGCGTCCGCCACGCCGGCGCCGCCTCGACCTCGCAGGCGTGGGGCGCGGAGCGCACCGAGCAGTGGATGTGGAGCACGTACGCATGGATGCTGCGCCGGCGCGGGCTCGCGATCGTGCGCCTGGTCGCGGTCCTGAACCTGCTCGGGGCCGGCGCGCGGGCCGCGGTACTGAGCGCCCGTGCCCTGAAGGACCCCGAGCGGTTCGCATATCCCCGCGCGAGGATGCTCGATTGGGTGCGGCTGCACCGGATCGGCCTCGCGCGCCGGTCGACGCTGGAACGGCACCGGTAGCCACGATGCCAGGTCCGCTCCCCCCGATCTGCATCCTTGCCGGCGGTCGCGCCACGCGGCTCGGTCAACAGGTCAAGGACACGCCCAAGGCGCTGCTCGAGGTCGCCGGCGAGCCGTTCGTCGACCACCAGTTGCGCCTGCTGGCAGGGCACGGTGCGCACGAGGTGGTGCTGTGCGTCGGCTACCTCGGCGAGCAGATCGTCGAGCACGTCGGCAGCGAGCGCTTCGGCATCCGGATCGCCTACAGCCACGACGGCCCCAGCCTGCTCGGGACGCTCGGCGCCATCAGACGCGCCGCGCCGCTGCTCGGCCCCCGCTTCCTGGTGCTCTACGGCGACACCTACCTGCGCATCGACTACGGCGCCGCCGCGGCCGCGTGGGCCCTCAGCGGACTGCCGGCGATGATGACGGTATTGCGCAACGAGGGCCGCTGGGACACCTCGAACGTCCGCTTCGAAGGAACGCTCGTGACCGCGTACGACAAGCGCTCCCCGACCGAGTCGATGCGCTGGATCGACTACGGCCTCGGCGGCTTGCAGGCCGCGGCGCTGGACTCGGTCGGAACCGATGTCAGCGACGTCGCCGAGCTCTACCGCGAGCTGGCTCGCCGCCGCTCGCTGTTCGGCTTCGCCGCGGCCGAGCGGTTCTACGAGATCGGCACGCCCGGCGCGCTGGCCGAGGCGAGCGAGTTCCTGCGGTCACGCCGCGTGGACCAAGACCGGACCGTCGAGGACTTCCGGGGTACCCGCGATCAGTCGTGAGAGCCGCTCGTCGAGGAACAGACCGGCCAAGCCGTTGGCCGCGATCGCGCCCGTTTCGGATGTGAAGATGCTCAGGCTGGCGACTTCGTCATCGGCGAGGTGAACGAGGGTGTAGGAGACGACGCCTTCGAGCTCGGAGAGCTTGGGGATGTAATCGGTTTCGATCAGATCGGCGACCTCATCGACCTTTCCTGGCTTGCACTTGATTCGACGCACCGTGGCGTGCATGGTTCGATCCTCCAAGGATGGGCTTCGTGCACCGTATTGGTTCTGGTCGAGCATCGCCGTTTGCCAGAATCGTGGGATGGCTCGACCCACCAACTTCGGCCGCGATCGCGGCCTCCAGGCCCGGATGGTGCTGACGCTGTTCCTGCTCGGGCTCGTCTACGCAGTCCTGATCGGGGTGCTGTTCGCCGCCGGCGCCGGTGCGGTTACGATCGCCGTCATCGCTGGGGCCCTGTTCGCGATCCAGCTGTTCAGCTCGGACAAGATCGCGCTCTATTCGATGGGCGCCCGCGAGGTCACGCCGGAGCAGGCGCCGGGGCTGCACTCGATCATCGACCGCCTGTGCGTGACGGCGAACCTGCCCAAGCCGCACGTCGCCGTCGCCGACACACCGATGCCGAACGCGTTCGCCGTCGGCCGCTCGCCGAAGACGTCGACCGTCTGCGTGACGACCGGGTTGATGCGCACGCTCGAGCCGACCGAGCTCGAGGCGGTGCTCGGGCACGAGCTCACCCACATCCAGAACCGCGACGTGATGGTGATGACGCTCGCCAGCTTCTTCGCGTCGATCGCATCGTTCATCGTCCAGATGGGGTTCTGGTTCGGAGGCATGTTCGACGAGGACAACAACGGCCCCGGCTTCGCGGTCGTGCTGCTGGTCTCGGGGGCGGTCTACGTGGTCTCGTTCGTGCTGCTGCGGGCGCTGTCGCGCTACCGCGAGTTCGCGGCCGATCGCGGCTCGGCGATCATCACCGGCCGGCCGAGCGCGCTGATCTCTGCGCTGATGAAGATCAGCGGGAACATGCAGCGAATCCCACAGCGGGATCTGCGAGCCAACGCCAACCTCGCCGCGTTCTACATCTTCCCCCCGAGGGCCAAATCCGCGTTCGGGCAAGTGTTCGCGACCCACCCATCGCTCGAGCAGCGGATCGCAGCCCTGCAGCGGCTCGAGGCGCAGCTACAGGGAACTGCCTGACCGCCGCCGCCGAACTCGCGCGCCGCTCGCCCGCAGGCGCTGGTGCGAGCCAGGCGGATGCGGTATATGTGCGGATATGCGTCGCGAACAGAGCGACGGCGCGAGTCTGCATCTGGCGCAGACGCGTCGCGAGTGGACCGGAACGACCATCTGGTTGACCGGGCTTCCGGCGTCCGGTAAGACAACGATCGGCGACGCCGTGGGCGAGCTGCTGAGCGCCGCCGGCTACGTTCCCTATCGCCTCGACGGAGACGTGCTGCGGCGCGGTCTGACGGCCGATCTCGGGTTCGACGAAGCCGACCGCCACGAGAATGTCCGGCGCGCCGCGCATGTCGCCTGCATGCTGGCCGAGACCGGCGTCGTCGTCGTAGCCTCGCTGATCAGCCCGTACGCGCGAGGTCGCGCGGGGGCGCGCGCCGTCCACGCCCAAGCGGGCGTCGACTTCCTCGAAGTGTTCCTCGACACGCCGCTGGCCGAATGCGAGCGCCGCGACCCACACGGGCTGTACGCGCGCGCACGCGCCGGCGTGGTCAAGGGTGTCACCGGCATCGACGATCCCTACGAGGTCCCCGCCGATCCCGACGTGCTGCTGCAGACGCTCCACCAGTCGGTGGCGGAGGCCGCCGCCGCCGTGATGGCAGCGCTCCAGGCGCGCGGGGTCGCAAAACCACGCCTGCGCGACCGCGGCGCCGCGGCGTGACCGCGCCTAAGCGCGGGCCAGCAGCGCCTCGGCCTCGTCCACGGGAACCGGCCTGCCGAACAGGAACCCCTGTGCCCGGTCGCAGCCGAGCCCCCGTAGCTGCGAGAGCTGGTCGTCGGTCTCGACCCCCTCGGCGATCGTGTCGAGTCCGAGCGCGTGCGCGAGGTCCACGATCGCGCGGAGGATCAGCGCCTGCTCAGGGTCATTACCCAGGCTGCCGACGAAGCTCTGGTGGATCTTGATCGTGTCGACCGGCAGCCGCTTGAGGCCCGACAACGACGAGTGGCCGGTGCCGTAGTCGTCGATGGCGAGCGTCAGTCCCGCGGCTTTGAATCGATGCAGCGCCTGCAGTGCGGCCTCCGAGTCGTCCATGAGTGCGCTCTCGGCGATCTCGAGGCACAACGCCTGCGGATCGTTTCCGCTCGCCTCGATCGAGCTGGCGAGTGTCGAAGCGAGCCCGGTGTCCTCGAGCTGGCGGGCGGAGAGGTTGACCGAGATCGTGACGTCGGGCATGGTTTCCCGCCACCGTGTCAGCTGGCGCAGGGCCTGCTCGAACACGTAGGCTCCGATCGGGACCACCAACCTGGTCTCTTCCGCCAGCGGCAGGAACTCGCTGGGCCCGATCAAGCCGCGCTCGGGATGCTCCCAGCGCACGAGCGCCTCGAAACCAGTCAGGGACCAGGGGTCGCTCAACGAGACCTTCGGCTGGTAGTGGACGCGTAGCTCCGAGCGGTCGATTGCGTTCCGCAGCGCCGTCTCCAGCTCGATCCGCTGCATGCCCCGCTGACGCAAGGACTCGTCGAACAGCTCGTAGCGCGAGCGCCCGCGCGCCTTGGCGCGGTACATCGCGGCGTCGGCCTCACGGATCACGGTCTCGGCCGCGAGGCTCGAACCTCGCGCCAGCGAGATGCCGATGCTGACGGTGACCGCTGTTTCGCCTTCTTCGAGCATGATCGGAAGCGCGACGGTGCGACTGATGCGCTCGGCGATCAGCATCGCCTCTCGCTCGCTCGCGAGCTCTTCGAACAGGAATGTGAACTCGTCGCCGCCGAAGCGGGCGACGGTGTCCATCGGCCGGAGCGTCATGCGCAGCCGCTCGGCCAGCCCCTCGAGCAGGCGATCGCCGGCGGCGTGTCCGAGCGTGTCGTTGACGCGCTTGAAGTTGTCGACATCGAGAAACAGGACGGCCAGCGCCGTGCCTGTGCGCTGCGATCGGTCGAGTGCGACCGCGAGACGGTCGAGGAACAGCTCCCGGTCGGGAAGCCCGGTCAGCGCGTCGTGGAGCGCTTGGTGAGCGAGCCGGACCTTGGTTCGGTTGCGCTCGATCGCGTAGGAGATCGCGCGCCTGAGCAGGATCGGGTTGACCTCATTCTTGACCAGAAAATCCTGGGCGCCCGTACGCAACGCGCGTAGCGCAACCTCCTCGTCGGCGCGGTCGCTCACAACGATGATCGGGACATCGGGCGCAGTGCTGCGCAGGTAAGCGAGCGACTGTACGTCGTCCGTTCCGTGGATCGAGAGCAGCGCACACGAGGCGCCATGGTCGTGCAACTCCCGCGCAGCATCCTTGAACCGCTCGGCATAGGCAATCACGAGACCCTCGGCCCACGAGGACCGCAGCATCTCCGAAATCAGGTTCGCATCCGGGGTGTCGTGACCGACCAGGAGCACCCGAACCGGGCCGGTTATCGCAGCTTGGTCATCTGTTATCGGCAATCCCAACCCCTGCCCGACACTTCAAGCCCGTCACAAACGCCTCCGTTTGATCGGTAACTGATGATGCATCGCCAGGTTCGTTAGCCTCGTACCGAGCGGGACGACGCGCCGCCCGGGACCTCCCGCGGCCCCGAGATCTCCGGATTACCGGAGATCGGCTTGCGCCCGTACTACGTAACGCTAGCGAACACTACGCCAGAATCAATCGCGCTGGTCCGCGAGGCCGCTTCGCGCTGGTCCGCGAGGCCGCCGAGGACGTCACGCGGGTTGGCCGAACGGCCAGCGGCGGATCGGGATACAGCCCTCCTCTGTGGCCGGGCGGCCAACGCCGGGAGCTTCGTCCCTGGCGCTGCCCCTCCACTGCAGTCGATAAAGTCGAGCGATCGGCTTCTTCGACGTAATCACGGGAAAGCGCAAGCTTGCTGGACCGGCGCCGGACCGATTGTTCGCGATGTCGACGGCGTACGTCACCCTGCAGACGCAGCTCGGCATCACCTCGCGCGGCGGCGCCGCGATCGTCTTCCAACCGCTCGCAACGGTGGACTTCGAGTCGATCGTGAACGAGATGGAAGAGGTCGTGCGGAGCACCGCGGCGGACAGCGGGACGACCGTGACCAGCACCGACGACGCCTTCGACTTCCGCTGGCTGGTCTTGCGCGGTGAGGACTTCGAGGATCTCGTCGTCGGGATCAACGCCGTCAGCACCGCGCTCGAGGCTGGTGGCTACGGCGATCGTGTCCTGTGCGCAGTGTTCGCCTTCAAGGATGCCAAGGGCAGGCCGCTGTACTGGATCTACAACTACAAGCGCGGCAGCTTCTATCCGTTCGTCCCGGCATCCGGGCAGCAGCAACGCGACAACGAGCGGGAGCTGCAGCTGAAAGCACAGATCGGGCGCGAGCTCCCGCTCGAAGAGGAGCTCGAGCGCTGGTTCCCGCTGTGGGGGATTCCCGTATAACGACCGGAGAGCCTCGCCTCGACGGCGCTCGCGTGCTGGTAACGGGGGGATCGGCGGGCATCGGTCTCGAGGTGAGCCACGAGCTCGCTCGGCGCGGTGCCACAGTCGTGATCGCGGCCCGTGACCTCGACGCCGTGCATGCCGCGGTCGCCGTCCTCGACGGCGACGGCCACGAAGGCCTGCGCCTCGACGTCTCCGATCAAGCCGCCTGGCCCCAGGCGCTCGCGACGATCGACGCGGGCGGCCCGTTGCACGGCCTCGTGACGGCGGCCGGCGAGCTAGGCCCGATCGGCCGCCTCGAGGATCTCGAGCCGGCCGCACTCGCACGCACGATCGCAGTCAACCTGATCGGGACGATGCTGGCCCTCCACCACGCGCTGCCGCGCTTGGCGGGCGGGCGCGCGGGGGCGGTCGGGCGGGCGGTCACCTTCTCCGGCGGCGGCGCGACCTCGCCACTGGCGCGGTACGACGCTTACGCAGCCTCCAAGGCCGCCGTCGTCCGGCTGACCGAGAACGTCGCCGCGGCCTCGGAGGTCGCGGTCAACTGCGTCGCGCCCGGATTTGTCGCCACGCGGATCCACGACGCCACCCTGAGCGCGGGACCGGAAGCCGCCGGCAGCGAGTATCACGAGCGCACCCTCGCCGGGCTCGCCGAGGGGGGCTTTCCCGCCCGCGAAGCGGCGGAGCTGGTCTGCTTCCTGCTCTCGGACGCGGCGGCGGGCATCACCGGACGCCTGCTGAGCGCGCAGTGGGACCCCTGGCGCGAAGCCGAGTTCCAGGCACGACTCCGAGCCGACCCCGACCTCGCGACGCTGCGACGCATCGACGATCAGACATTCACGCGGCTGTTGCGCTGAGGGGGCGGGCGGCGGGGCGGGCGGGCGGGGGCTCCCAAATCTCGAAGGGCGTGCTGCGAAATGAACAACTGCTGTTCAGTTCGCAGTACGCCCCCCCGCCCGCCGCGCCGCCCCGCGCCGCGCCCCCCGCCCGCCGCGCCGCCCCGCGCCGCGCCCCCACCCCGCCACGCCCCGCCCCACCCAACCGCCCCGCCCCAGCAACCGGCGTGCCCATCCGGCCGCACTAAGCTCCCCCGGTGGCCGAGACCTCCCACAGCCGGCGCTATTTCGATTCCGTCGCGGCGATCGCGGGCACGATCGACGCCGAGCAGGTCGACGCGATGTCACGCGGGCTGGCGGCGCTGCGCGAGCGCGGCGGGCGTCTGTTCATCCTCGGCGTCGGCGGCGGCGCCGGGCACGCCTCGCACGCGGTCAACGACTTCCGCAAGCTGTGCCTGATCGAGAGCTACGCGCCCACCGACAACGTCTCCGAGCTCACCGCGCGCACCAACGACGACGGCTGGGAGACCTCGTTCAGCGACTGGCTGGCGGTGTCGAAGCTCGGCGAGCGTGACGCGCTGCTCGTGTTCAGCGTCGGCGGCGGCTCGCGGGAGCACAACGTCTCGATCAACCTCGTGAACGCGATCGAACGCGGCCGCGAGGTCGGCGCGGCGATCTACGGCATCGTCGGCTCGGCCGACGGGACGCTGGCCCGACTCGCCGACGTCGCGATCGTCGTGACCGCGCCGCCGGACCTGAAGACGCCGCTGGTCGAGTCCTTCCAGGCGGTCATCTGGCACGCGCTCGTCTCGCACCCCGAGCTCGCGGCACGCCAGGGTCACTGGGAGTCGATCGCACCAGGATCGTGAGCGCCCCCGCCCTAAGCCCCGCCCGCGCCCCGAGCCCCGCCGCGTTCGTCGACCGCGACGGCGTGATCAACGAGCTGACCGCGGATCCCGACTCAGGGCGTCCGGAGTCGCCACTGCGCGTGCAGGACGTCGTCCTCGTGGCGGGCGCCGCGGTCGCGCTACGTCGTCTCGCCGCGGCTGGGCTGTTGCTCTGCGGCATCTCCAACCAGCCGGCGGCGGCCAAGGGCACCGTTTCACGCGCGGAGCTCGACGCCGTCCAGCAGCGTGTGATCGACCTACTCGCCGTCGAGGACGTGCGCTTTGACGCGTTCCGTGCCTGCCTGCACCATCCAGACGGAATCGTCCCCGAGCTGACCGGCGCCTGCGATTGCCGCAAACCGGCCCCCGGGATGCTGCTCGACGCCGCCCGCGAGCTGGAGATCGACCTGACCGGCTCGTGGATGATCGGCGACACCGACAGCGACGTCCAGGCAGGCGCGGCGGCCGGGTGCCGGACCATCCTGGTCGAGCATCCCGGCAGCGCACACAAGCGTGTTCACGACGCGCGGCCCGACGCGATCGTGCCCGACCTCGGGGCTGCGGCGGCGGTGATCCTGTCCCGACTCAGGCTGTGATGTAGACGGGCTGGGTCGCGGTCAACACCTGGCCCGCGCTGGTGGTCACGGTCAAGGTCGCAGTGTAGGTTTTCACGGTCGCTGGGTACGTGTGGGTGACCGTCTGGTCGAGGCTGCCGCTCACCGCCGGTGAGCCGTCGCCGAAGTTCCAGGACTCACCGGTGACCGTTTGGCTGCCGGCGTCCGTTGAGTCGAAGAACTGCACGACGTTCGAGCCGGGAAGGTCGCTGAGCGAACAGTCGCCGGACACCGAGCAGGTATCCGTGAAGCTCGGCACCGCCGGTGACGATCCGTAGCCGTTGCAAAAGCCAGGGGTCGCGCTGCCGAGCGCGATACTTGCATCGGTCGCCGCTGATCCCGCGATCGTCACGACGCCAAGCACGGGATCGTGCACCACCAGCGCGCCGCTGAACGAGCCGTTTCGGCCGGCACCGGGGGAGCACGGCGGCAGCGCCGTGAACGTCAGCGACCCGGTCATGTAGGGAGCCGCCGCGCCGATCGTTGCCGAGCTGAGGGTCGACGCCGCATTGAACACCTTGCTTGCGCCCTGCGAGTAGAGACCGAACTCGTCGGTGATCCCACCGGCCAGCGGGGCTCCGGTCACGCTGATCAAGACCGAGCGCTGGCCTCTGGGGGGCTGAGTTCCGCTGACGAAGGCGTTCGGACTCGGACCAAAGATGCCGAACAGCGAGATGTCGTTGTTCCCCGTCGGCTTGCAGCTGAAGTTCCCGGACGTGTCGAGAACCGCCGGCGCCTTGTGCGCGTTGACCTTCCCGAAAGCTCCGGTGTGGATGTCCACCTTCAGCGTTCCCCTGACGACCGCGTTCCGCCCCGTGCCGCCGCTGCCGTGGCAGCCGGGCGGCGCCTTCGGCTTGCTCAGCTTGCCTGGGTTCTTGACCTTGAGCTTGATCGTCGCCACACCCGGCCAGCTGGCGGTCAGCGAGCCGGAACCGAGCTTCTTCGAGAGCTTGCAGACCGACGCACCGCCGGAGTAGTCGTGGCTGATACTGAGCTTGGAACCGCCCTTGGAGTACTCGAGCGTCAGGCCACCGGTGTTGGCCACGGACGTGCACGACGAGTCGAACAGGGTCAGGGTGAAACCGTGGTGGACCTTGATCGGGCCGATCACGATCCCGGGCGGGCTCGCCGCGGCAGCGGCAGTGGACGCACCGACCGCGGCCACGGCGCATACGCACGCAGCCGCCACCAAGGACCGGATCGCGAAGACCTTAAGCATGGTTCCTCCCTGTTGTATCCCCGGCCCGGCAACCGGCGGTGCACCCGACGCCACGCGAGCTTACCCGAAACCGAGCGAGCCAAACGGGATCCTACGCCGCGCCCCCCGATGCGCCCGATACAGTGAGCATCGTGGTCGCTGGCCTGACTGTGAAGATCTTCGCGGACGGCGCTGACCTCGATGCGATCCTCGCACTCGCCGCCGACAGCCGAGTCGCGGGCTTCACGACGAATCCGACGCTGATGTGGAAAGCCGGGCTGACGGACTACCAGGAGTTCGCCAAGCGCTTGCTCGAGCAGATCACCGTGCATCCGATCTCGTTCGAGGTGTTCGCCGACGATGTCCAGGAGATCCGCCGGCAGGCGCTGATGATTGCCGGCTGGGGCGAGAACGTCTACGTCAAGGTTCCCGTCTGCACCACGTCCGGCGAGTCGATGGCGCCGCTCATCCGCGAGCTGTCGGAGAGCGCCGTCAAGGTCAACGTCACAGCGCTGTTCACGACCGCCCAGGTCGAGCTGATCACCGAAGCGGTCAAGGACGGGGCACCGTCGTACATCTCGGTGTTCGCCGGGCGGATCGCCGACGCGGGGATCGATCCTGTGCCGATCATGGCGAGGGCGGTCGACATCATGGTCGCGGCGCCGCGATCCGAGCTGATCTGGGCCTCGCCTCGCGAGATCCTGAACGTCGTCCAGGCCGATCGGATCGGCTGCCACATCATCACGATGACAACCGACCTGCTTCAGAAGCTCGACTTGCTCGGCAAGGATCTGCTCCAGTTCTCGCTCGAGACGGTCCAGATGTTCCACCGCGACGCGACCGCGGCGGGCTTCACTCTGTAGATGCAGCGCGCATGCATCACGGGGGGCGCCGGCTTCATCGGCTCGAACCTCGCCGATCGGCTGCGGCGCCTCGGCGTCGAGGTGGTGATCGTGGACGACTTCCGCACCGGGCGGCGAGAGTTCATCCATGATCTGCTCGCCGATCCGGCGGTCACGCTGCACGAGGGCGATGTGCTCGACCAGAGCCTGCTCGAGGAAGCCTTCGCCGGCTGCGACTGGGTGTTCCACCTGCAGGCGAACGCGGATGTCCGGCACGGCCTCGAGCATCCGCGTCGAGACCTCGGGCAGAACACGATCACGACCGCAAACGTGCTCGAGGCGATGCGCGCCACCGGCGTCTCGCGGATCGCGTTCTCCTCTACCGGCTCGGTCTACGGCGAGCCGGACGTCTTCCCCACACCCGAGGATGCACCCTTTCCGACCCAGACCTCGCTGTACGCGGCGTCAAAGCTCGCGGGCGAAGGGATGATCGGCGCCTACGCGCACGGCTACGGGTTTACGGGGCTGGTATTCCGCTTCGTCTCGATCCTCGGCGAGCGGTACACCCACGGTCACGTGGTCGACTTCTACCGCGCGCTGAAGCGCGACCCGACGCGGCTGAAGGTGCTCGGCGACGGCCGTCAGGAGAAGTCCTATCTCTATGTCGAGGACTGCGTGACGGCGATGACCACCGCGGCCTCGGTCCACGATCAGCATCCCGGTGAGCTCGGCGTCTACAACCTCGGCACCGACGAGACGGTCCTCCTCAACGATTCGATCGCGATCATCTGCGAGCACCTCGGCGCCCGGCCGGCGCTCGAGTACACCGGCGGGGTTCGCGGCTGGGCGGGCGACAGCCCCTTGATCCACCTCGACTGCGCGCGGATGCGCACGCTCGGCTGGGCACCTGCGGTCACGATCCGCGAAGCCATTGTGCGGACGCTGGAGTGGCTCGACGCGAACGCGTATGCCTGGCGCGACGCGGCCCGCCCAGAGGCGGAGGTAACCCCGACATGAGCGTCATCTTCAGCCGAGCCCCACTGCGGATCTCGCTCGGCGGCGGCGGCACCGATCTGCCCTCCTACTACCGCGAGCACGGCGGCTTCCTGGTCGCGGGCGCGATCGACAAGTACATCTACATGCTGATGCACACGGTCTTCCAGCGCCGCTACAAGATGAAGTACTCCGAGACCGAGGAGGTCGCCGAGATCGCCTCGATCCGCCACCCGATCCTGCGTGAGACGCTGCTACGCCACTGGCGCGGGAGCCCGCTCGAGATCGCATCCGTGGCCGATGTTCCGGCCGGCACGGGAATGGGCTCCTCAGGCGCATTCACGGTATGTCTGCTGAAGGGACTCGCCCACGCGCGCCGCACGTCGATCACGCAGGAGGCACTCGCCGAGTTCGCGTGCGAGATCGAGATCGGCGTGCTCGGTGAGCCGGTCGGTAAGCAGGATCCGTATGTGGCCGCACACGGCGGCATCTGCGCCTACAGCTTCGACAAGGACGGTGGGGTCGTCGTCGAGCCGCTCGAGCTGAGCACCGCGACGCTGCGCTCGCTGCGCGACCAGCTGCTGCTGTTCTTCACCGGCGAGGCGCGCGGCGCGTCGAGCGTGCTGGCGGACCAGGACGCGCGCACGCAGTCGGGCGACGCCGAGATGCTCGAGAACCTGCACCTGACCAAGGAGCTCGGGTTGCGCAGCCGCGACCTGCTGCTCGAGGGTGACCTGGAGGCCTACGCCGAGCTGATGCACGAGCACTGGCTCAACAAGCGCGGACGCTCGCCGGGAATGGCGAGCGAGCGGGTCGACGAGCTTTACACGCTGGCGCGGCGCAGCGGCGCGATCGGAGGCAAGCTGGTCGGCGCCGGCGGCGGCGGCTTCCTGCTCGTATACGCGCGCAACCCGGCCGACACGCGGCAGGCGATGGCGGCGGCGGGCGCTCCCGAGCTACCGTTCGACTTCGAGTTCGTCGGGGCTTACTCGAGCGAGTACGCGTGAGGGTGGGCATCGTTGGCTGCGGGTTGATCGGACACAAGCGCGCCGAGGCGCTCACGGCGGACGACGAGCTCCTCGGCACCCACGACGAGATCCCGTCCCGTGCGCGGGAGCTGGCCGCCAAGCATGGCGGACGCGCCTGCGCCGACCTCGAAGCGCTGCTCGCGCTGGCTCCCGAGGTGGTGGTGGTCGCGGTCACGCACGACCAGCTCGCGCAGGTAACCGAGCGCGCGCTCGCCTCCGGGGCTCACGTCCTGGTCGAGAAGCCGGCCGGTCTCGGCACCGAGCAGATCGCTCGCCTGCAAGCTGCCGCCATCGCCGCCGGTCGCCTGGTCAAGGTCGGTTTCAACCACCGCTTCCACCCCGCGATCGCCCAGCTCGCCGCCGAGGTGCACTCGGGCCGTCACGGCGAGCTGATGCACCTGCGCGCCCGCTACGGCCACGGCGGCCGGCTCGGCTATGACCGCGAGTGGCGCGCGCAGCCGGAGCGCTCGGGCGGCGGCGAGCTGGTCGACCAGGGCATGCATCTGCTCGACCTCACGCACTGGATCGCCGGACCGCTCCCTCTGCACTCGGCGCTGCTGCGTACCCACTTCTGGGACACCCCGGTCGAGGACAACGCGGCGCTGATCCTCGGCGAGGCGGACGATCGCCGGGCCCCTTGGGCGATGCTCCACGTGACCTGGACGGAATGGAAGAACATGTTCTCGCTCGAGGTCTACTGCCGCACCGCGAAGCTCGAGGTCGAGGGGCTGGCGCGCTCCTACGGGCCGCAGAGGCTGCGCATCTATGCGATGGGTCCCGAGCTCGGCCCGCCCGACCTCGAGGAACGCGCCTTCCCCGACGAAGACGTGTCGTGGGCGGCCGAATGGGAGCACTTCACCACCGCGATCGCCACCGGAGCACCCCTTCTCGGGGCCCTCGAGGACGCCCACTACGCGTGGGCGCGAGTCGAGGATGCCTACGCACTGTCGGCTCCGTACGCCGCGCTGCGCGAGCGATACGAGCTCGACTGAACTCTGGTTGCGGCACGCACGCCTACGGATCTCCGGCCCGTCTGCCGATACTCTGGCTGTGGTCGATCTTCCTAGTGGAAATGGAAGCGTGCTAACGCCGCTCGCGCCCCCGAGCAGCGACCTCGCCGCCAGCTTGACCGCGCTCCGGCGCGCGCGCCCCGAGCCCCCCCAACCGGATCGCTGGCAACGCGAGCCGGTCGGCCCCGCCCCGCCCTTCGCTGCCTCCGCCAACCGCTGGCTCCCGGAGCCCGAGCGCCCGACAGCAGGAGTCGCCGCTGCAGCCTTGGCACCTCAGGCAGCCTTGGCACCTCAGGCAGCCCTGGCACCTCAGGCAGCGACGGCTCTGGCGCCGAGAGCGCCGGCGCCCAGGGATCTGGCGCCGGGAGCGAAGCCGCCGATGGCGCGTCGCCGTGATTTCCGCAGGCGCCGCAGGCTCGAACGGGTCGTACCCGCGGCGTGCATCGTGGTCGCGCTCGCCGCAGTCGTCCTGATCAGCAACACGAGCACCCCGCGCACCTCAGCGCGCTCGACCGCGTCCGCCCCACGCTCCGCCGCACCGGCAGCCACCGCCGTCGCGCCCGTGATCTCCCCCGCCAAGCCCGCAGTCTCGCCCGCCGGGACCATCGCCTCAGCTCACCGCTCCGCATCGCCGGCCCGAAAGCCGA
>Ga0302325_10013107_pt1 | contig 17723 bp, 19 predicted proteins | sample Palsa_T0_2_FD_201948 | JGI IMG/M metagenome (GOLD analysis project Ga0302325, IMG submission 201948) | Peat permafrost microbial communities from Stordalen Mire near Abisko, Sweden - Palsa_T0_2 | ecosystem: Environmental > Terrestrial > Soil > Palsa > Peat permafrost | place: Sweden: Abisko...
AAGGGAGCCGGCCGGAGACCGGAGCCCGAAGGTGCGGCGAAGGGGGGGGACCACGGGAGACACGGCCACCCGGCCGCGGGGAACGGGTTAGGAATCCCAGGATCGCGTGCCGACCTCAAAAGCGGCCCTTGACCTTTACCTGTGCTTGGATGACCTCGCCACTGTCTGTGAGCTTCACTACCAGTCCAGTTGGCACCCGGAAGCCAATATGCCCAATTCTGGCCTCGCTTGATGGTGGATCATTGACAAGCACGCACTCGAAATCAGCGGTTGCATTCCACTCGATGTTGCCACTTGCCCAAATCGTCTGCTCCAGCGAGTACATGCGCGTCTCATCAACGATTCCCGAACTGAGATCGCGAATCGCTGTGGGAACGAACGTGCCGCGCACTACGGGCCATCTTGTTTCTGAGACGAAGACGTCAAACTCAGTCGACGCTTCCAGCAATGCTTTGGACACTGCCTCCTGTACGACCTGATTCTGGACCCACGAGTTTCCGGCATCCCGCTTATCTGTCGGTCCTGAAGTTAGCTGATCCAACAATGCAAATATGTCAGAACAGAAGTTGAGCTTCCCTGGGGCGAGAGCATCGGCTTCGGCTTGAAGTTCTGGATGCAAGGAGCCCTTGCCGAATGCCGCTACATCACGAGAAACGAAATAGACAACCTCGTTCTCCGAAAGTTGGTCCAACGCCGTCAGCCATACGACTACGTCTCGCGCACCGGAGCCTTGTTTGTTTTTGTCCCAAAGTGTTGAAGCAGGACGCCTACGATGCGCCTCGCGAAGAAGCGCCTCGTATGCGGCGTTCTGCGGAGTCGGGATAATTACAAATATATCTTCGAGCTTTTTCTTCTGGGGACCTACTCGCTTCCACGGTAAAGGAACGTTGAGCTTCCCACGCCATTCCGGATTCATTTCCTGCAGGTCCGCGTACTTTCCTTTGAGCTCGTCAACCAATTTGGTCATTTCGTGTCCGTAGCGCGCAAGATATTCATCTTCGACCATCGCTGACACCGCTAGACGGTGTCCTCGGGATTCTGCTACTGCGGCCAACAGAGTAAGGGCAGGCGTATCGAGGGACCTGTTTTCCCAGAGCTGATTGGTATCGAGAATGATCATGACTTGGTGTCGGCGGTTGGTGCTCACCATGTTGGTATGGTCACCCCGTAGACGCTTACGAATACTGCCACATGGTTAGGCGGGCGGCCCGGCCCACGACCACCACGGTCAAACCATGGAGCCGTTCGTCCTCCCGACGCTCAATAGCGGCGTCGACCATCTCGGAATTGTCGGCACCGTGGCGCCAGAAATCTTCGCCCATCCCTGACGGTGCTGGTGGATGGTCTACGTCAATGCCGCTGGCCATGCGAGCCATGTGATGAGCCCGTCGAGTGGCGGGGCCGTCACCGGGATTGACTCAAGCCCAAACGTTACCTAGCGTGCGTACTAGCGACAATCCGACCCGTTTGGAGGCTCGCCTTGGATAAGCAAGAACGAACCCGCATTCTTGAGGCAGCCAAGGCCTCGATCCGCGACGACGGCGACAGGAAGCTGGACCGATGGTTCGCCGAGTCTCGAGCGTTCGTTCAAGCCCAGACCCGACAAGCCACTCAGTTCCTGGACTTCTTGCGCGGAAGCGACGATGTCCCGACACGTGACGTCGCCCCAATCCCTACACCTCCCCCGGCACCTAGACTGGCGGATCGGGTTTTTCCCCTCCGCAAGCTCGACCCGGCTCCCCGTGGCGGGATTGTTCCGACTTGCCCGCCGGGTCAAATCGCGCAGTGGGACCAAGACAAGGATGCATACGTTTGTGTGGCGGCAGAGATCGGACCATGCAGGCCCGGATACGCCCCAACGGCTGTGGGATGGCCACCACAATTGGTTTGCCTGCCAATCGGAGATCCCGGTGGTAGTGGTGGCTCTCTGTGCCCGACCCAGCACGGCCAAGGGACATGGGCGTTCGATGAGGAGTGGTCATGGCCAAGCCCCCACGATGGCACTTTGCAAACGGAGATTGCGACACCGAATCCGGCTGCGGGCTCGGCGACCGTCGACCTTGTTGCTGATCCAGGAGGCAACGAGCAGCAAGTTGCCGATGCGGGCGCCATGATCGGTTACTTCTTCGAACCATCGGATAGTGGCCAGATGGACTTCGGAGTATCCTCCGCCAGTTTAACGGCCGCCTTTGGTCTGACTTCGAACTATGCCTCGCCTGCCGTAGCGGCGTCGTACACCGCAGAGTTTGGGCTTGAAGTGTGGGTCATTGATCCAACCAATCCGACCCATCCGACCAAAACGGTTTGGACCTCTCTAATCAGCCAGAACCAGGTGGGAAACGGTGGCGTTGCTCAGCCACTCACAATTTCTGAGACTATCGGCATGCAAGCTACCAACGTGGACGAGCCGGATGACGCACCATGCCCGCCGCGAGCGATCCGTATCGACACCGATCACGTCTACATCTTCTGGTTGCGCGCACATGCAACGGTCTTCGCTACTGGACCTTGGACGTCGAATTGGGGCCAGGGAATGGCCAGCGCACAAGTAACGGTCACGGCAAAGGGTCTCGACTGGACATTCTGGGTTTAGAGTCCCGCCAGAAGCAACATGCTCCCCAACATGCGGCCAGCCCGGCTGCTTAGCGGGGACGGACAATTACGGAGTAGTCAAGCGCGTTTCATTAGGAGCATCTGGGCGGCGCGGCTGCCATGGTGGCCAAAGGATGCGCCTGCGGGGTGGATCTCCATAAAGCGATGGTGGCATCGAGGAGACCGGTCACGGTCGGGTGAGACCAGCCATCACGTTCGAACACGACGACGCCGAGTTGATCGACAGCCCTACCCCGCCAACGTCGGCCACGAGGGGAGGGGACCCCGGCCGGCATCGGATCAGGCTCCAGAAGGCCAAGTCGGGCGAGCACGACCCCTGGGGTTTCCTGTGCCCGGCCGCTCGGAGCTGTTCGAGCATCGCCAGATGGTTCGGAGTCGTATTGGCCACACGTGTGCGTACGGGCACCGAACGTGGGAGAGCGGCGCCCACCGCCACGCGTCCCGCGATCTGTGATGCGCGTCGTTCGGCCCTCTCTTGCAGCGTGCAGAACACGGCGTCGATCCGCCTGACGTCGCCCATGCTCTTGGCCTCGACGAGCTGGCGCCTGACCTCCTTGAACGCAGCGAGTAGACGGATGGACTCCTCGTCACGAGGCTTCCCGAGTGCGTTCATCTCCTCGTTGACGGCTTCCCGCCCCACGGCCTTGATCTCGGCCAGCTCAACTGCCTCGATTCGCACGTCGAACTCGATGGCCTCCGCGTCGACCTCGTCGGCCGGGGCGGGAGTCCCGATGCCGTGGTGCCGGGCGAATGTGGCGATCAGCCGCAGATCTGTCCCGCCCCACGTTTGGGCGGTAATCAAGTAGTCACTGATGACTTCGATCGACGCTGTCGCCAGGTCGGTGCCGTCGAACGTCGCCCGTCCCGGAACGATCAGCGAGAGGGAATGGCCGGGGTAAATCGCTTGGGCCTCGGGACTGAGGTATCGAGGCACCTCCTCGTCAAAGATGGTCGCGAGGTCGCCGTCGATCTGCTCGGCAGCGGGCACCAACCGAGCCAGGTCGAGCACGGGAATGGAGCCCGCATCGAACAGGGCTCGGGCCGCCTTGCGGCATTCGATGTCCGACGCCAGACCGGTGGCCCGCACTATCACCATTCGCCGGAGTCGATCACTGGGCACGACGTCGCGGGGATCCCTTCCGGCATTGAACGTCACCATCGGCGTCGCCCTCATGGTGAACTGCTCGCCCTCCCAGGCCACCACACTGTCGCCTTGCACGAGTCGCAGCGGAGTCTCACGGCCAGCCTCGCTCTTGGCCTTGTCGAGCTCGTCGAGCGTCAGCACAGGTAGGGACAGCCTGGAGGCCGGCTCCCAACGGAACCCGCCCTTGCTGTCGGAGACTCTGCGGCCCATGAGGTCCGATCGGCCGCGATCACTGACGAGGACGACGTGCTCGTGGTCGACCAGACCCAACAGACGACCGAGCACACGAGGCAAGGCGGTCTTGAAGCTCCCGGGCGATCCCCACAGGGCGAAGCAGGGCCAGCCGATATCACCCCGGTCGGCGTTGGCGTAACGGGTCAGAACGGCATCACGGGCCAGCCGGAGCATGGCCCGATGGGGCTCACTTGGGAGGAGGTCCAGGACGGCTCCGAAGTCAGCCGGGCTGACGGTCGGCCCGGTCCGGGCCACACCCGCAGCGGTGAGCGACCACAGGGAGCCGTTCTTCGTGACGAGGTTCTGTTCTCTCAGCCGGTGGAGCCACTTGTTCGCGGTGACCACCGAGAGCCCAAGGGGCTCGGTCATCTTGGGCGAGGTGGTTGGTCCGTGCTCGCGCAAGTGTCGGAGCACGAGCTCGGCCGTGTCCCGTGGGGGTTGAATCTGGGGTTCAACAGTAGCGATTGCCATAAATGCCTCTCGCCAATTGTTGCAGGTTGTGGTGGGTTTATGTTTGACCCGTGTCGCGACGCGATCCCAATTTCAGCGTTGCAGGGGTCCCGGGTACGCCTCCATCGTTCTCGCTCGGGTGACCCCGACCACCTCGGCTTACGACCACCACCATCGCGTTGAAGGTCTCCCCTACGGCGACGTGCCCGGCCAAGTATTCAGGCGCAACGCGTCGGAGTGGGGAGAGCGGGTCCCTAAACCTTGGCCACACTTCGGGAATGAGCGGCTCGCGAGAGTGAGCATGCAACGTTGAATGATCCGGTAAGTGAGAGAATCTCTACTGTGCAGCGCCGGGACGGAGTCCGAAGGACCCTGGTCGCCAGCTTGGCCCTAGCAGCTGTTGCCGCGCTGCTTTGCACTTTCGCCGCTGCAGGTCCCGCGACGGCTGCCTCGACCCCACCGGCTCCCGACCTGGCCCACTTCATCCCGGTGTCAGACCAGATCACCAGCACGCGTCAGATCCACCTGAGCTCGAGCGGTCCGGCCCAGGAGGTGGTGGACTTCGAGAGCGCTGAGCCCGACGCCCAGGGGAAAACCCCCGTGGATCTGATCATCTTGAGCTGGGACCGCTTCGCCAAGCGCTGGGTGACCGTCTGGGATGGCGCCAAGGTCGAGGCACCCGACAGCGGCCCCTCAAGCGGAGGGCTCGCCTACGACTCCGTCTTCCCGAGCGCGGCATACATCTCGAACCTCTCCTACCGGCCGATCACCTCGGCCAAGGGGCGTACCGACCTCGAGTTCGACGACGACTACTCCTTCGGGACCAACGGTTCGGTCGAGGTCGGTATCGTGCACTATGACGGCCAAGTTGCCAGCCTGGCCTACTTCGATACCTTCAATCCAGGAGATGGCCAGCCCAAGGTGATTAACAAGGCCCCGCACCAAGAGCTCTCCATCCCCATTGGCTGGTTGACCGACGCCGATCCGCAATGCTGCGCCGTGCGCACCTACGTCAACACTGTCGCACTGCACAAGCAAACCCAGTCTGATGGCTACAGCGACACGAGCTACATCGTCACCAAATCGACCCAGTCGTGGCTCGGCGTGTACGCACTCTTCGGGCAGTGGACGAATGGGACCTGGCCCAACCCCGTAGTAATGGCTGTGGTCCCGGGCGGCCCAGCCGCCGGAGTTCTCCAAGTCGGCGACCAGCTGGTCAGCGTGGTCGGGGTGAGCGCCCCCAGCGCTGGCAACGGCCCAGCGGTCCTCGACGAGGTGGCCAAGGAACTGCCGGGGACGACTATCGCGCTAACTATCATGCGTGGCGAAACCCAGCGAGTGGTCAACATCACGTTGGGATCCACGGTATCGCCGGCCTACATCAAGGACTCGACCGCTCCATCGCCCAGCTATTTGGGTGTGAGCACCACCTCCATGACGCCGGCGCTCCAATCCCAGTACGGCTTAGTACCCTCGACCGGAGCTATCGTGCTCAGTGTGGCCGAAAATTCGGCGGCGGCCATCGCCGGGTTCGTCCAAGGTGACGTGATCACCGCGTTCGGCTCGGCGCCCGTCACCTCGGCCGCCAGCCTCCAGAACGCCATCGAGCTCACGCCGTCGGGATCCACCGTCCAAGTCGGCTACACCGACACGTCGGGGGATCCCCAGACGGCCAGCGTCACGCTGGGGTTGTTCCCCTCGGACTCGCCCGGCCCACAAGTCACCCCAATCTGAGTACGCCAGGCGGATCAGAACGTGGTCGTCCCGGGACTGTTCACCAGAGCCTCACTGTCCTGCCACCTCGGGCAGGTTCACGCCCACCAGGGCGGCCAGGCTCGCCCAGTGTCGCTGGTGCGGGACGGTCCGCCCCGCCCGCCACTTCGAGGCGGCCGAGGTGCTCGCGCCCGTTGCTCGGGCGATGGCCGGAAGTGTGAAGCCCGCCAGAGCCGGCTGGACCGTGGCTCCGAACCACTCGGGATCGATCGCCGCGTGGTCCGTGGCCCCGTATGCGCTCTGTGCCATTCGCTGAGCCCGCATCGAAGCAGAACGTGACGCCCTTGCCTCCGGCGTATGCGTCGGGAGTACCCCGGTCCGCTCGGCGAAGCGCTTGGCAGACGCTCGTGCAGCTTCGGGAAGGGAGGAGCCAACCTCCTCCCGCCGGACGGCCAGACAACTCGGGCACCATTCGGTGCGGGCCGTTGCCCTGTCAGCCTCGACGGGCAACCGACCGCCGCACCCACGACACGATCTCAACGGCAACGGCGGGCTTGCCGGTGGCTTTGTACGTCGGCGCCCTCGTGGCGTCATGCCGGGCATGCTGGGACCACGACCTAGCGCCGGTTGACGCGGTCCTTCATCATCATGTTCGGCTGCGACCCGACGCCGTGCGGCGGCCCGGTGCTTCGATCCCGAGAGCGTCGTCGGCACTCGGACGGCGTAGGGAGAACTGGCGGCCAACAGTTCGGCGATGTGCTCGACGGCTGGAGCGATCGCGACAGCAAAGCTCGGCATGGCCTCCGCTAGTCGGTGCGACATAGGAGCCAGGACCCGTACGACACCGCGATGGTCCTCAGTGAAGTCCCGCTTGCGGAGCGGTCCGGCGCAGAGGTCGAGCACATACTCGTCGACGAGCGATCGCACGGCTTCCATCACGTCGCACGAGAACGACGGCCTGCCGGCCTGATCGGCGTGGAGCACGCCCAACGATTCCGACAAACCCATGCGACGTGCCGCGAGCGTGGACTCGACCTCGCACAACTTGTACGAAAGATTGAGCATTGCTCCACACGGATCGGTCGCGCTGCGCGGGCTCCCCGGATTGACCAGGCTCCGACGGCCGTTGAACTGACGCCAGTGCTCGGGCACACGGGGTAGGTCCTTGCGGACGAACACGACCTCGACTTTGCGCTCCCAGCACGACCAGTAAACGTTGGCTCCGACCGCTTCGACCACTGCCGGTCACCGGCCGACCCTCGGCTGGTGGCGCCGACACATCCGAACGACAAGAAAGGGCGGCATCATGACAAACGACACCAAGGTCCGAACCGTGACTCGATCGGGCAACCTGACCCGGGACCCGGAGCTGCGCTATTCGGCCAAGGGCGCGGCGTGGGTCACTAGCGGGTTGGCCGTCAACCGACGGGTCCGCAATGAGGCGGGCGAGTGGGAAGACGCCCCGACCGAGTATTTCGAGCTGGTGTGCTTCGGCGACCTAGCCGAGAACGTGGCTGCGTGCCTTTCCAAGGGCGACCGGGTAGTCGTCGTGGGGAAGGTCGAAGACCAGCATTGGACCGGCCGGGACGGCGTCGAGCGCAACGGCCACAAGTTGGTCGTCGACGACATGGGTGCCAGCCTCCGCCATGGCACGGTCGAGGTCAATCGCACGACTCGAAGGGGACCGGCGGATTTAGAGCGCATCCTGGCTGCACAGACCGCTGACGAGCTGTTCGATGACGATCGCGCATGACGGCCCGTCCGACCGTCTATGTGGCCCACCCCATGGCCGGCTATGGCACACCGCATGGCGCAGCCTGTCTTGCCGCATTGGGGGAGCTACTGCCCGGCTTCAGGCTTATCGACCCGGCGGCAATCTATGCCGGTGATTCGGAACGGCAGCGGACGTGGCCCGGCTGGTCCGGAGGTGGAGGTAGCGGAGGAACGCAAGCAGGAGGAGGAGGAGGAAGGACGACTTCGCCGCGAGCAGGAGAGTGCTGCGGAGCTCAGGGCGATCAGAGACCAGGTCAAGCACAAGCAAGATGTGCTAGCGGGGATCGTGGCGGTCATAGCCGCCATCGTCTTCGTCGTGTTGCTCGTAAGGGCGTTCCACCTAACTGAAGCAAGTTCAATCTAACTGAAGCAAGTTCAATTTTGCGGGGAGTGGTCGCGTATTTCGTCTACAGCAAGTTGGCACCCAAGGAGTGACGTGACAGGCTGTTCGACCAATCGTCGAGTTTGCCGCTCCCGACTCGGCGTGCCGAGGGGCACCTCATATAGATCGGGATTGACCCTCCCGATCCGACCTCGATGCGCTCGACAAAGTATGAACTCTGTAGATAACTTTCCGGTGCGGGTTGCACCAGAGCCCGCCCGCATAACCCCTAAATTCACCGTAGTGGAAGGACGTGATTTACGTGGCGCTCGTTGCATGCCGTGAGTGCGGCTCGGAGATATCTGATTCAGCGACGACGTGCCCCCGATGCGGCGTGTCAGCGCCTGGGGGAGTGACCGCCTTGACCTTCGAAAGACATGGCGCACTCAACGCTGGAGTCAAAGTCGCTGTCTTCGTCGATCAGCAGCCCTTTGGGATGATCCGAGGAAGGAGAAACGTCGTCGTACCGGTGACGCCGGGGATCCATCACATCGAGTTGCGAACGACCGGACGGAGGCCGAAATCGACGGTCGGAACCGTCGAGGTGTCACACAACGACATTGTCCTCAGCGTGAGGGTTAATGTTTTGGGTAGGCCAGAGTGGGAGTAGTTCGGCGGACGATGAGCGTGGCTAGGGCAGCACGCCTTCGGTTTCTGGAGAGGGCGTGACTGCCACTGAGAACAGGCAATCAGGGTCAGTGCCCGCTCAATCAAATTCATCCGTTCTCCCGTAGGTCCTCATCTTCGTCTTCTGGGAACGGACTTCCATTCTCACATAGTCCTCCTAGCCCCAACCAAGCCCCCAGCGTGCCTCTCGCATGACCAGACGGGCTTCCAACCCGTGGCGTACCGGTAACGCCCTCTCCAGGCTACGGGCGCCATGCAGTGACCCGCTTGGCCCGACGGATTCTCGTATACGAACCGCCAGCACCGTCCCTCCTGGGCGAAGATCCCCGGAGCAACTGTGCCCACGATCCCGAGGTGGTTAATCCCACTATTGAGCGTCGGGAGGGTAAACGGCTCCACGGATTGACCGTACCGGGTTGGCATACAACACCCAACGAGAACAGGCGTGTGTCAGACCGTTCCCATACGCTCTGCGGCGTGGGGACTGTCAAAGAATTGATCGGACGCCTCGATTCCGACGACCAGCGCAGGGGCAAGCAGTTCGAGCACATCTGCAAGTGGCTTCTGACCAACGATCCTGTCTACCGGAAGCAGTTACGACGGGTGTGGCTCTGGAAGGAATGGCCGGGCCGGTGGGGCGCTGACGCGGGGATCGACCTCGTCGCCGAGGAGCACGATGGGCGTCTCTGGGCGATTCAGGCCAAGGCATACGATCTCGCCTACTGGATCACGAAGGCCGACGTGGACACGTTCTTGTCCGAGTCCGCCCGATCCGAGTTCGCGTTCCGTTTGCTGATCGCCACGACAGATCGAATCGGCAAGAACGCCGAGCGCACGCTTCAGGCACAGGAGAAGCCGGCAAGTCGCCTGTTGCTAGCCGACCTGCGGGACGCTCGGGTTTCCTGGCCACGATCACCGTCGGACCTCCGCCCAGCGAAGCCTCGACCCAAACGGCCCCGGCGCCATCAGAGCCAGGCCATCGCGGCCGTGCTGCGCGGCTTCGAGTCAGCGGATCGGGGCCAGATGATCATGGCGTGCGGGACTGGCAAGACGTTGACGGCGCTGTTCATCGCTCAGCGACTCGCTGGCAAACGGACCCTCGTGTTGGTGCCGTCCCTGTCGCTCCTGACCGACACCCTCCGGGAGTGGACCGCCAACGACGAGGACTTCGAGTTCCTACCTGTGTGCTCCGACGACACGGTTGCCGACACTGATGCTGCCGTATCCAGTACGACTGACCTCGGGTTCCCGGTGACGACTGATCCGCAGGACATCGCCACCTTCCTGCGTCGGCGTACCGGGTCTCGACGAGTTGTGTTCGCCACCTATCAGTCCTCCCCGAAGATCGCTGAGGCATACAGCCTGGGCCGGGTCCCCGGCTTCGACCTGGTGATTGCCGACGAGGCCCACCGCTGCGCCGGCCGTATCTCATCGGACTTTTCCACCGTGCTCGACGCCGATGCGATCCCGGCTCGGAAGCGCCTGTTCATGACCGCCACCCCGCGCTTCTTCACCGGTCGGGTGTTGCACGAAGCCAAAGAGGCCGACTTCGAGGTCGCCTCCATGGACGATGAGTCCCATTTCGGCCCAGTCTTCCACCGGCTCGGGTTCGCCGAAGCGATCGAGCGAGAGTTACTGACCGACTACCAGGTCGTCGTTGTGGGTGTGGACGATGCCACCTACCTGGACTGGGCGCAACGTGGCCGCTTCGTCACCATCGACGGTACCAAGGTCACCGACGCACGCAGCCTCGCCGGGCAAATCGGCTTGGCCAAGGCGATGCGCCGGTACCACTTGCGCAGAACGATCTCCTTCCATTCGCGAGTGAGCGCAGCACGTCAGTTCGCCAACTCGATGCCTCAGCTCATCGACTGGATGCCTGCACGCCAGCGACCCAAGGGGCAGATCTGGTCGCACTACGCCTCCGGTGAGATGTCCGCCGGGGACAGATCAAGGCTCCTCGATCACCTCCGCTATCTCGACAGTGACAAGCGCGGCCTGTTGGCGAACGCCCGGTGCCTCGGTGAGGGGATTGACGTGCCGGCTCTCGACGGTGTGGCATTCATCGATCCCCGGCGTTCTGAAGTTGACATTGTCCAGGCTGTTGGCCGTGCCATCCGTCTGGCCGAAGCCAAGACGGTCGGCACCATCGTGATTCCAGTGTTCATAGAAGCGGGAGACAACCCCGACGCGGCTCTCGATGCTTCGGCATTCAAGCCGGTGTGGGATGTGATTAGAGCACTGCGTGCCCACGATGATGAACTTGGCGAGCAGCTCGATGAGTTACGACGCGAGCTGGGGCGTGGGAAGCAGCGCCTTCGGACTCCGTCGAAGATTCATTTCGACCTCCCCGCTCGTATCGGCGCCGACTTCGCCAACGCCTTCGATGTACACCTGGTCAACCAAACCACGGCCAGCTGGGAGTTCTGGTATGGCCTGCTGGAACGCTTCGCCAAGCGCGAGGACGATACCCGCGTGCCGCCCTTTCACGTGGAGAATGGCTACAACCTCGGCCAATGGGTGATAGCTCAGCGGGCTGCCAACGCCAAAGGTCGGCTCGCCTCCGATCGGGTCGCCCGGCTCGAAGCAATTCGCGGGTGGACATGGGATGCACGAGAAACGAACTGGGAGCAGGGGTTCAGCAGCCTGTGCCGCTACGTCGAGCGTGAGGGTGATGCCCGCGTGCCAGGTCAATTCGTGGAGGATGGCTACAACCTTGGCCAATGGATAGGGAACCAGCGGACCCATTACAAGAACGGGAAGGTCGCCTCCGATCGCGTCGCACGGCTCGAAGCAGTTCGCGGGTGGACATGGAATGCACGAGAAGTGAACTGGGAGGAGGGGTTCAGCTGCCTGTGCCGCTTCGTCGAGCGCGAGGGTGATGCCCGCGTGCCAACAGACCATCTGGACGAGGACGGTTATCGACTTGGCCAGTGGGTAGCGAATCAGCGGGCTTTCAACGCCAAAGGTCGGCTCGCCTCCGATCGGGTCGCCCGGCTCGAAGCAATTCGCGGGTGGACTTGGGACTCGCTAGCAGACCGATGGGAGAAGGGGTTCAGCCACCTGTGCCGCTTCGCCGAGCGCGAGGGTCATTTGCTCGTGCCAGCTCTATATGTGGAGGATGACTACAACCTTGGAAAATGGGTAGTGAAGCAGCGGACCAATTACAAGAACGGGAAGCTCGACGGCGATAGGGCACTTCGGCTCGAAGCAATTCGCGGGTGGACATGGTCGGAAAAAAGGGGACCAAGGACCACAAGTAAAACGCTCACGTGAAGTGATACCCCGACACTCCCATTCGGACGTCACGACTCAACCGGCTCTTGACGTCGCAGTGTCAGGATCGGGCAGCTGCGGGTCGACTAATCGCCCAAAGGGGGCTTTCAGCGTCCCGTCCCCCCGCCCCCTTCGCCGCACCTTCGGGCTCCGGTCTCCGGTCGGCTCCCTTTCGGTCGCCGCCGTCGCCGTCGCCCTCGTGCATCTCCCCGCCCCATCCGCCCTGGTCCCCGTCCTGCCCGCCCCGCCGCTGCCCCCCTTCTGCCCGCCCTCTCTCCTCTCCCCGGTCGATCTCCAGTGGGATAGGAGATAAAGGGCCGCGGAACGCCGCAAACCCGGTCCGGAGGTATCTACCAGGGCCGCCCGCTTGCTCCTTAGGGCAGGCGAGCGGTCTAACGTTGATTGGCCGACAAGGGTGACTAAGGGGAGGAATCGTGACCTTCTACCACGTGCGACTATCTGTGGAAGGTGAGCGGCACGACGAAGTCAAAACCGACGTAAGTGAGGACACACTCGAGCGGCAATTCCTTGCGCCATACAGAGGTGGTGAATCGATCACCATCAACGGGAAGACTATCCCTCTTGAATCCGTAACGCGAATCCGTGTCAGCATGAGTGAGGATCCGATTGCCACCATCATCGACCGCCTAAAAGCGGAGGACCGGTCCTCACCGTCGATAGTGGTCGGTGGTGCAAGCTATGCCTGGAAGGCGGCAGCTCGGGCTACGGACGTAACCGATCAGTTCATCACAGGGCCACCGGGCACTGAGAACGATTCCCCAGTTCGTTCGGCATCACTGAGTGACAATGACGCCGTCGGCTCGGTGGGCGATTCGAACTCGGTATTTATCGTGACTGGGAGAGACACGGCAGCCTCAGCGTCGCTCATAGCAGTGCTTCGCTCCCTCGGATTGCGGATCATTGAATGGGAACAGGCGGTGGCCAAGACTGGACTACCAAGTCCCTATACCGGTGACGTTGTTAAGACCGGTCTCAGAATGGCGGCAGCCGCAGTCGTAATCCTCACTCCCGACGATCTCGTCGTGCTCCGACCTGACCTCCTCAGGGACGGGGATGATCTGGATGAACGGGAAATGCGCGGTCAAGCGCGTCCAAATGTGTACTACGAAGCCGGTATCGCTGACGCAATCGGACGTGAACGCACCGTAATCGTTGAAATTGGAAACCCCAAGCCTTTCAGCGATGCTGCCGGTCGACATGTGGTTCGATACGACGGAAGCGCCGGAAAGAGGAATGCGCTGGCCGAGCGGTTACGAGTGGCGGGATTAGTAGTTGATACAACTGGAGAAGATTGGCTCAGTGTGGGTGCCCTCGATGCATCTCTGGAAGCTGCCGCAAAGGCGATTGAAGTGGTTGCGAACACCCCTTCCACTCCCGAGGTTGATTTGGCCGAAGCGATCAGTCAACTAGATACTCTTATTCAATCGTATGAATCAATGAAAGAAACGTCCGAGTATGAGGATTTGTCAGACATGAAGGAGGAGTCCTTGGGTTTGGTGATGCGTGCACAAGCGATCTTGGATCGTGTCGCTCCAAAATCCTCTTATGCGAACGAAGCTTCGAAGGTTGCCAACGACCCACCCCATGTAAGGATCCCAATACTTGTTGCTGCTCTGCGAGCACTACGAAGCGAATTGGTTGATTAAATCTGAAGGGTCTTTCGACATCAGGTCACCCGTCTGGGGGCGACTGTTAATGAATTGTAGAGGTAGAACTAGGACTTGTTGCGGGTCTGAAACAATTCTCCACCTTCTGATGGTCTCGTACCCATGGCGACGCTCTTACCTTGAGAATTCGTACTGAGTCAGACGCTTTTCAAATTCTTGCCGACTCCGTTACATTTCCTCGAAGAGGCTCCTCAGCTGTTGTGTGGTCGTCATCTGAGCCACTTTCTCGCGAAGAGTTTCATTGGTTAGGTCAATCCTCTTACCTACACCGTCCTTAGAGTTTTCATAAATCACCATTTCAATGCGCCCATATTGATGGCCATGGGATTGTGCGTACTGGGCGAGACGCACCGCCCTGGCGGGCATGTCCTCTGCGGCCAAGAGGTGCGGGTCTATAAGATCGGCGATGATCCCTCCTTCATTCTTTCGAAAGAAAATCAGATCGGGAAAAAAAGGAACATAGCGAGTACCATCCAATCGAGTAATGCATAACGACCATGGCTTTCTGGGGGGGTTCCTGAACCACGCCACGACTGAAGCATCTTTCAACTCAGTTTCGACAACTTTGGGCTCCCAACTGCTTGAGGCAAAATCTTCAGGGAAGGTACCCTTCGGGTCGACATATAGATGACGCTGCCAGCGCTTCTTTGCCTTTGTCCACTCGATGTTGGGCGGAGCATCGAGATTCTCTACAATTGAGTCTGCCCCTGCCCCCTGGAGTTCTCTGAACGTTTGCCGGTACTTTTCGGGCTCTTCCGGAATGAGCGGGGTGCTCAATCCCCACTCATTCCGGAAGAGCCAGTTTTCGGTGGTGAGGTGCGCCCACCGCTGAAATGACGCTGCCGTCAGGTCCGCCTGTTCCGGCACTCGCCCTGCATGATGGACGGCGGCAAGCGGTCACAGAGCGCCACTGGCCGTTAGGTTACAAGCCACTGACTGACAGACAACTCTTAGTCTGCCGAGGTAAGCACAAGGAGCACCCGCGTGACTTGGCGGTCAAAGTTGTCAATGGCCTGCTCTTTTGTGTCGCCCCAGGCCCCCGTCCTGACAGGGGAATCGGGACCCGCCACGGCCAGCCACGAGCCGTCGGTCGATTGAATCAGCGTAGGAGTCAGGTTATCAATAATGATCATACCGGAATTATGATCCATGGAGTTCCAGGCCAGAGGGTTTTTTGGTCTTACACCGTACTGCCACTTGAATTGTGTAGGAATTAATGTAATCTACCTCCATGCCTATTACAGAGACGGCCCCCTACGCACCGGCAGCGACGATCATCACGCTCCTGGAGCGATACCGCGAAACCGGCCTCGGTGGCTCACCCATTACGACATCTATTGTCCAGAAACTTGGAGCGGGGGAGGAAATCTCGCGTCGCGTCGTCCTATCGATGAAGCAGCTAGAGCTGATCGATGACGACGGGGTTCCTACCGCCAACCTTGAGACGTTCAAGAGGGCATCAAGTGCCGACTACAAACAGCTATTCGGCAGCTACCTGCTGGACGTGTACTCCGTTGTTTTTTCAATCCTTGGTCGAGACCTGTCCTCGAAATCAGCCATCGAGATTGAAGACGCATTTCGCGATCTCAAGCCCGACAGTCTGCGCAAGCGTATGGTGACCTGTTTTATTGGCCTATGTGAATACGCCGGAATCGTTACGGCGCCGAAAGTGAGGCCCGGTCCCAAGTCCACTGGTGCATCGGTTCCGCGGAACCGGCCCCCACGGAAGCGAATCGATACACCAACACCCATAACCCCATCAGTTTTGCCGTCTGGCTCCACGAACGGAGCATCTGCCACCGCAATTTTGATATCCGGAGGAACGGTGACGCTTACCGTGTCGGTCAGCCTGGTTGACCTGAATGCAAAGGACCGCCAGTTCGTATTCGATCTGATTGACAAGGTCAAGGGTTACGGGGAGCAGCCAGCCCTAAATGCCGGATAACTAGTGGGCGGGAGGGGCCGATTCCATCATGCGAGTAGTTTCATGCCAGCACGAGAAGGGGACCGAACGATGGGCAACTCCGAGAGGCGGTTTTGGGTTTGGAGGGGTGAGGAAGAACCGGCAAGACCCGAGCCACCACCACGGCCACCACCACAGCCACAACCGGCGCCACCCCCTCGGCCATCAGATCCCGGGCCCCTCAGAAAGAGGGGATGGGGTCCAGATGAAGAGGGTGACTAGTCACTTATGTTTGCAGTTCTGACACCTTTCGATTTTCGTGGATAAAGAATCTGCTGACCTTCCAAGTGGTGAAGAGCCGGCTCGTGTTTGGAGAAGGCGTCGACCTATCAACTACCCGAAACAAATCGAAGTATCGGGTGGCATTGCTGCTCCGCTTCTAGCTGGATTCTCTCTAACAGCGGTGGCGGAGCTGGCGATCGGGTCAAACCACTTAAAGATGTATCAGTGGGCTATAGCGCTGTTCGCTGTTGCATCAGTTCTTTTTATCTATGCGCTTCAACTGAGCGCAATCGCGTTGGGTCTTTCAGCCACACCTGCCGAACGCCTGGACTATTCGCCTGAGGCGGCTTCGGTGCCAGTGGTTCTTCGTGCGGTGAGGTTGCGGCAATGGGAAGAGACCGCCCGCAGAGTCAAGTACACATGGCGGGCTGGGATTTGTTACGACGCCGGAATCGTCTCATTTCTTGGTGGACTCGGTTTCATCATCGTCCCCCATACTTGGCGTCCATGGCCAATGGGAAACTTCATTGGATTGATCGTCGTGGGCGTGGCGTTCGTAATCGAGATTCAGTGGGCATCAAGCCGCGCAACCCATCCGGAATGGCTTCTGCCCAAAGTGATTGACATAAGTCTGGAAACCCTGCCGGACGATGTGCGGCCAGATTCGCTGCCCGACGATGGCAGGGACATTCTCTTCCAGACGAGCATCGCCGATGAGCTGGACAAACTTGCTCGTCTTCGCGAAAGGGAGATCTTGACTGAAGAAGAGTTCATAGGACAGAAAACGCGGCTCCTCTCTTAGCCCCTTTCCCGTAGGACGAGTAGTCCCAGTCCCAGTCCCAGTCCCAGTCCCAGTCCCTCCCATCCCTTAATCCCCCCCAAGGTCCCTCGCCGCTTTCGCCCCCGTCCCGTTCCCGTTTCTCGTGTGGGCGCTGGGGTTGTGCTGGTCTGCACCGACCGCGTTTGCACGTTCTGTGGCCCTTCAACCGTCGTTGCCCGAGGACGTGCACGATCAGGGCTGGGTGCGTGGTAAGCGAGCTCTGATCCGATTCATCTCATCAGTGACCCGCCGGTGGTGGGCGGTCGCAAGCTCTCTCAAGAACGTTAGGCCCCGATCCGTGAGAGAGTCCCACTCTTCGTGCACGTTGGCACTCTCAAAGTTACGTAGTACGTCGATTCCAGTGGGCGACCGTAAGTCTCGGACGCGTCGATAATCGGTGTGATCCGCGTGGGCGTACACCTTGTTCCGTCGGGTCATGATGTCATCGTGGAAAGCACGAAGCTGCTTGGAAAGCGACGGGTCGGGGCTAATCCCTCGGCCGCCGCTCCCACTGAACGGGCGGCAGTACAGAATCAAGAGCCCTGTCTCCAAGGTGATGCGAACCCGGTAGGGTAAGCGATCGGCGTGAGATCTCCAATAAGGTAGTCAATACCGATACCTACGTCCCAGAAGTCGCGACCAGCCAAGAACAAGAACTCCGCTCGACGCAGGAGCTGCTCCATGTCGACAGCGCTATCGCCCACCTCTAACCCGGACCTTTCAGTAAAAGGCCCGAAGTTCCTGCCGTATTGACGCGGAAAAGCCCTCGTGGCGAAGGAAACTGTTGATTGCGAAGCCAACAGGACCCAGACCAGGAG
>Ga0302325_10013108_pt1 | contig 17723 bp, 8 predicted proteins | sample Palsa_T0_2_FD_201948 | JGI IMG/M metagenome (GOLD analysis project Ga0302325, IMG submission 201948) | Peat permafrost microbial communities from Stordalen Mire near Abisko, Sweden - Palsa_T0_2 | ecosystem: Environmental > Terrestrial > Soil > Palsa > Peat permafrost | place: Sweden: Abisko...
ACAGAAAAAGGGAGAGGCCCGATCGGCCTCTCCCTTTCCACTAGCCTGTCCTCTTAGAAGCTGACCCGAGCCGTGATCTCCACGTTCCGTGGGCCCGCTCCTTCCGCGGTCTGCAAAGCCGAGATAGTGCCAAACCCAGGCTGGTCGACCTCCATATTCGGCACGTCGAAGTTACGATGATTCAGCGCGTTCGACGCTTGCGCGCCGAACTGAAACTGTAATTGTTCGGTGATCTTGACCGACTTGATCAGCGACAGGGAAACAGCATCTGTGCCTGGACCAACCACGCTGCCCACCGACGCATCTCCAAACCGCCCAGCATTCACCGGAGGCAGGGTGAACGCATTTGGATTGAGAAACACCGGACCGGCCGGGTTCGTCAACCCACGAACCGCGTGCGGAGAGACACCCGGAACTACGTCGGCCCGGGTTACACCGACCACGTTAAGAATGTTGGTGTTCGCGGGATCAACCGACTCCTGGGCGGCGGTGAGAAACGCCCCACTCTGGAAGACCGTCACCCCGCCCAACTGCCATCCTCCAACCACGGCATCCATCACGCGGCCACTGGTGGGGAGAAACATCTCGCCCTTTCCAAACGGCAGCGTGTACAGGAAGGTGGCCAGCACACGATGACGGCGATCGAAGATCACGTTGCCGTAATCGAGCGAAGGGTGAAAGCGGTCGGAGACGAAGTTGCCTCCCGCCGGAGGGAAAGCCGTCGGATCGACGCCGCCCGCGTCCGACAGGTCCCGGGTCAGCACATAGCTGGCCTGAAACTGCAATCCATGGGAGAGCCGCTTTTCCAGTACCCCGGTGAAGCTGTTGTAGTTGCTGATCGCCTGGTTGACCACGCTCTGGATAATGCCCCAGATGGGATACTCCAGCGTCTGGTTGCTGTAGCCCGTCGTGTTGGCGGGCACCTGGTTCAAGTCGTTGAATACTTCCAGGTTATTGCCGTGGCTCCCGGTATAGGAAATCCGCATCCCCGTGTCATGTCCCAGGTCGCGCTCAAACGTCAGATTCCACTGCTGCACCGTGGGATCTTTGTAGTGGATAGGAAAGGCATACTCGAAGCTGGCCGTCCCTGGCTGATTCAGATTCGCAGGAAAAGGAGAAGGGAAGGACAGCAACGGTGCGCCGTTGGGCCCGTAATCCTGGTTGTAAGTGGGCACAAAGCTCGCGCTCACCGCCCAACCGGAAACCAGCGAGAAGCCAAGCGGGGATTCGATAAACCTTCCCCAACCGCCGCGGATCACTGTTTTGTCATTTTTCGCCGGCCGCCACGCAAAACCAATGCGCGGGCCAAAGTCAGTAAAGTCGGTGTATCGCAGCTTGTTCGGCAAGCCGGCCTGCGCCGCGGTAAGGATAGGTGTGGGCGCAATCGACTCACTAAACCCGGGATTCGTGTAGGTGAGTCCTTGAGCATTCGGCACCGCCACTGCGCCATGAATGCCGTTCTGGTCGTAATCCGGCAGAAAAGCCGCCGTGTTGTAGTGAGTATCCTTCAACGGAGGATGCAGTTCGTAACGGAAGCCGGCATTGATGGTCAAATACGGCGTTATCTTCCAATCATCCTGGGCAAACATGGCGTAGGAATAGCCCAGCCCGTTCATCGCGGGGTTTGTCACCTGCGAAAGGCTGGTCGCATCCGGGTACCCCAACAGAAACTGGGTAAATGGATCGCCGATCGTCGTTCCCACATCGGTGGATCCGTTAAAGGTGTACTGTCCTACCCGAGTGTTGCCGAATACGTTCTCATCGTGATCGGTGAGCCGGCGAACATCTCCGCCAAACTTGAAGGTGCTTCTGCCTTTGATCCAGGTCAGATTGTCCAGCAGTTGGATGACCTTGCTTTGCTGATTGGTCGTGTTGGCGCCGCCCGTCCGCTGAAACGGGACGATTTGAAAATCAGGGACCGCGGCGGCCGTCGGTATGTCGGGCACACCCGTGATGCCGACTTGGTTGAGCAGGGTGGCAGAGTTGAGAGCCAGGTCCAGCCCATCGCGGATCGAGTTGAAGCCTCCACGAAATTCGTTAATCAACTTCGAATTGATGGTGTAGTTGTAGGCCACGGTCAATCCACGGTCCTGTTCAGGCTGCGAGAAACCACCGATCAACGGCGATCCGCTGTTGTCGCAGAAGCCGATGCAGCCTGCCAGGGGAGCGGACTCGACCGCGCGGTTCTTCCAGGTGTACCGCCCGTAGATGGACTGGTTCGAGGTAATATTCTGGTCGATTCGCACGTCGAACTGGTTGCTCGAAATCGGTGCCGGAAAATTAGCCGCATAGTTGTTCTGGTAGGAATCCGCGCTGCCGGTGTTCGGCACCGGCATCAGGTATTTCATCGCGTTCGCCGCCACCGGCGAGACCGGTACCGAGCAATTCGTAGGACCGGTGCAGGGAATCGGCGTGCCATCGTAATTTGCGATTGGCAAAGGTCCGGAAAGCCCCGCCTGCGCTCCCTGACCGTTCAGATAACTCCATAGGTTCCCGTTGCGCATATCCGCGTTCGGAAAGCTTTCCAGCAGGGGAGTCTCGCGCGGTAACCGCAAACCCTCATAGCTGCCGAAGAAAAACGTCCTGTCGTGCCCGTTATATAGCCGCGGGATCCTCACCGCGCCGCCGGCAAAACCGCCAAAGTTGTTCATGATGATCTTTGGCTTGCCGGTGAAAGGATTGCCCGCCGTAAGGTCCGTGTTCTCGAGGTTCTCGAAGATGCCGCCGTGGTAACTGTTTGTGCCCGCCCGCGAAGTGGTCGTGACGTCCGCCACGCCGCTATATTCCGCGTTGTTATTGGATTCGCTCACTCGGATCTCAGAGATCGAGTTGAAGGACGGAAAGAGCTCGGCGATGGGTCCGCTGAACTCCACGTTTACGCTGCTGATGCCATCGATGGTGAACGACATGAGCGCGGGCGTAGTCCCCGCAATGACTAGGTTTGAGTTATCGTCCACCTGCACTCCGGGCTCCGTTGTCAGCGTCAACAGCGCGCTGGTGGATCCATTCGACCGTGAGTAGACAGCCACTGGAAGATCGACCAGTTCATGGGTTGTCTTGGTCGATGCCAGGCTCGACTCATCCGTGGTGATCACATCGCCGGCAGCCTGTACTTCGACCGTCTGTGAAGCCGCGCCGATAGCTAGGCTCGCGTCGATACGTTGCGTATCGCGGGCCTGCAGCACTAGGTGATCGAACACCGCATCCTTGAATCCGCTCGCCTGGATGCTCACCTGGTAGGTTCCGGCATCGAGGTTAAGGAACTCGTAAGCCCCGGACGCACCGCTCGTCACCGTGCGCGTAGCGGAGCTTCCCTGGTTAACCAGTGTCACGGTGGCGCCGGGCACAACCGAGCCCGATTGGTCCTTGACCGTGCCCACGATCGATCCAAACGTTGATTGGCCCAACGCCTGTATGCCCGACGAAACAACAAAGGCTGCCAGGGCCACCAGCAGCCACTTCCGAACATTGGAACCAGCCATAGCTCACCTCCAGAGATTTGTGTCCCGGTTGCTTTTCTTCAAGCTCCGTCCCAACCAAGAATCAAAGGTGCCCCATACCCCCGGATTTCTTTGCTGAGCCCGGTGGGTCTCACGAACTTCATGCGGCTTTCCTTGTGAAAGCCGCACACGCGGTCACGGTTAGAGCCGCGCACAGGAAATCCGGGTATCTCGCTCGTTCTTTGCGAGATGTGGGAGACACGGCTCGTAACTTCAAGCTCTGTCCCGGCCAATCATCTGTCCTAAGGTTGCATCGGTAAATCCATCAACGGGCTTGCGGAGTAAAAGTCGAAGGGTCGCAGTGTAAAGTCATGCCACATCGTCGGCATTTGTGGCCAATCCTCCGGCCGCGGCACGTGGTGAAACGCCATCGTGTACCAGGCCACGATATCCGTGTTCATGATGCTGCGGTTCTGTTTCACCCATACTGGCAGCCCGTCCGTGCCCTTGCTCCCCGACACATAAATACCGGCCGCATACCGTTCCTTGGGGTCGTAAGGAGTCACCCATAGCTGGTGGTCTGAGAACCCGGCGCGCTTCTGTGGCCAATCATCCAGCGATAAGAGCGAAGACCCAGTCAGTCCCGGCATGATCTCGAAGCTGGTCGGATAGCCCAGCTCGTTATGCACAGATGGATTGGTAAACCGCCACATCGCCGGGTGTTCCATGCTGATGTTCTGCATGGCTGAGCCTTCGGTGGCAATCGTCTTGGGTGCCATCGCCCAGATCGTCTTGCGTGGGCTCGTGGCCGGCAGCTTGTACTGCACCAACTTATCCACCTCGAAGTTGTTATTCGTCCCGTCCACATCCAGATCCAGCCGGAACGAAAAGAAGTGATCGTGATCCACCCCGTCCGTGTTCGCTGCCACCAGGTGCCCAAATTCCAACGGATTGCCTTCTGCATCTTTGCCCATGATGCCGCTGGACATCATTTCCGATGCCACCTTGTCCGCCACCGGCTTCACTTCCAGTTCGCCCGTCGCTCCTACCGCCACGGTGATCGCGCCCTCCTGTTCAAAGCGCCAGTCGAGAATGTAGTCGTAGTTGCCCACTACCGCGATGCTGCGAAAGACCAACTCGCGCCCTGGTCTGCCCGAGACCCCGTCGTCGTCCCAATGCCGCCACGCGGGATCGCCTAGCGTGCGTTCGAACAGGCACGCCAATTGCGGACGAATGAAGGGAGTTCCGTTATCGTGAAAAAATGTGCCGCTGAAATAAGTGGCGTAGTCCGGGCAATCGGTGCCCTTCTGTAACGGCTTCGGAATTCCCAGGCCGGTGTTCATGAAGTACTCGCCCGAGTCCAGAAACACGTGCGAATTCCACGTCTCCTCCGGGTCCATGTAGGGCACATACATCTCTGACAGCGAGCCCTCATACAACACCGAGCGCCGCTTTCCCTTATAGTCGAGCGATGCCATGTTGATCACCGGACCGCTCCGCGGGTCGACGCGAAAGCGGAAGTGCCAGTTCTGCCAGCTCACCTCTCCATCCGTGATGGTGAAGCTTGGGCCGCCCGGCTGCGACACAACGATGGGTTTGGTGCCCGCAAGTGCTGGACCACCGTTAGGGTCATAAAGCGAGCTCACCGGCGGCATTGGCACCACACCGTAGTCGGTAAAACGCACTACTTTCTTGCTCACCATGTCGACGGTGAAGAAGATCCCGCCGACCTCGCGGTCCTCGAACCCGTTCTCGGCATCTTCGAGGTATTCGCATCCTCCCCAGCCAATTCTGCGACCGTCCTGCTCAGGTAGTGCTATGTAGCCTCCGGGCGTCGCATAACAAGTCACCAGGTTCAGATCGGTGATGCCGCGCTTCTTGAGCGCCTCCACAATCCGCGGATCGTGCTTGATTGCATCGTTGACTTCATGCTCCTCTGTCGTCGTATACGGAGCCTGCATCCCTTTCAGCTCCTCGAACGATTCCACCTTGGCTGTCGAGATATTAACCAGCGCTTCGTAGGACTTCCCTTTGTCGTACAGAACCACATCCGCCTTGCGCTCCATCGGCGAGCCCGGCTTCCAGTCCAGCACGTCCTGCTTGACCGGCTCGTGCAGCAGTACGCTGCTGAAAATGGTTTTTTCGTTAGTATGGCCCGCGGCCCGCAACGCTTTATATACCACCCAGTATTCCGAGGGCGTCAGTGCATCGAGCGGATGGTGAACGGCCGGAGCCAAGGCAGCGGCAGGAATCGCGGCAAGAGACACAAATGTAAAGAAGCGGAGAAGGGAACGATGCAGAGACACTTCGAGAGAACCTCCGGGAGTAAGAGCACTCCCTACAGAAATACCGCGTCCTTCTCGCACGAAGGAACGAGGCACAAATGAGCCTAAGCTGAAACAAGTAAGACTACGGCGACGCGTAGATCCGATAAGGGCCGAAAACAGACTGGGAGCCTGATTGCTTGAGTTATGCCAGGCCCACGCGGGCACGTTGCGCGCGGGTAACTCCGGGCATGTCCAATTGCTGGGGACAGCGAGTTAGCGACAGGGCTTTCGCGAGGTTTCCCCAAAGATAGCGAAGCAGCAAAGCAAAGTCAACGTCTATTCATCGAAGAACTTCCTCCTGCCGCGGCTCAAAGGGTGCCCCACATCCTCGGATTTCCTGTTAAGCCCGGTGGATCTTACGAGCTTCATGCGGCTTTCCTTAAATGAAAGCCGCACACGCGGTCCTGGATAGAATCGCGCACAGGAAATCCGAGTATCTGGCGCGTTCTTTGCGTCAGATGTGGGAGACGCAAACGTTAATCTGGATGGTTGTACCGGTAACAAGTCAAGTACCTATCCGCCGCAGCAAGCCGCCGCCTCGCCGTGCCGCGAGCTGAGTTCGTTTCGTTCCCCGGGCAGGTCCATCGCCGGGTTAGCCGCGAAAAAGTTATTCGGCTTCAACATAAAGCCCGCGTATTCCACAGGCATGATGGGAAAGTCCTCAGGTTTGCAAACGTGGCTGTGGCCGAAGCTATGCCACACCACGATGTCCTCATTCTCGATCGACCGGTTCTGCTGTACGTACAAGGGTAAGCCGTCGCCGCCCGCGTGTTGGTTAGGATAATTCCCCGTGGCGTAGCGCTCGTCCGGCGCGTACTGCGTCACCCACAGATGTTTGCTGGCGAAGCCCCCTCGGCGGTCGATGCTGCTGCCCGGCTGGGCCAGAAGCAGCGGGCTTGGTTGCGCGACCAATTTGTAGCCGGGATGTTTGCCCACCGCATTGCGCCGATTGGGGTTGATGATCTTCCAAAAGCGTCCCGTCCGTCCATCGGCCTCGCGGCAGGCGTCCAGCTCGCGGCTCAGCGTCCTCCCGGTCACATCGAAGACATTCCCATAAGGATTGTCCTTACCCCAGGGTCGTGGATGATACTCGTGCTCGGTCACGCTGTTCTGCTCGCCGTCGACCATCATGTGCATCCGCGCGCAGAAAAAGTGTTGATGATTGGGCCCGCCCAGCCCTTCAGTCACCATGCCTCCGAACGGATATTCGGTGCCCGGAGCGACGGCCGCCGTTTGGATAATTCCGGTGAGCTTCACTTCCAGCTGGATGGTCCCATCCTGGTACAGATACCAGTAGAAGCCGTAGTCGTAGTTGCCCACGGTGGCGAAGAAGCTGATCACCAGCCGCCGCGAACGGCGCACCTGGTGCAGCCCTGTACGAAAGTCGAAGTGTTTCCAAAGAATGCCGTAGTCTTCCTCGTGCATGCAGACCGCATTCTTCATCAGCGTGACCGCGCCCTGATCCTCCACCATCGGCACATCGAAGTAGTGAATCAGGCCCAGGCAATCGCAGCCTAGCTCGAGCGAGTTTGCCAGCTTACCCAATCCATACTCGCCGCAATCGAACGCATTCTTCCAGAAATGGCTGGTCGTCGGATCGCCATACGGAACCACCATTTCCGTGATGCTTGCCCGGTACACCAGCGGGCGCACGCCTGCTCCCTCGTCGAAGCCGAGCTGCTGCAGCACCAGGCCCTCCCGCGAAGTAAAGCCAACCCGGAAGCTCCACTTCTGCCACTTCACCTGCCACCCATCGACGGAAAAGCTCGGGCCCTCGGGCTGCGAGATATGCAGCGGCTTCAGATCCTCGCGCGGCTTGCCCAGCGACTCCGGATCGTAGTTGTGTTTTTGTTTAGGAACCGGCACCACGACCTCGTCGTCCACCAGTTGCAGCACCCGTTTAGCGATCAGGTCCACCACCGCCACCACGCCTTCGATGGGATGTGAGTAGGCATTATCCAGCCGGTCGGCGCGATAGTAGCTCACCGCACGCACCACCCGCCGTCCTGCTTCGAGGGGGAAGCCGAAGTTGCCGGCGGAGAAGGGATCCACCTGCACCAACTTGATATCTTCATCGGTCAGGCCCCGTCGTTTCACGGCCTTTCGCCAGCCCTCATCTGCCTTCACGATCAGGTCGCATTGGATGAAGTCCTCAACCAACACCGGAGGCTGCCCATAGGGAGGGGCCTCGGTGATGTGTTGTACCCAGGATACGACTGTCCCGCGCGTCACGTTCACCACCGCCTCGTGTGTCTCCCCCGTGCGGGCATCGAGGACCATCAAAAACGCGGACCGTTCCATCGTCTCTCCCGGCTGGTACGCGAGCACCTGTGCTTTGGGAGGCTCATGCAATTGGACCATGGCGAAGCGGCACTCTGCGCCCAGCTGCTGGGCTGTCTTCAGCACCGCGCACGCGCTAAGAATCTCTTCTGTGCTCAACGGGTCCAGAGGGTGCGCATTGCTTCCCAAAGGCATCTGCGCCAAAGGCACCGCCGGTATTGCTGTAACGACGCTCATAACCATCCTCCGTACAACATCCAGCCCTGTCCCATCCTCATCAGTTCACTCTCTGTCCCGTCGACGAATCAAAGGGTGCCCCATATCTCGCTCGTTTTTAGCGAGATGTGGGATACCACAACTCCCACCTCAAACTCTCGTCCACAGACCCATCAAACCTCATCCACAAGCTGTGCCAGGCCTCTCATCCGTGCGCCTCGTCGCCTAACCGAAACCCCCACACCCACCATCATCACCGCCAGCATGATCCAGGGAAAGCTGCGCACAAACCCATCATCACTTCCGCTCAACGCCGGCAGGTTCACAACCAGCAGATACAGCGCATACCCTAACCCACTCATGCCCAGCACCGGTGCCACCATCGTGTTCCACACCCGTTTGTCCAGGCCGTTGCGGCGAAAGAAGACGATCACCGCTGCGCTGACCAGAAACTGCAGCCCCACGATCCCGATCGTGGCAAACGCCGACGTCCAACTGAAGATCACCGTTAACGGATCAGCCCCGATCAGGACCGATCCCAGCACTCCCACCACCGCGCACCCGGTCTGCGCATAACTCGCCTTGTAGGGCGACTGGAACCGCGGATGAATCCCGGCCAGAAATCCCCACAGCAAACCCTCGCGGCCCAGCGCATAAAGGTAGCGTGTAATCGTGTTATGAAAGGCCAGCAGGCAAGCGAAGATACTGCTCAACAGCAGTGCTTGCATGATCCCCGTCCCGATGACGCCAAGATACGCATCGCTCTTGGCGAACCAGAAGTTGCCCGGATCTGCGAAGGCCGCCGCAACCACATGATCCACGCCATAGGAGCTGATAATGGCCCACGTGGTAAACGCAAAAAACACCATGATGATGGAAACCGCGGCATAAGTGGCCAACGGCACCGTACGCTTCGGGTTTCTGCTTTCTTCCCCGTAGATCGCCGTGGCCTCAAACCCCACGAACGACGCCAGGGCAAACATGATAGCGATCCCGGGATGCCCGCTGAATACCTCCCGCGGTGCGAAAGGCCGCAGGTTGAATCCCTCCGGACCTCCTCCGTGCAAGACGATCGAGAGACTCAGTGCCAGCAGAATCCCCATCTCCGCGGTGATAAACAGGCCCAACACCAAGCCGTTCAGGTCCAGCTTGCGCATACCCAGAAACTGCACCAGCGCGATCGCCACCGCGCTATACGCGAACCAAGGCAAATGCAGGGCGACCAGCGGATTAACAATCAACGCCGCGAAAAATCCGAACAGCGCGTAGACGCCCACTTGCATCGTGGTGTAGGAAGCAATAGCCACGAACGCTCCGCCCACGCCGAAACTCTGTCCCAGTCCCCGTGCCAGGTACGCATAAAACGCGCCCGCGTTCACCACTTGCCGGCTCATTGCGGCGTAGCCTACGCTGAAGATTAGCAAAATGACGCCGGCGACCACGAACGCGCCCGGAACTCCCGCGCCATTGCCCAGCCGGATAGCCACCGGGATGATCCCCAGCATGCCTGTCAACGGGGCCGCGGCGGCGATCACAAAAAACACGATCTGCCACATCCCGATCGAATTTTTCCTGAGTTCGGGCAGAGGTGCTTGTCCCTCATGTACTCGTGTGCTGCCTCATCCTGGCCCGATCGACAACTTTTGTCATTGCCATCGATGCCACTTTGTTGATAAGTTACGCCAACGGCCAAGTCGCCGGGACCCCGACATCTTCATCCTGCGCACTGCTTTCACAGCAGCTGAGGCGCCATTTTTATCCCATCAGGCAAGACTGGGGTGATCGATCATGCAGAAGTCCCTCATGCCGTTGTCATTCGCTCCTACCATCCGGGCCAATCTGTTGGCGCCCATCCTCGACGTGTTAAACGCCCAGGGGCACGATACGGTCGCGCTCCTGCGCCGCCACGCTCTGCCATTCGCGCATCCCATCGATCCTTACCAGCTCATAGCTCTCGGCAGCTACGTCGCGTTCTTTGAGCAGGCCGCCCTCCTGTTAAAGGATCCATTCATCGGACTCCGGCTTGGCCAGCGCTTCCGGCCCGAGTTGCTCGGCCCGCTCGGTTTCATGTTCCAGGCCTCTGCCGATCTTCGCCTGGCTTTGCTACAGTTATCGTCCCATGTCAGCGTTTGGCAGAGTGGTACTCGCTTGGAGCTCCTTGCCGGGGACCACACCGCTGACTACATCTACCAGATCGATGACCCGTTGCTGCGTCCGCGGCGGCAGGATGCCGAGTACTCCTTGGCTTCCATCTGCAGTCTGATACGCAATCTTCTGGGAGAGAAGTGGACACCGGTGGAAGTCCACTTCGAGCACGCCCCCTTCAGTGGAACTCCGACCGCCGCAAGGGCCTACGCCCAGGCCTTTCACGCTCCGGTCTTCTTCGGCCAGAACCTCAACCGGCTAGTGATCCGGCAAAGCGATCTGCGCCTCGCGGGGGTTTCCTCGGATCGTTCGATGCTGCCCTTCATGGAAAGGCATCTGCAGGATCTCGCGCGGGAGAGCAGGGAACCGGAAAGTTTCTCCCGTCAGGTCAACTACCTCATCGCCCAACGCCTGGGCCTGGGCCCCTTGAACCTCCCCGCGATTGCCGGGGAGCTTGGCCTATCGTGCCGCTCCTTTCAGCGCCGCCTTGCCGAGGAGCGCACCACCTTCCGCCACCTGGTCCGCGATCAGCGCCGCTCCATCGCCGAGGCCCTGATCAAGAACCGTTCGACCACGGTCACCTCGGTTGCCCACAGCGTCGGCTATGCGGAGACGGCCGTGCTTTCGCGAGCCTTCAAGAGCTGGACCGGCAGCTCTCCGCGAAGCTTCGCCCGCGCGACCCGGGCGCAAAATTAGACGTCTAAACGTCGGATAGGATCTAAGAAACCCCAGGAAGGAGCGCCCCATGGTGAGACCCATCGCATTAGGAAAAAAGAAGCCCGGCCTCGACCGCGTTCTGGGGCGTCGCGATCTGGTGCTGCTCTTCGTGGTTGCGGTAGCCAACCTGAACCTGATCCCGGCGGTGTCGGCCTCCGGCCCGATTACGCTCTGGCTGTGGGTGTTCGCCCTGTCTTGCTTCTTCTGGCCGCAGGGCGCAGCGGTAACGGAGTTGGCGCAGAAATGGCCTGGCGAAGGCGGCATCTACCTCTGGGCCAAGCGCAGCTTCGGCGAGGAGCATGGGTTCCTCGCCGGCTGGTGTTACTGGCTTTCCAACGTTTTCTACCTGCCCACCGTCGTGCTTTCCTGCGTGGGGGTTGGCGTCTACGTCGCCGGGCCCAGAATCCAGAAGCTGGCCGACAGCCACGCCTTCACCGGCATCGCTTCGCTGCTGATCATCCTCTTTCTGCTTGCGCTCAACGTACGTGGTCTTTCCCTCGGCAAGTGGATCAGCAATCTCGGCGCCCTCGGCACCATTGGCGGCGCGGCCATTATCTGCGTGCTCGCCTTCATGACCTTGCGACACAACGGCAGCGCGCTCCCGGTCTCCGCCCTGCGCCCCGATTTCCACGATTGGCGGCTCTTCGCTGCCTTCGGCACCATCTGCTACAGCCTCATCGGCCTTGACCTGGCCTCCATCATGGGCGATGAGATCCGCGATCCCCGCCGCAATCTGCCCATCTCCATCCTCCTCGGCGGAGTCATTGCCGGCCTGATCTATTTCTTCACTACGCTCTCGATGCTCATCGCCATGCCCCAGAAGGAAATTGGCGTCCTCTCTGGAATTCTCCAGGCCATCAACGTCATGAGCGCGCGCACCGGGCTGATCGGTGTTGTGGCCCCTCTGGCTTTGTTGGAATGTATTGCCATCCTGGGCACCGCCTCCGCTTGGTTCAGCGGTGCGGCCCGGCTCCCTTTCGTTGCCGGGGTCGATCGTTATCTGCCTGCGATCATTGGCCGCGTGCATCCCCGCTACCACACGCCCTACATCAGTCTCATACTTTTCGCTGTCCTCTCGTCGTTGCTCATCGCGGCTAGCTTTCTCGGCGTCTCGGTAGGCGAAGCCTACCTCACCATGCTCGACCTGGCCGTCATTCTGCAGCTCCTGCCCTCCACTTACATGTTCCTGGCACTCCTCAAGCACACCTGGAGCAAAGACAGCGAACTCAACGCGAACAAGACCTATCTCACCGCCAACGCGGTCGCCGGCCTGGGCACCACCTTGATCGGTCTGATCGTCGCCTTCATCCCATCGCGTCAGGTCAACTCGGTTTGGATCTTTGAAGGCAAACTGATCGCCGGATGCCTGATCGTATTTGGCTCCGCCTTGTTCTTCTATCAGCGAGCGCTGATCAAGGCCCGTAACAACCCCGTCGATGCCGAGCTTGTCCCTGAGGTGGAATACGGTGCCAGACCCTCCGGTTAGTATTTCAACCCTTCTACGTGAGGTCCCATGCGCGTTGTTCTACCGTTAGTTCTTTTTTGTACCTCCATCGTGTGCGACCTCCCTTTGAGTTCGCAGGTAACTCCGCCGGCCGCCGCGCCCGCAACCCAGAAGAGCAATTACCAGGTGCAGGAATTCATGGTTCCCATGCGCGATGGCGTACGCCTGCAAACCGTCGTGATTGCCAAAGCAAATCAGACCGAGCCGCTCCCGATTCTCGTCACGCGTACGCCCTACGGGGTACTTACCCAAGAGACATTTGACAAGAGCGCAGCCAAGGAAGGTGCGGATTGGGTACCGGCTAGTTGGAAGGAGCTCGCCGCGGACGGGTACATCTTTGTCTTGCAGAACCTGCGTGGCCGATTCAAGTCGGAAGGTGTTTTTAAGCTTACCTCGCAGTACGACCCAAAGGATCCAAAGCAGGCCAACGAGACCAACGATGCCTACGATACCGTGGCCTGGCTAATCGAAAACGTGCCCAACAACAACGGCAAGGTGGGCATCTACGGCGTTTCGTACAACGGGCTTACCGCAGGGCTCACACTCCTGCATCCCCATCCCGCCCTCAAGGCCATCAGCGAACAGGCGTCGCCGGTCGACCAATGGATGAACGACGATGATCATCGCTATGGGGCGTTGCGTGAGAGTTATACCTTCGAATACGCCGTGATGGAGCAAGCTGACAAGAACAAAAACACCAACTTCGACTTCGATACCTATGACACTTACGATTGGTACCTGAAGGCCGGTCCCCTCACCAATCTGAATGACAAATATGTGCATGGCACGTTGCCTTATTGGAACGACGTAATGCGGCACCCGGATTACGATGAGTTCTGGAAAAAAGAAGCCTGGGTCAATCAACTGCACGGCTCCACGGTGCCGAATCTGAATGTGGCCGGCTTCTGGGATCAGGAAGACCCCTGGGGCCCCTGGCAGATATTCCGCCACGCCGAGGAACATGACCCGGGGAACACAAACTTCATGGTCGCCGGGCCGTGGTTCCATGGAGAATGGGCGTCGCCCGTTGGAGACAGCATCGGCGCAGTTTCCTTCGGCGGCCACAAGACCGCGCTGGAGTTCCGGCAAAACATTGAAGCACCCTTCTTTCGTCATTATCTGCATGGGGAAGGCGAAAAGCCGGCGTGGAAGGTGAGCACCTTCCAGTCCGGATCGAACACCTGGCACACCTATGACGCCTGGCCGCCGAAGGAGTCAAAGCCAACCAACCTTTACCTGCATGGAGATGGGACTCTGTCGTTTTCGGCTCCCGTGGAGGGGGCGCCGGAGTATCGCCAATACATCTCTGATCCCGCTAACCCGGTGCCGTACCGCGTGCGGCCGATCTCACCGACTTACCCCGCGCCGGAGTGGAAGTTCTGGGAGGTGGCCGACCAGCGTTTCGTCGACCATCGTCCTGACCTGCTGACGTTTATCAGTGAGCCGCTCGACCACGATGTTGTAGTGACCGGAGAGATTGCGGCCGCCCTGTTTGCGTCAAGTTCCGGGACGGATTCGGACTTCATTGTGAAGTTGATCGATGTGTACCCGGAGAATGGGCAAAAGAGCGCCATCGAAACCACACCGGGCACGGATGCCTCCTATGTGAACTCCTTGAATGGATACGAACTGCCGATCGCGATGGAGGTGCGTCGCGGCCGCTATCTTCACAGCTTCGAGCACCCGAAACCCCTGACTGCAAACCAGCCGCAGCAGTGGCAGATTCCGCTGCGCGATCACGACCATGCTTTTCTGAAAGGTCATCGGCTGATGGTGCAGGTGCAATCCACCTGGTTTCCGGTCATAGACCGCAACCCGCAGACGTTTGTGCCCAGCATCTATCAGGCACACGCAAAAGACTACGTCCCTGCAACGCAGCGTGTCTTCTGCTCCCCCACGATGCCCTCCCACTTGGTGCTGCCGGTCATACAGTAGAACTCCCCCAGGAGCAAGGAAGAGAGAAAGCTAATAAGTGCGCTATGAAAGGCAGGGCTCTTGTACCAGCAAAATTATCCGCGGTGATGGCTAGACTAAAGGTATCATTGCATCTTTCCACAAATGGTTAGACCAGGCGATAACTTCGTCAGCCGGTCAGCGAGTGTGGCGTAGTTACTAAATAAATTTGCCATCCCGCTTGTGCTGCGCGCCGTGAGTCCGGAATAACGTCTGTATCTTTGTCGGGCTTGGCAATTGATTCTGAACTAAATCGCGAGGTATGCCGATGACACAATCCTACGAAGCAACGGATGTTAATCACGTCTTGACGCTGGAGGAAATCACAAACCTCACTGAAGAGGGCGGCAAGCCCGCCGATACCCTCATGAACGTGGTCGCCTTGATCGCCACGCGGTTCAGGACCGATGTCTGCTCCGCCTATCTGCTGGAGCCGGATCGATCGAACCTGGTGTTGGCTGCGACCCTGGGCCTGCACCCGCGTTGCATCGGCGCCTTGCGCATGCCGCTCAACGAGGGCCTTGTCGGCTTGGTCGCGGAACAGGTAATGCCGGTAGCCGTGGAGGACGCCGGGAATCACCCCCGGTTTAAGTACTTTAGAGAATCCGGGGAGGAGGTATACCACTCCTTCCTGGGTGTCCCTCTCATCGACCGCGGGATCCTCCAGGGCGTTCTCGTGGTGCAAACCAAGGAGCCACGGGTATTTCGAGAGAACGAAATTCGCATGTTGGTCGAAGCCGCAAACGAGGTCGCGCCCGTCGTCAGCGAGGCGCGCACCTTGGATCGTTTCATTGCCCCGGCTCAGGAACGCCTTTGGTCGCTCGCCCGTAACCTCTGGTGGTGTTGGGACCACGACTGCATCAGCTTGTTTCGCGACCTCAATCCCACCCGCTGGCGGGAGCTGAATCAGAATCCCATTTCCATGCTCAGCGAGATCCCACTGGGGGAAATCGAGCGCCGCGCCGCGGAACTGGGTCTGCATAGCCGCATCAATTATGTCTACCGCCGTCAGCAGGAGTATCTACTGGCGGACCGCACCTGGGGAGCTGCCAACGCAGGGGTACTCCGGCCTCGCCCGGTTGCCTATTTTTCTGCCGAGTTCGGCATGCACGAATCGCTGCCAATTTATTCCGGCGGCCTGGGTGTCCTCTCTGGAGATCACATCAAGAGCGCGTCCGACCTTGGCATCCCGCTCATCGGCATCGGCTTGTTTTATGGCCAGGGCTACTTCAAGCAACGCCTGGATGCAAGCGGATGGCAGCGAGAGGAATATCTCCAAACCGACGTCAATCAACTGCCCATGCAGTTGGCCATCGGCCAAAACGGGGAACCGATCGTGGTGAAAATTGAAACCCGCGGCGGTTCGCTCCGAGCCAAGGTCTGGCGGGTGAAGGTGGGGCGCTGTGACCTTCTGCTGCTCGATTCCAAAGTAGCGGGCAATGCACCTGAGGATCTGGAGCTGACCTCGCGTTTGTATGGTGGGGACGGGCGCACGCGCATTCGTCAGGAGTTGCTGCTCGGCGTCGGCGGCTTTCGCGCGCTTAGGGCCATGGGCATTTCTCCTGGGGTTCTTCACCTCAACGAGGGGCACAGCGGTTTCGCGGTCTTCGAGGCAATTCGCGATCGCATGCAGGAAGAAGGAATGGATTTTGACGCGGCCGCGAATCAGATCCCCCGGGAAGTGATATTTACCACCCACACGCCCGTGGCTGCCGGTCACGATCGGTTCAACGCCGATCTTATTGAGGAGCACTTAGGACCCCTGCGCGAAGAGCTGGGCATTTCGCATCACAAGCTGATGGGCTTTGGCCGCGAGCGTCCCACGGACCACCAGGAACAATTCTGCATGACCGTTCTCGGGCTCAAGCTTTCGCGTCGTGCCAATGCGGTCTCTTCTCTGCATGGCGAGGTCTCCCGGGCGATGTGGAAGAACTTATTTCCCGGCAAGCTGGAAGACGCGGTGCCCATCGGTCACATCACGAATGGCGTTCACGTCCCATCCTGGCTTGCGCCGCAAATGTGTCGCCTTTACGACCGCCATCTCGGTGTCGGGTGGCAGAACCAGACCGGCGCAGCGCGAACCTGGGAAGAAATCGAGAATGTCGACGACGGCGAGCTTTGGGAAACCCACCTGAGCCTGAAATCGCAGCTCATCGACTTTGTGCGCCGCCGCGCGCGTGAGCAGGCCGAGCGTCTGGGCGAGCCCCAGGAGGCTCTCCACCAGCTCAGCAAATTGCTCTCTCCGGATGCCTTGACCATCGGCTTCGCGCGCCGCTTCGCCACCTACAAGCGAGCCAACTTGATTCTCGCCGATATCCAGAGACTGGCGTCCATGGTCAACGATCCCAAGCGTCCCGTGCAATTCCTCTTTGCCGGCAAAGCCCATCCGCATGACGAGCCCGGAAAGAGGGTGCTCCAGCAGATCGCCGAAAAGATGCGCGACTCCAAATTCGCCGGCAAATTTGTCTTTATCGAAGACTACGACATCAATGTCGGCCGCCATCTCGTCCAGGGCGTGGATGTCTGGCTCAACAATCCCCGGCGGCCCCTGGAGGCCTCCGGCACCAGCGGGCAAAAAGTAGTCCTCAACGGGGGCTTGAACTTCTCCGTGCTAGATGGCTGGTGGGCCGAGGCTTACGATGGTCTCAACGGATTCGCGATTGGTCACGGCAGAACCCACTCGAATATGGGTGTACATGATAGCCGCGATGGCGAAGAGCTCTACCGTGTCCTCCGCGACGAGCTGATTCCGCTCTTCTATCAGCGTGACAAGGACGGCCTGCCGCAGGGGTGGATCACGCGCATGAAGCGGACCATCCGCACCTTGGGCTTCCGCTTCAGTGCCGACCGCATGGTGATGGATTACACCAAGAAGTGTTACGTTCCCGCGGCAGGAGGGACGTCGAGCGAAATGAAACCGCCGTGCTAACGGCGACGAGGCACGCACGACGGCATCCACCATGCTGGACCCGCCGCGATCTTATGCGTCTGGCCCTTGCCTTGCCGGCAGGAGCTTTTCTATCCAACTTGAATCTCTTCGCGGAGCCGCTTGCCGGCAAGGTGAAAATTACCGGCATCAAGGCCATGGGTCTGGACCATATCGCAGGCAATTGTCTGATCCGCATCGACACCGACAGCGGT
>Ga0302325_10013109_pt1 | contig 17722 bp, 14 predicted proteins | sample Palsa_T0_2_FD_201948 | JGI IMG/M metagenome (GOLD analysis project Ga0302325, IMG submission 201948) | Peat permafrost microbial communities from Stordalen Mire near Abisko, Sweden - Palsa_T0_2 | ecosystem: Environmental > Terrestrial > Soil > Palsa > Peat permafrost | place: Sweden: Abisko...
GATCTTCGACCACCTCCACTGGGTCTGGCTGGTGCCGGCGGTGCTCGTGGAGGGAGCCTCGTACCTCTCTCTCGCCCTAGTCCAGCGGCGCCTCCTCTCTATCGGAGGCGTCGAGGCGCCGGTTCGTACCCTCACCTGGGTCACGCTCGCGAGCCAAGCCATCATCAACTCGGTGCCCGCGGGAGCGGCGATGGCCACCGTCTACGGGTTCCGGTGGTTCCGCCGTCTCGGGGCCAATGACTCGCTGGCCGTGTGGTCATTGATCGCCACCGTCGTGGTGGGCGCTCTCTCCCTGGCCCTCGTCGCGGCGGCCGGGCTGGCTCTGGCCACCGATGACGGCGCCAGCTTGGACCTTGTCCCGGTGACCATCGGCGTCCTGTTGGTCACGGTCGTGGTCGGCGCCCTGTTCCTCTATCAGCGGCCCCAACGGGCGGTCGCCGCATGGTTGTTCTCGGTGTCCCGCCACTTCACCGGACGCAAGATCGACGCCGCCGAGGCGCGGGTCGCCCGGTTCCTCAGCCACGTCGCCGAGTACTCGCCGTCGAAACGGGAGATCGGCTCGGTGCTCGGCTGGGGAGTCGGGAACTGGGTGTTCGACTGCGCGTGCTTCGCCTTCAGCTTCTCGGCCATCGGGACCGGGGTCCCATGGAAGGGCCTGCTGCTCTCCTACGGCGCCGGCCAGCTGGCCGCCAACCTCCCCATCACCCCGGGCGGCCTGGGCGTCGTCGAGGGCAGCCTCACCATCGCGCTGGTGGCGTTCGGTGGGAGCCGGGTGAGCACGGTGGAGGCGGTCCTGGTCTACCGGGTGCTCAGCTTCTGGGCCGAGTTGGTGGTGGGTTGGGGGGCGTGGGGGTGGTTGGCTCTGGGTGTCCGGTCCGGTCGCTGGCGGCGCCAGGTGAGAACCACGGTCTCGGGGCTGGGGGTGTGGGCGACGGCCGCCGCGGCGGCCGACGGTGGGATCGAAGAGGCGTTGGGATGATGAGGGGAATGCGAGCGGCGGTCGGGCAACGTTGGCCCGGCGGACACCGGCGGCGGGGATGGCGGGGAGCCGCCGCACTGGCCGTGGCCGCCTCCTCGTTGTTGGCCGGGTGCTCGACCCTGCACCAGAGCCTCGGCACGAGTGACAGCCCCTGCTACGTGGCCTTGCCCACCGCGACCGCGGCGGTCGGGGAGAAGGGGCATTTCGCCGGGGTTCGCCTGTTGAAGGTGCGCTCGCTGCCCTACCAACACCTCAGGAGCGCCCTGCACGACGCGGGGTTGGATTCGGGACGAGTGTGCCTGGTCGCCTTCACCGGCACCTTCTCGTCGAGCGCGGTGTCGCACCCGAGCGGCCTGGGCAGCGGTCACCTGGCCGTGGTCATCCTCCGGTATCCCGATGGGAAGCTCGTGGCGACGGTCCTGCTTCACCGCCTGCCGACCCGCTTCCGACACTCCCATCTCGGATAGCCGAAGGGGGATGGACTCAGGGTTCCTCGAGCCGCCACCCCGTATCGTCGGCCCCGCCATTCGTCTCGCCGTTCGCCTCGCCGACTTCGAAGCGGCCGTCGGTCGGCGGCGGGTCAACGTGGGACGGGGGCAGCCAGGCCGCCCGCCGGCGCTCCCTTCGTTCGGCCCGTTGAAGGTGCCGCTCGACGTCGGACCACAACAGGGGATCGGGGTCCCCACCGGTCGCCACGACGTGCTGGGCCCGGGTCAGGCTGACGAAGGCCACCGTCCAGAGCACCGCGATGGTGGCGAACTTGGCCACAAAACCCGCCATCTGCTGGTCCATCACCGGTGACACGTTCCAGAGCCGGGCGCCATGAGCGAAGTGCGGGTAGAGCGGGTGCCTGGCGAAGATCCAGATGATGGCGAGGAACGACGGGACGATCGACTGGACGATCAGGTACGCCGCCCGCCCGAGCGCCGACGGCCGGTCGGTTCCGGGAAGTTCGGTCAGCACCGGTGTCCACAGCACGAACCCCGCGAGCAAGAGCGCCAGATCGAGCCCGAGACGGGCCCACGCCGAGGAGCCCTCGGCCTGGACGGCCACCGTGCTGAGGGTGGCCACGGCGATCACCGTCACCACCGCTACCGCGACTGGCGGACGGGCGCACCGACGAAGCGCCCAGTCGATGGGGGCGGGCCGGGTGAGGCGGGCCAAGATCGGCGCCGGCAGACCGATCATGAGGAGCGGGGGTACCGCCAACAAGAGCAGGAGCCGCTGGACCACCAGCGCGGTGAGCGAGGTGTGCTCGGCCAGATCGGCCAGCGGCCAGCTCAGCGCGACCAACAGGAGCACCAGGGCGATCACCGTGGCCGCGACCTGTCGTCGCGTTGGCCGCGCCGTTCGCCTGACCGCCACCCAGTAGGCGACGGTCAGGACGACCAGGGTGAGCCACGTCGACACGTGCAGATGGAAGGCCCAGGGCGAGGGCGACTTCACCGCGATCGCACCCGACGGGTCCTACGCTGACCCCGATGTCCCCCCTCGACCGGCTGGAGCGGCTGACCGATCTCGTGTTGGTGCTGTTGAACGCCAACCGGCCGATGACCCTTAGCGAGCTGGCCAGCGACGTGCCCGGATACCCAGAGGGCCGCGATGCCCGTCGCCAGGCGTTCGAGCGCGACAAGCGGCTGCTCAGAGAGGAGGGCATCCCGCTCTTGACCGAGGCCGTGGAGGGTCCCGAGCAGTACGGGTACCGGATCGACCCCGAGACCTTCTATCTGCCTGACCTCCACCTGACCCCCGATGAACAGGCGGCCCTGCAGCTCGCCGTCGCCGGCGTGCACCTCGGCGATCCTAGCGGCCGCGATGCGCTGGCCAAGCTGGGTGCGACCGGGGTCTCCGAGGCCAGACCGCTGGCGTCGTTCGATCCTCCGAGGGCGTTGGTGCCGTTGTTCGACGCGGTCCGGACCAGGGCGTCGGTGCGGTTCCGCCACCGCGGGGCCGACCGGTCGATGAGCCCGGCCGGGCTGTGGTTCCGCCGCGGCCATTGGTACGTGGTCGGCTGGGACGCCGACCGCCAGGCGGCCCGGAGCTTCCGGGTCGATCGCATCGAGGACCTTCCCCAGGTCGGCCAGGAGGGGAGCGCGGTCCTCCCGGACCACTTCGACGCGTCGGCGGCCGTTCCCGACGAACCGTGGCTGATCGGGGGAGAAGAGGCCGAGGATGTCGAGGTGGTGGTCGACGTGGTGGAGGCTCAGCGCGTGGTCGACGAGCTGGGCCCCTCGAGCCTCGTCGAGCGGGGCGACGACGGATCGGTCCGGGTGCGCATTTCGGTGTCCAACCGAGATGCGCTTCGATCGTGGGTGCTCGGGCTGCTCGACCATGCCGAGGTGATCGGCCCACCCGAGGTGCGCGCGGAGATCGTCGGCTGGCTGGACTCGGTCGCCACCGCGGCCCCGGCCGAGCCGGGCGGCGCAACCGCGGTCCTACGTCCCGCCCGGGCGGGGGCGACCGGTGACCATCGGTCCGCCGAGGCCGACCCGGCCGACCAGCGTGGCGCCAAGGACGTCCGCTACCGGTTGCGTCGGTTGATGGCGATCGTGGGTTGGCTGGCCACCGTGGGGTCGGCGCCCATTGAGGAGGTCGCCGTTCGCTTCGGGCTCGGCCAAGACGAGCTGGTTCGCGAGTTGGAGCTGGCCGCGTGTTGCGGCATCCCGCCGTATTCGCCGGACGCGCTCATGGAGATCGTGGTCACCGACCACTCGGTCGAGGCGTTCTTGCCCGAAGGTCTGGCCCGACCCCGCCGGCTCACCCCGGCCGAGGGGTTCGCGTTGTCGGCGGCGGCCAAGACCATCCTGGCCGTCCCCGGCGCCGACGTCGACGGGTCATTGGGGCGGGCCGCCGGAAAGCTGGAGGCGGTGCTGGGCGCCCGCGAGGGGCTGAACGTCGACCTGCCCCGCCCCCCGCTCCTCGGCGACGTGCAGCGGCTCGTCGACGAGCACCACTCGGCGGACATCGAATACCACTCCGGGTCGAGCGACGAGGTCACCCGGCGCCGCATCGACCCGGTGCAGGTGGTCTCCCTGGACGGCCACTGGTACCTCGACGCTTACTGCCACCGCGCCCAGGGTCTGCGCCGCTTCCGCGTGGACCGGATACGCGAGCTGGTCGAGCTCGACGATGTCGCCGACTCGTTGCCCGCGCCGCGTCCGCCCTCCGCCGACGCGTTCGTCCCCGGACCCGGATCAGAGGTCGTCCAGCTCGAGCTCGCTCCCGGCGCCGCCTGGGTGCTCGACAGCGTGCCGGTCCTCGACTCGTCGACCCGTCCCGACGGCGGGATCGATGTGGTGCTGGCGGTCGGTGGCACCGCGTGGTTCGAACGCCTCCTGCTCCAGGCCGGGCCGGGGGCCCGGGTGGTCGCACCACCCGAATGGACCGACGTGGCGCAGCGGGCGGCCGAGCGGGTGCTGGGCCGCTACCGGGGCTAACCGACGACCGTTTCTCGTGGGCGGCCCTATGCCCCGAGGAAGAGACGACGATGTTGCACCTGGCCCGGGTGGCCGACGAGAGCGCCCGCTATTACCTGGACGACCTCGGCGACGAGCTGGCGCTGGTGGCCCGGGGCCACGGTGTCGACGCCGGCCGCTGGATGGGCGGGGGCACCGCCGGCCTGGGCCTGTCGGGCCCGGTCGATGGCCCGATGCTCCGGGCCCTGCTCGACGGGCGCCATCCCCGCACCGGCCACCCCCTGGCGTCGAGGCAGCACCGTTCGGTGGCCGGGTTCGATCTGGTCTTCTCGGCGCCGAAATCGGTCAGCCTGTACCTGGCCCTGGGTGACCGGGAAGCGGCCGACAGCGTGCTGCTCGCCCATCGAGAGGCGGTTGACGCCGCGGTGGACCACCTCGAGCGGCGGGCCCTGGCCGTGCGCCGGAGCACCGACGAGCACCGGGCGCCCACGCCTACGACCGGGATGGTCGGGGCGAGCTTCACCCACTGCCTGAGCAGGGCCGGCGACCCGCACCTGCACACCCACGTGCTCGTGGCCAACCTGGCCCACGGAACCGACGGCCGCTGGAGCGCCATCGACAGCCGCGGGCCGTTTGCCCACGCGCGAGCGCTCGGCGCGTTGTATGACGCTCACCTCCGGGCCGAGGCGACCGATCGGCTGGGCGTCTCGTGGTCATGGCACGACGGTCGGGGATGGGACGTCGACGGCACCGACCCACTGGTGCTGGCGGCGTTCTCGGGTCGGTCGGCCGAGATCCGCCAGGAACTGGCCGGTCGGGGGTCGAGGTCGGCCCGGGCTCGACACGTCGCGTGGGCGTCGACCCGAGACCGAAAGGATCCTTCGCTGCAATCCGGGGACCTGGCCGAGCGCTGGTCACGACGGGCCTCGATCGCCCCGGGCCGCCGGTGGGAGCGCACACCCGGCCCTGGCGCGCCACCCGACCGCCTCGAAGAGCGTCGTTTCGCCGCTGCGATCGCCGCGTGTCCGCCGTCGGGCGTCTGCCGTCGCGACGTCGTCGCGGCGTGGTCCGACGCGCTGCCCGCCGGGGCCCGGGCCGACGAGCTCGATGGGGCGGTCGAGCACTGGGCGCCCGGTGGTGACGGAACCCTCGGTGTCGGCGAGCCCCGGCGGGCCCCGGCCTCCTGCGTGCCCGCCCCCCACCATCTCCGGGCGCTCGGGGCGCGTCCGGCCGCCGCCGAGGGCCAACCGGTCTGGCGGCACGCCGCCGCGGCGATCGACCGCTACCGCGCCCGGTGGGGCATCGAGGGCGACCGGCGAACACTCGGCGCCGACCGCGAGCACCTGGCCGCCCTCTCGCACCCGCAGTTGGCCGACCACCTGGAGATGGCTCGAACGGTCCGCGACGCGTTGGTGCGTCTGGGCGTCGACCCCCGGGCCCGGCTCGAGCGCGAGGGCCTGGCGTTCGAGCGCTGCTGACGCGCCGATGCGCTAGCCCCGGCCGAACAGATCGGGAGTTTGGCGGTCGAGACCCACGAGCTCCCGCCACGGCGGGTCACGGTAGGCGGGGGTGAGGCCGACCCAACCCATTCGGCGTCGCCCGTCGAGCGCCAGCGCGGCTCCGGGGTTCCCCCGCGCGATGACGTCGGCGGGGAGCCGGCGTCGCAGCACGGTTGACGTCGATACCGAACCGAGCAGACGCCCGTTGGTCCCCTGGGCCACCCCGAGGGTGTGCGAGGGGAGCTCGACGTCCCCGCTCAACGTGGACAGCGCGTCGAGGGTGGCCATGTCCGCGATCCCCGGGAGCACCACCGTGGTACCGAACAGGGACAAGAAACCCTCGGCCTCGGACCCCCAGCGGCTGCGCGCCTGGGACAGGTCCTGCAGACAGGCCAGGGTGAGCAGGCCCTGACCGGCGCCCTCGCTCACGATCGACGGCAGGTCGGGGAGCGGGGCGATGTTCGCCACCTCGTCGAGTGCGAACAGCACCGGCGGGACCGGGCTGCCCTGCCGGGCTCGCTCGTACGCGGCGTCCCGGATCTCGGTGAGCAGACCCACGATGAGCGGGGCCAAGAGCTGCTGCTGGCGCCCGGTCGCACAGACATACAGCGTGTTGGCCCCCTCGCAGAAGCCGACCGGGTCGAGGTAGGGGGGCTCGGTGGAGGCGAGCGCAGAACTCGATCGGTAGGCGGCCAGGACTCCCGAGGCGGTCGACCAGATGCCCGATTGCTCGCGGTCGTCGGTCGCCAGCAGCCCGGCCAACACGTCGGTGGCCACTTGATCGGCACCCCGTTCGCTCAGCACTCGCAGTGCCGGTGCGCCGTCGTGCCGGTCGACCCACGAGAGCACTTCTCGCATCGAGAGGCGCTCGAGGGCCGCTCCATGCAAGATCGGCGCCAAAAGTGACGTCGCGCGCTCGGTCCAGTGATCATCGTTCGAGGCGCGCGCTCCGCGGTTACTTCGACGATTGGCGTGCACCATGGCGTCGGCCATGGACAGCGCACCATCCCAGTCGCGCGCAGCGTTCAGCGGCGACCAACCGATGCGAACGACGCCGTCTGTGGGTTCGATCGACCCACTCGGATCGAACAGCAAGGTCCAACCGGAATCGGTACGGGCATGGCCGGTCGACCGCAACACGTCGGGCTTGGTCGAGGTGCTGACGACGGCACCGGGGGCGGCGAGCACGTTTGGGATCACGATCGCCGATGTCTTTCCCGAGCGGGACGGACCGAGCACGAGGGTCGAGCGCTCCGGTCCCGCCCACGCCCAACCTCCCTGACCAATGCCCAGGTAGATGCCTTTTTCAGCCGATCGGATCGGTACCGCGGCGCCGAGGAGTGGCTGCCGTGCCGGCCGACCGGTCTCGGCGCCGCCGCGTGCGTCGGAACCAGTCGGTGCGAGAGGGCTCGACATCGCTACGAAAGGGTCGCGACGCGCCCCCTGTTCGACTCGGAGTGTCGATTTCAGCGAAAACGCGGCCCGACGAACGAACATTCGGCGTAGTCGGGCTACGAGTCGCAACGTCTTGCTCATCACGCGTGAACATCGTCGTTCGGCGCGCGTACAACCGACGATTACGCACGAATGCACGCGATGTTGACCACGCGCGGTGACCAAAACAAACATGCGTGCACGCGCGATGAGTCGTTGTAAACGCGTTGCGATGTGTAGATCGCATGATTTCCTCGTTTCGCGCGCTTGTACGCGGTAGTGTTGACACGCTGAATCCGTTGCAGTTGATTCAACGCGGGATCAGTTCACAACACGTCGTTGTGACTGGGTAGTTCGGAGCGTGAGCGTCCTGTCGATCGAGACACAGTCTGCGTAGATGGTTTGCTTCGCTCCGGGCGACACAACCGGTGCAGCGATGCGGCTCCCGATGACATCGGTCGTCGGCGGCTCGCAGGCTTCACCTCGAGTCAACGATGAACCCTCAAGGGAGGTACACCTGTGGTAACCGCAAAGAGGCGGGCCCCGGCCAAGAAGGCGGCCAAGCGGGCTCCGGCTAAGAAGGCAGCCAAGCGCACGGTGAAGAAAGCCGTGAAGCGGGCGCCGGCTAAGAAAGCAGCCAAGCGCACGGTAAAGAAGGCAGCGAAGCGGGCTCCGGCTCGCAAGGCGGCCAAGCGCACCGTGAAGAAGGCCGCGAAGAAGCGCGCTCCGGCCAAGAAGGCAGCCAAGCGCACGGTGAAGAAGGCAGCGAAGCGGGCTCCGGCTCGTAAGGCGGCCAAGCGCACCGTGAAGAAGCGGGCTCCGGCTCGTAAGGCAGCCAAGCGCGCCTAGGTAGTTCCGTCGGCCGACTTCGGCCGGCTCAGATTCACCGGGATGGGGACCTTCGGGTCCCCATTTCCGCGTCCGGGCCTATACCTCCAGACGATGGAAGCTCTCGCCCGAGGCAAAGCCCGCCAACGCGCCATGCTCGGCCAATTTCTCTCGGATGCGGTCGGCGAACGCGCGGGTCGAGCTCTCTTCGGCCTTACCGACCGATCCGTCCTCGCCCCCGATGCCGAGCGTCGTCTCGTACTGGCTGCGATGGGCGAGCAGGGCCTCGGTCTTGATCTCCTCGAACCCGGCCACGTCCTCGACGTGGTTGGCCACGTCGGCCTCCCAGAGCAGCAGGGCGGTCGGGCGATGGGGCGCCAGGTCCTGGTCGGGGAAGAAATGGGGGTCGCGTGCGGCGACGAGCGCGTCGGTGACCACGAACCCGGCGTTGCGGTGGTCGGGGTGCAGGCGGTATCGGCGCCACGGGTCGTGGCCGAACACGACGTCGGGCCGGATCTGGCGGACCAACCGCGCCACCTCCCACTGCTCCCTGATGGTGTTGCGGAGCTCGCCGTCAGGACAGCCGAGGAACGCGACGTCGCCACCACCCAGGCGCCGGGCGGCCTCTCGCTGTTCGTCCTGCCTGGTCGCGACCAGCGACGCGACGTCCTGTTCAGGGTCCCAGCTGCCCTTCGACCCGTCGGTCAGCACCAGGTGGTGGATGGTGCAGCCCCGGGCCGCCCACTTGGCCAGCGTCCCCCCGCAGCCGATCTCGATGTCGTCGGGATGCGCCCCGATGGCGAGCGCCCGCTCGGGCACCTCGAGGTTCGTGGTGACGGGTCCGAAACGTTGGGTTTCGCCGAAGGCTTGGACCGCGGTGCGAAAGCCGCGGGGGTCCTGGGACGGGTCGGTCACGGCAAGGGGAGGTCGGTCGGCCAGTCGACGTCGAACGCGAGCTCGGGGCGCCGGACGATGCTGACCGGCAGGCCGAGCCGGGCACACTCTTGGAGGTGCCGCTCGAAGGAGCCGGGCCCGTAGGAGAAGCGAAAGCCGGACCCGACCGGCAACCGGATGAGGTTCGTCCCGTTGTCCTGGCGGTCGGGCACCAGGGTCACGCCATCGAAGGGCTCCAACGCGCCGATGCCGACCGCGAGTGGAAGATCGCTGTGGGCGACCGTCACCACCCGCACGCCGAGCTCGGCCATTCGGGCCACGCCGGACTCGACCGCGCCGTTCAGTCCTCGGCCGGGTTCCCAGACCACTAGCGCCCCGTATTGGCGAGCCCAGTCGGCGACCTCGGCGTCGTCGCAGACCACCGCGACGGGGAGCGGAGCCGCGGCGTGGATCACCTGGGCCGCCATCTGCTTGACCAGCTCGCGCCGATCGGTGTCGACGAGCGCGGAGCCGAGGCGTTGCTTGGCCGCCGCGAACGACTTGACCGGGATGAGGACGGCCGTGAGCCCGAGCGTCGCATGCGATGGAGCTGACCCGCGGGTCCCCGGAACGACGGCCTTCATCGGGCCAGTGTAGGAGGGGGTCCTCGGGCGTGACCGAGAGGGCGTCGCAGGGTCGCGCGGCCGTGCCGGCCGTAGGCTCGCGGCAATGGGTGGCCCGGTCAGCGTCGTCGGTGCCGGCTCGTGGGGCACGGCGGTGGCGGCGGTGCTGGCCCATCGGGCCCCGACGGTCCTCTGGGCGAGATCCCCCGAGCTCGTTGCGGCCATCAACGACACCCACCACAACGAGCCGTACCTGGCCGGCATCCAACTGCCGGTTGGTCTGCGGGTGACGGCGGATCTCGCCGAGGTGGCCACCGACGTCGCCATGGTGCTGGTGGCCGTGCCCTCGCACGGCTTTCGGGCCGTGCTCGAACAGCTGGCGCCGCATCTGGCCCCCGGCGTGGCGGTGGTGAGCCTCACCAAGGGCATCGAGTCGTCGACGAACCAACGCATGTCAGAGGTCATCGGCCAGGTCCTGCCGTCGAACCCGGTCGGCGTGCTCACCGGCCCCAACCTCGCCCGCGAGATCGCCGAAGGTCAACCGGCGGCCAGCGTGGTCGCGCTCGACGACCCGACGCTCGCCGAGCTGGCCCAGGATGCGTTGCACGGCACCACCTACCGCGTCTACACGAGCACCGACGTCGTCGGCTGCGAGATCGCCGGCGCGGTGAAGAACGTCATCGCGGTCGCTGCGGGGATGAGCGACGGTCTCGGGTTCGGCGAGAACACCCGGGCCGCGTTGATCACCCGTGGCCTGGCCGAGCTTGGGCGGATCGGCACCGCGCTGGGCGGGCAGCCCCTGACCTTCGGAGGCCTGGCCGGTGTCGGCGACCTGGTGGCCACCTGCACCAGTCCCAAGAGCCGGAACCGCAGCGTCGGCTTTGCGATCGGACAGGGTCAGCCGCTGGCCGAGGTGCTCTCGGGCATGCACATGGTGGCCGAAGGGGTGCGGACCGCCCGGCCGTTGGTGGAGTTGGCCCGGGACACCGGCATCGAGATGCCGATCGCCGAGCAAGTCGCCGCCATCGTGGAGGGGACGACCGGCCCTCTCGATGCCCTGGTCGCGCTGATGGGTCGCCGAGCCCGGGCCGAGTGGGACGTCGACCTCTTTCGCGACATGCTCAGCTGAGCTGGCTCGATCCCGGGCGTTCAGCCGTTGGGTCGTTCGGTCGACGGGCGATCGGTGACCCGTACGGTTGCGATCCCGAAACCCCGGAGCGGGAACGACCCGTCGAAGGGCTCGGTCGGACGGCCCCTCAGGTCGAGCAGCCACCCGCTCGCGTTGGCTATCGCCACGGTCGTCTCCTGTGCGGTCGGGTTGAACACCCGCACCTCGAGGTGGCCGTCGTGGAGGCGCACCGCGCTCAACCGGGCCCCCTCGACGTTGAGCCCGCTCCCGCGCTCGTCGCGCCAACCGCCCCCGAACGACGTCGTCGATTCGAGCGGGGTGATCAGGTCTTCTGACACCGACCAGGGGTCGACGTCTCCGAGCGCCAGCGTGTAGGTGGTCTCGATTCGTTTGCCCACCAGTTGCAGCCCCTCGACCGGCGTGAGCGGCCCGGCCGGGACCGGCCGATAGGTCATGCCGACGCGAGACAGCATGCCGGTGGACCGCAAGAGCGTCATGGCCAGCGTCCTGGCCACCTGGCCCTCGGCACCGGCCTCGAGGTCGATCAACTCGTGCTCACGGACCCCGGGATGGGCCACCGTGAGCCCACCGGCTACGACGAAGTCGCGCGCCGGGAAGGTCGGCAGCCCGAACTCGTCGGCCCGACCCTCTGCGGTCAGGCCACGGGTGGCCGTGCCGAAGGCGCTCCCGGCCTCCGAGGTGGTGGCGGGGCGGGGGTGGGGGAAGTGGACGCGGAGACGGTGGTCACGCGACGGATTGACGAACGACGTGGTCACTCGAACGCTCGTCTCATCGGCGTGCAGCTCGAGCTTGGTGCTCACCGTGACCCGCTGGTCGCCCCGGCGCGAGGAGGAGGCCGATTCGGCCTCCTCGGGCCAGTGGTACACCGAGGTGATGAGCGCCCCCGCGCGGACCGGTCCCTCCTCGGCCACCTCGACGAGGACCGACTCGGGGACCTCGACTGTCGAATCGTCGCGGGGAGGCGAGTAGTTGTAGGAGTCGCCGAGATCGCCCCCGTCGACCAACCGGCCCAGCCCGCCGTGGCCGTCGATGGAGAACGTGCCGTCGGTCCCGCTGACGATGACGGTGACGAGGCCGTTGCTGAGCACCACCGAGCCGTCGGCATCCGGGCGGGCGTTGACCGGGTTTGCTAGGCGTGCCGGGCCGTAGGTCGCCCACCCCAGTCCGGGGATGTCGGCCACCCTGGCCACGATCTGGCGGATGGGCGGCTGGTCCAGGGTTACCCGCACCACCGCGTCGGGCCGGGCGGCCAGGCGAGCCGCGAGGTTCTCCTTCACCGCCTCGAGGGGGATCCCTGGGAGTTCCTCGGTCCCGACCGCGACGGTCACGTCAATGCCGGTCTCGTCCTCTTCGATCCGAACGTCGTGCACCCACGCGTCGTCGGAGATGCGGGTGCCCTGCAGCATGCCGAGGATCGACGTGACCGTGGCCGCGTCCAGGGTCAGGGTGCCCGGGAGGCTGGCCCGGGAGGAGAGGACCTGCTCGGACGTCTCGTCCCCGGGCTCACCCTGGACGATCAGTTCGACGATCCCCGAGCGCGTGCGTGCCGAGGGGTTGACGACCACCGGTCCGGCCTTGGCCATCGAACGGGCTAGCGACCCGAGCGCCCGCTCGGCCAGACCGAGCGCGACCCGGTGGGACTCGGCGAAACGCTCCAGCACCGAGTCGACGACGGCGTCGACCGAGCACGCGCAGATCGAGTCGTGGGCCGCATTGCGCACGACGCCCAGCCAGGCCAGCTCGAGCAGACGTTCCGGCCAGTCGGCCGGCTCGCCGAACAGGGCCGAGTAGGGCTCGGCCCGTCGCTCCAGGGCCACCTCGGCCAGTGCTGCGGCGTGCTTGACGTCGACCCGGTTGGAGGTGACGCCCATGAGGAGGTTGGCCCGGAACCCCGAGCGAAGCTCGCCCCGCCAGGTGGGCAGCCCGTCCACCGGGGCGTGTTCGAGATATCGGGGCAGCGAGGTGATGGCGAAGGCAAAGTCGTCTTGCAGCGCGTTGGCCTCGGCAATCACCTGGCCCAGGTCTGGCTGGGGCGGAAGGTGGTCCGAGCCGTTCATATAGAGGATCCCGTCGAGCAGGAAGCCGGCCACGTCCTTCTCGTATGCCGCGGTCCGTTGGACCAGGGCCGCCGCATCGTCGGGGAGGGTGGCCGCGTTCCCATAGCCGGTGGGCAGGTACTCGGCCCGCACCTTGGAGCCGTCGGGTGCCTCCCACCAGAACCCGCTCCGGTCCACCTGCGAGGGCACCCCCCGCCACACCACCGCGTGGGAGAACCCGGCCTGGGCGAGGATCTGGGGCATCTGGGCGATGTGGCCGAACATGTCGGGCAGATAGCCGATGTCCATCGCCCCCCCGAAATTCGCCGCACGGGCCATGCCCATCTCGAGGTTGCGCACGATGGTCTCGCCCGAGACCAGGAACTCGTCCATGAGGACGTACCAGGGGCCGACGGTGAGGCGGCCCGAGGAGGCGAGCTCCCGGACCCGATCGGTGGCCTCTGGGCGAATCTCGAGGTAGTCGTCGATCGCCGCCATCTGGCCATCCATCAGGAACCACCCGTAGGACGGATCCGATTCGAGCAGCTCGACCAGGGTGTCGAGGGTGTCGACAAGCTTGAGGCGGAAGATCTCGAACGACTCGTACCACTCGCGATCCCAGTGGGTGTGGGGAACGACGGCGACGTTTCGGGCGGGCACGACGGCCAGGTTATGGGACCGGGCGGGGCTCAGGGGCGAGGGGCCGTCGAAGTCCGGTCCGCCCAAACCCCGGCCGAAGAGGCGTGCCCGCCGATCGACCAGCCTGCGCAACGGAAGCCAGATGTGCGCGCTAGGCCCCCAGCCCCATGGCGGCGCCGGCGGCGACCACATCGAGACGGTGCTGGCGCACGCTCGACAGGCTGGCCCTCCTGGCCCTGCGGTAGCCGGCCACGGCCCCCCCGAGGCGCTTCACCCGCTCCGAGAACCGAACGGTGACGTAACCGCACAGCGGGCAGCCGAACCCGACCGCCAACCCTTCGACGGGCCCGAACAGCTCGGCCGCCGCGACGCCGAGCCCGGCATAGAGCAAGCTGAACGCCCCGAAGCAGCCGAGCAGTTTGACCGTCGCCTTCATCCCCTCGTTGCTCGGGACCGTGGCCAGCCGCTTGACGACCTGATACGGGATGGCGTGCACCACCGCGCCCACCAGCGCGAACGGCGCGCCGGCGACGATCTTGGCGATGGACCACGCCAGGAGCAGCCGCATGCGGCCCCCGCCGTCGTGAGCGGCCAGCTGGGCGTCGGTGAGCCCCACGATGTCGAGGTCTTCGGAGTAGCGGACAAAGGCCCGTCGGAGCGCGGTCGCCGCGGCGTGGTCAGTGGAACGCTCGGCCGCGGCCAGTTCCTTGGCCAGCTGCTCACGCTCGGCCAGGGCGATCTCGCTGGTCGATGCCGATCCCAGCGGCCGGGAGATCACCTCGGCGATCTCACCCAGCGTCGCCGCCTCCATCCAGGAGGCGTAGACGGGACTGATCGCCCGGATCGCGTCCGCCATCGCCGCCGTCAGGCCTTGGACCGCCTGGTGGTCCGCCCGTCGGTATTCGTCCACCCAGGGCTCCACCGGCATCGGCGGGCCCACCCGGACGAGCGCCCGGGACCGAAAACGGGCCTTGGCGTCATAGGCCAGGCCGACCGGGAGGAACACCACACCTTCGGTGCCGTCGTCGGCGCACGCCGATAGAGCGATCCGAGCGGCGCCGGTCTTGAGCGGTTGGAGCTCTGGCTCGTCGTGGCTGATCCCCTCGGGGAAGAGCGCCACCAACCCGCCCCGCGCCAACAGCTCCCGACAGGTGCGGAACGTCGCGGTGTTCCGGCTCGTCGATCCGCCGTCGCTGGCCCGATAGACCGGGACGACGCCGGCCAACTTCAAGAAGGGCCACAGCGGCAGGATCTTGAACAACGTCGACTTGCCCAGGAACCTGGGGTAGCGCCGCAATGTGGCCATGAGCAGCAGGCCGTCCACCAGCCCGTTCTGGTGGTTGGCCACCAAGACCGTTGGGCTGGCCGCCGAGACGTTGTCGGCGCCCTCGACCTCGATCCGGCGAAAGAAGATCCTGACCAGCAGCCCCGCAAGGGCGCCCATCACGGCGTCGGCCAGCTTGCGCATCGGCGCCAGGCTAGGAGCCTTCCTGTGCGCCCTGCCGACGTCGGCACCGATGGTCGATCGGGGACCGCCGGTATCAAGACGCCCTTCGATACGGTGTCACCGTGCGCATCGCGTTGGGGACCGATGAACGGACTCCGCTGATCGGCGCACTGCGGTCCTTCCTGGAGGCCAGGGGACACGAGGTGGTGGTGGTGGCCGACGGAACGCCGTGGCCGGTGGCCGGCGCGGCCGTGGGGCACGCCGTGGTCGACGGCACGGCCGAGCGCGGCCTCGTCTGCTGCACCACCGGAACGGGGGTCTCCATGGCCGCGAACAAGGTGCCGGGGGTTCGCGCGGCGCTGTGCACGGACGCCGAGACGGCCAGGGGAGCACGGCGTTGGAACGACGCCAATGTGCTCGCGCTGGGACTGCGCCTCAGCACCGTGGCGGTCGCCACCGAGATGGTGGAGGCCTTCTTGGAGACCGCGTTTGACCCCGCCGAATCCGAACTGGTGGCGTCGCTGGAGCCGACCGTCCCGGTCGCGGGGTCGCGTTGAGCGGGGCTGGGAAGGCGCGACGCAACTACGCGGTGCCCAGATCGGTCGTCAAGGCGCGCCCGCTCAGCGCACGGCCGACGTTGGATCAAGAACGCCTTTTGTGGAAGGACGGCCACCAGTGGGTCGGCGGCCTCGACGAGGTCGGCCGGGGCGCGTGGGCCGGACCGGTGAGCGTCGGCGTGGCCGTTCTTCCCACCGGCACCACTCGTCGCACCATGCCGTTGTGGCTCCGCGACTCCAAGTTGCTGCACGAGGTCCGTCGCGAGGCGATCTTCGACGATGTCGCGGCGTGGTGTGCGTTCTGGGCGGTCGGACACGCCACCGCCGCCGAGTGCGACGCGTGGGGGATGACGGCCGCGCTGCGGCTGGCCGCGTTCCGTGCGCTGGCCAACCTCCCGGTCGTCCCGGGCGCCCTCGTGATCGACGGTCCCTACGACCTCCTGCGCCAACCGCCGACCCAGCTGTCACTCCTGAACGAGGACGGGCCTGCTCCTACCGGACCAAAGTTCCCCGACGTGGCCACACCGGGCACGGTCGTGCCGATCGTCGACGGGGACGCCCGCTGTGCCGCCGTGTCTGCGGCCTCGGTGCTGGCCAAGGTGGTTCGGGATCGCCTGATGCGCGAGGAGGCGCCCCACTACCCCGTGTACCAGTTCGAGGAGAACAAGGGTTATCCCTCGAGCGCCCACAAGCGCGCGCTACGCGGCTACGGGCTCTCGGCCATCCATCGCAGCAGCTGGGCCTTCGTGAGCGGCCTCCCCTGGCACCGGGGGCGGCCCGGCCCCGAGCCCACCGCGTCTTCGGGTCCTCTCCCTGGTCTTGCCCCCTAACATGTGGGAGCCATGGTGTACGTCCTGGCTCTGGGGGCCGCCTTCGCGAACGCGCTGACGAGCATCTTCCAACGCATGGCGGTGGAAGATGCCCCACAACGCGCGACCCTTCGCCTCAGCCTGATCACCCACGCCCTGAAGAAGGGCATCTGGCTGGCCGGGTTCTTGCTGCTGATCCTGTCGTTCGTCATGCAGGCGGTCGCGCTGCACTTCGGTCGGCTCACCCAGGTGCAGCCGATCCTCACCACCGAGCTCCTCTTCTTGGTCTTCCTCCTCGGATCGTCGTTCGGGTTCCGCATCGGCTGGCGGGAGTGGGTGGGTACCGCGGCGGTGGCGGGCGGCCTGGCCGGATTCCTCATCTTCGCCGCGCCGAGCGGCGGGAACGTCGTGCCGAGCACCTCGGGGTGGCTCGAGGTGGGCTTCGCCTGCGCCGGCGCGGCCACGGTTGCCGTCTTGTTGGCTCTTCGGGGTTCGAGATGGCGCCGCGCCGCGATGTTCGGCGCGGCCAGCGCAATAGGTTTCGCGTTCACCGCGTCGTTGACCAAGGTGGTGTCCAACTACGCCGCCCATGACTGGGCGTCGATCGTGCGCCACTGGGAGACCTACGGGCTCGCCGCCTGCGGGGTCACCTCGCTGTTCCTGGCCCAGAATGCCTTCCACGCCGGCCCGATCGCGGCGTCCCAGTCGACGCTGGTGATGATCGACCCGCTGGCCAGCATCCTGATCGGCGTGAGCCTGTTCGGCGACCAACTTCGCACCTCGGGTGCATGGGGCCCGCTCGAGGCGCTCTCGCTGCTCGTGCTGTTCGCGGGCGCGCTCTTGCTGTGCCGGTCGCCCCTGGTCCGCGGGGTCAAGGGATCCGAGTCCGAGGACCAGGTGCTGTTGTCGCTACGTTGGCGGACTCAGCGCGCCGCTCACGACGTCGAACCCTCCCCGGTCATCCCGCCGCCGGCGACCGGCCACTGATCGACCCATCGCCTCGCGTGGGCATTGGGCGGGAGCGAGTGCCCCGCCCTCGTGGACGGCCCCCCCGAGGGAACGCCCGCTCGATCTCCTTCGGTCCCCTTGCACCGCTCACGTCCCCCGGCGGAGAAGGCAATGGGCCGCATCGGCCCCGAAGAGATGAACGTTGCGAGTTCGAGGTCAGCGACGAGTCAGTTCCAGCCCGGCGTTCCTCCGCCCCGCTGATGGCGGAATCGGCGAGAGCCAGACCAAGGCCGCCAGTACAGGACGCCAAGCAGCGCGAGGCCCACGACACCAACGATGAGCAGCAGCAAGGCCAGGGGATCGAGGCCGATGCCTGAAATTTGTGTCCCGACGAACGGACCCAGTGGACCGGGGAGCACGATCCGTCCTGGACCGGATGGCACGACCCGGATCGACCCCCGGCCTTCGATGATCTGGTGGGTGA
>Ga0302325_10013111_pt1 | contig 17721 bp, 9 predicted proteins | sample Palsa_T0_2_FD_201948 | JGI IMG/M metagenome (GOLD analysis project Ga0302325, IMG submission 201948) | Peat permafrost microbial communities from Stordalen Mire near Abisko, Sweden - Palsa_T0_2 | ecosystem: Environmental > Terrestrial > Soil > Palsa > Peat permafrost | place: Sweden: Abisko...
CACCATGACCGCCACACCGGTCCGGTAGGCGGCCAGGCACGGGCCCTCCCCCAGCTCGGTCTGCAGCTGCTCGTAACGCAAAGCCGACTCATCCGATGCGGCTACATAGCGCGGATTGGTGTTCGGGGTAATGAGTGTCACGCCGGCCCCGGTGACGGGCAGGATTTCCACGATGCGCTGCACCAGGCTCTCCAGAATCCCCTGGATGGGGAAATCGGTCACCATGGTGCGAGCGAACTCGCTCAATACCGACGAAAGCTGACGTTCGGTCGCCATCCTCTAAAGCCTCTGCTCTTTGTCCAGGCCGCGGGATCTGGGCGGAGTGCCTCGAGTACGTCTAGCAGCAATCTACTTCAGTTGCGTAGACCGAAGACTATCAGGCGTCTCTGGTCATCATGCGCCAGGCGCCGAAGATCGTCCAGCCCACCAGCCAGGCGACGATGACGCACACCGCCACCGTGGTCGACTCCGGTAACAGTTGCGGTGACCCATGACCCCCGCCCGGGCCTCCCCCGCCGCCGCCGAACACTGGTATCCCGCCCGGCGCCAGATGGGCCGTAGCCAGGCCCACGACCGAGCGCTGCAAGTTCGACATGTGGGGGATGCGTGCCCTGGACAGGATTGGCGTCAAGACGATCTCGAGCACGATCAGCAAGATCACCGCCACCGTTCTCTGCCCCAGTAGCGATGCGAGCCCCAACCCCACGATGAACCCGATGGTCGCTTCGAGCTCGATCCACAAACCGGTTTGGATCATCAGCGAGTCCGACGGGTACCGGAATATGGAGTGGTAGCTCGAATAGTCCTGGGCGGCGATCTGTGCGGCCAGAGCTTTGAGCACCGCAGGCGGCGTCTGCCCGACGGCCCCCGATGGCGGAGTCCCGCTGATGACCGGGCCGCCCGGACCCCTCTGCACGACGGGACCATTGGCGCACGGGACATTGACATTGATCGACCCGTTGTAGTTGAAGTCGCAAATGACCGTGTTGGCGTGGTCTCCAGCCCAGCTCTCGAGGCCGGCCAGCGATAAGCCGGCAGGCAGGTTCGCCCCGTCGAAGTTGATCGTGGCGGGTGCCGCGAAGACGCACACCGCGCAGACGATGGTAAAGCCGATGGCCACCAACGGCAGGACGATGCCCAGCCCAGCGGGAATCCGGGCCAGGTACAGCGCCAGTCGGGAACGGCCGGTCACCACCAGATGCCGGAACATCCCTTCGGTGAGGTCGATCGACCCCGCCGTGGCACCCAGAGTGGCGGCCACGATGAAGCCAAAGATGTACATGACGCCGGCCGTCAGACCGGTGTAGATGTTGTAGCCGCCGGCGGGCCCATACGACTTTGGCGCGAACGCGTGGAGCAGCAGCCGGATGGCCAGGAAGATGGTAGGGATGCCGACGTTGACCAGGATCAAGGCGATCATGAGACCGCGCCGTTTGCGCAGCTCCATGAATCTGGTGGCGATCATGCCGCCGGTGGGAATCCACGATCCCCGATGGTCAGGCGGGCTGCCAACAGGGGCTGGAAACGGGGTCGGGGTCGGCATCGGGCTCGGGCTCGGCGCGGCTGCGCCTACGTCGGGCACAGTCGTCATTCCGAGGCCCCCAGCCGGCTGGTGACCTGCAGGAACCACGCTTCCAGCGACGCTTGGATCTGTTGGAGTCGAAACACCGAGATCCCGCCTTCCACCAGAATGCGGTTGATCTCGGCTATGACGTCGCGCTGCGTCTCCGCCGGCAAGCTGATTCCCAATCCCAGCTCGCCGACCTCGATCCGGGCGCCAATCGTGGTGCCTTCGAGAAGCGAGCGGGCTCGGTCAGGCTCAGAGCATTCCACCTGAAGCTCGAGCGCAGCTCCCCCCAGGAGCTCGGAGATAGGTCCCTGGCGGATGATTTGGCCCTGGTCCACAATAGCCACCGCGTCACAGGTCCGCTCGACCTCGTCAAGCAGATGCGAGGACAACACCACGGTGCGGCCCTCGGCTACCAGGGACAGGATCATGGCGCGCATCTCCTGCATGCCGGCCGGATCGAGTCCGTTCATCGGCTCGTCCAAGATCAAAAGCTGCGGATCTCCGATCAGGCAGGCCGCCACGCCGAGACGCTGGCGCATACCCATGGAGTACTTCGACACCCGGTCATCGGCCCGATGAAGTAAGCCGACCCGCTCCAATGACGACCCGACGCGTTGGCGCGCCGCCGATTCGCGAGCCGCGGCGAGAATTTCGAGGTTCTCTCTCCCGGTCAGATGGCCGTGGAAGCGGGGCTCGTCGACGATGGCGCCCACGCGGGCCAGCGCCGCATCGCGATGTTTGGGTACGGGATATCCGAGCAGCGACATCGTGCCGGCATCGGCACGCGTCAACCCGAGCAGCACCCGGATGAGGGTGGTCTTGCCGGCCCCGTTGGGACCCAGGTAGCCGAACGCGCATCCCCTAGGGACGAGAAGCTCCACCGCGTTGACGGCGACGTTCTCCCCGAATCGCTTGGTTAGCCCATGCGTCTCAACAGCCCAGTGGCTTTCGGCCGCCTGCTTGTCGGAGATGTCCCGAAGCGTTGTTGTGCTCATCCGATGTCCTCGTCGACGGTACCACCACCGTCGTTCCGGACCTGCGCATGGTTCCTTCGACCTCGACGGATTGTGTCCGGGTCATCTCGGTCCGTGTCTTGTCAGGTCGGCACGGTGAATCAGCCCGCTTGTCTTGCCGTGCGGGGCACGGCGAGGGCGGCAGCCAGCTCATCGGTTCGGATCGGCTTGGAAAGGTACGAGTTCATGCCGGATCGGATGCATGCGGCCCGATCTTCGGCCAGCACCCCGGCGGTCAAGGCCACGATTATCGGTTGGCGCTCGGGATCCAACTCCGCCCGGATGATCTTGGTGGCCTGCAGCCCGTCCATCTGCGGCATCTGGACGTCCATCAGAACGACGTCATAGGCGCCCCGGCGTACCGCCTCGACGGCTTCGAGGCCGCTGCTGACCGTGTCGACGCGGTGGCCGAGCTTGGCCAGCATCAGTTGCGCTACCCGCTGGTTGACGGCGTTGTCCTCGGCCAGCAAGATGCGCAACGCCCCGGCCGTGACACTGGCTGCGCTTGAGCCGTCGTGACGACGCTGACCGCCGGCGGTCTCGATGCACGACAGCGCGGCCTCGGCCGGCGTCACGGCGGCGAGGAGTTTCTCCCGAAGGACGCTGCTCTTGGCTGGTTTGGTCAGCGTGGCCACGAACAACCGCCGGTGCTCGTTGGCGACAGTGGACGGCAGGCTGGTGAGCAGGATCAAGGGCAGGCCCGCTCCGGCAGGGAGTTCTCGCAAGGCCCCGGCCAGTCGGCAGCCGTCCGTTACCGGCATCTCCATGTCAAGTATCGCCGCGTCGAAACGCGCCCCGCCCGAAACCAGGCTTAGTGCGGCTTCGGGTGTCGCCACTTCGGTGCAGGCCGCCCCCCAGCCATGCAGGAGCCCTTGCAGCGCCTTGCGGTTGGTGGCGCTGTCGTCGACCACTAGCACGCGTGTACCGACCAGGCCACCGCTAGCCGGCCCCATGGAGGCGGCCCGCCGATCTGGGCTTGTTCTCATCGCGGCCGTAAAAGTGAAGGTCGAGCCAATCCCGACCTGGCTGGTGACCTGCAGATCACCTCCCATGGCCTGGGCCAACCGCCGGCTGATCGCCAGCCCGAGACCGGTGCCACCATAGACCCGGGTGGTCGAGGAGTCCACCTGGCTGAATGGCTGGAAGAGCCGGTGCATCCGGTCGGCAGGGATGCCTATCCCGGTGTCAGAGACCGACACCTCCAGTCGCACGGCCGGTTCGTCGGCGTTGGTCAACACCGGGGCGCTGACGGTTACCACCACCTCACCGCGAGCCGTGAACTTCACGGCGTTGGTCAACAGGTTGACGATCACCTGGCGGAACCGGCTGACATCGCCCACGACCATCTCGGGGCAATCGTGCCCCACGTCGGTCACTAACTCCAAACCCTTCCGGTGAGCCGCCAGCGCCAGAAGCGCACACGCTCCCTCCACGCAGTCCCGCAGGTCGAACGGGTGTTCCTCCAGATCGAGATCTCCAGCCTCGATCTTGGAAAAATCCAGGATGTCATTGATGATCATCAGTAAGGCATCCCCACTGTCGCGAGCAGTTTCGGTGAACTCGCGCTGCTCGGCGTCCAGGTCGGTATCCAGGAGCAGGCCGGTCATGCCGATAACGGCGTTCATCGGGGTACGGATCTCGTGGCTCATGGTGGCCAGAAAAGCCGACTTGGCCTGGGTGGCCGCCACCGCCTCATCGCGGGCCGCCTCGAGTTCGCGGGCCGTAACCTCGAGATCTCGTCGGACCCGCTCGCGCTCGCTCACGTCCGCGTACGCCGTCACAACTGCGATGGGGACGCCATCAGGCCCGGGTACCAGCGCGGTGTTCGCTGACAGCCAGCTCGAGTGACCGTCTTGGATGGTGACAACCAAGGCGTCCCGCTGGGCAATCCCGGTACGGATAGTTAGCGCCGCGGGCCGATCCTCGGGCGCAACGACCTCCCCGCCGACCGTCAACAAGGATACCGGGGCGTTAACCCGCCCCGTTTCCACCGAGGGGAAGAGCGCCCTAGCCGCCGCGTTCATCATCAGCACGTGGCCGGTCAGGTCGCTGAGGATCACGCTCACGCCGAGGTTGTCCAACATGGTGCGCAGCAGCCGCTCGTCCTGGTGTTCGCGCTCGACCAACTCCACCAACGAGGCCTTCACCCGGCTCGTGTCACGCAGTATTGCGAACAGCACCACGCCAGCTGATACCATCGTGAGCAGGCGACCCGCATACCACCCAGCGCTGTAGCGGTGCCCGGCGGAGTAGGTCAGCACCAAGTCCACCAAGCACACCCAGATAGCGGTGCTCGTCCACCGCTCCGGCCCGCGTCGCCGGCGCAGCGCCCACGCCGTGCCCACCGCACACATGGTGACCACCGGGATCGACACCGGGGCGGTGAGCGTCGTCATCCGAGCCGTGTCGAGGCCCCGGATGAGCACCGGAAGCTCGGTCCCGAACGTCGCTATCAGGGTCACCATCCCCGCCGCCACGCTCACAACCAGCAGCTGGGAGAGCCAAACCTGGCGCCGGCGGAGCTCCCGCCGGCAGGCTCGGGTCAAGCGAGAGGGCCACGGGGCCCACGCCAGACCCAGCAGTACCGGGAAGGAGGTGTGCCAGATCACGTACAACCACGGCGCGACCGACGGCGCCGTCGCCATTATCGGATGCGCCGACACCAAACCAGGAAACGCCAAAGCGTAACCGCCCATAACCACCAGTGACCACGAGTACGCACCGGCCATGGCCAGTGAACGCCGATCGCCTTGAGCCCGGAACTGCTGGAGCAGCAGATACGCCGTCAAAACGTCGAAACAAGCCACCATGGCCAACACTGCGGGAAGGAAACCCGTGTGCGGTGTGACCGGTCGGGAGGCCCACGGCGCCACCACCGCCGCCATGGCTGCCACCACTACTACGACCACGAATGGTGCCCGTCGAGAGCCGAAAGTGGCCAGCGATCGAGCTCTCACCCATCTGTCATCGGCAAGAACACGGTCTGTTGTGAGCGCTTCGCCCTCGTCGGACAATTACGTGTGAGAGCTTCGCCCTCGTCGGACAATTACGGAAGACGACCGCCGCCTGACGTTGAGCTAAATGCCGGGTCGCCTCATGCGCCGGCCTCTCCTTGGCTCGGAGTGCGTTGATCGAGCAAGTCGAACCACTTCTTTATGACGTCACCTGCGGGCTTCCTGTAAGTCGAGTAGCTGAGGTCGCCGGGGTAGCTCGCCGCTGGTGTGCTGTACCAGAACCAGACGCTGATACCAGCGAAATTCTTGTCCGGCGCGAACGTCTCGAACAGCGCCTCGAACAGATTGGCCTGCACGGTTCCGTCGTAAAGGCCGTTGCCCGGGTAGTAGCCGCCGTTCCCGAAATACGCGGTGTTGAGGTTGTCGCAGTTTACGCTGGAGAAACCAAGCTCGGTGAACAGGATTGGCTTGTGGTACTTGGCGATGAGAGGCTCGAAGTATTCGGTGTTTATTTGTTCCCATTCGCTCACCATGCTCGCAACCGTGGGGTCACAGGTCGTGCCCAGCGGGTAGTAGGCATCGATACCGATCTGACTCATCTCGGGCCAGAAGCTCAGGGAGGTCGTCTCATTTTCGTAGGCCCCGGGCCGCTGTCCTCCGTAGGTGAGGTCGCCTTTGTAGAACCTCCTGAGATTCGCGATCATCTGCAGCCAGGCTGGACCATTCCCCGGGTTGGCATTGGTCGATGTCATGTCGTACAGCTCAGTTCCGATGCAGATCTCCGATACCCCTTCCTGCTCGCCGATGACGCCGAGGTGGTCGAGGATGGCTCCGTAGTTTGCGAACCAGGTGCTGCGGTCAGACGCGTTGACAAAGGCGCGCCAGCTTCCGTTGGCCAGGTCGTCATGGAAGTTCAACATGACCCGCATGCCGAGGCTGCGAACGAATTGGATCGCGGACACCAGGCTGGCCTGGCTTGGCGTGATAGGGCCCGCTTCGATAAGCGAGGTCGTGTCGCCGTCTTGCTGGTACGGGACAACCAGGGTCACCTCGTCGGCTCCCTCACCTTTCAAGTTGAGGACACTCAACCGAAACGCACAGCTGGAGAAATCCGTGGGCGAGGTCGGGTTGATGCTGGCGGAAGTCTGCACGGCGAACGTCGACTGTTGGATCGCAGCCGTCGACGGGACAGGTACTCCGCAGACGGTCAACTCTTTGGGTGGAGTCGACGAGTGGACGGCTCGTCGATGTGGCTTGGAGGGACGGCCGGCCGCTAGGGCCTTCTCGACCCGTCCGCCCGTCGAGGTGCCGTGGTAGTTGAGCAGGACCACCCCGCCCCCCACGCCGGCCACTACCAAGGCCGCCAGGAGCCCGAAACCTACCCTTCTCCCCATCGACATCACATGACCTCTTGAGAAGCGGCGCCCACCACGCGTGTGGGCAACGAGCCGGGGGGCAGCACCGGCTCAGATCGCCTCGGTAAACTCCTCCGCCGAAACCGGTTCCGCCTCGGCGAGGCGCAACGGCTCCGGTTCGCTGTGCATGGCAACAGCCAGGTCCCGGTGCTCGGTCGCGGGGAGGATGTGGCCCTGTACGTCCCGAAGCACCTCGAAGGCTTCGGCATATCGGCTGGCTCCGAAGCGCCCCCAGTACCTCGCGGTGGCCACGATGAAATCTTCGTCGAGGTAGTCACGCGACGCGGACTGCGATCGATGGCAGGCGATGAGCTCCAGCTTCTGGGCCAACTTGTCGTCGATGCTTTCGAACCGAGTGGGCCGGTAGTCGATGGTCGACGATGGGCTCTGGAATCCATACACGCGTGGAAGTCGCCGCGCCGCGATCATTGTCGCCCGATGCGTGTTTCTGTGATCCTGGTGGTGATCCGACGCGGAGTGGGTGTAGACGCGGGTGGCTCCAGACCAGGCGATGGAGTCCTCGATGAGCTCTACTGATGGACCGTGATCGGGCACCCGGGTGTCCTCGAGGTTGCCGAGCAGCAGCTCGGCCCCGAGGAGATCCGCGGCCACGGCAGCTTCTCTCTTGCGAACAAGGGCCATACCCCCTCGCTCACCGACCGACATGATGAGGATAGCCACCCGGTCGCCGCGCGCTCGATGGGCCAAGAGCGCCGCGCCCGCGCCGACCTCCACATCGTCGGGGTGGGCGCCCACGGCCAGGACCACTTCCCGACCTCGGCGGGAACTGCGATCGCGAAGTACCTTGTCGAGTCGTTCGACCAGCACCCCAGGGTCAACGGGCTTGACGAGGAAGTCGGCCGCCCGCAGCCGAAGGGCCTCGATGGCTGTGGCGACGTCGTTGTCGGCTGTCATGACCACCACGGGGAGGCGCTTGTCGCAGGAGTGGGCGATCTGTAGGAGATCCAACTCCTCGTAGCCGGAGAACGAACGTTCCGTCAGGAGGAGATCGAAGGTTCCTCGGCGCAGCAGCTCCGCGCCTTCATTCGGGTCCGTGGTTATCGTGACGTGGGGGTAACCGCCGGCGTTGAGCGCCGTCTCGGTGGCTGCCACACTGCTGGGGTCGCTGTCCACGACCAGGATCTGCTGCCATCGGTCTGTGTACGCACCTTCCGGCATAGGTATGTATCGGCCGAAAGAGCGCTGAGCTTTAGCGAGCGAACCCGAAGAAGCCGGAGCCCAGATCAGAGGCCGTACGAGGCGACACCTGACCGGAAGGCCGCAAGAGAAGAGGCCGAGCTGTTGATCTGCCAATCCTGTTCCTTGTTGAAGTCGAACCAGGTGAAGCCTTCAACCTGTGGCCAGCTCCGAAGGGTCGTGAACATCTGTTGGATCCACAGCGCCTTGTTGCCACCAGCGTCGCCACTGCCAACCTCGCCGATGAAGATCGGGTGGGTGCTGAGCGCTTCGACCTGGCTGACGGACGAGGAGAAGATGTCCGAGAACGACCGCCATTCGGAGCCGGTGGTGTCGCCGACGTTGTAGCCGTCAAGGGCGATGGCGTCGACGGAGGCACCACCCGGCCACAGGTCCGTGAGTGAGGTCGAACCCGCGAAAGAGACGTTGGGCGACCAGACCCAGATGACGTTGTGGACCCCATCGGCCGCGAACAGGTCGTACACGTGGCGCCAGGCGGCAACGTAGGAACCAGCGGTGTTGCCGTTGACCCCTTCGGCCCATGGATACCAGTCGCCGTTCATCTCCTGGGCGAAGCGAAGGCGTAGGGTCCCACCCCAAGACCGGATCTGCTCGGCCCAGGTGTTGAGGTAGGCGTCGTGCGCGCCTGAAGCGATCGAAGCAAGCGAATAGTCGGATTGGTTGACCCCGTCAGCGGGGTTCCACGGCTCCCAGGTGATCTCGGGTTGTGCTCCCAGACGGGCCACGTCGGTCGCCTCGGCCGCCGGGAAGTTCGCCGCCCAGCTCCACTGCTCGTACCACATCACCGTCCCAGGGGTGACGCCGAGCGACGACGTCAGCGTGGTGAGGGGCGCCAGGGTCTGGGGGACACCCTGCAGGGTCACACCGAACCTCGGGTTGACCGGAGCGGTCGCGGCGCCGGCCCGTGCGGTCGCGGCGTCGGCCCGTGCGGTGGGCGGGGTGATGGCGAACTTCGGGTGCACCGGAGGGGTCGCGGCGTGACCCCGGCCGGTCGTCAAGCCTGGTAACCAACCGAACATGGCCAGGACGACAAGTATCCATCGCAGTGGTTGCACATCTAGCCATCGGAGAGTCAGTCGGGCCACCATGAATACTTTCGGATATTTCTGGTCTTGCCCAGTGGCGGCCTGAGGATCACGGCCGGAGGATAGCCCGATCCGGGGCCCGACAGCGAGGCCGCCAGGGAGCTCGGATGGTCAGACCGAGGCGGCCGAGGCCAACGGCTGAGGGCGTTCAGCCCAGAAGGTACGCTCCGGGGAGCCGGTCATGTTGGCGTCGACAGCTTCCACGCCCTGCATGAAGGCGTGGTCCTGGTTGCACGACTCGTAGCGCCAGCCTCCGAACCGTCCCCGTGAGCGCACGCCGTGGGCCTCGAGCCGGCAGAGGATCGGATGGAGTAACTCGTCCCGACGGAGGAATGGCACCGGGTAGCCGAACGGCAGATAACGGTGCCAGACGCTGACGGGGGCGCCCGCTACGGCCCAATCCTTCATCGCCTCCCGACAGCGGGTGACCACCGTCGTCGTGTCGACGGGGTGGTGGGCGGAGGTCCCTACCTCGTGCAGGATCGACCAACGGCCCGGTCCCGCGATGGCCGGGGAGTAGTTGGAGAGCACGGTGCTGCGGTAGAACGGAGTGCCTGGCTCGGGCGAGTAGATCCAGGAGACCCCGACGAGCTGCGGAGGAATCTTGCCCTCGTAGCCGAAGCCGACGGCGTGCACCGACGAGTGGAGCAGGTCGCCGGCTCTGGCTTGCAGGTGGGAGTCGTCGACCATCGAGTCGAGCAGCCGGCGGAGCGGGATCGACGAGATGCACTGATCGAAGGCAAACTCCTCACCACTGGTCGTGTGGGCCACACGGCGCTCGAGATCGACGTGGGCGACCGTAGTGCGGTAACGCTGTCGCTCGGCCGGGATCCGCGCGGCGATCTCGGCCCACATCGCTCCCGTCCCGAAGCGCGGGTAGGGAAACTGCGAGGTGTCGTCGGGCCGGTTCTCCGAGATCAGGGTCGGCGCAGGAGCCGGAATGTTGGCAGCTCCCGACCCAGAGCGCAGGGAGGTCCAGGCGTGATCGATGAGCTTCGCCGAGTGGGCCCACATCTTGTCGTTGAACGGTGAGAAGAACACATTTGTCAGCGTCGGCCCGAACGTCGCCACGAAGTAGTCGTACAGGTTGTTCGCAGGCTGGTTACTCAGTGCGGCCAGCTCGGCGACGACCGCCGAGCCGCGCTCGTCGGGGAGGGCTCCGAGATGACGCTGGATGGGAGTAGGGACGAACGTGCCGCCTAGCCAAATCCATCCGCTGCGGCGGGGGTGCTGCCACTCCCGCACCGTGTTCAACACCGCATCGAAGTAGGGGAAGTGACTATGGATCACGTGACCACCGAGGTCCCAGATGAACCCGGCCGGATCCTTCTCCGACGACGCCATTCCCCCGGGCGTCGCAGCCGACTCGAGCAGCACCCAGTCCGTGTTGCCGAGTTCGTTTAGCCGCCATGCCGCGCCGAGGCCGGTCGGTCCGGCGCCCAGGATGAGCGTTTCCACCTGCTGCATGGCGAATCCTTAAAGTGTTGGTGGTTGGGAACGGCCCGATGTCTCTGGGCCCTGGTCGGGCTCTAGGCGCTTGTTGACTCTTCGACAACTGCCCAGTCCTCGCCGTCGAGGTCGGCGGACCGGGTCGTCATCGTCGTGATAGTGCCGGGTCGCGACACTCCGGAATAGGTCCCGACCAGCGTCACCGCGGCCACGGGGACCCCAGCGGGCAACTCGGGAACGGCGCCTTCGGGGGTGTGGAACAGCCATAGTGAGAGTCGTCGGCGCGACTCCCAATCGTCCTCGGCCACACGCAGAGAGAGGATGATGTCGCCATCGCGTCGAATGATGGTCGGTACGACCTCCATCTTGATCGGCGGCTCGCCGGGTAGGCGCAGCTCGACCTGTCCTGACGGCCGGTCGGCACCCGCAGGCAGGCACACCGACGCACCTCCGACCGAGATGTCGATCAGCTTGCTGACCAGCGAGTCCACCCGAACCGTGGCCGCGAAGGGCACTCGCGGGGCATCCCGGCGAGTGCTCGCGAACCGAGGCGAGCGAATCCTTCGCAGTCCGCAGACCAGCACCACGCCCGCCAAGAGGATCCACAAGCCCGACGCGACGGTCGAGGCGGGAGTTGGGCGCCACGGTACCAAGTGCAGGACGCCGGCGACCGCGTACAGGCACACACCCACGGTCAGGCAGGTCAATGCCCACAGGATCCTCGGGACCTTGCCTCGATACCTGTCCTCCACCCCGGCCTTCGGTGTCACCTCGAACTCCAGGCTCCGGCGCGACGCGAGGCTCCAGGCGCACGCCAGCCCGATCGGGACTCGGAAGACCCGCAGAGCAAACGCCGTGCGCCATTGGATGTGACCGCGCAGGAGTCGTTTCGCACCCCACAGACGAACGGAGAACACCGAGGCGAAGATCGCGGTGAAGGTGAGGGGCTGGGCCGTCGAAGTCTGGACTCCGGTCACCAGGATCGTAAGTGGAATACCGAAGACCATCAACGTCGCAATTCCCTCGAGCCACCACAGGGTGCCAGTGAGGTATTCGTAGAAGTTCCGCCACGACAACCAGCGTTTCGCCGTCCAGAGGCGCTCCTGGCGAAGGATCTGCATGGCCCCCATACCCCAGCGGCGCCGCTGGATCAGGTACTGCTCCGCCGTTCCCGGCGCGAGACCGACCGCCACGGTCTGGTGGTGGTAGACGGTACGCCACCCGAGCTGAAGCAGCTTGAGGGTGGTGTGCATGTCCTCTGTTACCGTCTCAGTCGCTACGCCGCCGATTTCTCGGAGCGCCTCCACTCTCAACAGCGATGTCGATCCGCACCAGAACGGGCCGGCGCCGGCATGATGACGGGCCGGCATGAGCACATTGAAAAAGAGTCCCTGCTCTCCGGTGAAGCCGTCGTCGTCAAACGCCCCCTTGTTGTAGAACTCCTGGGGGCACTGGACGATGGCGACGGTCGGGTCGGAAAACCAGCCGAGCGTCGCGGTCAGGAAGGTAGGCAGAGGAACGTGGTCGCAGTCGAGCACGCCAATGATCTCGACCGCCGCCGCCCCGTCGCGCTCTTCGTCCGCCATGATCGCGAGGGCGTTATTGATGTTGCCGGCCTTAGCGTGGTCGCGAACGGCCCTGCTCAGGTAGCGAGCACCGAGCGCATAGGCCATCTCTGCCACCCACTCGCGGTCACCGTCATCGAGCACCCACGTCTCGTGCGCCGGCTGCAGCGCGCACGCGGCGGCAACGGTCGGCGCGATGACATCGCGAGGTTCGTTATAGGTCGGGATGAGCACGACCAGGCGACTGCCCGCCACCGCATCGCTGACCTGTGGCGGAGCTTGGGCGTCGATGTTCCACAGGGCGATCGTCTTGGCGAACAAACTGACCAGGGCCGCGGCCTCGAAGCTGATCAAGATCCACGCTGCGGTGCGGTTGGCGGTGCCGTGTGGCAGGGTCGAAGAGATACGCCACGCCAAGTAGGAGACGATGGCGACGATGGACGTGATGGCACCCAGATGCGCCAGATGCCGAGAGTTCGCGGTTTCGGGGACCGGTGGGCCGAGCTGTGTTGCCCACGCCGCGACCGCGAGCCGTCCGGAAGCCGTCCCGCGTCCTCGCTCTCTCACTGATCGGTCATCGACGGGCGACCGACTCAACTTGAGAGTGTCTCCGCAGACCGCGGAGATGCCGATGTAGGGGATTGAACCGAAATCGCCCGTCTCAGAGACGTCGACGAGACACCAAAAACTGTTTACCGCAGAAGGTTTCTGGCGATCACCACGCGCTGGATCTGGTTGGTCCCCTCGTAGATCTGGGTGCGGTATGTCAGTCGATTGTCCCGGCGGGCACGACCCACTGACAAGCTTGGCCGGTGACCTTGGCAATGAGGTCGAAGTCCGCGTCATAGTGCAGCAGCGTCAGGCCAGCCTGCTCTGCCGCGGCCGCGATGAGCAGATCAGGGATCTTGCGTCCTCGCTGACTGCGAGACGCCAGGAGCCGCTGCACTTGACGGGCTCGCCGCACGTGGTCGGCGGTCGTCTCCACCAGCTCGAAAATCGACAGGTCGGCCATGTCCTGGTCCCATTCCCGGGCGTTACGGCTTCCGTATCCGACCTCCAGGTCGGTGATACCGGCCCTCCCGATCCGTCCGGCATCGGTCAATGGCTCGACGACCGCTCGCACCGAGGTCGTGCCGAGTCGGGACACGACGGTGGTGTCGATGAGATGGGTCAGCGCCATGCGTCCTCTCGGGGGGGAAGCCGGCGTCGACCGAGACGGTCAAGGGCTGCCTTGACACGAGCGCTGCGGGTGATCGCGGCTCGTCGAAGGGCCTCGTTGACCGTCTCCTTCATGGTGGAGGTTCCCAGCTCTGCTTGCGCTGCTACTAGGGCCTCCTCATCGATATCCACCAAGCGCTTGGTCACGCGACCTAGTATATCCGAACTCGCCACTGGGATATACGAATCGCGGCCGTCCGGCCCTCTTGGACCCTTCAGACTTCGCATGTCTTTCCAGACAGTCACAAGGCCGAGCGAGTAACGAGTCCAGTCGAGATCTTTCAGGTCAAGGAGCCGTTGCAGCGCGACGCGGCCTTACCCGACTGAATGCCCTTTCTCAGCAGTCGAGGTACCCGCCGGCGGTGGTGGGACTTGTGGCCGACTGCCACGTACCGCCGGCCGGCAGAGAAGAACCCGACACCATGGAAAAACCGTTCGACACTGAAGACGCGGTCACCGCGGTGACCGAAGTGTCGCAGGCCGGGGTCGTGCTGCCCGTATCGAGGTAGAGCGACGCGCTCCCGGCCAGAGTGGCTGCGCCACCAACCGAGATCTGCCCGAATCCCGAGCCGCTTGGCGCAGTCAGGTGGAGGTCAGCGAGGGCGAGCTGGTCGGTGACCGACAAGGTCACGCCCTCGTCCACCTCGATCTCGCTCGTGACTGGTCCGTCATCGGGGACCTGGCTGAGGTTGGGGACGGTGACGTCGGAGCTGGCGGTGAGATGACTGCCCGACTGGACGGTGATGGTGCCGGTGCCCGTGACGGTGCTCCCGGTCTCCAGATTCAAAGCCCCGTACAGCGAGGCCTCAGCGCTGCCGAGAGCGATGGTCCCCGTGTCGTTGAAGGTGGCGGCGCAGACTTGGCTGTCGATCCCGATGCTGCCCGCCCCGGCGAGAGAGAGGGTGCCGGTGTTGTCGAACACTCCGGCTCCTCCCGGTTGGTCGACGCAGTCCGCGGTGAAGGGGCCGCTGGCGGCGATAGTGCCGCTGTTGATCAGCAGGGCATCGGCGGCGACATCGATGTACGGCGGGTCGTAGTTGGGATAGTAAGAGGAAAAGGTGACCGTGCCCTGGTTATCCACCGTGCCAGCTCCGATCGAGGCGATGGAATCGATGGTCCAGAGGCCTCCTGGCGCCACCGTGGTAGTGCCGGCCCCGTCGAACTCGGGCTGGTCGGCGGGGCCGAGCTCCGAGTCGATGGTGTCGGTCGCAGTGAGGTCGTCCGGACCACCGACTGACCCGCCCCTCAGCCGTAGATTGGCAACCGTAAGGGGCGTGTCGACCACCATGTCACCATCGGTCCCGACGGCGACGGTGCCGTCACCCGTCAGCGCGGAACCAGCGTTCAGGAACACCGGCGCAGTGAGCTCCAGGGTTCCGGTGCCGACGGTTATAGGACCGGTGTTTGTCAACTCTGGGCAGCTTGCGCCGGAGACGTCGCTTGGGAGATCGCTGCCGATGAATGCGGCTACGTGAGTGTCCAGGGTGATGGATCCGAAGTTCTGCATGGGGCTTTCGCACTGGCCCCCTATCCCGCTGCCGGACCCCATGGTCAGCGTTCCATTGTTGGTGAAGTTGGCCAAATACAGCTGGGTGGCTACGCCCAGGTTGATCGTGCCGTCGTTGGTAATCGACTCGTCCTGAGGATTCGCCGACGATGCATCCCCGATCGTCGATCCGTTGGCGTCCCAGACCCCCGTCGGCGGGACAGTGAGTGCGGCGACGCCACTGAAGAGTATGGTGCCGCTGGTAGATAGCTGTTGGGCCGTGACCGGAGCGTTCAGCTCGACATATGCATTCGAGACGGCCAGGTCGGAGACAGACAGTGGGGTGTTGAGGTCAATCGTCCCGAAAGCCGGGACACCTCCTTCGTCAAGGTTGTAGTAGAGGCCCGATATCTCGCCCGCGCCCGTCAGGTCCGTTCCCTCGTTGAGGTCCAGGGTGCCCTGCACGTTCAGGATCTGGGTCGTCGAGGTTGGTCCGAGATCGAGGGTCCCAGAATTGTCGATACAGCCGCCGACCTCGCCCGTGGCACCGGCGGCCAACTCGATCGTCCCGGTGCTGTAGAACTCAGGGTCCTGGCAATCGGCCGAGCCCCCGATCGATCCGCCGTTGTCGATCAGTATGGTTCCGATGTTGTTGAAGTCGGGAGTGATTGCGGTGACCGGTAGTCCGATCCCGATGGAAGCGAGGTTCGCCACAGTGGCCGTCCCATCGTTCGTCACCTCACCTTCCAACCCGGTGTATCCCGTGACGTTCCATGTACCACCGGGGGCGACGGTGATCGCCGACGTGGCGAGCTCACCGTCCCCGGATGTGAAGGTGCCGGTGATCATAAGGGAGGAGTTCCCTTCGATATCCTGGTTAGCGCTACCTTGCGACGAGCTCACATTGAGGTTGGGGACGACCGTTGGGGTGTCGACATTGAGCCCACCAATACCGGAGATGGTCAGCGTTCCGGTTGCGGTGACGGTATCGCCTGGCTCAAGAGTCAGAACCCCGGATGTCAAGTTGAGAGATCCGGCGATGACGAGACTCCCCTCGTTGGTGATGCCGGCCTCCGCGGTCGCGGTCGAGGGAATCGATAACGTCCCGGCGTTGACGATCGTGGAGGCGGAGACGGCGCTGCCATCGTCGAGGGTGAGACTGCCGACGTTCGTCAGGTATCCGAGGGTCGCGGAGGCGCCGGCGGCGACGGTGGCCTCCCCGTTGTTGGTCACATTTGTGGCGACGGTCCCCGAATCGATGTCCCATGCCGCTCCGGCCGCGACACTCAGATTCGCCTCGATCTCGCCTCCGGAAACGAACGAGTTGGTAACCGTGAGGACAGCCGGTGCGTCCGCGTACAGCGCGCCAATCGTCCCACCGGGCGTGTCGAGATTGGCGATGCTCTGGTTGGTGTCGACGTACATGCGGCCGCCGTCGCCAATCGTCACCAATCCGGCACCGGTGATGGAGGATCCGGCCAACTCGGTGAGGTCACCACCGGATGGGACGCTCAGTGTCGCGTTGCCCAAGTCGATGGCCCCGGAGTTGTCTACCGCTAAGGGGCACTGTGCGTTGCCGATGGTCGCCGTGGGTCCTTCCAGGGATATCGTCCCCGTGTTGGCCACTGCCCCGGGTGGATAGCCGTACGGGCAATCACCGTCGATGGTGGCCGACGAATCGAGGGCCAGGTCTCCGGAGTTATTGAATCCGCCGCGGGCTACCTCAAGGGTGGTCCCGTTGGCGATGGTGGTCTGGCCGGCGTCGGTGATGGTGGGACCGTCGACGGTGGTGTTGCCGAGCACGGCCCAGTCACCGCCTGCGGTGAGGGTCAGGGTGCCCGGCCCCGCGAGGTTCTCGGTCGCGGCGGTCGAGGTGGCGGTGTACAGGGCCCCGGACATGTTGAGGGTTCCGTCGATCTGCAAGGTCCCGGTCACGGCGAGAGGTCCCGGCGAAGTGGATGTGGCTGCGGTGGAGGTCCCGGTCAATACCAGGCTGCCGGTTATGGCCAGACCGCCGCCGTTGTCAATGGTGCCCGCGGCGGCCGCGGTAGAGAGTTGGACAGGGACGTGTTCGGCGTCAGCGGGGATGCACACATAGTCGTAGGCGTCCGGTGTCGATCCGGTGCTCCAGTTGGCGGCCACCGACCAGTTCGAGTCGGCGGCGCCGACCCAGGTGTCGGTGCAGGCGGTGGGCGTCGTGTAGCTGTAGCTGTCCGCCGGCGTAGTGGCCGAGGTGACTCCTTCTACGGTCACCCGGATGTCGACCACTCCTGGCTGTCCGAGCGGCCCGGTCGGGTCGTTTTGCGGTTCCAGAGGGCTGACCGCGGTTATCTCACCACTTCCACCCACCTCGAACGAGGCGGCCGGACGGCCGCCGAAGGTGACCTCGGAGGCGCCGGCCAGATCGGTCCCGTAGATCTTCGCCACCGTGCGACCGCTGGTCGGACCGGAAGCCGGCGTCACCGACGACAACGACGGCGGCCCGCCAGTCGCCGTAGATGTCGGCGGCGGTGTCGGGGTGGGGGTGGGAGCGGGGGCGGCCACCTTCGGGACGGCGGCCATGTCGATGATGGGGCCGCCGAGAGTGTGGCCGCTCTCGGACCCTAGATAGGTGGCGTCACCGAAGCTGAATGTCCCTCCATCAGACGCCACCAACCAATACCCCTTGCCATCCGGCGTAGACGCCATCCCCACAACCGGCTTATTCAGCCGGACCGCACCAGTGGACCCGTAGAAGCCGGCATCGCC
>Ga0302325_10013114_pt1 | contig 17718 bp, 14 predicted proteins | sample Palsa_T0_2_FD_201948 | JGI IMG/M metagenome (GOLD analysis project Ga0302325, IMG submission 201948) | Peat permafrost microbial communities from Stordalen Mire near Abisko, Sweden - Palsa_T0_2 | ecosystem: Environmental > Terrestrial > Soil > Palsa > Peat permafrost | place: Sweden: Abisko...
ACTCTTCCCGCGCCCATGAAGGAGCACCCGAATGAAGATCACTGAAATTCGCACCCGCGTCGTCGAATGGCGCGGCAAAACCGTCCCGCTTCCCCCGCATTTCTGCACCAATCCGATGGATGTGCTTGCACTCGGCGAAGCGTCGATGGGCACCTTCACATTCCACGGTTGGCTGCTCGTGGAAATTTTCGCCGACAACGGCCTCGTCGGCATCGGCAACGCCGCCCTGGCGCCGCGCGTGACCAAACAACTGGCGGATGTATATCTCAAACCGCTGCTCATCGGCGCCGATCCGTGGGATTTGGAATTCCTCTGGCAACTCATGTACCGCAAGACGATGGCCTTCGGCCGCAAGGGGATTGCGATGGTGGCGATCAGCGCGCTGGACATCGCGCTTTGGGATCTGCTGGGCAAGTCGGCCAAACAGCCGGTCTATCGCCTGCTCGGTGGCCGCACCAAGCCGCGCATTCCCGTGTACGCCAGCCGGCTCTATAGCACGCCGCTCGATGAGTTGGCCCGCGAATCCAAGCGATACAAAGATGAAGGCTACCGCGCGATGAAGCTGCGATATGGCTGGGGACCAACCGACGGCGCGGCCGGCATGCAGCACAACGTCGATCTCGTCCGCACCGTGCGCGAAACCGTCGGCAATGATGTCGATATCATGACCGATGCCTACATGGGCTGGAATCTCGATTATGCCAAGCGAATGCTCCCGCTGCTCGCTCCCTACAATCTCCGCTGGCTCGAAGAACCCGTCATTCCGGATGACATCCACGGCTACGCCGAGCTGAAATCGCGCGGCATCATCCCCATCGCCGGCGGCGAGCATGAGTTCACGATCTACGGATTTCGCCAACTGCTCGAAGCCAAAGCCGTGGATTACATTCAGTTCGACACCAATCGCGTCGGCGGATTGACGCAGGCCCGCAAGATCGCCGCGCTGGCCGAGGCACATTCCGTGCCGGTGATTCCCCACGCGGGGCAGATGCACAATTATCATGTGGTGATGGCCAGCCTGAACTCCCCCATGGCGGAATTCTTCCCTCCCGTCGATGTCGAGGTGGGCAACGAACTTTTCTGGTACATATTCGACGGCGAGCCCAAACCGAAAGACGGCTACATCGATCTCGACGAAAATGTCCCCGGCCTGGGCCTGACGATTAACGAAAACGCCCTGAAACGATTTGATATCATCGAATGAAGGCGGTTGCGATGGTTCGGTTGGTGCAGATTCAAAATAGCTGGGAACGCCGGGTGGCGCTCGTGGAAGAGCCGACGCTACGCATGTTGTCGGGGTTTCGATCGACGTACGAGCTGGCGTGTCTGGCAATCAAGTCGCCAGTGGCGGCGATCATTGAAAGACGCCTCACGAATGAAGTGCTGGATTACGACTCGGTTTATGAGTGCAGGTCCGAATGGCGTTTGTTAGTCCCGCTAGATCATCCGGAAAAACCGGGCCGATGTCTGGTTTCCGGCACCGGATTGACGCACATTGGCAGCGCCCGCGACCGGCAATCTATGCATGGCCCGCCCGTTGGCGAAATGACCGACAGCATGAAGATGTTCCAGCTCGGTCTTGAAGGCGGCAAGCCGGCTGAGGGAAAAATCGGCGCGGCCCCGGAATGGTTTTACAAAGGCGACGGCTCGATTCTTCGCGCCCACGGCGAGCCCCTGGAAATTCCAGCTTTTGCCGAAGACGGCGGCGAAGAGGCGGAGATCGCCGGGCTGTACATCATCGCCCCCGATGGCCGGCCGCATCGCGTCGGTATGGCAATCGGCAACGAATTCTCCGATCACGTGTTCGAGAAAAAGAATTATCTGAATCTCGCCGGCTCCAAACTCCGCACCTGCTCCATCGGCCCGGAACTGGTCATCGATCCCGCATTCGATTCCGTCGCCGGTGAATCCCGCATCGAGCGCGGCGGAATGGTGATCTGGTCCAAACCTATCCGCAGCGGCGAGTCGGAAATGTGCCACAGCCTGCGGAACATCGAGCATCATCATTTCAAATTCGACGCCCACCGCCGGCCGGGCGACGTGCATGTTCATTATTTCGGTGCGCATTCGCTCAGCTTCGGCGACGGAATTCGCGGCGCTGATGGCGATCTGATGGTGATTCGCTTCGATGGATTCGGAAGAGCCTTGAAGAACCCGCTGGTGAAGGATTCCAGTGCCGACACGCCCGTGGATGTTGTGGCGATGAAATGAGAGTGGATATGTCGCAAAAATCGAAGATTGCGTTCATGGGTCTTGGCATCATGGGCAGCGGAATGGCCGGGCGATTGCTCGACGGCGGATTTCCGCTGACCGTTTACAACCGCAGCCGGGAGCGATCTGCGCCGCTGGAGGCAAAGGGAGCGCGCGTCGCCGGTACACCGCGCGAGGCTGGCGCAAATGCCGAAATCATCATCAGCATGGTAGCCGACGATGCCGCATCCCGCGCTCTGTGGCTCGGTCCCGACGGTGCGCTTGCCGGCGCGAAACCCGGAACATTGATTATCGAATCCAGCACGGTCTCCGTTGGATGGATCCGCGAATTGGGCGAATTGGCGATAAAGAACAAACTCGAAATGCTCGACGCCCCCGTGACCGGCAGCCGGGGCGCGGCGGGGGCGGGGCAACTGGTTTTCCTCGTCGGCGGCGAGTCGGCGGCGCTGCAGCGAGCCACGCCGGCGTTGTCCGCCATGGGCCGCGACACCATGCATCTGGGCGCCCTCGGCAGCGGCGCGCTGATGAAGCTCATCAACAATTTCGTCTGCGGGGTCCAGCTTGTATCGCTGGCCGAAGCGGTGGCGATGATCCAGCGCAGCGATCTGGATTTCCCAAAGGCATTGGCGGTCCTGACCGACGGAGCACCGGGCAGTCCGCTGGTCAAAATGATCGGCGCGCGCATGGCCGCCCGCGATTACACGCCGAATTTTCTGCTCCATTTGATGGCCAAGGATTTAAGGTACGCCATCGCGGAGGCCGGAAAATATTCGTTGGATTTAACGACTGCCAAAAGCGCGCTGGGGCGGGCGAACGAGGCGATCGCCGCGGGATTTGGCGACCGGGATCTTTCATCCGTCGTTGAGTTGTTCAGGAAATAGATTTTCATGGAACCGCATCCCATTCTCATCGCAGGAAATTGGCGATCATCAAACGCCGTATCGACTTTCGCCGCGGAAAATCCGTCCACCGGCGCGGAATTGCCGGATCGATATCCAGTCAGTTCCTGGGCGGATATCGATGCGGCTCTCAATGCTGCCGTCGAGGCCGCAGTGCTGTTGCGGCAAACGCCGCCGGCCAAGATCGCCGCATTTCTGTCGCGCTTCGCCGATCTGATCGAGGCGAATGCCGAGAAGATCGTCGAGATGGCACATCTGGAAACCGCTCTGCCCAAGTCGCCGCGCCTGGCGAATGTCGAGCTGCCGCGCACGACCAACCAATTGCGTCAGGCGAGCGCGGCGGCGCTGGAAGGCTCATGGGCGATGCCGACCATCGACACAAAATTGAACATCCGCTCGCATCTGGCGGCCATCGGGCCGGTGTGTGTCATGGGGCCGAACAATTTCCCGCTGGCGTTTAATGCCGTCAGTGGCGGCGATTTCGCGGCGGCCATTGCGGCCGGGAATCCGGTCATCGCCAAGTCGCATCCATCGCATCCGGGCACAACCCGTTTGCTTGCGGAGACGGCATTTGCGGCGATGAATGAATTGGAAATGCCCAGGGGAATGTTGCAGTTGATCTATCACATGTCGCGCGAGGATGGACTGAAATTAGTCGCCGATGCGCGCATAGGGGCAACAGGATTCACCGGAAGCAGGGTCGCCGGGCTGGCGTTGAAAAGCGCCGCCGATGCCGCAGGGAAGCCGATTTATTTGGAGATGTCGAGTCTTAATCCAGTCATCATCCTGCCGGGTGCGCTGCGGGAGCGGACTGACAAGGTCGCCGAGGAGTTCACAACAAGTTGCCTCGCGGCCGGCGGGCAATTCTGCACGAAGCCGGGCATTTTGCTGCTGCTGGCCGGCGAGGAGAGCGAACAATTCCTGAAAAATCTCGTGCAACGATTTGCGGCCGCACCGCCGGCGCCTCTGCTGTCGCGCGCGGTTGGCAAGAATCTCACCAACAGCGTGGCCAAACTGGTCGATGCCGGCGCGCAAGTTCTCGTCGGCGCCAAATCAATCGAAGCATCCGGCAGCCGTTACCAGAGCACGCTGCTGCGCGTCGATGGCCGGCAATTTCTTTCGGATGCGGAAACCTTTCAAACCGAAGCATTCGGAAATGCGGCAATGGCGATTGTCGCACGAGACGTGGATGAGGCCAAAAAAATTCTCGCCGCATTGGATGGACAACTGACCGGCGGCATCTACACCGATTCGCACGGCAGCGACGACGAGATTTATTTGAAGCTCGAGCCGGAACTTCGCCGTCGCATCGGACGATTGCTCAATGATAAGATGCCGACAGGTGTTGCGGTTACATCAGCGATGAACCACGGCGGTCCATATCCGGCGACGGGGCATCCGGGATTTACAGCGGTCGGCATTCCCGCGTCGATGCGCCGTTTCTCTCAACTGGAATGCTACGACAACGTGCGGGCGGCGCGACTGCCCCCCGATCTCCAGGATCTCAATCCCAGCGGTAAAATGTGGCGATTGATCGACGGCGGCTGGACGCAGGCGGATGCGGCCGGCAAATGAAGGAGACGAGTATGCGGATGGTATTCGCGGCTTTGGCGCTGCTGTCGCTTGGGGCTGCGGTGTTGAATGCGGATGTGACCTGCGGGAATTTGACCTGTGAATATCGGGTGAATCCGTTGGGATTGGATGTCGCACAGCCACGATTGAGTTGGACCATCTCATCGGACAAACGCGGCGAGATGCAGACGGCGTATGAAATTCTCATCGCATCATCGCTGGAAAATCTGAACCAATTTCGCGGGGATGTTCTAGAAAGCGGGCGAGTCGCCTCTGATGAGTCGAATCTGATTGAGTACGGCGGGCCGGTGCTGAAGAGCGGGCAGGAATATTTCTGGAAAGTGCGCGTCTGGGACAATCACGGCGAGCAATCGCCATGGAGCGAGCCGGCCCACTGGAGCATGGGACTTTTGCAATCGCAGGATTGGCATGGGGCGAAATGGATTGGGCTGAAGGAAAAGCCGCCCACGACGGAACCGATCGACCGGCCGCTGGCGGCTCGGTATCTGCGGAAAGAATTCACGGTTGATCAAGATGTGACGCGCGCGACGGCATATGTCTGCGGGCTTGGACTTTTTGAATTTCGTTTGAACGGGGCCAAAGTTGGAGATCATGTTCTTGAGCCGGCGCTCACCGACTACGACAAGCGATGCGATTACGTCACGTTTGATGTGACGGATCAGGTGAAGCAGGGCGGCAACGCGATCGGCGTAGTCCTCGGCAACGGGCGATATTGGGGAATGCGGACCAACAAGCGGGTCTTCGGATATCCAACGTTGATCTTTGCGTTGCATCTGGAATACGGGGACGGATCGACGAAGGACATCGTGAGCGACGGCAGTTGGCGGGTTACGGATTCCGGGCCGATCCGGGCGGACAATGAATACGACGGCGAAATTTACGATGCCCGCATGGAACTGAGCGGTTGGGATTCCGCGGGATATCGAGCCAAAAGTTGGCGCGGCGCGGATGTGATGGCCGCGCCCAAGGGGATTTTTTCGGCCCAGGACATCGAGCCGATTCGAGTCACGCAGACGATGACGCCGGTGGCGATCAACAATATTGCGCCGGGCGTGTTCATTTACGACATGGGGCAGAACATGGTGGGCTGGTGCCGGCTCAAGGTAACGGGGAATGCGGGAACGACCGTGAAGCTGCGGTTTGCCGAGACGTTGCAGCCGGATGGAAATCTGTACACCGCGAATTTGCGCACGGCGAAAGCTGCGGATATTTACACGTTGAAAGGCGGCGGCGAGGAGATTTATGAGCCGCGGTTTACCTATCATGGATTTCGGTATGTGGAGGTCACGGGTTATCCGGGCGTGCCGGGGCTGGATGCGATCGAGGGGAAAGTGGTGCATGATGATTTGGAAAGGTCCGGGGATTTTGCGAGTTCAAACGATCTGCTGAATAAAATTGAGCACAATATCTACTGGGGCCTTTGCGGGAATTACCGGAGTATCGTGACGGATTGTCCGCAGCGCGACGAGCGGCAAGGTTGGCTCGGCGATCGCGCGGCCGAGGCGGCGGGGGAAACCAGTTTGTTCAACATCGCCCCGCTGTATTCGAAATGGTTGATCGATGTCGCCGATAGCCAGAAACCCAATGGCAGCATCCCCGATGTCGCGCCGGCGTACTGGTCGACCTACAACGATGATGTGACCTGGCCGAGTTTGGAGGTCATCGAACCGGGCATGTTGTACGAACAGTACGGCGATCGACGGGTGCTGGAAAATAACTATCCCGTCATGGCGCGGTGGATGGCGCTGATGAAGTCGAAGGTGAAAGATGGAATTATTTCATCGGACAAATACGGCGACTGGTGTCCGCCGCCGGAGTCGCAGGATTTGGTGCATACCAAGGACCCGCAGCGCATGACGGCAGGGCCGCTGCTGGCCACGAGCTATTACTATTACGATCTTCGGCTGATGCAGAAATACTCGGCAATTCTGGGGAAAAACGACGAGGCCAAGGCGTATGGCGATGAAGCGGATGTGGTGAAATCGGCATTCAATGCGAAGTTCTACAATCCGGATACCGGCGTGTATGACAATGCTTCTCAGACATCGTTCGTCTTGCCGCTGGCGTTTGGATTGGTGCCGGATGGGGATCGGCAAAAGGTGTTTGATGGGCTGGTGGACAAGATCGTGAACCGCACGCATGGGCATCTGGGCACCGGCCTTGTCGGCGGACAGTGGCTCATGCGGACATTGACCGACAATGGGCGCGCGGATTTGGCGTATTCAATTGCGACACAAAAAGATTATCCCGGCTGGGGATACATGGTCGAAAACGGCGCGACGACCATTTGGGAACTGTGGAACGGCAACACAGCCAATCCATCCATGAATTCCGGCAATCACATCATGCTGGTCGGCGATCTGTACATTTGGATGAACCAATATCTCGCCGGCATCCGGCCGGATGAGAACCAGCCGGGCTATCGCCACATCATCATCTGGCCCACGCCGGTTGGCGATTTAAATCAGGTGAAGGCGACGCGCATGACGCCGTATGGCCAGGTAGTCAGCGAGTGGCAATTGAGTAACAGAGGCTTTGCGCTTTCGCTGACGATTCCGGCGAACACCACGGCGACCGTACATCTGCCCAAGGGATTCGGCGGCAATTGGCTCGAAGGCACGATGCCCATCGACCAAGCAGATGGCGTGCGGGTTATGAGTCGGGAGGGTGATTCATTAGTATGCGAGATCGGATCGGGAAGTTATCGATTTTTGTCGGCTCCTTGATGCTTCGTTTCATTTCAACGGCAACGAAAAATGATACGTTCCAGCCGGGAGTTCGATCAGTGTGTTGGTTCCATCCACGGAAGTTTTTCCGACCGGATCGCCGGAGATTTGCAGATCGCCGCCGGTCGCGGGAAGGGTCAGGGTTGCCGAACTGTTGGGCGGCACCGTCGCATCGTACGACACCTTGCCGTTGTCGAGTGTCCAACCGGAAGCGATTTCGCCGTAGGGGGAATTGAATGTTGCCTTCAGATAGGAAAATTTATCCGAGAACTGCGGAGCGAGGATGAAGTGTTTAAATCCGGGGCTTTGCTCGTCCACGCCGATGCCGGCGGCGCCGGAGTAGAGCCATTTGCCGACCGCGCCGAGGGAATAATGGTTGAACGAATTCATGGTCGAGGTCTGGAATCCCTTTTCCGGCGTCCATCCGTCCCAGCGTTCCCAAATCGTCGTCGCGCCTTCCTTGACCGGGAACAGCCAGGACGGATAGGTGTCGGTGAGCAGAAGTTGATACGCCAAATCTTTTCGGCCGATGACGGTCAGGACGGGCTCGAGGAATCCAACGCCGACGAAGCCGGTGCTCAAATGCCCCTTGGCCGTAACGTCATCGGTGAGCTGTCTGACGACCGCATCATGCAAATTGTCCGGAATCATGCCGAACGACAATGCCACGACGTAGGTGCTCTGATCGCCCGGCGTCATGGTGCCGTCGGGTTTGAAATACTGTTTGTCATAAGCGGCGACGATGTCGTGATAGAGTTTGTCATATTTCGCCGCATCGTCGGTTTTTCCCAGAAGAGCGGCCGCTTTGGAAACGATCCAGGCGGAGTGGGCGAAGTAGCAGTTGTCGAGGTTGGCGGTGATAGTGCCGACTCCGCCGAACGCCCCGAATCCGCCGCCGCCGAATCCTCTTCGCCCGCCCGGAGCGGTGGTCGGTTGTGTGCCGGCTCCGAAACGGCCGGTGCCCGCGCCCGGCGCTCCGCCGGGCCCGCCGCGGCCGGTGCCGCCGGCGAGCGGGGCGAGATTGTCGCCCACGCCGCCGCTTTCCAGCAAGTTGGTCGAGTGACTCTGGCAGTAATCGACCCAGCGCGCCATGTGGTCGTAGTTCGCTTCCAGAAATTTCTTGTCGCCGTAGCTCGTGTACATCACCCACGGGACAATCACACCGGCATCGCCCCAGATCGGATAGCCGGGACCATTGTTGGCAACGCGCGGCGAAGTCTGGCAGAAAGCGCCATCATTGTTGCCGCCGGTCAATTGCCCATCGTCCACATCCACCATCCACTTGGTGAAGAATCCGGCCACGTCGGCGTTGTATGTGGCGGTCGGGGCGAAGACCTGCGCATCGCCCATCCAGCCCTGTCGCTCGTCACGCTGCGGGCAATCGGTGGGCACGGAAAGATAATTCCCGCGCTGGCCCCAGCGGATGTTGGAGAAAAGCTGATTCACATCGGGATCGGAGCAGCTAAATGTTCCCGTATCCGGCGTGTCCGAGCCGACGACGATTCCGCGAATTTCATCGGGCGTCAACTGCCCCGGATATCCGCTGATTTGCGCGTAACGGAATCCGTGAAACGTGAATTTGGGCTCGAATGTTTCAGGGCTGCCGGTGCCGCGAAAGATGAATGTATCCAGCGAGATCGCCTGCCGCAGGTTTTCATTGTAAACACTGCCATCGGCGTTGAGCATTTCGCCGTGCAGGACTTCGACCTGCGTTCCGGCGGGGGCGGCGCCGGTGAGGCGGATGTGGCCGACCATGTTCTGGCCAAAATCGACAACCCACGTGCCGCCGACTTCGGTAATTTTCTTTGGCGTCAGTTCCATCAGCTTGCGCACCGGCGGACCGAGCTGGGGATCCAATTCGATTTTGGAATGATCCTCGACGCTGGCATTTTTCCAGCCCGAATCATCGAAGGAATTGGCCTGCCAATCGACGGCCCGGCGCGCGTCCCACACTTCGCCCAACTGCTGGTCGGAGCCGACCAACTCACCGCCGCCGCCTTTCCAGGAATCATCCGTGGCGATCGTGTCGGTCGAGCCGTCGGCGTAAGTGATCTCAAGCTGGGCGTTGAAGGATGGATGATCGGCGACGGCCGCATATTGCTGCGGCCCCATCCACCCGAGCCGGCCGGCAAACCAGCCATCGGCCAGCAGGGCGCCCAGCGTGTTGGTCTGGCCGGGCGCGAGCAGCTTGGTGACATCGTAGGTCTGCACCATCACGCGCTTGAAATAATCGGTCCAGCCGGGCGTGAATTGATCGTCGGTGACCAATTTGCCGTTGATGGATGCTTCGTACACGCCCAGCGCGGTGGCATAGAGGCGAGCCTTGGCGACCGGGCCTTTGAGCGTGAATGTCTTGCGGAGATACCGGCCCGGCCCGATCGTTCCATCGGCGCTGCGAATCGGCGGTGTGTCGGAATACGGCCCTTCCACCGTCGCGGTCTGCCAACTGGAATCATCAAAATCCGGCGACGACCAATCTCCAACCAGATCAACAACAGAAGATTTCCAGGTTCCATCGGTAACCACGTCGATGTGCTGGCCGCTCGCCAATTCGATGACGGCATGAGCGGCAATGGCGTTCTTGATCGCCGTTCCACCGCCGCGCGCGCCGCGCACGGCGAGGGAGGAAATGGCGATCACATTTTTCCCCGGCTTCAATTCGTTGCCGAAATCCGCGTAGAAGGGCGCCGTGTGACTGCTCGCCCCTTGCCGGGTCGCTTTGCCGTTGACGTAAAGAGCAATCAACCCTTCCGCGGCGACATCAATGCTGGCGCTTTGGATCTGTGCATCATCCGGCAGATTCACCACCGTCCTGGCGCCGATGGTTTGGGTTTGCGAAGCACCGGGTGTGATCCAGGATGCCTGGGCCAGCTCGCCGCCGAGCATGTCGTAGCGCGGCAAGTCGATGGTGATCCATTTGCCTTTCCACTCCGAGGCCGGATCGAGAATTCCCAGTTCAAACCACGCGGGATCGCTCCACGCCGAATCTTTGCCGGCTTTGTCCCAGATGCGCACCTGCCAATAGACCATCGCGCGCGACCCCAGTGGCTTGCCCGCCCATTGCACGAGGACCGACTGATCGGACTTCACTTTTCCCGAATCCCACAAATCCGGCTTGCTCAGCGCATCCGCGGAAGAGGCGGCGCGAATTTCGTAGGCGGTTTGAACTTCACCGGGCCGATTGGAAATTAATTTCCACGAAAACCTCGGCTGCGTGACGCCGATGCCCATGGGATTGGTTTCGTGTTCGGTCGCAAAATGATTAACGCGAACCGATGAGTCGGGGGCGCACGAGATGGAAGAGGCCAGAAGCAAAAATGATGCGAGAAAGGCAGCGCGCATGGTGGGTTCCTCAAAATTTCTGCAGGCTGGCAGACTCCGCGCTGAAATTCTCGCATCTTTCCAGCACCCTCGCAAATCGGCAACTGATATCGAACAGATCGGTTTTCTACAGCCGCGAGGACGATTCCGTCGCCGGGCCATTGTAGTCTTTGCCGTTGATCTTCACGTTTTTCACGGTGAGGTTTGTGACGCCATTGACGATCATCGGTCGAGCCGATTGCAGATTCACGTTGATGTTTTCCAACGTGACGTTCTCGACGATATCGCCTCGATTGGGGCTGATGTTGGCGAGGCTGCCGAACGCGCCGGTGATGTTGGAAATCGTGATGTTCCGCACCGTGCGGCACGGCTGGGGATGGCCTTTGAGATCGAAGAATTGCGCCCACGGCGCCATCGTGAGGATCGTGCCGCTGCCCTGAAGTTGCAGGTCGCGGATGTGAAAATCCTCATACAGTTGCGGCGTATCCGTGCGGAGCTTGAGCCGAAGCACCAGCATCGCCTTGCTTGCATCCGGGCCGGCTTTGCAATTTTCGATCGTCACATCCCGCACGATGGTCGCTTCGCTGCCGCAGGTCACGAAGCTTTGGCCGCGCAGGAATGTGCAGCCGACCACGCGGATGTGCTCCACCGGCGGGCTATCCTTGTCATCCATCGCCAGGGGACCTTTGGAGCCTTTGAGGGCGATGCAATCATCGTTGTTGGCGATCATGCAATTTTGGATCGTCACCTGCTGACAACTGTCCACGTCAATCCCATCCGTGCTCGGCGAGCGCTCGGGGGCTTCGATGTTGAGTCCGTCCACCAGCACATTCTGGCAGCGATAAAGGTGCAGATTCCAGAATCCGGAGTTGAGAAATTTCAGCCCGGAAACCTGAACGTCTCTCGAATTTGAAATGAACATCAATCGCGGCCGGGGCGTGGCGAGATTGGTGACGTTGCGATTCACATCCCGCGCGGCATAAAACGCATCGTAAAAAACCTGCCCGCTGCCATCCAGTGTTCCTTCGCCGCCGATATGGAGATGGTCTACCCCGTCGGCATTCACCAGCGCGGGAAGCCACGGCTCAAAGTGCCCCTCGATGCGCGTGTTCATCGTGGGGTAATCCCCAGTATTCTCCGAACCCTTCAGCACACCGCTCTTGGCCACATGGAGATTGACGCCAGGCTTGAGGAAAATCGCGCCGCTGAGGAAGGTGCCCTCGGGGACGACAACAGTACCACCGCTGTTTTGCGCGAGGGCATCAATGCATTTCTGAATGGCGGCGGTGTTGATGGTTTTCCCATCGCCAACCGCACCGAAATCGGAGATGGAGGATTGTTTGTCGGAGGGTATCATGGTTTTAGTTGCAGCCAAGCACGAATTATACAGGCTCGCCGCGATATATCGCGCCGTTCGTCATTTCGCGTAGGTGGTCTTTAAATAGAAGATGATCTTCTGTAAATCGGCATCCGGCAGGTCCAGGCCGTTGTCCACCATCCGGTTCACCAACTCTTCGGCCTGCTTTTGCGAGCGGGGCGGGTGCTGTTCGACGAGAGTCAGTGCGTGGCACTGGACACAGGATATCTCGAAGACCCTTCTGGAATCGGCCAGATTAATCTCGCCGACAGGAGCTGGCTCGGTGGCGATGTTCTTGGCGATTTCCTGTGCCATCGCGTGAGATTGTTCCTGGCCGCGTTCATCTGCGACTCCTAACCGCAGCTCCGGGGAGATTGCGACGAGGTAGGCGATCACGTACTGCTGCTCCCGCGCAGTAATCGGCTGCAACGCGCTGGATCGCTGGGACATTCGGCGAACCACATCGATCCACTCATCGGGCGTCCGCGGTTTGGCCAGCACCGTGCGAAGATCGTGGCATTGCAAGCAGCCTGTCATCAAGACGGATTGCCCCATGTGCAGACCTTCAGGGGTCACAAGCTCCGCCAGCGGAACATCTCCTGGCAATTGAGCGTGAGACAGAAGCATGGAGACGCGCTGCAGATTTTCCTCACCGAATGCCGATCCTCCCGGCGCATGCCGTTCAACATAAAGTAATCGCAGCGAGAACGGCACGCTTAGCCCAAGAACCAGAACTGTGCAGATAAGAAGCGATGTGCCAAGAAAGGGAACGAGGGCGCCTTCCAGATGCTTAAAGTAACGGACGATGGCGATCTTGATGATCAGCAGCACACCGATCAGCATTCCAAATGCTATGTGGAGAACGGTCCGGGCGGGAAATTCCACCTGGTAACGCCACAGGCGCGGAACCATCTGCGTCATCAGAATTACATAAATGCTGACGTAACCGTAGCCGAGGATTCGATGAAGCAGCATAAGCCGCGGTGGAGCTGAACTTTTGAGTTTCTCATGATCGAATGGGTAGCCCCACAGATGGTACATCAGAAACGTGGCGGCGATGGCCAATACCAGAAATGCCATCCCGAGGATCGTATTGGTCAGGGCGCTCATATGTTGCTCAGCGTGACCAAGGGCAACCCGCGCGTGCCTTGGCGGCGGACAGTTAAGTGTTGGGAAGAATCGCCTTTGGCGCGATCGCTAAACATCCGGATTTGCGTCATCGCTCCCGTGTACCGGCTCACCCGTATACGGATCGAATTTGTACCCAGCCGCGAGCGATGGAAGGGCGACACGATCGATGCGTCCGATTGTCGGTTGCTGGCTGGACTGGGTAATATCCTCCTCGATTCCGGCTAGTCCCTTTTTGAACTCCACAATCCCTTTGCCGAGGCTGCGGCCTACCTCGGGCATGCGCTTGCCAAACAGCAGCAGCGCCACCAGCGCGATAACCATCCAGTTCTCGGGGCCAAATAAGTTTGAAAGCGGAAGAATCATTGGACACGTCCTTTGAATGAAGAAATAAGTCTGGTTGTCAGTTGGTATTTCTTTGCGCCTTCTACGAAGAACGCCGCTTTCTCATAATCTGTTGGTACATGAGCAGGGCGCGTATCGAGCAATCGGGCATCTCCCGTGAAAACTCAACTTCGTAGACGGTAATCGGTCCAAACCATGTGCTGCATACGCAACCGATTTCACCGCGCTGCAATCCCAGTTCGGGTACGTCCGTCATCAACTGCACCTGCTCATTAACTTTTATCTCGATCATTGCTTTGCCTCCACGCCATTAAGGCGAATGTGCGCTTCCCGCGCTCTTAAAAATTGTTTGACTTGCACCTCAAGGGGCTTTTCAAGAAATTGAACTTGTGGCTTTATTTAGTACGTCGGCGCCATGCTCCGAAATGGGATTTGTGTGCGCTGCGACGGTGAGTTCCTTTGTCCATAGCTTGGCACAACCTGGCCTCATCTACGCGCAGGCAGCACAGCGACGCGACGATTGACATATGCCAACCGGTTTCATAATCCAGGCAATGGCATATCTGTTTTCCGGGTTCATATATGCTCCAAGTATTCGCTCATCACGTTCAGGCGAAACGCTTCGTTCGATTGCGTCTAAGGCTGCGTGGCCGGGACATCATCGGCGAGCGTCGAATCCGTCGTGGCCAGCATTCCAGAGTGTTCCACATAGTCCACGCGTGTCAGGCCGAGATAGCTTCTGAGCTTTTCTGCCGCGATGTTCTTCATCGGGCCCGGGGAATCCGCCGTGCCGGGCGCCGGCTGCGGAAACGCCGTCGATCTGGCGGTGTGGAAGGTGATGTTCCCTTCGACTTTTTGCAGTATTTGATGGATGTGGCCATTGAGAACGCTGACCGATCCGAACCTTTTGAGATATCCCAAAGCCTGGGCGGCATCTTGCGTTCCCCAGCCCCATTGTTCGTAGATCGTCCAAAGCGGCACGTGGGCGAAGACGACGATGGGTGTGCTGCTGCCCAGGCTGGCCACATCCTTCTCCATCCACTCCAACTGCTCATCTCCGAGAACCCCGAGCGCCGTGTTTCCATTGGAAATGTTGGCGACGTTCACCAATCCGATGAAATGAACGCCCTTGTAATCGAAACTTTGGTAACCGGTTCCGAAGGTGCCTTTGCCGAAACGCTCCAGATAGCGGTTGCCATTGTCGACAAAATAATCGTGCTCGCCCGGGACGAAGAACGACCGTTGCGTTTTGATCGACTGCATGACCTGCGCAACCGTGTCAAATTCCGCCGGCTTGGACAGATGCGTCAGATCGCCGGTATGCAAAACCAGTGATGGCGGCGTCGGCAAAGCGTTAATTCGCGAAACAGCCGACTGAAAAGTCCCCACCACATCGGAATAGGCACCCTTGTTAAAGCCGATGTGGCTGTCACTGACCTGCACGAAGGTAAAGTCCTCGCCGGCGGCAATCGCGGCTTCTTGCCCAAAAGCGCGGGCTGTGAGAATGCCGCCCTTCATCGCCCAGACCATTCCCGCGCCGGCCCAGGCCATGCACTTGAGAAATCCGCGGCGGTCAATTCCGTCATTGGTCGTATTTTTGTCAATATAATTGGACATTTGAACTCCTGTAAAAAAGGGAAAGATTATTTCACAACGACAACACCCGTCATGTGCGGGTGCACTTTGCAGTAATAGGCGTATGTGCCGGGTTTGCTGAAGGTGAAGGAGAATTTGTCGTCCGTATCCAGTGGCCCGGAGTCGAAGGTCTGCGGATCGTCCTTGCTGGTGGCCGTGTGCGGCACATCGTCGGCGTTCTGCCACGTCACAGTGGTGCCGACCGCGACATCCAATTCCTTGGGTTGAAACGCAAAATTTTCGATCCGCACGCTCGCCGTCGGCTGCGTTGCCGGCTCGGTTGCAGGCTGCGTTTGGGGAACAGCAGCCTTTGCAGTAACCGGCGACTTGGCATAGATGCCCGCATTGGCGATGGATAATTGAATTGCAATAATTGCAAATACAACCGTTAAGAGTGTCAGAAAATACGTTGCGGCTTTCATTTTTGCTCCTGCTTTTGCGGTGGTTTATTCCGCCAGCACTTGCCAGACGCGCCGGCGGGGCGACTTATTCCATTGAATCGGAAAATTCTCAGGAACGGGTTGAAGCGGCCTTCTGCGCCTTGAACAGGTCCGCGAACTGTTGCAGTTCTGCGGTATTCAGATCCGAGACCGCCCAGCAGGTCATCCCCTTGCATTCAAATCGGATGAGATTAAACCCTTGTTTGGCATCAACTTCCGGCGTTGCATCACCGGGCCAGATGAAGAGATTGATCACATGCTTGTTGCGGCGATAGATCAGAGCCGCGACCTTCTTTTGGTCAAGATAATCGAGCCGACCCCCAATCAGCGGATATCCCTCGGCCGACAAATCAATTACCGGCGGCGAAAACTCGATTTTGCCTTCAAACCACGGCTTCACGGTGTGCTGGTCAGTTGATGCCACATCCATCAGATGATTCTCTTCCAGCGAGCGCACGTGCGACGCCACGAGATCATCAATCTGTCCGGGCGATGCGCGGTTCGGCAATAGCAGCGCAATGGAGCAAACGATCAGTATCATCGCCGCCGCCAGGCCGGAATATGCCAATGGCCGCTTCCACCAGGCCGTTAAGAATCCCGCATGTTGCGGAGTTTCCGTCTCTCCGATTTCGGATCGAATCGCCCGCTTCAATCGGTCGCGCAGCTCGGACGGCGCCGGGTAATAGATCGCCGGCTGCGCAACCGCGCGTCCCGCGATCCGCGCGGCCTCCAATTCTTTGGAACACTTTGGACAATCCGGTAAATGCGCTTCAATCTGCAATGCGGTGGCAAGATCGAGTTCATCGTCGAGATAGGCATGCAGAAGTTGTTGGGCTTGATCGCAAGTCATCGATCGTCCTCCTGAACCGCGTTGCCCGTATTCGGTCCATCCATCTCGACCAGCAGCGCCTGTAATTGCATCCGTCCCCGCGCCAGGCGCGACATCACCGTGCCAATCGGCACCCCTGCGATCTTGCCGATTTCTTTGTAGCTCAGACCTTCCATCTCGCGCAGAACCACCGCCTCACGCAATAACTCCGGCAATGCGGCAATGGCCCGACGAACCAAATCCGCGTCTGCCGCGCGAATCGCGATCGCCTGCGGATCATACACCTCATAATCGGCGGCAATCTCCGCACCAGCCTCCAGACTTTGTCCCGCCGCCGGACTCGACAAATTCTTTCTACGACGCAACCAGGTGAAACTGGTATTGCGAACGATGGCCAGAAACCAGGCCCGAAAGTCTCCACCCCGAAACGAATCGAAAGCGCGCAGCGCGTTCATGCAAGATTCCTGAACCACGTCCTGCGCATCCTGTTCATTGCGCGTAAGCCACCGCGCAAGGTTATAGGCGGCATCCAAATGCTCCAGGACCGCCGTCTCGAACTTTGATGCCGTCGCAGGCAAGCTAAATGGTCTCCGAGTAAGACGCGCCCAACAGAGAGTTTATTCCACGATGACCGGTGGGGTTAAAGTAATGAGGCAAGAAACGCCGTTTTTACGCTAATTTCTCACTGAGCGCGCTGGGACTAGAACCGTTTTCTGCCGCCAATCGCTTTGCATAATACGGAAATTGCAGCCGTTTGGCCAAAAGTGCTCGAACATTAGGCCTCACCTTTTCCGGGCCAATTAATTGCGATTCGCCCGAATTCCGGCTGATGGCGTCGCATTTATCTGTCGAAGGGGAGGGTGGCGTCTGGTGTAACTGCATTCCTGACACAATGCCTCGGAGGGAAAATGCATCGAGATATTCTTCTTATTGACGATTCAAAGCCGATTCATGCGCTGGTGATGTCTTTGCTGGAGGACGAGGAGGTGACGGTCCATTCGGCGTACGACGCGCAGTTCGGGATCGTCCTGGCAGAGTCGTTGCAGCCGGATCTGATCCTGCTCGATGTGGAGATGCCCGGCGTGGATGGATTTGAGACTTGTCGCCTGCTCAAGGCCAACCCAGCAACGGCCGGCCTCCCGATCATATTTCTGACGTCGCGCGCGGCCACCGAAGAGATGGTGCGCGGCCTGGACCTTGGCGCCAGCGACTACGTGACCAAGCCGTTCAAGCT
>Ga0302325_10013116_pt1 | contig 17717 bp, 8 predicted proteins | sample Palsa_T0_2_FD_201948 | JGI IMG/M metagenome (GOLD analysis project Ga0302325, IMG submission 201948) | Peat permafrost microbial communities from Stordalen Mire near Abisko, Sweden - Palsa_T0_2 | ecosystem: Environmental > Terrestrial > Soil > Palsa > Peat permafrost | place: Sweden: Abisko...
CATCGCAAACCTTCGCGCCGCCAGTGAGTCGGAGATCAAGCTCTCCATGGTCTGGACGCCATAGATCACTTGCTGATTGCTCATCTCCAGGTTGGTGTGGCGAATGGAATCCAACACTACAGACAGTTTCCCGTCATAACGCAGCATCACCGCTGAACCGGACGGCGCCATGGCTACAAAATTATCCGGCATCTGCATGCAGGGGAGATAGAGCTGCGCTCGCAGGGAATGCGTGTCGTCGAGATCGAGCCCCCACTGCTTGACGTGCGCCACAACGCCAACGACTTCCAGTTTGGCGCCGGAGTTGTTCAGGACGATGCGTTTGCCGATCGGGTCCTGGTTGGGAAAGTGTTTCCGCGCAAATACTTCATCGATCACAGCGACAGGGGGAGCATGCTCATCGTCCTGTGGGGTAAAGAAACGGCCGCGGTCGAGCGCGATGCCCATCACTTTCAGATAGCTCGGTTGGACGATATAGTCGACCGCCCAGTTCATGTCGTTTTCATTGGCCGGTTTTGCGTGGCCATCGAGCCAGAACAGCTGTTCGTCGTCGGAGCCCATGGGAATCGCACCCCACGTCTGCGAAACCGCCTTCACCCCAGGAGTGGATGCCAGGCTGTTATCAGTTTCGCGAAAGGCGGCGCGAATCCTATCGGGTGAGGCGTTCATCATCGACGGGGGAAGGTTCAAGCCGAAGCTCAGCACGTTCCGGGGATTAAATCCCGGGTCGACGCTCCAAAGCCGCTTCAGGCTGCGCACCATGAGTCCGGCGCCGATCAGCAGCACCAGGGCAACCGCCATCTCGACCACGACGAAGATGCTTTGCGCCCGATGCTTTCCGCTCGCGCCGCGCCCGCCATCCTTGAGCGCTCTGTGCGGGTTGGCTTGCGATGTCTTCAGCGCCGGCGCCAGACCGAAGAGGATCCCCGCCAGCAAGGAAACCATCGCGGTGAAAGCGAGCACCCGGAAGTCTATGGCGATTTCTTCTGCGCGGGGTACGGCAGCGGGCAGAAACCCTAGCGCGGTCCGCAGGCCCCAGGCCGCGAGAAGCAATCCGACTCCGCCGCCCGCGATCCCCAGCAGAATACTTTCTGTGAGCACCTGGCGGATGACTCGTTGGCGGCTGGCGCCCAGCGCAATCCGCACCGCAAATTCGGGGCTTCGGGCGGACGATCTGGCCATCAGGAGACTGGCAACATTCACGCAGACAATCAGCAGTACGAAGCCTACTGCGGCCAGAAGTACCAGCAGAAATGGCCGGGCATCGCCTACCATCTGCTCTTTCAACGAAACGATATTTGCGCTGATACCGCGGTCGGCGTCGGGAAAGGCTGTCGCCAGGTTTCTCGTGACCTGGCTCATATCTGCCTGTGCCTGCGCAATCGTGATCCCCGGCTTGAGTCGTCCGATTCCGTGGATCCCCAAACCTGCGCCACGCTTCATGAGCAAGGGGTTCGTCCATTGGCGGATCGGAGCGTAGACATCCTGGTCATGGAAACTTGGCGTGAGCAAGTGAAATCCTGCTGGAATCACGCCAACGATGGTGTAATCCTTGCCATCGAGCGTAATGCTCTTGCCCAGTACATCCGCGCCGGCATCGAACTTTCTCCGCCACAGACCCTCGCTGATCAACGCCACCGGGCCGGCGCCCGGCTGTTCTTCTGCCTGGGTAAACGTGCGTCCAAGGATGGGGTTGACTCCCAGCAGGGGAAAGAAGTCTGCAGTCACAAACTCTGCCTCTACCTGCTCGGCTTCGCCTCTACCGGTCAGGCTGAACGCATACCTGCGTGAAACTGCCATTGAGGAAAACGTCCGGTTGTCTCGCTGCCAATCGAGAAAATTGGGATACGAGATCGAACCCTGTTCGAAATTCGGCTTGCTCTCGTGCAGTGTGACCAGGCGGTCAGGCTGGGGAAATGGCAAAGGGTTCAGGAGCACGCCATTCACGATCGAAAAGATGGCGGTGTTGCCGCCAATTCCGAGAGCCAGAGTCGCCATCGCGACCACTGTGAATCCCACGTTCTTGCGCAGCATCCGCGCCGCAAAACGAATGTCGCTCCACAGCGTCTCCAGCACAGGCAGGCTGCGGCGCTGCTGGTAGCTCTCTTTCACCTGCTGCAGGCCGCCTAACTTGATCAGCGCCTGCCGCCGCGCTTCCCCCGCGTTCATGCCCAGGCGAAGATTGTCTTCGATATGCGCCTGGAGATGGCCTTCCAGCTCTTCCGCGAATTCCCAGCTCTGTTGCGGGCTACGGAAGAGACCGGCAAATCGTAACAGCAAGGCGCGCACGCGTCTCATAAGGCTCCTCACCGGAAGACCGGAAACATCCCCTATTGGTTAACAATAGGAACATAGGCGAAAGCTCTATTGGATGTCAATAGGAGCCTTTGATTCGTCTCTCGGCGCCTAGTCCCCGCCGCCGCAAACATGAGCCAGAGTGCGCCGCTGATGCCCGACGTCACATCGCTGGCCAGGGGCGTAAGAGCGATTCAGAGACGAACGGGCAGGCGCGCGGAGAGGGCGTACGCCTGCTGACGGGCTTCTAACTCGGCGCTCGCTTGCGCCAGAGTTACCCCGGGCTTGAGAGCGTGTGTGAGAAGATCATGGTCGCCAGTATTCCCGCGGCTTCTTGAAACGCGATCTTCGGCGCCAGCGCAATCGGCGGAAAGCGCGTGCCGGGTGAAGTCGCAACCCCACCGACAATGCGGGGCCGATCGCCATTTGGGAAACGCTCAATCCACGGTGATGGACCACGGGCGCATCCGCGATCTTCCTGGCGTCCTTCTTCAGGCGCAAATAATGCTGGTAATTGTCGGGCGAAACGTATGTCCGACCAGCAGACCAGTGCGCAAGGAAAACAGGCACGTGTTTGGCCAAATCGTCCGTGGAAGAACAATGTTTTCAGCCGATTGCGCTCATCGGCTTTTCCCAGAAGCAATTCCCGTTGTTCGGAATCGAGAGAGAGCTGTTCGTAAGTGAACAGTGTAATCTCTCCTATCGATGCCCCGGCAACATGGAGTCCCGAAGACCGTCGCAGCCAATTAGGTCGTCTCTTATTACTTTTTGGGAACCTGATGGCTCTGCCTTGCGTATCGAGTTTCGGAGCTTGCTTACCGGGAGATATCGATGCGTACAGTTGTCGTCGGGTGCTTCTTAGCCCTGCTCTTCTCGGGTCGCCTCGCTGCCCAGTCTTTCACCACTGCCCCGTGCGATGGCGATGAAGGCAACACGAACAACAGCTGGTTCTTCGGCCATCAGGCGCGTGTTTGCGAACTGCGGCGCACAACACTGCCAGTTACAAATGGGCAGCTGAGCCTGTCGGGAGAGAATGGCGGCATTGAAGTCATTGGCGAAGAACGCCGGGATATGGCTTTAGAGGCGCGGGTCATTGTGCAGGATTCAAGCCGGGAAAGTGCGGAGTCGATCGAACGTGAAGTAAAGATCGTCACCACGGGCACTATCCACGCCGAAGGACCACACACGTGGGGCTGGTCCCACGGCGGCTGGTCCGTCAACTACCGCCTGCACGTGCCACGCCATGTCGCCGCCCAGCTTCACACGCAGAACGGCGGCATCGAACTTACGAACGTTGATGGCGTGATCAACGCGGATACAACGAACGGCGGTCTCACCCTAGACGATCTGGCCGGAGAAGTGCACGCCAGCACCGTAAATGGCGGTTTGCAGGTAAAGCTTGACGGGAATCAGTGGCGAGGCAGCGGCCTGTTCGCTAAGTCAACGAATGGCGGCATTTCGGTAAGAGCTCCAGAGCACTATTCCGCCCACCTGGTGGCGGAAACAGTAAACGGCGGCATCTCGGTCGGCTTCCCGATCGCCGTTCAGGGCAGGATCCACAGTCACATCGACACCAACATAGGCCAGGGCGGCGCAACGCTCCACTTCCAGACTGTAAATGGCGGCGTCTCGATCCATCCTAACTAGCCTGAAGATCGCCTCAGAGCACTATCGCCCGCAGCCAATCGAATGGTCCCGGTAAATTCCCACCACTATCCATCAGAATGAACGGCCGTGCCGGCTATGGGAGAGCGGCATTAAGCTCAATCCAACGAGGAGCAAGGGTCTAACCCTGCGGATACCCTAAGCGCGGGAGCCGTCCCGCTTGCCCGCCAAACCTCCAAGAAAATGGAGATGGCTTGAAAATCCAGTAGGTTGCTCAGAATTGGTCTCTTGAACAGAAGAAATCTGAGACCACCCCCGGCGGGGGTCGTCTTCCGGCAAGCATGTTTTCGCCACAACATCTCAGACCGATGTTTAGCTTTTGTTTACACGAATCTGCTACCCTGCCGGGGGTGAACGCAATGAGTCAGAGCGATCTCTCAACGCCACAGTTCGAGACCGACGATACGGAGTCCGTAGCGGGCGCCGCCGAGCCTGTCAATTCCCCGTGGAAATCCGCGTTAGACCTGAATGCGGACCCTCGCTGGCAACTTGCTCAGCGCATTGTTGCGAGCCGTAGCTTCGCCAAATCAGCTTTGCTGTCCCGCTTTCTGCTCTATGTTTGTGAACGTGAGATTACAGGAAGAACCGGAGAGATCAGCGAACACCAGATTGGCGTTCGCGTATTTGGCCGGCGCCCTGGTTACAGCGCAGGCGAAGACAACATCGTACGGAACTATGCGCGTCAGCTTCGCCAGCGGCTGCAGCAATATTTTCAAGAGGAAGGCAAAGACGAAGAGATCAGGGTCAGTATTCCGCGAGGGAAATATGTTCCTCTCTTTGCCTCTGATCATTTTTCGGGATGGCTTGGTGCGCCGGAGCATGAAAATGACGAGGAACCTGTGGAACCAGTCCCGGTTCCTGAGCGGCTTTCAGCCCCACTTCAGCCCGTTCTGAAGCGGAAGCGATATCTGGCGCTGCTCCTTTTGGCAGCCGGCCTGGCTTGCCTGGTCTGGCTGACGGTGCGGCATTTTGCCTACCGCATCCGGGAACAGCCGGATCCACTATGGGCCCAACTTTTTGACCATAATCACGAGACCTTGATTGTGCCATCCGATGACGGGATCGTCATGATTCAGAACCTGACGGGCCATCTTGTTCCTTTGTCTGAATACATCGCGCGAGACTACTTATCGCTCAAGAGCCCTTACAATATCGACGCACAGAACATGAAAGACCTGGACGCTCAGCGCTATACGAATGTCACCGACCTGAATGCGGTGCTGAGGTTAGCGCGACTTCCGCAGGCGGACGCAGTTCATTCCCGCGTGCGGTACGCGCGCGAACTCCGCATGCAGGATCTCAAGGATGCAAATGCGATTCTGTTGGGATCCAGCTTTTCCAACCCCTGGGCGGAGCTCTTCGAGAAAACCCTCAATTTCGAGTTCTACTATGAGCCCCATCCAAACGCCTCGCACATCGTGAACCGGCACCCTCAGGGCGCAGAACCGCCTATCTATGAGAATGATGCAACTGGGCCCTCCCACCGCACTTATGCGGTCATCGGACTTGTTCCCAATCTCAATAACACCGGATGGGTTCTTCTGGTAGAAGGACTGACGATGGCCGGAACTCAGGCGGCGGTGGACACGCTTTTCAACAGCAGCGTGATGCGGCCGCTTCTGGCACAGTTCAGAAATGGGGACGGCTCTTTCAACCCATTTGAGATTTTGATCGAAACCAGAAGCTTCGGGTCGGATTCGCCCCAAGCCAGCATCGTCGCGACCAGGGTGTATAGGAAGCACTCCTGATTTGGCGCTCCGTCAGCTGGATGACCCGCCAGATCCGTTTTTGCATCGGGCCAGCATCGCCGAAATGTTTTGGCACATGGCCATAGGGCCATCCAGCTTGCTCATAAAGAGATCCGCATTGGACGCGTCCGACGGTATCTCATTTACGGCGGAAATCAAGATGACCGGAAGATCCGGCTTAAGCACTTTGATTTGGCGTGCGAGCTCTGCCCCGGTCAAGCCGGGCATAAGATGGTCGGACAAGACAAGATCGACCTGGTGCTGCTCAAGGAGACCCAACGCCTGCTGGCCTGAGGCTGCGGTCAACACCGCGTAGCCTTCGCTTTCAAGCACGAGCTTCCGGACGGCCAGCTGATTCTCTTCGTCGTCGACACACAAGATAATTTCTTTTTTGCACATCCGGGCTCCTTGATCCTTGGTCGATGTCACTGGGTTACTGACGCGCCAGACAGGAGACGCGACCCTGACACCTGCGGGGACGCAGACTTGGGAATGAACACCGAGAACGCCGTGATGTGCCCGCGTATGAATCGCAGGCTCCGAAATTGAATCATGCCGTGGTACTTCTGTACGATCCCCTTGCTGATCCAAAGGCCTAAACCAGTGCCTTTGGTGGATTTCGTGGTAAAGAATGGCTCGAACAGCTGCTTTGCATCTTCGGGGCGGATCCCTGAACCGGTGTCGCAAATCACCACGCGAATTCCGTCTCGCCGGTGGCGCTTCTCAATCGCCTCGCTCACTCGAATGCGGAGCCGCCCACCTTCAGGCATAGCCTGGATTGCGTTGCCAATAAGGTTGAGAAATACCTGCTTTAACTCGCCCGGGAACCCCACGACCGGGCCGTCGCTACGGTACGCTTTCTCGAGGACAATCCCGTTGCGTTGTAGCAGACGTGCCTGAAGCGAAAGAATGTCATCGAGGATCTCTGATATCGAAACCGGTACTGCCTCCTTCGATTCGCGGTAGAAACTCAAAGTTTGCCGCGTGATGTGCGCAACTCTTGTCAACTCCTCATCAGCAATCCTGGTGTAAACCCGGGCATTGTCATCCAATGATGGATGATGCTGTAACAAGTAAAAGGCATTTCTAATCGCCTCCAGGGGATTGTTAATCTCGTGCGCGATAATTCCGGCGACCCTCCCCATTGCGGCGAGTTTCTCCGCTTTGCGCAGAGCTTCCTCAGCTTGCAATTGTGCCGTTATGTCCCGGTTGATCTCCAGGATGGCGGCCCGAACTCCACCGCCATCACTCTGCAGAACCTGACGGCTGGCCACCACCACTTCGCGGCCGTTCCTCGTAAGCTGAACCAGGTTGCCTTCCCACCTGCCCCCTTTAACGATTACGGACTCTATCTCTTCAGCAGAACTCGGAAGTTTAGTACGCAGAATCTGATGAACATTTCTTCCCAGAACCTCTCTCCGGCTCCAACCATAGAATGCTTCTGCGCCAGAGTTCCAGAACTGAAGCACGCCATCCAGGTCGCGCACCATGATGGCCTCGGTGGCGAGGTCGAGTAGATCCGCGCGCTGTCGCAATTGCTTCTCGCTCTCTCTCAATTCCTCCGTTCTTTTGAGGACACGCTGTTCCAGTTCGCGATTCAAGAGCTCCAGCTCTCGAGCTTGTCGGTGCAGCTCAGCGAACAGACTCACTTTAGCCCGCAACAATTCGGGGATCACCGGGACGGAGATGTAATCCATTGCCCCGCGCTGATAGCCCTGGAGCCGGTCAAAATCCGTCAAGTGGACGGCAGAGATGAAGATAATTGCGATTTTTTGAAAACGTGGGTGTTGCCGGATCATATCGGCCAGCTGAAATCCATCCAGCTCAGGCATGCTGACATCCATCAGGACAACGGCAATGTCCATCTTCAACAGGAAATCCAGCGCTTCTCGACCGGAGGAGGCCTTGATCAGATTTTCACCAAGTTCGCCCAGGATGGCTTCATAGGTCAACAGCTTTCCCGGCTGATCGTCCACCATCAGGATGTTGACTTTCGGTTCCATCGTCGTCCTCTCCCCACGGTCAACCGCGATCTAGTTGCCAATGCGCCTGGTGGTTGCTATCTATGCAGCCAGACGCGCAAGGCGGATAACAATTGCTCAGTATTGACAGGCTTTGCCAGGTATTCAGAAGCGCCCGCTTCAAGACACTTTTCGCGGTCACCCTTCATTGCCTTAGCGGTGAGCGCGATGATCGGCAGCCGCCGGAACAATGCGTTCTGCCGCATCACCTGCATAGTCTCGTATCCATCCATCTCCGGCATCATGATGTCCATCAAGACAATCGCCATGTCAGCAGTGGACTCCAGGATGGCGATGGCTTCGCGGCCGGTTCCGGCGGTCAAGACCGTCATGCCGCGGCGCTCAAGCACGCTGCTGAGGGCAAATATGTTCCGCACGTCATCATCGACCACCAGCACCTTCTTGCCGATGAGTGCTTCGTCGGAGCGGTGCAGCCGTTCGAGCATATTCTGCTTTTCGATTGGCAGATTCGCGATCACGCGGTGGAGGAATAAGGCCGTTTCGTCCAGTAGCCGTTCGGGCGACTCGACTCCTTTTACCACCACGCTGCGGGCCAGGGTTCGCAGCTGGGCATCTTCCGCGGGAGACAATTCTTTTCCCGTGAACACAACGACCGGCACGTCGCCTAGCTCTGGGGTTTGGCGCAGCCGCTCCAGGACCTGGAAGCCGGACATATCCGGGAGACGGAGGTCAAGCACAACGCAGTCAAACGGCTGCTCGCGGAGCACGTTTAACGCCTCGCCTCCGCTGGTGACCACGGTGACATCAATGTCGTCATAGCCGAGCAACTCCCGAATACTTAGTTGCTCCGCAGGGTTATCCTCCACAATCAACAATCTCTTGCGTTGCAGCGCGGCATATTCCCTGATCCTCACAAATGCCGCGTCTATTTCTTCCGCCGTGGCGGGTTTCATCACCGAGGCGAAGGCTCCGCGTGCCAAGCCATGCCGGCGATCCTCATCGACCGTAAGTATCTGTACCGGAATATGACGCGTCTCCGGATCCTGTTTCAGGTGGTTGAGCACTGTCCAACCCAGCATGTCAGGGAGGAAGACGTCCAACGAAATAGCTGTCGGGTGAAATTCGCGGGCGAGTGCAAGGCCTTCCGCGCCACGCATCGCCAGGAGCACCTTGAACCCGCTGTCATGCGACAGATCGCACAACAGGCGCGCATAGTGCGGGTCGTCTTCGATGATGAGCAGAACTGCATCTCCTGCCTGGAGAATTTCGCGATCGTCGGCGAACCTTTCGGCCGGCAGTTCGAGGGCGCTGGCGGTCAATAGTTGTGTACTTGAACCAGAGTGTGAGGCCTTCGCTTCCAACGTAGCCACACTGGATGCAGACGGGCCCATATATGTTTGTGGCAGGTAGAGCGTGAATACACTCCCTTTACCCGGTACGCTGCGTAGCCGAATCTCGCCGCCCAGCAAGCTGGCCAGCTCACGGCTGATGGCTAACCCGAGACCAGTCCCGCCGTACTTGCGGCTGGTGCCGGCATCTGCCTGCTGAAATGCCTCAAAGATCATCCGCTGTTTCTCGAACGGAATACCAATGCCGGTATCGGCAACCTCGAAGGTGACCACCGATGCGGCGCGGCTGAGGATCGGGTGATCCTCGCTCCATCCTCCTTCGGACATCGATACCGAGAGACGTACACTGCCATGCTCGGTAAATTTGAACGCATTGGACAACAGATTCTTGAGCACCTGCTGCAGGCGCTTGGAGTCGGTCACAAAACTACGAGGTAGATGCGGATCGGTATTTACGTCGAAACCAAGCCGCCGGTTCTCGGCCTCGTGACGGAAGGGCCGTCCGATCGTCTCCACCAGGCCGGAGAAAGCGACTTCTTCCGCCTCTACCGAGACGGTGCCGGATTCGATCTTGGAAAGATCGAGGATATCGCTGATCAGATTGAGCAGATCCGTTCCTGCTCCGTGGATGGTGCGGGCAAATTCTACCTGTTTCGGGGTGAGATTACCCCCCGGATTGTCGCTGAGCTGTTGCCCCAGAACGAGGATGCTGTTCAAGGGTGTGCGCAGTTCGTGCGACATGTTCGCCAGAAACTCCGATTTGTATTTGGAGGTCAGCGCCAACTCCTTGGCCTTGCCCTCAAGCGCGCCGCGCGCTTGCTCAATCTCCTGGTTCTTGCGTTCCACTTCGACGTTTTGTTCAGCCAGCTGCTGTGCCTTCTGCGCCAGCTGTTCGTTGGTCTGCTGCAACTCCTTCTGTTGCGTTTGCAATTCGGTGGCCAATTGCTGCGATTGTTTCAGCAGGCCTTCGGTCTGCATCGTTGCTTCGATACTGTTGAGCACGATACCGATGCTGGTTGTCAATTGTTCGAGAAACGCGAGTTGCGAGGCGGTGAATGTACCGAGCGAGGCCAACTCAATGACCGCCTTCACCCGATCCTCAAACAGGACCGGAAGAACAATTACATTGCGAGGGGTCGCCTCAAACAAGCCGGACCGGATAGTGATGGTGTTCGACGGCACATCGGTGATCACCATCCGCCGTTTTTCTTGAGCGCATTGCCCCACCAGTCCTTCGCCGATCCTTAGCCTTCGTAGATGCACGTTGTCTCCCTCATCCGCGAAGGCAGAGAGCGGGACCATGGCCTCTTCCTCATTGTGCATCTGGTAGATAACCCCTTGCTGAGCATTGACCAGGAGCGCCAGTTCCGACAGCAGAGTCCGTCCGACCGTCGACAAATCGCGCTGACCTTGCAACATGCCGGTGAAGCGCGCGAGGTTTGTCTTGAGCCAGTCTTGCTCAGTGTTCCGCTCCGTGGTGAGGCGCAGATTATTGATCATGGTGTTGATGTTGTCTTTCAACTCCGCGACCTCACCGCTAGCCTCCACCTGGATAGAGCGGGTCAGGTCGCCCTTGGTTACTGCGGTTGCAACCTCGGCAATTGCGCGAACCTGGTTGGTCAGGTTGTCTGCCAGAAGATTCACATTGCCGGTGAGATCTTTCCACGTGCCCGCGGCGCCCGGCACATTCGCCTGCCCTCCAAGCCGGCCTTCGACGCCGACTTCGCGGGCTACCGTAGTTACCTGATCGGCGAAGGTTGCCAGTGTATCGGTCATATTGTTGATGGTCTCCGCCAGAGCGGCGACTTCACCCTTGGCATTCACCGTCAACTTCTGTGTCAGCACTCCATTCGCAACCGCGGTGACTACCTTAACAATGCCGCGCACCTGCTCGGTAAGATTGGCAGCCATCACATTCACGTTGTCGGTCAGATCCTTCCACGTCCCTGCCACCCCGGGAACTTCCGCCTGCCCGCCCAGCTTGCCGTCCGTACCCACCTCGCGCGCCACACGCGTCACTTCTGCGGCAAAGGCGTTGAGCTGATCGACCATGGTGTTGATGGTGTTCTTCAGCTCCAGGATTTCGCCTTTTACGTCTACGGTGATCTTGCGCGACAAATCGCCGCGCGCCACCGCGGTCGTCACTTCCGCGATGTTGCGCACTTGCCCAGTCAAATTGCCCGCCATGGCATTTACGGAATCCGTAAGATCTTTCCAGGTGCCAGCGACTCCCTGCACATTGGCCTGGCCGCCCAACCTTCCTTCGCTGCCCACTTCGCGGGCCACGCGTGTGACTTCCGCGGCAAACGAGCGCAGCTGTTCCACCATGGTATTGAGTGTTTCCTTGAGCTGCAGGATCTCGCCGCGCACATCGACGGTAATCTTCTTGGAAAGATCACCGTTGGCAATGGCAGTCGCCACTTCGGCGATGTTGCGCACCTGGTCAGTCAGGTTGCTGGCCATGAAATTGACATTGTCTGTCAGGTCTTTCCAGGTGCCGCCCACACCCGGTACCTGCGCTTGCCCGCCCAACTTGCCTTCTGTACCTACCTCGCGCGCCACACGCGTGACTTCGCCGGCAAACGCATTGAGCTGATCAACCATCGTGTTGATGGTGTTCTTCAGCTCCAGAATCTCACCTCTCACATCTACCGTAATCTTGCGCGATAGATCGCCACGTGCCACCGCGGTGGTCACCTCAGCAATGTTGCGCACCTGAGCGGTCAGATTTCCGGCCATTGAATTGACCGAATCCGTAAGATCCTTCCACGTTCCAGCAACACCGGGAACGTTGGCTTGCCCACCCAGGCGCCCTTCGCTACCCACTTCGCGCGCTACGCGGGTCACCTCTCCGGCGAACGCGTTCAGCTGATCAACCATGGTGTTGATGGTCTCTTTAAGGAGGAGAATCTCCCCGCTCACGTTGACCGTGATTTTCTTGGAGAGATCGCCGCTGGCGATGGCGGTAGAGACTTCCGCGATGTTACGCACCTGGCCAGTCAGGTTGCTGGCCATCGAGTTGACAGAATCCGTGAGATCCTTCCACGTTCCGCCCACACCGGGTACCTGCGCCTGGCCGCCCAGCTTTCCGTCCGTGCCCACTTCACGCGCCACGCGGGTGACCTCAGAAGCGAAGGCTCGCAACTGATCGACCATGGTGTTGATGGTGTCTTTCAGTTCAAGAATTTCGCCCTTCACGTCTACCGTGATCTTGCGGGATAGATCGCCGCGCGCCACGGCGGTAGCCACTTCGGCGATGTTGCGCACCTGGCCAGTCAGGTTGCTGGCCATAAAATTCACGTTATCGGTAAGATCCTTCCATGTTCCGGCGACGCCGAGCACCTGCGCCTGGCCGCCCAGCTTACCTTCTGTGCCGACTTCACGCGCCACGCGCGTAACCTCACCCGCAAAGCCGTTGAGCTGGTCAACCATGGTATTGATGGTGTTCTTGAGCTCGAGGATTTCGCCCTTCACATCGACGGTAATCTTGCGCGACAAATCGCCACGCGCTACAGCAGTCGTTACTTCCGCAATATTGCGTACCTGGCCGGTCAAATTACCGGCCATGGAGTTGACGGAATCGGTAAGGTCCTTCCAGGTCCCGGCTACGCCGGGCACGTTTGCCTGTCCGCCTAAGCGGCCTTCACTGCCCACCTCGCGGGCTACGCGCGTGACCTCACCGGCGAAACGGTTCAGCTGATCCACCATGGTATTGAGAGTTTCCTTGAGCTGAAGGATCTCTCCGCGGACGTCGACTGTAATTTTGCTGGAAAGGTCGCCGCTGGCGATGGCTGTGGCCACTTCTGCGATGTTCCGAACCTGGCCGGTCAGATTGCTGGCCATGAAATTCACATTGTCCGTGAGATCTTTCCAGGTACCTCCCACGCCCGGCACCTGCGCCTGACCACCTAACTTGCCTTCTGTTCCTACCTCGCGGGCCACGCGCGTCACTTCGCCGGCAAACGCGTTCAATTGATCCACCATGGTGTTGATGGTGTCTTTCAGTTCGAGAATTTCGCCCTTAACATCGACCGTGATCTTGCGCGACAAATCGCCGCGGGCCACAGCGGTGGTCACTTCGGCGATATTGCGCACCTGGGCCGTCAGGTTGCCGGCCATGGCGTTGACGGAGTCGGTGAGATCCTTCCAGGTGCCGGCCACGCCCGGTACTACGGCCTGGCCGCCAAGCTTGCCGTCGGTGCCCACTTCGCGCGCCACACGCGTCACCTCCGACGCAAAGGAACGCAACTGGTCCACCATGGTGTTGATTGCTTCTTTGAGCTGCAGAATTTCCCCGCGGACGTCGACCGTAATCTTGCGCGAGAGATCGCCGCTGGCAACGGCAGTGGCAACTTCGGCGATGTTGCGCACCTGCCCGGTCAAGTTGCTGGCCATGGAGTTGACTGAATCGGTAAGGTCCTTCCAGGTACCGGCGACTCCCGGCACCTGCGCCTGGCCGCCAAGTTTGCCGTCGGTGCCCACCTCTCGCGCTACACGCGTCACTTCCGAGGTAAACACACTGAGCTGCTGGATCATCGTGTTCACGATCTCTGCCGAACGAAAGAATTCTCCTTCCAGCGGCCGCCCGTCCACGTCCAGTCGCACAGTTTGTGCCAGGTTGCCCTGGGCCACTGCCGCGATGGCGCGGGTGACCTCCGTTGTTGGCCTGAGGAGATCCTCTACCAGCGTATTCACGGAAACTTCCATTTCGCCCCACGCGCCTCTCGACTCGTAGAACCGGGTGCGCTCCCTTGTCCTGCCCTCCTTGCCTACGACCTGCCCCACCCTTCGGAGCTCCGTGGCCATCTGCTGGTTGGCGGCAACAATCTCATTAAACGTGTCTGCAATTTTTCCCGGCAATCCGATCCAGGAGCCTGGGAGCCGCACGGAGAAGTTTCCATCGCGGACAGCCTGCAGATTAGCCAGGATCACTTCGAGATCAGCGTTGGGATGCTCAGCAAGGGCAACGTTTCCATTTTTTTCGCTGCTCTTCAGGCTCCTTGAGGGAGTGCCGTTAGCCCTGGCGATTGCGTTGCGGTCCTCGCTCTTCTTCATGATTACTCCTGAACCGGCGACGGCTTAAGTTGTCCTGAATCTTCGCTTGCGATTCGATCAAAGATCGAGTGTAACCGGGCCGCTAAATCGACCCCCGCAGACCATGGAGCCATCAACCTTCAGCTCACGGGATCGGTCTCGCGAACGAATCGCCTGCAAGAAAATACTAAAGGAAAAACTGATAGCACTGACGAGAACGCTCGCGGACGATCGCCGGCGCTCCTCATTGATAAATGACGTATCGAGGCAGGGATAATTCGCCTACAACTAATGGGTCATCTGCCCATGAGATGGCTACAATTCTCTACCGCGAAAGAAAAATAAAAAGTGCCCTCGATTGTACGAGGGCACTTTGACTGCGGCTAGATTGTCACTAGAGCGAATCTTGCTTTACCAGGTTCACAGCGGGCTTGCGAAGCGCCTCGTAGCGGTCACGTAGTCCTTGGGCGATTGCATCCCAACTAAAATATTGCAACACCCGGCGGCGTCCCGCCCGGCCCATCGACTCTCTACGATCATCATCCTTGAGCAGAAGAAGGAGCGCCTGCGCCAGCTCCTCTACGTTGTTTTTCTCCACCACAAAGCCAGTCGTGCCATCCATCACCGTTTCCGGCACTGTGCCTGACCGACTCGTCACTACGGGCAGCCCGGCCGCCATTGCTTCTACCGGGGGAAGACCAAAGCCCTCATCCCATACTGGCGCAAACGCGAAAATATCCGCCGCATAATAGGTGTCCACCAGCTCCGACCGTGAGATGAACCCACGGAACGAAACCTTCCCCGCTACGTCAGCCGGCAGTCGGCTCTCAAGGTAGCGCAGATAAGTTCCCTTGCGTGGGGAATTTGGAAATAACGTGGACTTGAACAGGGACCAGAAACTAGTGGCGTAAAACGGCGCTAACTCCTGAATGAGCGCACGGTCGTCATGCAAGTCGAAATTTTCTTCGATGGGATAATTACCGATCGGGCCGACAATGTCGAGCACAACGTCCGGATATTGCCGGGCTACCAGCACAAACGCATCCACTAATACGTGCACTCCCTTGTGGGGAGAAACGGCGCCGCTATAAAAAATGCGCTTTACCTTGCGCTTCCGCAGAGCGGCGTAATCCTTTTCCCTGGCAAACTCCTGGGCATCGATCCCGTTATAGGTTGTCTCACAACGATCGGCAAACGCTGGAAACGTGCGCTTGGTCTTCTCTGTAATGTGGTTTCCTACTGTCGTCAGCAGGTCGACTTGCGCTATCCGGTCGGTTAGCGCCGCGGGATTACTTTGAGAAAACCATTCGCCGTGGAGATGAAGGACGATCTTCGCCCGCGGATTGTGAGCGCGAATGACCGGGATGTATTGAGAACAATGCTGCAGGTGGATCACGTCACAATTCTGCTTCTTGAGGTCCAGCGCTACCTGTCGGCCATAGGCGGGAAATGTCCACCGCGATGTGGAGATTGGCGAACCGGCACGAAACAATTTGCCATACTTGCGTCGTAAGCTGAACAGGAAGCGATCGAACCAGGTGGCGGCAAAAAAGCGAAACTGTATTCCGTACTGAGCAGCCAGCGACGCTGGATCTCCGGGATTTATGTCCTTGATGCCATAGACCAGAACCTCTGCCGATTTCGCAAACGGACGGGCCACCCAATAAGTGCAGGCGCCAACCGAATTCTGGTTGGGGGGGATAATCATATCGATTGGCTGATTAACGAACGCTATCTTCATGTCTCTTTCCCTCTCGCAAAAGAGGATCTGCAACGAATTTAGATCAGCTGAAGCAGTCTGAGTTGAGGAGCTCGATCGCTCGTCTTTATCCGCCAAAAGAACGAGCGATCAGGTAAGGACCTCAAGTCAGCAAATTTCCTAAACCCTTTAGAGTCTTAAAGGGATAAGCCGACCCTGATTATGGCATGAACCGTGCTGACTCTCACTATTGGTCCGAGTTTCAAGGCCGGAACGCTTACTAAACCTCTGTGCATGGATTCGGGCAAATCAATTCTGACTAGACTAAAGGCATGGCACTCCGCTTCACAACCTCGTACCTCGAGGACGCGCTGGCGCTCTTCCATCAGTCCAAGAAGCTTGCCGAACGGGCCATGGAGCAGGTCACGGAGGAGCAACTCTTTGCCGCTCTCGATCCAGAAAGCAACTCTATCGCGGTCATCGTCAAGCATCTGTCAGGCAACATGCGCTCCCGCTGGACTGATTTCCTTATCACGGACGGGGAAAAGCCGGACCGTAACCGTGATGACGAATTCGTTGACCCGCCCGCAACCCGTGAGGCCCTGTTCGAGGCCTGGGAAGACGGGTGGGCACGGCTTTTTGGGGCCTTGGAGGCGCTTTCGGACGCGGACCTGGTGCGCACGGTAACCATTCGTGGTGAACCCCACTCGGTCATGCAGGCTGTAAATCGCCAGGTCGCGCATTATGGGCTTCATGTGGGACAGATCGTTTTGCTGGCCCGACACTTCGCCGGCCATCAATGGAAGTCGCTAAGCGTGCCTAAAAATCAGTCTGTGGAGTTCAACCGGAAGGTGTCATCAGGGCAACGGAGCCAGAGATAAACTGCAGAATCTTAAAAGGTTACCAAAAACAAGAACGGCAACTCTCCTCGTTCCACTTCATCGAATCCCTCCCCCGAAAGAATCGATGAACATGTTCCGCGGAGAATCGCCGCTTGTTGATGAGCATAGCGGTTCTGCCGAAATAAGCTATGGTTCTTGAGTAACAGAAGGGCAAATTGTAGTAACCGTATGTAGTAATGACCTCCACGCTATGTAGTAATGACGTGGACGCCGCGATGCTGCACCTGGCATTTACTTGAAACCGCCAACAATGGCGCCAAAGACAAAGACTGACGCGACCAACACCGCGACCATCCCCCACCAGCCAACCAGCAATGCTTTCTTAACCCAGAGGGGCGAGCCCCCTAAGCGTTCTGGGGCGTCTTCTGCAGAACCCCAGGTGAGCCACCGGAGCCGAAACTGCTCCCAGGCCCATACCAGGCGGTTGCACTCCTGGTCTGCGATTACGGAATCAGGTGTCTCCTTGGCACTGGATGCGAGGTCAGGAGCGCTCGGCTGCGCAGCGCGCTCCGCTGCCTGCCGCCTCGCCCATTCCTTTTTGCCCAGCCTCCAAGCCAGCGCCACTTCGGCCGTGGGGGCGGGGCGGCGTGGGAACTTCCTCTCGTACTCGTCGATCGCCGATTGAATCTCCAGCATGTCCGTCGGTCTGAGAGTCATTGCACACCGTCCTTTGCCGCGGGTCCCACGTGCAGTTTCTAAAACTATGTTAATAGTCCTTCCCTCTTGAGGCGAGCGGACTTCAGGGTCGTTACGAATTAGACTGCCTACGCTGGGTCTCGTAACTGCACCAAAAATGGGGCAGTCTGGCCAAGACCGCCCGCCTGAACGCGCCGGGTCTGTTTATCCACACACGGATGTTGAGATGCGCATTCCTTCTGGACGCGGATTCTTCAATCTCTGCTGAAAGATCCAGGCGCAGCTATCCTGTACTCTGAAAACTTCACGACCACTGTTCTGCGGGCCCCGTTTCCGAGTACCCTCAGGGAGTTCCTTGAGCAGGAGAAGACCCGTGACTCACGCCAAAGTTGCCAACCTCGCGGCGC
>Ga0302325_10013117_pt1 | contig 17717 bp, 18 predicted proteins | sample Palsa_T0_2_FD_201948 | JGI IMG/M metagenome (GOLD analysis project Ga0302325, IMG submission 201948) | Peat permafrost microbial communities from Stordalen Mire near Abisko, Sweden - Palsa_T0_2 | ecosystem: Environmental > Terrestrial > Soil > Palsa > Peat permafrost | place: Sweden: Abisko...
GTCGCGCCTGCTGCGAAAAAATCCCGGATTCACGCTGGCGGCTGTAGCATCTCTGGCGCTCGGCATCGGCGCCAACACGGCCATATTCAGCGTGGTTCATACCGTATTGCTGCGCGCGCTACCGTATCCGCAGCCCAATCAACTCGTCCATGTGGGCGGCATAGACCGGCCCGTCGACGTCACTATTCCCGAGTATGCGTTCTGGAAAGAGCACGCCGCGGCGTTTTCGTCCGCAGCCGGTCTTCGCGGCGTTTCGAATCAGACCCTGATTACGGGCGAGAAGCAGGAATCGATCGACGTCCTGACCGTAACCGCCGGCTTCTTCCGCACGCTGGGCGTCACCCTGGCCTTGGGCCGCGATTTCGACTCCGCCGAAACTCAACCCAATGGACCGCAGGCTGTCATTCTCAGCGATAGCCTCTGGCGCCGCAGTTTCGCCGGCGATCCTCAGGTGCTGGGCCGCGTCGTGCGGCTCGGCGAGGGCAGCTATACCGTGGCCGGCGTCGCGCCCCGAGGCTTCTGGTTTCCACAATCCGCCGACGCGTTCGTCCCGTTACGCCCGGCGGGAAATCTCAGTGACCGGGGCTTCAACACCGAGATGATCGCGCGCCTCAAGCCCGCCATCAGCCTGCGCCAGGCCCAGGCGGAAATGGCAACCGTTACCGAGGATTACCGCCGCGCCTCTGCGGACCCTGACTATACCGGCCTCAGCGTAATTCCCTATCGGGAATGGATCGTCGGCGATGTGCAAACCAAGCTGCTGTTGCTGTTCGGCGCCGCCGGCCTGCTCCTCTTGATTGCCTGCTCCAATCTGGCCGGCCTGATCCTGGCGCGACTGGCAGCTCGTCAAAAGGAAATCGCCGTTCGCCTCGCTCTGGGCGGAAGCAGCAGCCGGCTGCTGCGGCAATTCTTCACCGAGAACATGCTGTTGGGCTTGGCGGGCAGCCTCGCCGGGCTCTTGGGCGCCCACTGGCTGCTCAAAGGGCTGGTCGCCGTCATCCCGTTTCAACTCCCCGCATCCGCTCCCATCCAATTGGATTTGCCGGTCCTCGCGTTCACGCTCGCCATCGCTCTGGGCGCCGGGCTGGTCTTCAGTCTCTCGCCGTTCTTCAGCTCTTCGCGGCTCGACGTCCACGAAACGCTCAAAGCATCGGGACGATCTACCGGAACCGGCGGCGTTCGCCAGCGTACGCGCAATATTCTCGTAGTCAGCCAAGTCGCGTTGTCGATGACCTTGCTGGTCGCCGCCGCGCTGACCATCCAGAGCCTGTATCGTATGCATCAAGAGCGGCTGGGTTTCACACCCCAAGGCTTGATCACGTTTTGGACTCCGCCCACGCCGGCCCGCCGCCGCAATCCCGTCGCCCTGTGGAATTTCGAGGCCGCCTTGCTCGAGCGGTTGCGGGCCGAACCGGGGGTGCGGAGCGCCGCCGCAATCAATGTGCTCCCGCTCACCAGCCAGAACAATTTCCCGGTGCAGCGCGAGGGCCATCCGGAGCAGAGCATCGGCGGCATGGAGATTCGCCTCGTCACGCCCGGCTATTTTGAAGCCATGGGAATTCCGGTCCTTCGCGGCCGTTCTTTCAACGATCACGACACCAGCTCCGCGGCCCCCGTGATTTTGGTGAACGAAACCGTGGCGCGCCGCTGGTGGCCGCAGGGCAATCCGCTTGGCGATCGCGTGGTCCCCTGCCGATTTCAGGGCAAAGATCTCGACGGCTGCAAGGAAATGCCGCGCGAAGTTATCGGCGTCGCCGGCGACACCAAGACCGTCGAACTGAAAGCGCCGCCGCGTCCCACCATCTACATCCCGGCCGCGCAGGCAACCTGGTACACCGGCGGCATGAACTGGGTGGTGCGCGGCAACCTCTCGCCTACATTCGCCGGCGAGTTGCGCCGCGCCGTCGTCCAGATGGACCCTCACCAGCGCGTCGACCGCGTTCGCACGATGGATGAAATTCTGGCGTCCATCACAGCCGATTCGCGTTTCGATGCCTGGCTATTCGGCGCCTTCGCCGCCCTCGCGCTCGCGCTAACCGCCATCGGCATCTACGGCCTGTTGTCCTTCACCGTCGCGCGCCGTACCAACGAATTCGGCACGCGCATGGCCCTTGGCGCAAGCCGCGCCGACGTGCTGCGCCTGGTGCTGAAGCAAGGCGTCGCGCTGACCGCCGCCGGACTGGTCATCGGTCTTGCCGGCGCGCTGGCCTTAGCCCGCTCCTTATCGAGCTTGCTCTTCGGCGTCGGCCCTACCGACCCGTTCAGCTTCGCCGCCGTGTCGCTGGTCCTGTTAGGCGTAGGCTTGCTGGCGAGCTACATCCCCGCCCGCCGCGCCACCAAAACCGACCCCATGGTTGCGCTGAGATACGAATAGGCGAGGAGTAAACTGGTTGACATGGCAACCCAAGCTGCGGTTTCGGTCGAGGAGTACTTGAGGACCACCTACCATCCCGACATGGAGTATGTAGAGGGGCAGCTGGTAGACCGGAATGTCGGCGAATATTTTCATGGCCGTTTACAGGCTTTGCTGGCGGGCCTGCTGGGAGGCCGCGAACGCCAGCGCCGCTATCGCACCTTCATCGCTCTACGCATTCGCAATAGCGCTCGCCGCTACAGAATCCCCGACATTTGCGTTGTACCTCTGCCGTACAAAGTGTCGCCAATACTCGAGAAGCCCGATCTGGCGATCGAAATCGTCTCTCCCGACGACCGCTTCTCCAGCGTCCTCGAGAAAGTCGCCGAATACTTGCAAGCCGGCATCGTCCACGTCTGGATTGTGGACCCCTACCAGCGCGTAGTTTTCGAATCCGATAGCGCAGGCGTCCGCGAAGCGCCCAGTCATCGCGTGACTACCAGCCTCACCGGCGAGGTCGATTTCGACGAACTATTCACCGCATTGGACGAGCCCTCCGAATAGGCTTCAGGATAGCCAAGCCAGCCCAGGCCAGCCCGCCCCCCGGATCAGTAAATGCTTCGCCAGGCATAGGTCCCCGTCGCATCCTTGGCGCAAACCGCGGCGGAGTCCTTAATCTCCGGCCCTCCCTGCTGTAGGAAGAACTCGCCCCGATGCGTAGAATCGCACGCGGGAAACGGCGCGGTGGTGTACGATTGCAATCCGCCCTTCACGGCCAGTTCGGCCGACGCGCCCGTGGAATTGGCGATGGCGACCGTGCCGTTGCGGTTGACCTGAAGACCGGCGTTCTGGCCCGATCCATCATCGTTCTCCGAAGCGATCTGAAACGCTCCCCCCGAGTTGACCGTGCGCAAGCCCCACATTCGATTTCCCGAGGGCTGCGAGGAATCGTTGAAAAAAACGGCAATTGCGCCGGCTTTCTCGATGTACAAGCGGCCGCCGGCGATAGGCTGCGCCGCCTGCGAGCCGCCCCACCAGGCGTTGCCCGCGGCGTCGAAGCAGAAGAGCGGCGTGCCTGTCGAGTTGTCGCCGTTCGCGGTCTTCCCCCAACACCACGATCCACCCTGAGCGGTATCGCTTCCGGCCTGGATCGCCGCGTAGTTCGCGCCGGCCGACGGGAACTTAGCGAATGCGTGAGACGCGCCAGCCGCGTGCTCGTCGAGGAAGGGCGCGATCAGACTGACAGCCGATTGGACGGACGATCCAAAAAAGGCGGTATCGGCTGAGGCGTCGCCCGACCCGCCCACCCTTGCCGGCGAAACAAAGAGACGTCCGGAAGGGGCCGACCCGCTTACATTCATCGCCACATTGCGCAGGAACACGTTGTGGTTGCCGGTGTTGAGATTCGTGATCGTCGGGCCCGTGGAGTTGAAATAATAGGAATCCTCTACCGAAAGATCGACAGTCGAAGCGTCCAGCAGAATCGCATGCGCCGCGATGATGTTGGCGTTGGAGTACACCCCAGCAATCCGTATGCGCGACTGCGCCACCACCTCGATATCCGCCGAGGAGGCTGAGTCCGAAGATTCGAAATAGGTATTCTCGATGACCAATGGATCCACCTGATTCACATAGACGCCATACACCGTTGCTCCGGCGTGGCGCCCGCCTTCTATCTCGCAGCCCGAGATGGTGAAGTTGCGCAAGTATCCCGTCCCATCGCCAACCTCGAGTTGGCGCTGAAGGTTAAAGTAGAACTTGGATTGGTATAGAGCCGTGGCTTGGCAAGTCGCCGCAAACGCAGCTCCGATGTTGTTCCCGGTGACGCGCATGCCGCGCCACTCCTGCGCGTAGCAGTTGGAAGTATTGTAGATGCCGGCGCCGGGCGAACCAGTCGCCTGGGACACTTCAATATTGCTGTACTTGTTCTGGAAGCAGGCCGAAGCGGCGCAGTAAATGCCATAATCGGCAGTAAGGTTTCCGTCGATCGAGAAATCCGAGAAATCATCCGCGCCGGAACCCTTGGCGATGCTGAGCACGGCCCCGGAACCGCGCGCCTTGAGGATCGAATGCATCATGCCCTGACCGGAGATCCGTGTGTCCGGGGAGGCGATGTGGACCGTCGAGACGGTACAGATGCCATTCGGCAGGGAGACCGGCTTGCCGGTATCGATCGCCGCCTGGATGGCGCCGGTATCATCGGCCCCGCCGTCGCACTTGGCGCCGAATTCGAGCACCGAGACCACCAGCGCCTGTTCGACCGTCTGTGCGTGCAAAGTAGTCAGCCATAGGGTAGTGAACAACGCGGCCAGGCAGATCATGGAGTGGAAGTTCATCAACCTGACTATCGGCCAAAATCGACAATTGATTAGAGCCAAAATTGATTAGAGGCAAATAGATGGGAAGGCGATTTTCGTCTGCCTCGACCTCTGGCGGGTTGTTTTGACCGGATTGCTCCGAGCGCCGGTCTACCTCCGCTATTTGTGTGCCTGCGCACGAAGGCGCCAGAACTGCACTTCCAACCCCGTTATGGAGCCCCTGCCTCGAGCAGGTGCTCACGCCCGGAATTAAGGAGGAACCAATGCCTACAAAATCGACATCTACCCGCACCAAGGGAAAAGCCGAGATCCATAAGGTGATGAAGGAGCATAAAGAAGGTAAATTGAAATCCAGCAGCGGAAAGAAAGTGACAAGCCGGAAGCAAGCCGTGGCGATCGCCCTGAGCGAAGCCCGCGAATCCGGAGCGAAGATACCCAAGAAGAAAGCGAAATCGTAGCATCGGGCGTCAAGGCTGCATGCCGCAGCCGGACGCCAACGGCTGACTCTATGTCCGACTTAACGTCTCTTTCCAACCATTACGACTCTAAGACCCGTGTGTGCCGGGCGATTATAGAAACCCCCAAAGGCTGCCGCAACAAGTTCGACTACGATCCCGATTCCGGCCTTTTCATGCTGGGAGGATTGTTGCCCGAAGGGATGATGTTTCCCTTTGACTTCGGCTTCATTCCATCCACGCTGGGACAGGACGGCGATCCTCTCGACATTATGGTGCTAATGGACGCTCCGGCTCATGTCGGCTGTCTCATCGAAGTGCGCATCATCGGCGTGATCGCCGCCGAGCAAACACAGGACGAAAAAACCGAAACCAACGACCGGCTGCTGGGTGTTGCCGTCCACTCTTATAACCACGCGGATCTAAAATCCATCGGCGATGTGAGCAAGACATTGCTCGATCAGGTGGAGGCGTTTTTCGTTTCATACAATAAACAGCGCGGAAAGAAATTCAGAATAACCGGAACCGGCGGCCCGAAAAAGGCCATCGCGGTTTTGAAAGCAGGTAGCCGCGCTCACAAGAACCACAACAGGAAGTAGCCCACTAAAATCGATTTCTCTCATTGTGGGCGCAGGTTGGCAAAGCCTGCGGTCTTTGCCGGAATCGGCCTGCGGTTCTCCGCGCGTATCTCTGCCCCTCAGTTTCTGCGTCCAAGTCACCGCCTCCACCGCGCGCATCCGAAAATGGCAACCATCTTGCTTACACTCTGCTGAAGGTCAATACAAAATGGAAAACTTAAAAGGACTCAAAATCGCAATCCTGGTTGACGAGGGATTCGAAATGGTGGAACTGACCGAACCTCGCAAGTCGCTCGACGCCGCAGGCGCCACGACCCACGTCATTTCTCCCCAGGCGGAAAAGGTTCGCGGTTGGAAATCGACCGAATGGGGAGACTGGATTCCGGTTGATGCCCCGCTCGACGACGCGCAGCCGCAAGCCTATGATGCCTTGCTGCTGCCGGGCGGCGTCATGAATCCCGACAAGCTTCGGATGCAACCGAAAGCGGTTGCATTCGTCCGTGCATTCTTTGACGCCGGCAAACCGGTGGCCGCGATCTGCCATGGTCCATGGTCGATCATTGAAGCGGGCGCCGCCCGCGGCCGGAAAATCACCTCGTGGCCGTCGCTCAAGACCGATCTGCGCAACGCCGGGGCGGAATGGATAGATCGGGAAGTCGTCGTGGATGGCAATCTTATCTCCAGCCGTAAACCGGGCGACATCCCGGCGTTCAACGGCGCAATAATCGAAGTGCTGAGCAAGAGCGTGACGAACTTACGCCGTACAGCCTGACCGCCGGTGCGGCCGTCGCGTGGCATGCCGCTTGCTACGGGCTCCGTGTTATGTTTTCAACCGATCCGCTCGAATCCGCCGCCGAAGCTGGATTGCGGTATACCAGGTGCGGCGGCCCGTGTATCCGCCGCATTCGTTGCGGACGGGCGTTCCGGTATGTCGGCCCCAACGGCAAGCCGGTTCACGATTCGAGGCGCCTTCAGCGCATCCGCTCTCTGGTAATCCCGCCGGCCTGGACCAATGTCTCGATTTGTCCTTCTCCCAACGGCCATCTGCAGGCCGTAGGCGTGGATGCACGCGGACGCAGGCAGTACCGCTATCACCCCCGCTACCGCGAAGTGCGCGATCAGACCAAATTCAGCCGCATGATTGCCTTCGGCGCGGTGCTTGCACTCATCCGCCGCCGCGTACAAAGAGACTTGCAACGGCCGGGCCTGCCGAAACAAAAGGTATTGGCCACCGTGGTGCGATTGCTCGAGACGAGCTTCATTCGAGTGGGCAACGACGAATACGCCAAGGAGAACGATTCCTTCGGCCTGACTACCATGAAGGACCGGCACGTCCGCATTGCGGGAACCAGACTGCTCTTTCATTTCCGCGGGAAGAGCGGCCAGGAACATAGCATTGAGCTAACCGACCGCCGTTTGGCAAACATCGTAAAGCGCTGCCAGGAACTGCCCGGTTATGAGTTGTTTCAATACATCGGCGACAATGGAGCGCCATGCGCCATTGATTCAGCCGATGTGAATCAATATATCCGTGAGATCTCCGGGCATGATTTCACCGCCAAGGATTTTCGCACCTGGGCCGGCGCCCTACTGGCGGTCCGCGAACTCTCCGCCGCGGGGCCCTCGCACAATGAACGCGAAGCTAAGAAGACTCTCGTGAAGGCTGTGAAATCGGTGGCCAGGCAGTTGGGAAATCGTCCCGCCACCTGTCGCAAATACTATATTCACCCGGCCATCCTCGATGCCTACGCGGACGGATCTTTGCTCCCCGCATTGAAGTGCGGGGAACAACAGGAATCCGCCTACGCCGGCCTCGGCTTGAGGCCCGAAGAATATTGCATGATGGTAACCATTGCCGCGCATCAGGAAAAGCTTGCACACAGCCATCGCAAGACCATGGCATGTCAGCCCCGATAAAGCCGACCGATGGCCGCGATCACTCATAATGCGTCCACATCCGCAAAACCTTGACAATGCGCTGCTCCTCAATCACTTGATAAACCAGCCGAGTTGTATGTTGATGCGGCGTGAGTAGGCTCCCGCCAGATCGCCGACAAGTTTTTAAACCGCGGCGGTCTATGGAAAGGATCGTCCCCTAGCAGTTTCAGAATCTGTTCCGCCTTCGGACGAAGGCCGGATGACTCAAGCCGCTTGGCATCCTTCTGCGCCTGTTTCGTATAAACAAGCCGCCATTGACTCACCAACCCGGCTCTTCCGCGCATTCCTCAACGGCAGTTTCAAGACCCTCCCGGATGGATTCGCGCATACCCGGCACGGAGAGCAAATGCAAGGTTTCCTGAAGAGCGTTCCAGTCATCCTCCCCGACCAGCACCGCATTCGACCGCGGCCCCGTAATCAGCACCGGCTCATGCGCCGCCGCCGTATCATCGAGAAGCCGGTAAAGCTTCTCCCTGGCCTCGCTGGCGTTCATGGTCTTCATGTTTCTAATCATGCGTTTTTTCGTACGCCCAAGCAAATCCCTTCGGCGATTAGCGCGGCCCAAGTCCCGCGGCGTCCCCGCAGCGGGAGTAGACTGATTACATGGCGACCCTAGTAGCGCTTCCGGTCGAGGAGTACCTACAGACCACCTACCATCCCGACAGGGAGTTCGTGGATGGCCAGCTTGTGGAGCGGAACGTGGGCGAATACTTTCATGGCCTATTGCAGACATTGCTGGGGGCGTTGCTGTTGAGCCGCGCGCGGAAAGGCCGTTATCGTGTTTTCACGGAAACGCGCGTTCGTATCGGTTCCCGCCGGTATCGAATTCCCGACATTTGTATTCTCGCCCTGCCTCACAAAGTAACGCCCATACTGGAGAGGGTCAATCTGGCGATCGAAATCGTCTCTCCCGACGACCGCTTCTCCAGCGTGCTGGAGAAAGTCGCCGAATACTTGCAAGCCGGCGTCGACAACGTCTGGATTGCCGACCCCTACCAACGCGTGGTCCTCGAAGCCGATAGCACCGGCGTCCGTAAAGCGCCGAGTCATCGGGTGACTACAAACCTCACCGGCGAAGTCGATTTTGCCGAGCTATTCGCCGCATCGGACGAGCCTGCCGAATAGGTGCTATTGCCGAGGCTTGCTGCCCTCAAGGTGGTACATCTTGACACGAATTTCAGCGATGGCAGTCTTCGCCGCAATCCTCTCTTCCCCGCATTCGATGAATGCTCAGTTGATCGGCCCGAGAGCCGGCGGGACCTTCACATTCGATAACGGCTCGGGCGGCCCGGACGTCGGAGCTTTCAAAGCAAGCTTCAGCGAGAGCTTGACGACCCCGTTAATATGGACGAACGCGTCGGCTATCGTCGCGATAGACCGCGCGAAAGGCCAGTCGATCACCTGGACTGGCGGCATCCCTGAAAGCTACGTTTCTATTTCTGGATATTCCTACGTGAACCTGTACTTCCCGACCGCCCTCGGCATGGCGCCGCTTATGTGAACTTTAACTGCGTCGCACCGCTTGCAGCCGGGCAATTCACCGTGCCCGCGGCAGTGCTGGAAAGCCTTCCACCGACCGGCGTGGCCATCGGCGCCCTTCCGCCAACCGGCAATGGATACGTGTACGTAGCGAACGGCAGCATTCAGCAGTTCTCGGCTCCCGGCCTGAATCTGGGGCTTCTCTTTTTCAGCGCGGGCAGATGGGTCTCGGTCCCGTTCAACTGATTGCCACTTGGCGATCACCGAACTTCGCAGAAGACTTCTACCTATAGATACAACAACATACGAGCAAGCCGCACGGAACGCCGCTTTCGCGCGTTATAAAATCGGTATGAGAAGCTTATGCAGCGCAACAATCCACAGCCAATCCGTATGCCTCATGTAATCAACACGCCTTCCACCGGGGCGGCCTGGCCCACCCCTGTCACGCAAAACGAACCCAATCCCATTTTCGGACACTTTCTACCCCTTCCTACCCTGCGTCTGCGCGTCTCTGCCTCGAAATTCACACTCCTCCCGCACCCATTCGCCCCTCCAAATCATCCATTCCGTGTGCAATCTTGACTAGAAAGTATAGATTAGCTAATGTGGTATCAGACCAACAGTTTACGAGGATCCGCCTGTGAGCAGTTCCACCAATACGATTGAAACTTTTGCGAATCAGGAATATAAGTGGGGGTTCGTCAGCGACATCGAGTCCGAATCCATCCCCCGGGGCCTGAGCGAAGACGTCGTTCGCCTGATTTCCAAGAAGAAGAATGAGCCCGAATGGCTGCTCGAGTGGCGCCTCAAGGCCTACCGGCACTGGCTCTCCATGAAGGAGCCGCTCTGGGCCAACGTTCATTTCCCGGCCATCGATTACCAGGACATGATCTACTACGCCGCGCCCAAATCCAAAAAGGACGCGCCCAAGAGCCTCGATGACGTCGACCCCGAGCTGCTCAAAACCTACGAAAAGCTCGGCATCCCGCTGAAAGAGCGCGAACTGCTCGCCGGCGTCGCAGTCGACGCCGTATTCGACAGCGTCTCCGTCGCCACCACCTTCAAGGAAAAGCTGAAGGATATGGGCATTATCTTCGGCTCCTTCTCCGAAGCCGTGCAGGAGCACCCCGAGCTGGTGCGCCAGTATCTCGGCACCGTGGTCCCCACCACCGACAACTTCTACGCCGCACTGAATTCCGCCGTCTTCAGCGACGGCTCGTTCTGCTACATTCCCAAGGGCGTCCGCTGCCCCATGGAGCTCTCCACCTATTTCCGCATCAACGCCAAGGACACTGGCCAGTTCGAGCGCACCCTCATCATCGCCGACGAAGGCGCCTACGTTTCTTACCTCGAAGGCTGCACCGCGCCCATGCGCGACACCAATCAGTTGCACGCAGCCGTAGTCGAGCTCGTGGCGCTCGATAACGCGCAGATCAAATATTCCACCGTGCAGAACTGGTATCCGGGGGACAAGGAAGGCAAGGGCGGCATCTATAATTTCGTCACCAAGCGCGGCGCGTGCCGCGGCGTCAATTCCAAGATTTCGTGGACGCAGGTCGAAACCGGCTCCGCCATCACCTGGAAGTATCCGAGCTGCCTGCTCATCGGCGATAACTCCGTGGGCGAGTTTTACTCGGTGGCGCTGACCAACAATTATCAACAGGCCGATACCGGCACCAAGATGATCCACATCGGCAAGAACACCACCTCGACCATCGTTTCGAAGGGCATCTCGGCCGGCCACGGACAGAACACCTATCGCGGCGCAGTCAAGATTCTGAAATCGGCCCAAGGCGCGCGCAACTACTCGCAATGCGATTCCATGCTGTTGGGCGACAAGTGCGGCGCGCACACCTTCCCGTACCTCGAAGTCAAGAACACGTCGGCGCAGGTGGAGCATGAAGCCTCCACTTCAAAAATCGGCGAAGATCAGATTTTCTATTGCCGCCAGCGCGGCATTTCCACCGAAGACGCCGTGTCGATGATCGTACACGGTTTCTGTAAGGAGGTCTTCCGCGAGCTCCCGATGGAGTTCGCCGTAGAAGCCCAAAAACTCCTAGGCGTAAGCCTGGAAGGCAGCGTAGGGTAGGGTAGCCTTTGTAGCCCCGGCGGTCTCCGCCGGTTCTTTTCCGAATAAACATGTCACTACTAGAAATCAAAAACCTCCACGCCCAAGTTGGCGACCGCGAAATCCTAAAAGGCATCGACCTCACCGTCAATTCCGGCGAAGTCCACGCCATCATGGGCCCCAACGGCTCCGGCAAGAGCACGCTGGCGCAAGTCCTGGCCGGCCGTGAGCTCTACGCCGTAACCGAAGGTTCCATCACCTATGACGGCAAAGACCTGCTCGAACTCGACCCCGAAGAGCGCGCCCAGGCCGGCATTTTCCTCGCTTTCCAATATCCCGTGGAAATCCCCGGCGTCAGCAACATGTATTTCCTCAAGGCCGCGCTGAACGCCGTCCGCAAAGGCGCCGGCCAGCCCGAGCTCGACGCCATGGACTTTCTCGACTTGGTCCGCGCCAAAATGACGGCCATGAAGATGGATCAGACCCTGCTCAATCGCCCCGTCAACACCGGTTTCTCCGGCGGCGAAAAGAAACGCAATGAAATTTTCCAGATGGCCGTGCTCGAACCGCGCCTCGCCATTCTCGACGAGACCGATTCCGGCCTCGATATCGATGCCTTAAAGTTGGTCGCCGCCGGCGTCAACGAGATGCGCGGACCCGAGCGTGCCATGATCGTGGTGACGCACTATCAGCGTTTGCTCAGCGAGATCGTACCCGATTTCGTTCACGTCCTCGCCGAAGGCCGTATTGTAAAGTCGGGCGGCAAGGAACTGGCTCTCGAACTTGAAGCCGGCGGATACGCCGTCCTGGGGATTCAAGACGCCCTTCAAGACGAGGCCGAGGCGGTTGCCCGAGTATGACGGCTGTCGCGGAACAAACCGGTTTCTGGCTGACGGAATTCACCAATCAGCCCGCCGCGGAGCCGTGGATGCGGAAGCTGCGCGAAGACGCCTTCGAGCGCTTCGCACAGGTAGGATTCCCTACTACCCGCGATGAAGAGTGGCGCTTCACCAACGTAGCGCCCATCGCCCGCGCCAAATTCGCCATGCCCGCCGCAGCCGCGTGCAACGTTACCGAAGAAGCCGAACCGTATCTCGGCCGGCATGCCGATATCCAGGCGAACGCCTTTGTAGCGCTGAATACGGCATTTCTGCAAGATGTGAAGTTCGTCCGCGTGCCGCGCAACAAGGTCATCGAGCAACCCATTGAACTGACCTTCCGCGGCATACCCGGGCAAACGCGCCACCCGCGCGTATTGATAGTCGTCGGCTCGGGTGCACACTGCACGGTAATCGAAACTTACGAAGGTGAAGGCGCCTACTTCACCAACGCCGTCACCGAATTCGTAGTGGGCGATGGCGCCGTGGTCGATCATTATAAGGTCCAGCGCGAATCGCTCGAAGCCTTCCACGTCTCCACCATGCAGGCCACGCTCGGACGCAGCGCGAATTTCTCCTCGCACTCGATTTCGCTGGGCGGCGCGCTAGTGCGCAACGATGCCAACGCGGTACTCTCCGAAGGCACGGAAGCCACGCTCAACGGCCTTTACATCGTCGACGGAACTCAACACATCGATAACCACACCATCCTCGATCATGCCAAGCCGCACGGCGCCAGTCACGAGGTGTATAAAGGCATTCTCGACGGCCGCGCCAACGCCGTCTTCAACGGCCGCATCATTGTCCGCAAAGACGCGCAAAAGACCGATTCCAAGCAGACCAACAAGAATCTGGTGCTCTCCGATAATGCCGTAATCAACACCAAGCCCGAGTTGCAAATCCACGCCGACGACGTCCGGTGCACCCACGGCGCCACCATCGGCCAGCTCGATTCCGAAGCCCTGTTTTACTTGCAATCGCGCGGCATCCCCAAGAGCGAAGCGCGCAGCCTCTTAACCTACGCCTTCGCCCAAGACATCATCGACCGCATCAAGCCACAGCCCCTGCGCGAGTCCCTGGAGCGCATGCTGTTCGAGAAACTCAATGCCCACGGCAAGTAACATCATCGAAACTCCCTTCGACGTAGCCAGGCTCCGCGAGGACTTCCCTGCCCTCAAGCAACTCATCCACGGCCACCCGCTCGTCTATCTCGACAACGCCGCTACCGCGCAAAAACCGCAAGCCGTCATCGACGCCATCGTCAAGTTCTACGCCGTCGATTGCGCCAACATCCACCGCGGCGTGCATGAACTCAGCCAGCGCTCCACCAAAACCTACGAACTCGCCCGCTCCAAAGTAAAAAAGTTCCTCAACGCCCCTCACCAGCACGAAATCATCTTCGTTCGCGGAACCACCGAAGGCATCAACTTAGTCACGCAAACCTGGGGTCGCAAGAACATCAAGGCCGGCGACGAAATCATCATCGCGGGCCTCGAGCATCACTCCAACATTGTGCCCTGGCAAATGCTGTGCGAAGAGTCCGGCGCGCATCTCCGCATCATTCCCATCAACGACCGCGGCGAGCTGCTGCTCGACGAGTACGCCCGGCTGCTCAACCCGCGCACAAAGATGGTTGCCATCGGCCACGTCTCGAACGCCCTCGGCACCATCAACCCCGCGCGCGAAATCATCCGAATGGCGCATGCCGCCGGCGCCTTGACGCTGGTCGATGGCGCCCAGGCCGTCCCTCACATGAAGGTCGATCTGCAGGATCTCGACGCCGATTTCTACGCCTTTTCCGGCCACAAACTCTTCGGCCCCACCGGCATCGGCGTCCTCTACGGCAAGACCGATTTGCTTAACGCCATGCCCCCCTGGCAGGGCGGCGGCGACATGATCCGTACCGTCACCTTCGAGAAGACCACCTACAACGACCTGCCCTACAAGTTCGAAGCCGGCACGCCGGATATCGCCGGCGGCATCGGTCTCGGCGCCGCGGTCGATTACGTGAACCACATCGGCATAGAAAACATCGCCGCCTACGAGCACGAGCTGCTGCTCTATGGCACGGAAGCCGTCTCGCAAATTCCCGGACTGCGCATCATCGGGACCGCGCGCGAAAAAGCCGCCGTCATCTCCTTCGTGATGGAAGGCATCCATCCCCACGACATCGGCACCGTGCTCGACCGCATGGGCATCGCCGTCCGCACCGGCCATCACTGCGCCCAGCCGGTGATGGACCGTTATCAGATCCCTGCCACCACGCGGGCATCGTTCGCGTTTTACAACACTACCGCGGAGATCGATTCGCTGGTGGCCGGCCTGCAAAAAGTAAAGGAGATTTTCTCCTAATGATCGACGACCTTTATCAAGAAACCATTCTCGACCACAGCAAGCGCCCGCGGAATTTCCACCCCATGGGCGACGCCAACCGTGAGGCCGAAGGCTACAATCCTCTCTGCGGCGACAAGCTCAAGCTGTTCCTGCGCGTGGAAGACGACATCGTCAGGGAAGCCAGCTTCGTCGGCGCCGGCTGCGCTATTTCCACCGCGTCCGCCTCACTGATGACCGAGAGCTTGAAGGGCAAGAACCGCGCCCAGGCGCTCAAACTGCTTGACGAGTTTCACGACTTGCTCACCACCGATGCGGAAGCCGCCAAGGATCTCGGAAAGCTTGTGGTCTTCTGCGGCGTCCGTGAATATCCCGCGCGCGTCAAGTGCGCCACGCTCGCCTGGCACACGCTGCGCTCCGCGCTCAACGATACAGGCAACGACGCCGGCGAAACCGTGAGCACCGAATGAGCCTGCGCGAAGACATCGTCGCCGCCCTCAAGAAGGTCTACGACCCCGAGATGCCCGTCAACATCTACGAGCTCGGGCTCATCTACGACCTCAAGATTGACGACGCCGGCGGCGCCGATATCCGCATGACGCTCACCGCGCCCAATTGTCCCGTAGCTGGAACCATGCCCGGCGAAGTGGAGCGCGCCGTCCGCGCCGTCCCCGGAGTTTCCGGCGTGAAACTCGAATTGGTATTCGATCCGCCATGGACCAAAGCCCGTATGTCGGAAGCCGCCAAACTGGCCCTGGGAATCGAAGACATCATCCCGATCGCAAGGTTGAGACGATGAGGTTGCGCCGATGAAACTGAGCTCCAACGAGGAATACGGCGTGCGCTGCCTGGTGCGCCTGGCCTATGCCAATCAAGGTCTCACCATCCCCGAAATGAGCCAGGCCGAAGGCGTCTCGCCCGCCTACACCGCCAAGCTGCTGCGCGCGCTCCGCAAGGGCGGATTCGTCAAAGCCGCTCGCGGCAAAGAGGGCGGATACACGTTAGCGCGCCCTGCCGGAGAGATCATAATCGGCGACGTAATGAACGCCCTGGGCGGCCGCTTGTTCGAAAGCGATTTCTGCCAAAGCCACGCCGGCTCCGCTGCGATCTGCTCACGCTCGGTAGATTGTTCCGTCCGTTCCCTCTGGCGCGCCGTGCAGGTAGCAGTAGACCAGGTCTTAAGCAAAGCTACCCTCCGCGACCTATTACAAAGCGAATCCGAAATGACCTCCTGGGTGCAAACCGTGCAAGTGGCGCGCCCCCATGGACTGCGTTCCGAAGTATTCTGAAACATTACTTTCAAGAGTCCCTACGCAATCGCCGGCCGCTTCTTACCAAACCCAGTCGCTTGTTCGAACGCATGCGCCATTTGCAGCACGCTGAAATCTTCCTTGTCGCGGCCGACGATCTGCACCCCAACCGGCAGCCCTTCGGGCGTGAAGCCTCCCGGCGCCGAGGCCGCCGGATTGCCCGTCGCCGAGATATACCAGCAGGACTTCATCCAGTCGATATAGCTATCGAGCTTCACGCCCGCAATCTCGGTCGGGTACGGCATGTTGACGTCGAATGGCGGCAACTGCGTGGTGGGCAGAACGAAGTATTCGTACTTCTCGAGGAACGCCTGAAAGCGCCGCCACATCTCGCCATGCGCGGTTTCGGCGCGCGCCAGATCCGTGCCGGTGAGCCGCAGTCCTTCCTCAATCTCACCCTTCAGCGTGTCCTTGAAAGCGTCCGGGTGCTCGCGCAGCCGCGCGCCATAATTACTCGCCGAATTCCATACGCGCAGCCCCCGGAAAGCGATCTCGGCCGGGGCGAAATCCGGCTCCGCCTGCTCCACGATGCACCCCAGCGATTCAAAAGTCTTGCGATGCCCGTCCACCACGGTACGCACGCGCGGGTCGAAGGCCGCCCCGCCAAGATCCTTGAACCACGCCACGCGTACGCCTTTGAAGCTGCGCCCGAGCGGTCGCGCGAACAGCTCCCCGGGGTCATGGATGGAGAGCGGCGCCCGCGAATCCGGCCCCGCGATCGCGCTCAGCGCGAAGGCAAGATCGGCCACCGAACGCCCCAGGCATCCCGAGGTAGTCTGCGTCGACCACGCGAACGCCGATTTCGGGTTCGGTACCCGGCCGATCGAGGGCCGGAAGCCAACCACGTTGCAGAACGCGGCGGGATTGCGCAGCGAGCCGCCGGTGTCGGTGCCATCAGCAACGGGCGCGAGCCCGCACGCCAGCGCGACCGCGGAGCCGCCGGACGATCCGCCGCATGTCTTCGTCAGGTCGTAGGGATTGAGCGTCGCACCGAAGACTGGATTGAAGGTCTGCGACCCCGCGCCGAATTCCGGCGTGTTGGTCTTGCCGATGGTGATCGCGCCCGCGCGCCGCATCCGCTCGACCACGATATCGTCTTCGGAGGGAATGTAATCCTTGTAGAGCGGCGATCCGAAGGTAGTGCGGATGCCGCGGGTTTCGAGCAGGTCCTTGTGCGCCACCGGCAGGCCATGCAGCGGCCCCAGCGTCTCTTTGCGCGCCTGCATCTCATCGGCCTTTGCAGCCGCGTCGGCGGCCATTTCCGCCACCAGCGTCACGATGGCGTTGACCTTCGGGTTCACGCGCTCGATCTGCTTCAAGTGCGCGGCCAGCGCTTCGCGCGCGGAGAGCTTCTTCGCGCGGATCAGCCGCGCCATCTCGATCGCGCTCATAAAACAAATGGAGTCCGCCGCGGATTCGGCTTCCACCGGGCCTTCGAGTAGAGGCCCGGCAGCCAGTCCCAGTAAGGCTTCGCGGCGGGTCGGATGGTTCTGGCTCATTGATGTGAGTTTATCGCGCTGTGAAGGTGGGGCACATGCCGGCAGCCAAGACCAATATTGAGCGCTGCGACAATGCCAAATACCAGGCTGGTATCGAGCAGCAGGTTGAACAAGAATTCGTGCTTGACGCTATCCCAGGCGTCGCCGAAGGCGGCGACGCAGAAGGCCGTCAAGCAGCACGCTGCGAGACAGATCGCTAACTCCGCCCACCGCCGCGTAACCGGAGAGGATTCTCTTTCGAAGAGGAGCGTGAGGCCGCCTCCAACAACGACGAAAACCAACTCACAGAGCAGGAAGTAGGCGATTCTCGACAAACAGCGTTCGTGGAACCAGTTCCAAAAAGCGACCCCTTCGCTCCTGGCTCCTGGAAACCGCCCGGCGTCTCTCTCGAAGTTACCGCAGAACTCCGGTCGCAGAGAAAGCGCAGATGGAAGGAGTACCCGGAGGCGCTGCCACATTCGCTCAGGCCGCTTCAAGTAGAATTCCATCAATTCGAAGGGGCCGACG
>Ga0302325_10013118_pt1 | contig 17716 bp, 16 predicted proteins | sample Palsa_T0_2_FD_201948 | JGI IMG/M metagenome (GOLD analysis project Ga0302325, IMG submission 201948) | Peat permafrost microbial communities from Stordalen Mire near Abisko, Sweden - Palsa_T0_2 | ecosystem: Environmental > Terrestrial > Soil > Palsa > Peat permafrost | place: Sweden: Abisko...
CAAACCGCTGTTCATCTGGGAGCCGCAGCACGGCACCAAAATCGGTGTGATGAACCGGAAGACGGGCGAGGTGAAATGGTTTCAGGACGAGGCGTTCTTCGTATTTCATTTCCTCAACGCGTACGAGGAGAACGGTTCGATCGTCGTCGATGGATGCAGGATGGAATCGCTCGACATGACCGGCGATTCGTTCGGCGCCAAGCCGCTGATGTGGCGCTGGAATTTGAATTTGAAGGACGGCTCGATCAGGCAGAGCCGGATGCATGACAGCCCGACCGAATTTCCGCGGCTCGACGAGCGGCTGGCCGGCCGCAAGCATCGCTACGGCTACTTCACCAACGGCGATACTGAGTCGCCCGATAACAAGTCCAATTCAAGAGGGCTGCTCAAGCGCGACTACCAGGCGGAGAAGGTTGAGGTTCAGGAGCTCGGCCGAAACTTCGCCGCGGGTGAGCCGGTGTTCGTGCCGCGCGCCAGGCAGTCGTCAGAGGACGACGGCTGGGTGCTCGCCGTCTGGTACGACGAGGAGCGCAATCGCAGCGAGATGGTCGTGCTGGATGCGCAGAACTTCGCGGGCGCGCCCGTCGCGCGGATCAAATTGCAGCATCGCGTGCCCTGGGGCTTTCATGGCAACTGGGTGCCCGCGCAATGAAGAAAGCGCCGCGTTCATCTCCGGCGCCCGTGCGAACCGGTCCGAATGACGGGCTCGGGCGCCTGCGTTTCCCGACGCATAAAGCATCGCTGGAACTCGCGCTGCTGGGATTGATCGCGGAGGTGCCGGGAGTGTCGGGCTACGACATCATGAAGATCTTCGATCGGTCGATGGCGCATTACTGGCACGCGCATCCGACGCAGATCTATCCGACGCTGGAGCGGATGGAAGAATTCGGATTGATCAAACGGCGCAACGTCGTGCAGCGCAACCGGCCCAACAAACATTTGTACACGATCACGCAGGCCGGCGAGCGCGTGCTGCTCGAGTGGCTGGAGAGTCCGTTCGAAGGAATCAACCTGAAGCATCCGCCGCTGCTGCGCTGCCGCTTCCTCGGGAATCTCGGGCCAGACGGCGCGATCGCGGTTCTCGAGGAAGAGCGTCGGTCGTGGGCGATCCATCTGATGCGGTATCGCGAGCTGGAGAAGACCTATTTCGCCGATGGCAAGGGGTACAGCGACGTCAACCAGATGTTCTCGATGTTCACGCTCAGGCGCGGAATCGACTGGATGGAAGAAAACATCCGATGGTGCGAATGGGCAATCGGCGAGATAGAGCGCAACCGCGCGCTGTTCCCGGCGGGGAATATGAAGAGTGAGATGAAGCCGATCATACCGTTTGATCCAGTCCGGCATGCGCGGAAGGCGGCCAGGTAGATTAAAGTGAAACCCCTCCTGGGTTTCACGCTTCCCTGGGCAGGGGTGACCCCTGCACCCGGTATTAAGAGCGAAATCGCGCGGACGCGATTTCGCTCTCGGGTTTCGGGGAGAGGGATTCGCGGGCGTAACCTTTTCGGGGTGGTGCGGTTTGTATAGATAGAGGCTGGTGTGTCTGGGAGATCTGCATCCTTATATGCGCGCTCTTTGCCGGTGGGTGGATTGAAGGTGCGTGGCGCGGCGAAGCGCGAGGTCGATTCCGGTGAGCGGGATCTGATCGAGGCTGCGCAGCGGGACCGCCGGGGCTTTGCGGATCTGTATGAAGCCAACTTTGAGCGGGTCTACGCGTATGTTGCGCGGCGGGTGCGCGATCGTGACGAGGCGGAGGATCTCACCGCCGAGGTTTTTCATCTTGCGTTGAAGAATCTGCCGCGATTCGAATGGCGCGGCGTGCCTTTTGTGGCGTGGCTGTTCAGGATCGCATCCAACGAGATTGCCGATCGATCGAAGAGCGCTGCAAGGCGCCGCGCGCAATCACGTGAGAACGTTTTTGAGGAAACCGCGGGCGGCACCGATGCGGCATCGGTTATCGATGATGCTGAGCGGCGGGCGCGGCTGTTCAGACTGGTCGAGCGGCTGCCGCGGGATCAGTCGCGGGTAATCGTGATGCGCTTTGCCGAGGATAAATCGATTCGCGAGATCGCCGCGGCGCTGGGACGCACGGAGGGCAGTATCAAGCAGCTTCAATTCCGCGGCCTGCAGAATTTGCGGGTGCGGTTGGGTGATACGAATGGCTAAGGGGAAACTGATCGAACAACTGGATAATGCGGTGGAGTTTATCGTGGCCAGGCCGGACGCATCGCTGCCGAAGGTCGACCCCCGACTTGGGGCGATTATGCGGATCGCGGGCGAGCTGCGGGATTTGCCGCGCGCCGATTTCAAAAATCGGCTCAAGGCGGAGCTGGCGGCGCAATCGAAGGGAATTGAATCGCAGGTCGGTGGCAAGCCGCTGATCACGCATGAAGATATAGAGGAGCGCCTCAACGAAATTGCCGAGCAGCCGAAATTTATCGTGCATGATGTGGGCGCCGCGCTCAGCGATCTGCCCGGCATGACGATGCGATTCCTCGACGCGATGAACGACCATCTGCTGGTCGTGTCGCGCGGCAGCCGGCGGTCGAATTGGGAGCGGCATCTGGGCTCCGACGAGATGATCTACGTGACCGAAGGCATGACCGAGGTCGAAACGTTGACGGAAGACGGGCCGGTGAAGGCGACGGTTCGCGCGGGGTCGTTGTTCGTATGTCCGGAAGGATTGTGGCATCGGCTGACGCCGCAGCCGTCGGTATCCGCGTTTTACCTGACACCCAGAAACACCGAAGGTTCCGCTGCGAAGGATCCGCGGTCCAAGGAAGAGCGCGCGAAGCGCGGGCGCAAAGGATCGCGCAATCGCGACGCCGCGATGCTGCGGGAGCATGATTTGCAAGCGGCGCTGCGCGAGGTGCCGCATCTTACGATCTCGGACGTGACGACCGGCGCGGATGCTGACGCAGCGGTCCGCAACGTTGCGAGGATCGGCAAGCTGTCGCTGGGCGTGATGAGCTATACGGGGCTGACGCCGTGGGAGCGGCATCCTGACGGCGACGAGCTGCTGTTCGCGCTTGACGGCGAGCTTGAGGTGACAGTGCTGACGGATGATGGGCCGGTGACGCGCAAGCTGCACGCGGGCGAGGCGTTCGTGTGCCGGCAAGGATTGTGGCATCGGCAGTTGGCGGAGAAGTCGGTGTCGATGCTGTATGGGACGCCGACCGATACGACCGAGATTTCGATGGCGGATGATCCTCGGGTGGTTACAAGGAAGCGGCGGGCAGGGCGGCCCGCCCCACTGGAAGAAGAGCAGCCGGTCGCGGCGGCCAGCGTCCCACGCAGTGTCATGCCGTTCATGTATATCGACGGGGCGGCGCGCGCCGTGGAGTTTTACCAGCGCGTGTTTGGCGCGACGGTGCTGATGCGCGATGAGGAGCCGAGCGGAATCGTGAGCCACGCGATGCTCAAGATGGGCGACACTACTGTCATGCTTTCGGATCCGACTTCGGCGGATGTGAGGCAGAACGACGTGCACCATTTGTCGCGCACGCCGCAATCGCTCGGCGGATCGCCGGTGCATCTTTATATTTACGTCGCGGATGTCGACGAGGTGTTCAGGCGCGCGATTGAGGCCGGCGCGAAGGTGATCGATCAACCGGAGGATCGCGAGTGGGGCGATCGGACGTCGGGAATCGAGGATCCGTTCGGGCATGTGTGGTGGGTTGGAACGCCGATCAAGGATCTGCCGACGAAGACTGTAAAGAAGAACTGAGGAGGAACATCATGGCTGATAAAGTGAAGACGATGCCGGACGGTTGGCATAGCGTGACTCCGTTTCTGAGCGTCACTGACGCGGCGCGGGCGGTCGAGTTCTATCGCGACGCACTCGGGGCGACCGAGTTGGAGCGGATGGCGGAGCCGGATGGAAAAGTTAATCACGCGGTGCTCAAGATTGGCGATTCGATCGTGAGGCTCTCGGACGACAGCTCGAAGCATGCCGCGGAGTGGGTGGCAAAGGGCTGGTCGCGAAGTCCGCGATCGTTGGGCGGCACCCCGGTGCATTTCTACGTTTACGTCGAGGACTCGGACGCGGTGTTCAAACGCGCGATCGGCGCGGGCGCGACCGAGATGGAGCCGGTGATCGACAAGGAATGGGGCGACAGGATGGGCGCGTTGACCGATCCCTTTGGACATATCTGGCTGATCGCGACTCATAAAAGGGACGTGCCGCTCGAGGACGTCAAAAAAATTCGCGCGGGAGTCAGCGGCGCGACGAAGTAAAGATGAAACCTTCGCGAATCATTGCTATCGGGCTCGCGGTTATCTTCATCCTGGTGATCGCGCGGCTGGCGCGGCTTGAGAATGGCGGCCCGCCGCATGCGTTCGTGATGCTGCCCGGGAATGAGCCGGCGACGATGTATATGCCCGGGCCGGGGAATCCCTTCTATACGTTGTTTCCGAAACCGGTGGCGGATCGCCCGCCGGCCGTCGTGCTGATCCATGGCTTCAGCGGCGATCGAAGGATTATGAGCACGCTCGCGCGGCGTATGGCGGAGAACGGTTACGCGGTGCTGGCGATCGACGTCAACGGGCATGGCGAGAATCGCAATCCGTTTAACTCGGGCGAGGCTGAAAGCAGCAGTTTGCGCGCCGACGTCAAGAACGCGGTCGACTATCTTCGCGACAGCACGCTGGTCGACGGAACGCGAATCGTCGTGATGGGGCATTCGATGGGCGCGGGCGCGGCGCTCGACTACGCGACGCACGATCCGAATCTCAAGGGCGCCGTGATGATTTCGGGCGGCTGGGCGCTGGGTCCGGTGCGGCCGAAGGATGCGCTGTTTATTTTTGCCGAGCACGATCCGGTCGATCCGATACAGGTGCCTTCAACCGAGCTGGCGGCGAACCTGGCAGGCGCGCCGAAAATCGAACTGGGCAAGAGCTACGGCGATTTCGCGCAGGGCAACGCGGTCGAGGCGATCCAGATTCCGGGCGTCAATCATGTGACGATCGTGTCTTCGACGGAGGCGACCGCAACGATCGTGAAATGGCTGGACAGCACCTTCGCAACACCAAGGACGAGCCCAATCGAATTGAAGGATCCGCGGCTGGGGACCCAGCGATTCGCCGTGCTCATCTTTGCGATCCTGCTGATACCGCTGGGCAGACTGTGCGGATCGATGGTGCCGAACTGGGCCGACGCGCCCGAAGGGCCGCGGGGCGGATGGATCGGTCTGCTGATCTTTGGCGGCGCACTCCTCGCGGCGATGCCGCTGGCGGCGGGGAACCCGGCGTCGTTCGTGCCGGTGATTGTCGGCAGCGCGCAAATCTCGTGGTTCGCGGTGGCCGGGCTGATCATGCTGGGCGTGCTCGTGATGCGGCATCCGCTGGAATGGTACCGCGTGCGCGAGGGTCTGGGCGCGGCGATAGTCGCGGGCGTGGCAGCTTTCGCGGTGGTGTACGTGTGCCAGGTCGCGACGTCGGTGACGCTTCATCAGGTGTCGTTGTCGCCGGAGCGCCTGATGGTCATGGCGATGGCTGCGGTGTTGATATTTCCGTTCTGGATGGGGTTCGAGCTGCTGGTGCGCCGCGGCGGCACGATGGGTTCGACGATGTGGGCTTCGCTCGGACGCGTGCTGATACTGATTATGATCGTGGTGGGCGTCAGCCTGAGCGTGCTGCCGTTCGTGCTGATGCTGATACTGCCGATCATCGGGATCGCGCTGGTGATGATCGAAATCTTTTCGGCGTCGGCCTACAGCGTGTCGCGCAATCTCGCGTTGATCGCGGTATTCGAAACGTTGTGGTTTGCGTGGATGATCGCGGCGGCAAGTCCGATCACTTTCATGTTCTAGGAGAAATTCCATGGCGAAGAAAATCGATCCAATTCCGGTGGGGCCGCGCGCGATCACGCCGTACCTGACTATCAAGGGCGCGGCGAAGGGAATCGAGTTTTACAAGAAAGCGTTCGGCGCCAAGGAGCTCATGCGCTGGACGGGGCCGGACGGCAGGGTGGGTCATGCGGAGATCGAAATCAGTGGAACGCCGGTGTTCATCAGCGACGAGCATCCTGCGATTGGCGTGATCAGTCCGACGACGCTGGGCGGGTCCGGCGTGGGACTCCATCTGCTGGTCGAGGATGCGTACGCGACGTTCAAGCGCGCGATCGAGGCAGGAGCGGAGCAAATCACGCCGGTCGAGGAAGAGCCGTGGGGACAACGGTCGGGGACGCTGAAGGACCCGTTCGGCCATCGATGGTTCGTGACGACGCGGACGGCGGAACTGTCGGCGGATGAGATGGACGCTATCGGGAAAGCGGCGGGATTCAAGACGCTCACCTGAAAATCCGCACATTTTGAGGCGCGCCACAGGGGCGCGCGCGTGATAGGCTTGGGTGCCAGCGGAGGCCTCAGATCGCGGCGTAGCTGCGGCGCGGGGGGCGGTCTGCATTCTTCAACAACGTCGGCGGCGACGAAAGGAAAATAATCAAATGCTCGAGACAGGAAAACCGTTTGTGAATTTCAACCTCCAGAACCAGGACGGCAAGTCGATGAAGCTGGGCGATTTCGCCGGCAAGTGGCTGGTGGTTTACGTCTACCCGAAGGACGACACTCCGGGATGCACGATACAGGGCAAGTCGTTTACCGCCAGCAAGGCGGACTTTGACGCGGCGGGAATCAAGGTGGTGGGCGTGAGCGCGGACGACGTCGCGTCGCACAAGAATTTCTGCAACAAGTTCGCCTTCACGATCGACCTGCTCGCGGACACCAACGCGGAACTGCTCAAGGCGGCCGGCGTCTCGCAGACGGACTACAACGGGACCAAGTACTGGAACCGGACCAGCTTCGTGATCGATCCCGCGGGCAACCTGCGCAAGGTGTACGAGAAAGTGAATCCGCAGGGGCATGAGAAGGTGCTGCTCGAGGAAATCAAGGCGATGCAGAAAAACTGAGGTGTTGGGGGGCGGGTCGGCGGCGACAATAGAGCATAGCGGGAACGTTTTATTATCGTCGTGAATTTGGTTTGATGGATCAGATGGCGAGGGACTTGACCGGGGGACGCGGACAGAATGTGATCAGACAGGCGCCTGAATTTCGGACAAGGTTTATCGTCCGATAACTAGATGGTCCGATACTTGTCCCGCCTCATGACGCAAGAGTTTCGATACATTCCAGGAGGAATGCATGGTTAAGAAGATCGCCGCCATAGCCGGTGGCGTTTTTATCGGCCTGGTCATCGCCTTTGCGCGCGTCGGCGCGTTCCCCTTCTGGGGTTCCGATTCCGACGCATCCAAAGCACCGCCCGCGACTCAGCAAGCGCAGGCAGCAGCACAGGAGCCGTTGCCGGCACCGCCCGTGCCCGGGGTGCAGGTCGTGCCGCCGCCGGCGCCAGCCGCACCGAATACGCCTGAACCCGGTGAGAAGGTTGGAGTGATCACGTCGTTCGCGCCGTTGGTGAGGAAGATGATTCCGGCGGTGGTCAGCGTCAACGTCGTTCAGGATGTGAAGGTTGGCGAGGGCGGACTCGGCGACGACAATGGTGGAGGCGGCGGCGAGGGCGATGACAACGGCGATCAAGGAGGCGGCGGCGGAGACCAGGGTGGTGGCGGCGGTGGTGCCGTGCCCCCGGGCGCCGATCCGTTCGACCAGCTACGGCGCTACTTCGGCCAGAGCCCCCATGAATACAAACAGCATGGGCTGGGCTCGGGCGTGATCGTGTCATCCGACGGCTACATTCTGACCAACAATCACGTGGTCGGTAATGCCGACGAAATCCACGTCACCCTGCAGGACAAGCGCGAGTTCACCGCCAAGGTAATCGGCAAGGACGCAAAGACCGACCTTGGACTGATCAAGATAGACACGAAGGATGCACTGCCGGTCGCGCCGCTGGGCGATTCCAACACTACTGACGTTGGCGACTGGGTAATCGCAATAGGCAATCCGTTCAACGTCGGCATGACGGTGACGGCGGGAATCGTGAGCGCCAAGGGACGAATCCTCGGCGGCGACTACGACGATTTCATCCAGACCGACGCGTCGATCAATCCGGGCAACTCGGGCGGGCCGCTAATCAACACGCGCGGCGAAGTCATCGGAATCAACACTGCGATCTACAGCCGCACCGGCGCCAATAACGGCATCGGCTTCGCGATTCCTATCGACATGGCGCGCAACGTGATGGATCAGTTGAAGGCTCACGGCCGAGTCATCCGCGGCTGGCTGGGCGTCGAGATCCAGGAAGTCACCCCCGACCTCGCGCAGTCGTTCGGACTGCCGCGGCCCGAAGGCGCGCTGGTCGCCAGTGCGGACAAGGACGGTCCCGCAGGCAAGGGTGGAATCGAGCGCGGCGATATCGTGCTCAGCTTCAACGGCCATCCGGTCGACGACGAGCATGAGCTGCCCGCGCTGGTGGCGCAGACTCCGATCAACACCGAGGTGCCGGTCGAGGTCGTGCGCAACGGCAAACACATGACGCTCGAAGTCACGATCGGCGAGCGCAAGGAACCGGAAGTCGCGTCGGCCAAGGCCGAAGAACCGGGCGGCAACTGGGGCATGCAGGTCGGCGATATCACGCCCGAGATTGCGCAGCAGTTTCATCTCGAAGGCACCAAAGGCGTGGTGATTCAGAAGGTCGCGCCGGACAGTCCCTCGGCGGACGCGGGTCTGCAGCCGGGTGACGTCGTGCTGGAAGTCAATCACGACAAGGTCGCCGCAGTTTCGGACTTCGTTGCAAAGGCGAAACAAGCGCAGGCCGATAAGAAGCCGGCACTGCTTCTGGTGCAACGCGGCGGCGCGACGCTCTACACGGTGATCAAGCCGGCCGGCGAGGCGCAGGGCTGATCGACTGGCAACTTGCGAACTGAACGCGCGGCGCATCGAGATGATCGATGCGCCGCGCTTGTTTTGGGCGACGGGAATGCTGATGCTAGGCGCTGAAGCGTGTGACGGAATCCTCGCGACAATTTGACGTGGTGATTGCCGGCGCCGGCCCTGCGGGACTGGCGACCGCACTATACCTCGTGAAACAGCGGCCCGGACTCGGGGGTCGAATCGTCGCCATAGACAAAGCGGAGCATCCGCGATTCAAGGTATGCGCCGGCGGCTTGATTCCCAAGACGATGTTGGCGCTCGACGAGCTTGGAATCCCGCTCGACGTTCCCGCCGTCGAGGTGATTCGCGGTGAAGCTGCTACACCCGTCGGCAACGTCGATTTATCGCGCGGCGGCGACATGCTGGCGACTGTGATTCGCCGTGACCAGTTTGACGCGATGCTCGCGCGGGCGGCTACCGACGCTGGCGTCGAGATTGTGCAACGCACTCGCGTGCTCGACGTGACGCAGAACGCCGACAGCGCTCGCGTCAGCACCGACGCGACTATGTTCGAAGCTCAAGTCATCGTCGGCGCCGACGGTTCGGGCAGCCGCGTCCGCCGCGCGGTGTTCGACGCGCGCAAGGAAACCATCGGCCGTGCGTTGATGACCGACGTCGCGGTCGATCCCGAGCGCACGCCTGAATTCACCTCGAAGCGCTACCGGTTCGACTTCCGCTGCGTGAGCCGCGGAATCAGCGGCTACTCATGGTCGTTCCCATGCCTGATCGCTGGCGCGCCTCATCTTAACGTCGGAATCTACGATCAGCGCGCCCGCGAATTTGAAGAAAATGGGGGAGCACAATCGCGCATGATCGCGGAACTCATCGCCGCGTTCCCTGAACTTCCACTCGACGGTCTGAAGCGGCGCGAGACCCGATGGCATTCGTTCCCGATTCGATGGTTCAACCCCGCTGACAGCTACGTATCCGGCCGCGTGATCCTGGCCGGTGATGCCGCCGGCGTCGATCCGTTGATGGGCGAGGGCATTTCGTGCGCATTCGAGCATGGCAAGCTGGCGGCCGCCGCGATCTGCAAATACCTCGACGGCGACTCGGCTGCGCTGCGCGGCTACAATCGCGCACTACATCAGGATTGGATTGGCAGGAAGATGAGCAAGCTCGCGTTTGCCGCGCGCAATTTCTACGGCCCGCGTCATCGGTTCTTTTTCCGTATCGCGAATGTCAGTCGCCGCGCACAGGAGCTTGGTGTGGATTGGTACAACGGCGCCGGTCATCTCGACGAGCTGCCGACCCATCGGCTGGTTGCGCGCTGGGCGCGTGCGGTTCTATTAGGTGAGTCTCTGCGGTAGCATTCTGTTGTCGCTCGCGGGGGTGAGGAATCTGGTGGCGGACCGAGTACGAGTGGCGTCGCCGCGAAAGCGCGCAGGTGCGCGGCGGCCGGTGAAGAAGAAACGGCCGCGCCGGCTGGGAGTCTTCGGGCTGGCCTTGCTTGCGGCGCTGATTTTGGGATTTCTGGCGAAACGCGTGATGATTCCATCGGCCATCCACTACATCCAGTATCGGCCGCCCGATCAGCCGCTGCCCGCGAATCCCGGTGCTTCGGAGCAGTTGACGCCGAACGATAGCCGCGCGCTGAACGCTATCATCAAAAGCAAGGACAAGTGACGAGCAAGTAAGCGATGGCGGCCACGATGCAAATAGCTGACGACATGGGCTTTCGCGTCGAGCTCGAACGTCCGCCGTCGCGAATCGTGTCGCTGGTGCCGAGCTGGACCGAGACGCTCTTCGCGCTCGGCTTCGATTCCGAAGTCGTGGGCGTCACAAAATTCTGCGTCGAGCCGGTCGCGGCGGTCGCGTCGATTCCCAAAGTTGGCGGCACCAAGAATCCTGACATCGCCGCTATCGTAAAGCTCGAGCCCGCACTGGTTATCGCCAACGCCGAGGAGAACCGGCGCGAGGACGTCGAGCGGCTGCGCGCGGCGGGAATTCCAGTCTTCACGACCTATCCGCGCACAGTGCCCGGTGCCGTCGAATCGATCCTGCGGCTGGGCCGGATACTCGGTCGCGAGAGCGCCGCCGCCGCGCTGGCCAAGGAGATCACGCTCAGCGTCAGTGGTATCGAAGCCGGGATGGGCGTATGGAGCAAGCTGCGGCTCCGCGTCTTCTGCCCGATATGGAAAAAGCCGTGGATGTCGTTCAACGCCGACACCTACGCGCATGACGTGCTGCGGATGCTCGGCTATAACAACATCTACGCGTCGGCTGGTGAGCGTTATCCGCTGACCACGCTCGAGGACGCGGTCGAGCGCCGCCCCGATATCGTGATACTTCCCGACGAGCCCTACGAGTTCGACGAGTCCGACGTCGCCGAGTTGAAGGCCCTGCTTCCTCCCCCGCTCAGCCGTCGCTTGCTGATTGTCAGCGGCCGCGACCTGCATTGGTATGGCGTTCATATGGTGAAGGGGCTTAAGTCGCTGGCCGAAAGAATGGCGCGGGTGCGCGCCGCGGTTCTATAATCGAGAGGGAGATTCGTATGATCCCGAAAATCAGCATGGTCGCCGCATTCCTTCTGTTGGTCGCGCCGCCGATGGCATGCGCTTCGACTCGCGATGCGATTAATGCCGCGCCGATAACCCGCACCGCGAATCAATCGCGTCCCGCGATACTCGTCGCACAAGACGCACAACCGGCGATGGGCACTGGCGAAGACAATAACGACAACGACAACAACGCTGATTCCGATGACAACGCCAATGACAATGACAACGACAATCAGAACGGCGACGGCGCCAACGCCGATCAGAACAACGCCGGCGATGATCAGCCGGTGCCGCCGACAGTCCTCAACGGTAACGACGATCCAGGCAACGTACCGCAGATGAATGGTTTTCAGCAGGCGCAGCCGATGAGCCCGCAGCAATAACCGCGCGCCCACGGCTCAATAGACCGGCCAGACCCTCGTTGGCTCGCTCACTCTCAACCGCACTCCTCACTCGGGGGAACCAACGATGCCCGCACCACTGGACGGAATCAAAGTACTCGACCTGACCAAGCTCGCGCCGGGACCGTTCTGCACGATGATCCTCGCGGACCTTGGCGCCGACGTGATCAGGATCGAGGAACCCGGCCCTCCGACAGGCCGACGTGCGGAGCAGGCTGGCGCCGCGGGATCGAGCAGGCCGGTCAACAGCTTCAACAGTTCGCCCTACAACGCGCTCGCGCGCAACAAGAAGTCGATCGGCATCAATCTCAAGAGCGGGATGGGCAAGGAAATCTACACCCGCCTCGCCCAGCGTGCCGACGTCATCGTCGAGGAATACCGGCCCGGCGTCGCCAAGCGCCTCGGCATCGATTACGAGAAGCTGTCGTCGCGCAACCCGCGGCTGATCTATTGCGCCATCACCGGCTTCGGGCAGACCGGGCCGTATCGCGACCTCGTCGGCCACGACATCAACTACATCGCGACTGCCGGCGTGCTCTCGATGTTCGGACGTCCCGGCCAGCCGCCGACGATCCCGCATAACGTCATCGCCGACTACGCCGGCGGCGGAATGCATGGCGCAATCGGAGTGCTCGCTGCGCTGGTCGCGCGCAACCAGACCGGACGCGGACAATACGTGGACATCTCGATGATGGATGGGAGCCTCGGGCTGCTGGCGCAGGCGATGTCAACATTTTTCGCCAACGGCAAAGTGCCGCGCCGCGGTGAGACGATCAACGACGGCGGGATACCGAACTACAACGTCTACCTGACCAGGGATGACAAGTACATTACGATCGCAGCGATCGAGCCGTGGTTCTTCGCCAATCTCTGCCGTGCGCTGGGCCGCGAAGATTTCATTCCGCACGAATACGATTCCGCCAAGCGCGCGGAAATCGCCCGCGTCTTCACTGAGACCTTCAAGACCAAAACGCGCGATGAATGGTTCGAGATTCTCAGCAAGAGCGACATCTGCGCCGGCAGGATGCTCACGCTCGACGAGGTGCCGAACGATCCGCAGGTGCTCGCGCGCCAAATGATCGTCGAGGTCGAAGCGCCGGGCGGCAAGAAGGTCAAGCAGGTGGGCATCTCGGCCAAGTTCTCGGATACACCGGGATCGATAAGGTCGCTCGCACCGCAACTCGGCCAGCATACCGACGAAATCCTCGGCGAGCTGGGCTACAGCAAGGAAGACCTCGACCGCTGGCGCGAATCCGGCGCAATCAAGTAGCGCCTGTCCGTCTCCTCTCCCTGTAAGGGAGAGGATGAAGGTGAGGGTCCTTATACAGCGCGCTATTGCGCGCGATTCAGGATTCTGCTTCTGCTCCGATCCGCCAGCGTGCGCGATCTTCACCGCGTTGCCCGCCGTATCCAATCACGGTTAAGATTTCGCTATGCCACAGCCAACCCCGATGTTCATGCGCGGTCCGCACGATCCGATTCGAATCGAGCGCGCCGAAGGACCATGGCTCTTCACCTCCGACGGCCACAAGATCCTCGACGCCGGCGGCGGCGCCGTGGTCGTCAACATCGGGCAGGGACGCCGCGAAATCGCCGAGGTCGCCGCGCGCACGATCTCCAAGCTCGATTACATCGTGCCGGTGTGGACTTCGGCCGAGCGCGAACGGCTGGCCGAGCGCCTCACGCGCTGGACGCCGCCCGGTCTCTCTCGCTTCTTTTTCACCAGCGGCGGCTCGGAGTCGGTCGAGGCGGCGCTGAAGTTTTCGATTCTCTACAACAAGGCTCGCGGCAAGCAGTCGAAGAGCAAGGTTATCGGCCGGCGCTTTTCGTATCACGGCAACACTATCGCGGCGCTGTCGGCGGGCGGCAGCGGGCGGCGCGCCGACTACGAACACGTTTTGCTCGACTGGCCGAAGATCGATCCGAGTTACTGCTACCGATGCCCATGGGGCAAAACTTATCCGTCATGCGACCTCGACTGCGGGACAGCGCTCGAGCAAGAAATCCTCAAACACGGCCCCGACTCGATTGCCGCGTTCATCGCGGAACCGATGATGGGCACGAGTGGCGGCATCTGTCCTCCCGTCAAGGAGTACTGGCCGAAGATTCGCGAGATCTGCACCCGCTACGACGTCTTGCTGATCGCCGACGAAGTGATGACCGGCTTCGGCCGCACCGGCCGGCGCTTCGCCGTCGATCACTGGAACGTCGTGCCCGACATTTTGGTCGGCGGCAAGGGACTCACCGGCGGCTACATGCCGATGGGCATGATTGCGGTCAAGGAGACGCTGGTCGAGGAACTCGAGCAGACCAGGGCCGACTTCATGTTCTACACCTACAGCTCGCATCCCGTCGCGTGCGCGGTCGCCGACGAAGTGCTTGCAATCATGGAGCGCGAGCATCTGGTCGAGCGTTCGGCGGAAGTCGGCGCGCGCCTCGGCTCGAGCTTGAAGGAAGAATTATCCGGTCATCCGATGGTCGGCGACATCCGCGGCTCCGGGATGTTCTGGGGAATCGAGCTGGTGCAGGACAAGGCAACGCGGATGCCGTTTGCGCCGGAGAAAAAAGTGACCAATCGCGTGCTCGGCGCGTCGGTGCGCAAGGGGATGTTCTTTTATCCGGCGACCGGGATGGCGGGCAAGGGGGCCGGCGACGCGATGATGATCACGCCGCCGTTTATCATCGGCGATTCTGAAATCGAGTTCATCATTCGTACCGCGCGCGCGGCTCTCGACGAGATCCAGCCTAACCTGTAGCGTTTGCGGAGCACGTCTTAGCTTCGTGGAGAGACCGGCACATGGCCGATAGTATCATCGGGCCCACTTCGCATTACTTTTATTCGCAGCGTTTGAAATTGCACTACGTCGATTGGGGCAATCCCGACAAGCCGTTGCTGGTGCTGGTGCATGGCGGCCGCGACCATTGCCGCAATTGGGATTGGGTCGCGCTCGATCTGCGCCGCCATTATCACATCATCGCGCCCGACCTGCGCGGCCATGGCGACTCCGACTGGGCCGTCGGCAGCGGCTATTCGATGATCGATTACGTGCTCGACCTCTCGCAGCTCATGAGTGCGGTCGCGACCGAGCCCGCCACCCTCATCGGCCACTCGCTCGGCGGCGGAATCGTTTTGCAATACACCGGCACGCATCCCGACGCGGTCAAGCGCGTGGTCTCGATCGAAGGGATGGGTCCGCCGCCGGGAATGATCAAGGACTCGCCGGCTTATGACCGCATGAACAACTGGATCGGCCAGATGCAGACGCTCGCGCGGCGCAAAGTGCGCGAGTACCCGTCAATCGAGGAGGCGCTGGCGCGTATGCGCGAGGCCAACCCGCATCTCAGCCGCGATCAGGCGACCCATCTCACGATTTGGGGTGTGAAGCGCAACGAGAACGGCACCTACTCCTGGAAGTTCGACAACTACGTTCACGCCACCTCGCCCTACATGTTCAACAACCGCGACGCGCGCGAAATCTGGGGGCGCATCACCTGTCCTACCCTGCTGATTCGCGGCACCGAGTCGTGGGCTGGCGATTGGGTCAAGGACGGGCGCATCCAGGCGTTCAAGCATGCCGAATCGGTGACGGTAGAGAAGGCCGGCCACTGGGTGCATCACGATCGCATCGATGAATTCCTGGCAGTCACGCATCGTTTCCTCGGGGTGTGAGCGGATAACGCCGCGGGTCTGCTGATGCGACGACCTTCACTTTCGCTGCGCAACGATCAGTTCGAATACGTCCAGCTCATTCTGCTCGCGGTGACGGTCGGCGTGCTCGCGGCGCTGGGAAATCTCGGTTTCCGCAAACTGATCGAATTTTTCTCGTGGCTGTTCCACGTGCTCGAATGGAACGCGCTCGGAATCAATCTTGGTGGCCTGAATCGTGGCCTGATCCCGGTGATCCTGCTGAGCGGCGGCGTCGCGATCCTGCTGCTGAACCGAATTTTTCCCGGCGACGTGCTTGGTTACGGCTTTCCGAATTTTCTCGAGATGGTCAACCTCGGCACCGCGAGGCTGAAGCGGCGCTGGATTTTCGTTAAGGCCGCGGGCGCCGCGATTTCATTGGGCGCAGGCGCGTCGGTTGGCCGCGAAGGTCCAATCGCCCAAGTGGGCGGCGCGATAGGATCGACGGTCGCCCAACTCAGAAAGCTCTCGCCCGACCGCGCCAAGGTGCTGGTCGCGGCGGGCGCCGGCGCGGGAATCGCGACCACCTTCAACGCGCCCATCGGCGGCCTCATGTTCGCCCAGGAAATCGTGCTGCTCGGCCACACCGAAATCGCCAACCTCACGCTGCTGATTATCGCGACCTTCAGCGCCGTGATCACCTCGCGCGCGATCGTCGGCAACTCCGTCGTCTTCATCGCGCCGGAATTCGTGCTGCGCAGCTACTGGGAGATGGCGACCTACGCGCTGATGGGCGCGGCGCTCGGCGTGCTGGCAGCCGGCTATATCCGATTCTTCAACGCCACCGAAGCATGGTTTCGCCGGCTCGATCTGCCGATCTGGGTGAAGCTCGAAGCGGGCCTCGCAGTCGTCGGCCTGATTGCCATTTGGTTGCCGCAAAATCTGTCCGACGGATACCCGGTCATCAATGGCGCAATGGCCGGCGACTACGGCATCAAGATGCTGGCTGCTATGACCGTCGCGAAATTCTTCGCCAGCAGCGTCTCGCTCGGATGCGGCGCGCCCGGCGGCTCCTTCGGTCCAACCTTTTTCATCGGCACAATGGCCGGCGGATTGTTTCAGCGCGTGTCTGCCATGTTTATCCCGCACCTTACGGGCCCGCGCGGTTCGTATGCGCTCGTGGGCCTCGGTGCGTTCCTCGCCGGCACCACGCACGCCCCGCTGACGGCGCTGTTCCTGCTCTGGGAGATGACGCATAGCGACACTATCGCGCTGCCTTCAATGATCGCGACGATCACGGCGCTGGTCGTCGCGCGCGCGATCGAAACTGAATCGATAGATGAGTTCCGCCTCGCGCGGCAAGGCAAGACCTTGCAAATCGGCAGCGAGCGCCTCGCCCTCACCCTCATCCCGGTCAGCGCGGTCGTAACCCGCAACGTCACCATCGTGAGCGAGAACACTTCCCTGTCGGAAGTGCTGCGCACGGCTGGTGAGACCGCGCAATCCACTCTGCCAGTGGTCAACAGCGACGGCGAGCTTGCAGGCACCATCGTGGTGCGCGATTTGTTGACCGTGATCAGCGGAGGACAGGAGCTTGGGCCGCTGGTCAACGCATTTGACCTCTGCAACGCGCACGGTCCTACGGTGTCGCTCGACGCGAATGTCGACGAGGCGAGCCAGTTGATGGAGCATGACGGCCTCGACGAAATTCCGGTGGTCGAGCGCGGCACCCACCGCTTCCTCGGACTCGTGACCAGCCGGCAGATCGCGCAAGCGCTCAACCGGGTGACGGTTTCGCTCTCGACCCTTGCGACACGCGACCCGAATATCTACTGGGCGACCGGCTATCGCGTGACCCGCGTCACGGTGCCCGCGAATGCGGCGGGAAAAACGGTTCGTAAACTCGACGCCCGCGCTCAATTCAGCGTCACCATTCTGGCCGTTCAGGACGCGGGCAATCCGCAGGGAGAATTCGCGCCGATCTCACCCGACCGCCCGCTCAAAGCCGGCGACGAGCTGATTGCAGCCGGACGTCCGCAAGACATCCGGCGATTCACCCATGAGTTGGAGATCGCCGAGCCTGTCGCCGCCGCTGCTGTTCAGGCGGGCGAGTCCGGAAAGACATAAGGACGCGCGCGCCCGGCTCGAATCTCGGCGCACATCTGCTCAACCGTTCTCACTTCGCGTTCGAACTCCGTTGCGACTGTCATGAACCATTTCGCGCTGGCGAAGTGAGCGTCGCTGCCGCCGACCGCGGTCAACCCCAGCTTGAGTGATGCGTCTTCGGCGCGCCGATTCTCCTCATCTGAGTTCTGACCGTTCAGCACCTCGACTGCGCCCAGCGCCGAACCATGGCGGCTG
>Ga0302325_10013120_pt1 | contig 17714 bp, 16 predicted proteins | sample Palsa_T0_2_FD_201948 | JGI IMG/M metagenome (GOLD analysis project Ga0302325, IMG submission 201948) | Peat permafrost microbial communities from Stordalen Mire near Abisko, Sweden - Palsa_T0_2 | ecosystem: Environmental > Terrestrial > Soil > Palsa > Peat permafrost | place: Sweden: Abisko...
TAGGCTGTCTTACCAGTTGTTTCTGACCACTGTCGTGCATCGGAGAGTCATTTTTATTCCTGCCTTTCTAGGTGTCTGCCTGTCGGTGTTCCTGCTGGTGCCGTGGCTTGGCCAGAATTTCTTCCCGGCCAGCGACAACGGGCAACTCATCCTGCATATGCGGGTGAAGAGCGGTACGCGTATCGAAGAGACCGCCAGGGTCGCCGATCTGGTCGAGGCGTCCATCCGTCAGCAAATTCCAGCGCGAGAGATGGACAACATCCTCGACAACATTGGCCTCCCTTACAGCACAATCAACTACATGCACTCTACCTCTGGATTAATCGGAGCCGGGGACGTAGACATCATGGTATCTCTCAAAGAAAACCATCATCCCACGGCAGACTACGTTCGCGCCCTGCGGGGCACATTGCCGCGCGCCTTTCCCGGCGTTACCTTTTATTTTCTTCCGGCGGACATGGTGACGCAGGTCTTGAACTTCGGATTGCCGGCCCCGATTGATATTCAGATTGACGGGAATGATATCAATGGCAATCGCCAAGTCGCAGAGAAGATGCTGGCTCAACTTCAGCGAGTTCCAGGACTCACGGATTTACGCATCCAGCAGCCGTTCGATTATCCGACCTACGACATCAATGTCGATCGCACCAAGGCGGCTCAGGGCGGCCTCACCGAACGCAATGTTGCCACCAGCGTCTTGAACTCGCTGAGTGGAAGTTTTCAGATTACGCCGATGTTCTTTCTCAACTGGAAGAATGGAGTGAATTACAACCTGGTCGCCCAAACTCCGCAATACCGGGTCGAGTCCCTGCACGATCTCGAGAACACGCCCGTCACGGCACCTTCGACATCGCGGCCCGGAATCCTGGCCGACGTGGCTTCGATCAGGCGCTCTACCGAAATGGAGGCCGTGAGCCACTACAACATTCGCCGCATTGTAGAAATCTACGGCGCGGTTCAGGATCGCGATCTGGGTTCGGCCGGACGTGACATTAACCGGATCGTCGATGCCAATCGAAAATCGTTGCCGCGGGGAAGCTTCGTCACAATCCGAGGACAGCTCGAGACCATGCGGAGTTCCTACATCGGACTGTTAGGAGGCCTGGTGTTCTCGGTCGTGCTCGTTTACCTCCTGATCGTGGTGAATTTTCAATCATGGCTGGATCCCTTCGTCATTATTACGGCGCTGCCCGCTGCGTTGGCAGGCATTGTCCTTTTCCTGTTCGTAACCCATACGACGCTGAGTGTGCCGGCATTGATGGGCGCGATCATGTGCATGGGGGTGGCCACGGCGAACAGCATTCTCGTGATCACTTTCGCCAAGGAACGCCTGCTGCACCACGGCGATCCGATCCAAGCGGCCATTGAGGCGGGATATACGCGCTTTCGGCCAGTCCTGATGACGGCTCTGGCCATGATTATCGGCATGGTACCCATGGCGCTCGGCCTCGGCGATGGAGGGGAGCAGAACGCGCCGCTGGGGCGGGCGGTGATCGGAGGCCTGCTCTGTGCCACGGTTGCCACACTAGTCTTTGTTCCCGCAGTGTTCAGCCTGTTGCATAAAAAGCGCTCAGAAACCGACACGAGCACCGTAGAGGCCGAGACGGAAGGAGAACCTACTCATGCTTAACCAAGGTGATATCGCAATGGAATCAAATCAGAGCAAGGCGACTGTGAGCGACGCAACCGAGGTAGCCGGAACGAGTCCAGCGGAGATCTCCGAAACGAAGCCTCCGCAAGGGAAGTTTCCGAGAGGTGGCCTCTTTGTTCTCGGCGCGACAGCACTCGTGGTCGCGATTGTAGTTGTCTTTGGCATTCATTCTCGAGTCGCAGCTGAGACTCGGCTGCAACAGGCTACCTTTCGAGCCGCGGTTCCGAGCGTGAACGTCATACATCCACAACTTGGAGATCGCGCCCAAGAACTAGTGTTGCCGGGCAATACACAGGCCTTCATCGATTCACCGATTTACGCCAGGACGAACGGCTATCTCAAGCGGTGGTACGTCGACATCGGCGCCCGGGTCAGTAAGGGGCAGTTGTTGGCGGAAATCGAAACTCCGGAACTCGATCAGCAGCTGCAGCAAGCACGGGGTGATCTGGGCACTGCGGAAGCCAATCTCAACCTGTCGCAAATCACCGCGGCGCGGGACGAGAATCTGCTGAAGACACACTCGGTCTCTACGCAGGAGCGGGACAATGCGGTGAACGGGAACGCCGCCAACAAGGCAACCGTTCAGTCAAACCAGGCCAATGTCGCGCGGCTCGAACAACTGCAGTCCTACGAAAAGGTCTACGCGCCGTTCGATGGAATCATCACGGCCCGTGAGACGGACATTGGAGCGCTCATCGACGCTGGCGCCAACGCACCCAAAGAGTTGTTCCATATCGCTTCCATCACCAAACTGCGGGTCTATGTCGCAGTCCCAGAGGTCTACTCGGTCGCCGCGCAGTCGGGCGCACCGGCAGATTTGACGCTCGATGAATATCCCGGAGAGACCTTCCACGGTAGTTTGGTTCGCAACTCGGACTCGATCGATCCGGCCTCGCGAACCTTGCTGGTCGAAGTGGATGTGGAGAACGCGGGTGGCCGACTGAAACCGGGCGCATATGTTCAGGTTCATTTGAAAATGCCGGAGGGCGCGCGTTCGCTGGTGGTTCCTGCCAATGCACTGCTTTTCCGCAGAGAAGGTTTGCAGGTCGGTGTAGTGCGCGACGGAAAAGCAGAGTTGGTCCGGGTAAGGCCGGGCCACGACTATGGCGACAGCATGGAGATAGTTTCCGGCCTCGAACCAACCGACGATGTAATTCTCAGTCCCTCGGACTCGCTGACCAGTGGCACACCCGTCCAAATCAGCGGTTCGAAGATGGGAGGAGTTGACGAATGAAACGCTTCACGCTTATTCTCGGCGCATTCTCTATGATGTTGCTGGCGGGCTGTACCGTAGGTCCCAAGTATGCGCGGCCCAATGTAGCGACCGCGCCGGTCGACGCGTTCAAAGAAACGGACGGCTGGAAACCGGCGCAACCGAGCGATCAACTACTGCGGGGGAAGTGGTGGGAGATTTTCGGCGACCCGCAGTTGAACGCGCTGGAGAATGAACTCACCGTATCGAACCAGGACTTGAAGGTGGCCAACGCTCGATTCGTGGAAGCGCGGGCGATGGTTCACTTCAATCGGGCGGCGCAGTTTCCGACTATTTCCACGTCGCCTGGCATCGAATCCCTTCGTGATTCGGCCAACACACCTTACCTCGCGGCGACTGGCACCACGGGCGATTTTGTGCTGCCTTTCGATGTTTCTTACGAACTGGACGTTTGGGGGCGCGTGCGCCGAACTGTATCTGCATCGCGGGAACAAGCCCAGGCGACTGCGGGAGATCTCGCCACGGTCAACCTGAGTCTGCATGCCGAACTGGCCTACGACTATTTCGAATTGCGCAGCGCCGACGCTCAGAAAAAGCTTCTCGACGACACCGTGAAAACCTATCAGGATGCTCTGCAGCTCACGGTGAGTCGCTTCGAGGGCGGCGCCGCTCCGAAGTCCGATGTAGCACAGGCGCAAACCCAACTGCAAGCCACCATGGTGCAGGATACGGATGTTGCCGTGCAGCGAGCGCAGTTCGAGCATGCGATTGCCGTTTTGATCGGCAAGCCGCCGGCGGCGTTCAGCCTGCTTGCATCGCCGCTCAATTTGGTGCCTCCGGATGTCTCCGCTGGGTTGCCTTCACAACTTCTGGAGCGGCGACCGGACATCGCCGCGGCTGAGCGTCGAGTCGCCGGAGCCAATGACCAGATCGGAATTGCTCGCGCCGCATATTTCCCAACCGTCCTATTGAGCGCGTCTGCCGGACTCTTAGGTGACTCCATCACTAACTGGTTTACATGGCCGAGCCGGTTTTGGGCCGTGGGACCGTCGCTGGCGGAAACTCTCTTTGATGGAGGCCGCCGCCGTGCGACTTCAACCGCCGCACGCGCCAACTATGACGCCACCGTCGCCAACTATCGCGAGAGCGCACTCACGGCTTTTCAGCAAGTCGAGGATAATCTGGCTGCCCTTCGGATCCTCAGTCAGGAAGCGCAGGAACAGAAGGAAGCGACGGCCTCCGCCGAAGAATCACTGCAGATCTTCACCGATCGTTACATCGGAGGAAGGGACCCTTACCTTCAGGTTCTCACGGCACAGACGATCGCGCTGCAAAATGAACGAAACGATGTCGATATCCTGAGGCGTCGCATGGACGCCAGCGTATTGCTGATCAAAGCCCTCGGAGGAGGCTGGACTGTGTCCGAACTACCGAAAACAGCGGAACTGCGCTAATCGTCACAGTCCTCTGACTGAAGACATACAAAGGAGCACGATATATGGATCTGAAACTCACTGGAAAGATTGCGCTGGTAACGGGATCGACGGCAGGCATCGGATTTGCAATCGCCAAGTCACTTGCGATAGAAGGGGCATATGTGTACGTGAACGGGCGCACGCAGAAACGGGTGGACGCAGCGACGGCGGCAATCCGATCGTATGCTCCAAAGCTCAGGGTCGAGGGCATTGTGGCCGACTTTTCTGGTCCAGCCGGCGCAGAAGCAGTGACTGCGACATTGCCTGTGGTCGACGTGCTGGTGAACAACGTAGGAATTTTTGAGCCAAAGCCATTTACCGAGATTCCTGACCAGGACTGGTATCGTTTGTTTGAGGTCAACGTAATGAGCGGAGTGCGGCTGGCGCGACACTATCTTACCGGAATGCTAAGAAAGAACTGGGGCCGCATTCTCTTTATCTCCAGCGAATCGGCGGTGCAGATTCCCGCGGAAATGGTGCATTACGGAATGACAAAGACGGCACAGATTGCGGTGGCGCGTGGGATCGCGGAGTCGGTGGCTGGAACCGGCGTGACAGCCAATAGCATTCTTCCTGGCCCAACAGAGTCGGAAGGCGTGGTGGGGTTCGTCGAGGCCATGGCGAAGCACCAGGAAAAGTCGAAGGCAGAGATCGAGAAGGAATTCTTCGAGCACGTGCGGCCATCGTCTCTGCTGAAGCGCTTTGCCACCGTCGATGAAGTTGCAGCCATGGTGACTTACGTGGCCAGCGAGCTTTCTTCAGCGACGAACGGAGCAGCCTTGCGAGTGGATGGCGGCGTGGTGAGAGCGATTCTATGAGTACCAACCGAATGAAGGCATTGCGTTTTGCTGAGTTTGGACCGCCGTCAGTCTTGCGCATCGAAGAAGTTCCGATTCCGGAGCCGGGCGATGGGGAAGCACTCGTTCGCGTGAAGGCGGCAGCGATCAACCCCAGCGACATTGGAGACGTCGCTGGACGCTTCAAGAAAACAACTCTGCCGCGAACCCCCGGCCGGGACTTTGCCGGTTTTGTAGTAAAGGGAACGCAGCACGAAGGCGAAGAGGTCTGGGGCAGTGCCCCCAATCTCGGTATTGTTCGAGATGGATCTCACGCCGAGTATGTCGTTGTCCCGGTGGAGACGCTTTCGGTCAAACCTAAGTCGCTGAGTATGGCGCAAGCGGCGGCGATCGGGATTCCCTACATTACGGCGTGGGCATCTGTAGTGGATGCAGCTCAAATCCAGGCTGGTGAAACCATTCTGATCGTTGGCGCCAAGGGCGCTGTGGGACAAGCAGCCACGCAGATTGCGAACTGGAAGCAGGCGCGTGTGATTGGCGCAGATATTACTTCCGATCCTATTCCCGGTGCCGAGTCGGTCGTCAATACCAAGAGCGAAGGCTTTCGTGAGAGAGTATTGGAACTGACCGCGGGAAAAGGCGTTGATGCTGTTTTCGACACCGTGGGCGGCTCGATGTTCGAGCCGGCGTTGCGATCACTCGGGTTGGGGGGGCGACAAGTGGCTATCTCAAGCAGTGGAGATCCGCGCGTGAGTTTCAATCTCGTCGACTTTTATCACAACTTCTCCCGGCTGCTTGGAGTCGACAGCTATGGACTGACCCCGCAACAGGTAGGGGAGATCGCCGGCAAGCTCCGCCTTGGCTTTGAAACGGGGGTTTTGAAACCACCGGCGACTGAGGTCGTTCCGTTTGATAAAGCGGTGGACGCATACAGCCGCATCGCTGCTGGCCAGACGAAAGCGAAGCAGGTGCTCAGTTTCGACTGATGGAATGAACAATGAAGAATCTCCACTGAAGACAATCGTCGTGGCGGCTAAGGAGGGTTTGTAGAAGAAAGCAGTGCTCATCTTATTTGTGGGCGCCCTGCCTTCTACCAAGAAGGTCCAAGCGACAAGCCTGGCCCAGCTTACCTTCTCGGTGAACCCAAAGATCAGCACAGCGAAACCTGCCGCGAGTACAACTAGCCGACTGCCCGAACAGACAGCTGCTGGCGGAAGAGTCATTCTGTGGGCGCTGCCTCCGACTTCCCAGTACTAATCTTGGTCGTTGGACGCTGCTGTGGTCGCCAACCTGCAAAAGATCCAGATCATTAAAGGATGGGCCGAAGCAGGCGAAACCCACGACGAGGTCTACGATGTAATCTGTTCCGATGGTAAGAAGCCCGATGCCACCACTCATCGCTGCGCCGACAATGGAGCAAAGGTGAGCTTGAACGATTGCAGCTTCTCGAAAGACAAGGGCGCGACAGAACTCAGCACAACCTGGAGCGATCCGGACTTCAAACCGACGGATCGAGCCTTCTATTACGCCCGAGTTCTGGAAGATCCCACATGCCGCTGGAGCACCTACGACGCTCTCAGGACCAAGACCAAACCGCCAGATGGGTATCCGCCCGTAATTCAAGAAAGAGCGTGGAGTTCTCCCATCTGGTACACGCCGTCCGCGAAGACACAGGCTGCACGATGAAGGAGCTGGTTTACGCAGGATTCGAGCGGTCCTTATTTTGAGACCTATGCCGGGATCGTCAGACGTTCCGTTTGTTTATCGTGGCACAGATCGCGGGTGTCTTGTGCCTAACCCTCTTGTTTCGTGGGTCGCCTAGATAGGCCGAACCTGGGAGATGAACTTCATCATTTCGGCTGGAACGCGTTCAGTTCCGCGTTGTGCCCCTACGCTCCGCACCCGCATGTGGAACGGCGGTATCTGATCGTTCCTGGGCTACGCTCGTCGCGGAGCCATGTGATCGATACGAAGGATGATCCGAAGCAGCCAAAGATTGTAAAGGTGATTCGATGACCTCCTCGCTCAATATATCGGCCGCCTGACCGCAGCCGCTGCTTAAGCCCACATTAAACCAAGTAATACAGCGGCTGCTGGTCTGCTCCAGCAAACTCCACCTGCATGCAATGGTCGCAGGAATTATCTTCCAAGAGTTCGTAAACGTGACGAACCGCTTTGAGAGTGGCAGAAAACTTTTCTGCTTCCTCCGGAAAGACACGATCGGCCGGCAGCCAATCGTGAAAGCGCAGATTCGCCATGGCTTTCGCTAAAGCTGGACGAACGCCGCACAGCAATACCGTTACTCCACGTGCTTCCATGTCATGCAGGAAATGGTCGAAGCGTTCGAGTGAAACCATGTCGGGATTGCGCGTGCGTTTAAGGCGCAACACGACGTATCGAATGTCTTCTTCCTCGAGGCGCCGTTTCAAATGATCGAAACAACGGTCGAGTTCGGGAGCTGCGCCGAAAAACAACTCGCCTTCCAAATCGTAGAGCATCATCGCCGTGCAAGGCCGGTCCTCGGGCAGTCGCTCCCGGACTACGCGGTCGCCGCTCACCACCAACTCGTTCCAACGCAACAGCGACGCGCGCGGAACAAACATCAGAATCGACAAGGCCACGCCGATCAGGATGGAAAATTCAACGCTGATGAAGATCGCAGATAAGGCGGTAACCAAAACCAAAGCGGCATCGTAGCGTGAGGCCCGCATAGCATAGCTCAGGCGCTTCCAATCGACGAGACGCGCCGCAGTTACCAGCAGTAACCCGGCGAGAGCGGCTTTGGGAATGAACTGGGCAAAGGGGGCGAGCGCAACCACCACGATTGCAACTGTTGCCGCTGCGAAAACTCCGGAAACGCGGCTCACGGCTCCCGACTGAAAATTGATTGCCGATCTGGTCAACGAGCCGGAGCCCGGCAGGCATTGGAAAAATCCACCAGTGAGATTGGCCAGACCCTCAGCCAGACACTGCCGGTTGTAGTCGAGTACCTGGCGTGTAGTGTTAGCAATCGATTTTGCGATCGCCAATGCCTCCACGAGTCCGAGAAAAGCAATGGCGAACGCGCTTCCCGACAATTCTTTCACCCACCAGAACTGAATCTGAGGAATATGCGGCACCGGGAGATTGCGCGGGACACTCCCAACGACAGAGATAACCGTTGTTCCATCAAGCGCCGGCTTAGACCAGCCGAAGGCCGCCGCCACTAGCGCCGCAATGATCAACGCCATTAGCATGTCAAATTGTGGCAGACGGTATTTGCGCGCCAATTGTCTGAGCAGGATGACGAGAACAATGGTTCCTACTCCCACGCCAAAGGCCCGTGGATTCACGTGGCCGCCACTAAGGGTGAGCCAAATGCGGTAAAGGACATGCTGGTGCCCCGTCCCGCGATCGCGCAAACCCGTCAAGTTGCCGAGCTGGGTTATGGCCACCAAAGTGCCGGCCCCGGCCATGAAACCGATGACGACGGACTCCGAGATATAGCGCGTCAGGTCTCCGAGTTTGAATATCGAGATCAGGATCTGGATGCAGCCAATCATGATCCCCAACAGGAACATGGCTTGGTAGGCATCGAGCCGCGCATCAGGATTGAAGAACCCGAGAGCGCTGAAGACCACGAGCGATATAGCGTTCGTCGGACCGTTAATCAAGTGCGAGGACGAACCAAAGATCGAGGCCACGAGAGTGACCACGATGGCGGAATACAGGCCAAAGCGCGGGTCGACGCCAGCGATGAGCGCGTACGCCATGGCTTGTGGCAACGAGATAGCGGCGACGGTCACGCCGGCGACAAGATCGTCGCGCGTTTTTCCCCAGGAGTAGTTGAACTTCATTCTGACTCACCTCGCCCTTCGAACGAGAAGACATATTCCGTTCGCAAGCGATGGCCTGCGGGCTTATCGCATTGGTTCACGGAAACAACCCCAGGGGAGGGAACAGATCAAATCCGAGCCGCAATCATGCAGCTTTTCCGATGGTGCTAGCGCCTTCCACTTCGATCAGCTTTCCGGAACGAACGTCGTAGACGAATCCGTAAACTGGGATCGACTTGGGGACCAATGGATGGTTGCGAATCCGCTCTACATCGTCGATGACAGCTTGCTTCTGATCGCGGATGGTTAACCATTCGATGTACTCACCGGCTTTAGACCCAGGACCGCGACCTACATCACGAAAACCAGTCGAGGTCAATTCCGCGGTTTCCAGACTCGAAGCCAGCAATCCACGGATGACTTCGTTGGTGAAAAACTCCATCCCGCAATCGGTGTGGTGGATGACAAAAAATTCGCGCGTGCCCAGCAGTTTGTAGCTAATCACAAGGGACCGGATGGCATCGTCGCTAGCCCGTCCTCCGGCATTGCGGATCACGTGCGCGTCCCCTTCGGCCAGGCCGGCATATTTGGCAGGATCGAGCCGGGCATCCATGCAGGTGAGAATTGCGAAGCGGCGGGCTGGCGGCATAGCCAGTTTGCCTTTGTCTCCGAAATTCGAGGCGTAGGACCTGTTTGAGGCAAGTACCTCCGAAAGGATCTGACTCATTTGAAGTCTCCCCAGTTGATCAATTTGGCTTTCGGCTCACTGCAACGCCACTCTAGTGACTCCAGCACATGTCTTGCGTCTCAACTAAATAGACGGCAAATGATCAAGGTCGCTACGATGCACCACACGAACCATGTCTTCTGAATGAAGGGGATCATGGAACACCCCCCGTAGCTATCGCTGACCACGACGAACGTGGCATTGCAACCCGAACTTTCCAGATTATACTAGATAGTCAATGGAGTTACTAGACATAGATTTGCTCCCCAAGACGCGGGCATCCGCGGTGGCTCCAGCCGGGCCCGGTAGGTCCTGAAATCGCGGACAGAGGAAATCTCAAGTCTCGATCTCTTGTACCTGGGGAGCGATCCCGGACGAAGTGCAGAATCACCGAATCGCCGGACCGGCATGGCGCTCATGCAACGGCAAGGAGATCAACGTTTCCTATCCGCACGCCTTCGAAAAGACGCTTAAATGGCGTGAACTCGCTCCCAAGTCCAGGCGCCCACCCGAACCTCCAGCCGTATCAGGACTCGGTCGGCATCAGCCTGGGGTGAGCCGGTAGTAAATTGGTACAGTGATCGCCACCGCAATCCTGATGTCCGCTTCCTTGTCCCCTCGCTGGCCGTGGTATTTGGCTGGCCCGGTGATCGGACTATTTGTGCCTGCGCTCTTGATTCTTGGCAACAAAGTGTTCGGAGTTTCCAGCAATCTGCGTCATTTGTGCTCTGCGATCGTCCCCGGCAAGATTGACTATTTTCGTTACGACTGGACACGAACCGGCCTTTGGAACCTTCTTTTTGTGGCCGGCATTCTGGTTGGCGGTTTCCTCGTTTCGCACTGAGGTGGATCGCAGAATGTCGCAATCTCAGAGCAGACCAGACTCGCTCTAATGAAACTCGGCATCCACGACTTCTCCGGTCTGGTCCCGCGCGAGCTGTTCACGTGGTCTGCGTTGCCCACGCTTAAAGGATTTGTCTCGATCATTGTAGGGGGTTTTCTGGTGGGATTCGGCACGGCTTACGCCGGAGGTTGCACTTCCGGTCACGCTATCTCAGGACTTGCTGACTTGCAGTTATCGTCATTGATCGCGGTGGTAGGATTCTTCGCCGGCGGTCTTATCGCAACGCATTTTCTTCTTCCGCTGTTCTTGTGAGAGCAATGTCAAACGAATCCACAACCGAGCCAACAACCCAGCAGCGTCAAAGGCAGTCCGGAATCGGCTTGCTGGCGTACCCTCTGCTCGGCGTTGGCTTCGGTATTGTACTGACGAAGTCCGAGGTGGTCTCCTGGTTCCGAATCCAGGAGATGTTTCGCTTTCAATCGCCACGGATGTACGAGATCATCGCGTCCGCCGTCGCGGTCGCTGCCGCCTCGGTTGCATTCATCAAGAAGGTTGGCCTGAAGACCATATCGGGCGAGCCGATCACGATTCCGCCCAAAACCCTGGGGAACGGCGTTCGCTACGCTGTTGGGGGCACAATCTTCGGCCTCGGTTGGGCGCTCACAGGGGCTTGTCCCGGGCCGCTCTTCGCGCTCGTAGGGGATGGCGTCCCCGTGATGATCGTCGCTATTGTGAGCGCCCTGGCTGGAACTTGGCTGTACGGAGTTCTCAGGCCGAAACTGCCGCATTGACGCGCAGTGCTCACGCTCCGACAACCTGAGGAAGTCGAGACAGTTCCTCGTTGGTGCTGTCGTTGGGGACTGAGCATCCCGGTGTCAGAATGAACTTGCTGCCAGCCACATTCCTGGCGGTCTGCCATTGGTTGCGGATCTGCTCCGGCGAGAGGTCCTTATAATTCTTTTCATCGATTCCGGTGGCGATCGTCTGCGAGAACTTGCTGCGCACAGTGCTGACCGACACGCCGCTCGACTGGACAGACCAGTTGACGACCGGGGCCTGGAAGTCGACAAACTGGTCGACATATTCATTCTCCCAGTGCAAATGGAGGAAGTTCAGCTTAGCGCCGGCAGTGGCTGCAAAGAAGCGCTTGTCAAACGGCGCGCTGAATTTGGCGTAGTCTGCCGGTGAGAGCTCCGCGTGGTTGGCGTTCGCAATCGAAAACAGAACCCCCGAAGCGCCCGCAGCAAAGGCGCGCTTTGCGTGGTTAATGTGCGATTGCGTCAGTACATCAAGGGCGTCGAGCAGTCGCTGCGGGTTCTCCTGCTGGAGGCGAACCACCTCCTCCTTCGACGAAAGTTTGACCGCGACCTGCCAGGGATTGAAAGCAGTTTCGAGAATATACGCGTCTCCGTGCAATCCGTCACGAATCAGTTCTAAGGCCCGAATCTGCTCGGGGAAGGGGTTGTCTAGAACCTTCAGTTCATACCAGCTGCCTTCGGGCTTCGGGTACGGATAATCGCTCATCACTTTCACAATGTCGGTCTTGTACTTCCAGTGATAATCCAGTGTGGCCTTGGCGTGTTCTTCGGGAGTCTGCGGTCCGAAGTGGTGCCAATGCGTGAATGGCGGACGGTCTACATCCCGCCCTGCCAGCGCCCGGTCTACGCGCTCTTTGCGGGTGAGTGGGTCTCGGCCCGCCACCTTTCCCAGAACTGGTTGTGCAGCAGCGACACCAATTGCGGCTGCGGCGGACGCGAGGAAGCTTCTACGGCTTATCATGATTGACTCCCGGGAGGAGGAAGACCCATTCTGCCTGTCGAAATCTTGCAATGTCTAAAGATACATGCAATACCTGAATACAAAAAGTGTGGGCGTCGGGTCGAACGTTCCCTGTGATCTGGGGAAGCAAACTCCGAGTTCTCAATTCCCGCTCTTTGCAACATGGACGTTTTCCGAAAGCAACTGCCGAATCTCGTTGCGCACACTGTCCTTCAAGCGTGAATCGAGCTCGCCGCTGGCTTGACTGGTAAAACCAGTGTGGACCGAACGCACCAGACCATTTCGGCCAACGAAGAATGTCGTGGGCCAAGCATTCAGGTTTTCGGCCTGTGGAATCTTCTCATTGAGCTGGTCTTGTTCTCCAGCGATCAGATAGGTGTATTCGATGCCATAGCGCTTTACAAACGCGCGAACTCGCGAGAGGCTCTTCAGCTGTTCTGCCGGTTCGAAGTCGAGGGCGACAATCTCAAGTCCCAGACCGTGATACTTCCGGTAGAGTTCTTCGAGAAAAGGGGCTTCGTCGTGGCAGTTCGGGCACCAACTTCCGGTGATATTGACCAACACTACTTTGCCCTGAAATCGGTCGTCAGTGTTGGAGACGATGTGGCCGGTCACATCCGGAAAGGAAAAACGCAGCGGCTGGCTGGGATCCTTCAGTTTTGTGTGCTCCGTTGGGTCGTCGGGTGGCGCAAGATTCTTGGCGCGTGCGTCCGTCGGCCGCAGGGCTACCAGCGTTTGTGCGTCATGAAAGCTGGCGACTTGCAATTGCAGGCTACCGTCGGATTGCGGCGTCACTTCTACGTAAAACGGCCGCTCTCCGGTGAAGTGACTGAGGAAGAACCTGCCGTCCTTGAACTTGCCCGAGAGGGTTCCGGTGTCGCCATCGACCCGCAGAATTGCTGCGTCGATCTTTGCGCCCGTCTGGTTTACGACGAAGTGCCACGCCGACTCGCCCTTTGGGCTCTTGACTTGAATTTCCCAAAGCCCGGAGATATCAGGTGCATGCTGGTCTTCGGTTGCAGCCAGGGAGGGGTCGTGTCGCTTTGCTTGGAACGCATAAGCACTGCCAGAGCCTCGGTCGTACGTTCCACTCAATGTTCCATCCTTAAGCGTTGCTTCCAGCTTTGTGGCGTAACTGTCGAAATTCAGCACCAGAGAGCCATTCTGGAAGGTTCCGCTGTTTGAAGGGTTTACTCTATCGTCTCCGTCAAAGAAGTAGCTATGCACTTCCGCTCCGGTGCCGTCGATTTCGATCCTGAACGGAACGGAAACATTGTTCACGGTGACGGTCGCGTCCCACGTGCCCTCTACAGATTGTCCCGACGCCAAAAGGGTGATGGCAAAGCTGGCTAGTACGGCTGCAGCCGCCAGTTTCGCGCTGGAGGTGATATTCATGAAGAAATCCTTCGCGTGCTGGGAAAGCCCCGGGGCCTTCCAAGGCCTGCCGAGGGTTGCTGGCTAACGCTCTTGCCCAACGAACAAAGATAGACTATCACACAAATAGACATACTTATAAATGCGGGACTCACGCCGAGTCGAGGCGCCATTGTCGGACTTTCTTGGTGACTTTAACTACCTCGACGACGGTACGCCGATCGGCTTGCCTTGCCAGAAGCGATTCCAGTTGTCGATTGAAGTGAAGGTGCGAGTGTGCATCCGGTCAAGGTAGAGAGTTCCGTCCAGATGATCGATTTCATGTTGCAAAATCCGGGCATACCATCCGGATGCTTCCGCTGAGCGAGGCTCTCCTTGTTCGTCCAAGTATTCCACGCGTACGGCGCGGGCGCGTGGAACGACCGCGGAAAATCCGGCGAGGCTGAGGCAGCCTTCGTAGAAATACGCTTCCTCGCCTCCTGTCAAAGTGATCTGAGGATTGATGATCACGTGGAAGGGTACGGGCCGGCGATCTTTGTCCGCAACTTCCCGAGGCGGCAGATCCTTCAACAATTCTTCGCGATCCTCAATCACGGCAAGCTGCAAGGAAAGTCCGATTTGAGGTGCGGCTAACCCGACGCCCGGAGCGTCGCGCATGGTTTCTCTCATGTCATGGATCAGCCTTTGGATCTCGTCACCCAATATTTCTTGGCGGGTCAATGGTCGAGCCGCCTGCCGCAAAACGGGCTCTCCTGCTTGCACAATCTTTAGCCGCACATCGCCTCCACCCGAGCATGAACGCTACGGGGAAAACCAACCGAGCCGACGATCAAATGTAATAATAGCGAAACGCCACCGCCGCAGCAGATCCATGCCTCGCTGTAATCGTGAGGCGCGACTCCAGGTTGCTCGCCTTCGATCTTATGCATCATCTTACTGGGGACCGATTTGCAGACTCGAAATATCTTGCAGATACACGCCGGTGGTGTGCGTTCCGGGAGCGGAGTCGCGGGTGGAACTGGCGAGCACGCGCTTGATGCGGTCGGGTTTCGATAAGCAGATAGTCGCGCCCCGTCAATCGAGTTCGGACTAGGAATATCCAGATTGCTCAGATAGTCCATCCTCTCCGAACTTACCGCCCGTGTAAACCAGTAACGATAAGTCTTGTCGTTACCAATCCTCCCGAGCTTCCTCTAAGCCACTCGACGACCCGGAGAATCGGCCCATCATGCGACAATCTTCTGAAGAGCGACGCTGAATTGCTGTTTTCAAGTCGGCGTCGCAGTATGGAGCACGATGCCAAATACTTCGAAACATTTAGAGCCACGCTGGCCGGTAATGCTTGCCCTGCTTGCCGTTGGCGGATTGCGCTTTTCTTTGCCCGAATCCCTGTCAGCGGGCCCCGACTGGTTGATCATCGTCGTGGTTGGAGTGCTTCTGATTCCCACAGCGTGGGCACGCCAGCGCGGTAAAGATAAACTCAACAAGTTTTTGGGCTATCTGCTGAGCTCCATTGTGACTGTCGACATGATCTGGTCGCTTGGCCTGCTGGTCGCTGCGCTACCCGCCCATCGACAGTCGCCGAAGGATCTTTTGCGTTCCGCAGCCGCCTTATGGATTACGAACATCCTGGTCTTTGCCTCGTGGTACTGGCGATTGGATGCAGGTGGCCCGCGCGAACGTGAGTTACGTGGCGTACATACCGACGGAGCATTCCTTTTCCCACAGATGGGTCTCGATCAGCAAGCCAAGCGCGAGATGGGAGAGCAATGCTGGAGTCCAGGTTTCGTGGATTACCTCTTTCTCGCCTTCAATACCAGCACCGCATTTTCGCCAACGGACTGTCCCGTATTATCAGCATGGGCCAAAATCCTTATGATGGTGCAATCGCTCATTTCCCTGACAACGGTGGCTCTGTTGGCCGCTCGCGCAGTAAACATTCTTTAGCAGTAACGATTCAAGCAGGGGAGACCACAGCGTTTTGCCTAGAAGGCGCTTTCAGGGAAAAGGAGACACGTTCCGGCAGTAGCTTTCGATCATGAAAACCTTCGCATTGTTCGATTCCGGTGAAATGGGCGCTGCGCTGGGGGCAGCGCTGGCCCCGCGTGGATTTCGCGTGTTATGGGCCGCGCGAGGCGGAAGCACACAGTGGGCCGCTCGCGCCCAAGCTGCGAGCCTTGAAGATGCAAGCCGTGAAAGCCGTTGAAGTTGTATTCTCGGTGTGCCGCTAAAACGCGCCTTGGCTAAGGAAGCCAGGTCACTGAAGATGGTCCGGCAACCAGCGTTCCGATAAGCGCCAACTGCCCCCACACGTTCAAGGAGTCGTTCATGAAGCTAGTTTTTAAATCATTCGCCGTGGCACTTGCCATTTTGAGTTCCGTTTTTCTTGTTTCCGGGTTGGATGCCGAGGATAAGCACGAACCGATCACCATCGTCAGCCATGTGGACATCAAGCCCGATGCGTATATGCCGCAAGCGGAGGAAAACTCGTGGAGACTGTTTCGCGCCGAGACCGCGGCGACCAAACTAGATGCCGGTCTGGTTTCCTATGTCGTTTTGCAGCAAATAGATGCTACCAACCATTTCACGATCGTCGAGACATGGAGCGATGCGAAAGCTTATGAGATGCATGTGGGGTCCAAGCACACGGTGCAGTTCCGGGATGAGATCCAACCGTTTTTGGGCAGTCCGTTCGACTCCCGCATCCACCATCAATTTCGCTAGAGGTGAATGAGCCAAAAGCTCCGTCCTGGTCTTAGAGATTGAACCCAGCAGTCAAGAACTCATTTTGAGATAATGCTATGCCTCGATTTTTCACCGCGACGTTTCTGCTCCTGACAATCGCCGTTCTGCACCCGTCGACTGCGCGGAATGCTACGACAAGTCCTGCCCCCGAGCCCGCGTATGGGCCGGAGCTCGAAGGTTACGATTATCCCTACCCCGTGCATCAATTCGAGTTCTCCTCCCAGAAGCAGACCATGCACATGGCCTACATGGACGTGAAACCGAAGTCGTTCAACGGCCAGGTCATCGTCTTGATGCACGGGAAGAACTTTTGTTCCGCGACATGGAAAGCGTCCATCGAGGTTCTCACGGATGCTGGCTATCGCGTAATCGCGGTTGATCAGATCGGTTTCTGCAAGTCGACGAAGCCTCAGCTGTACCAGTACACCTTCCAGCAGCTTGCGCGAAACACGCATGCTCTCCTCGAATCCCTAAGCATCCAGAAGCCGACTCTGGTCGCGCATTCTACAGGCGGCATGATCGCCATTCGTTATGCACTGATGTATCCGCCCTCGACCAAGCAACTGGTTCTGGTTAATCCGATCGGGCTCGAGGACTGGAAAGCCCAGGGCGTGCCTTCTATTTCTGTTGAGCAGTGGTATGAACGGGAGTTACAGACGAACGCCGACAAGATACGGCAATATGAACAAAACACCTACTATGCCGCAACCTGGAGCGACTCCTACGAGCCATGGGTTCAAATGCTTGCCGGGATGTATCGTGGTCCCGGGAAGGATCTTGTTGCATGGAACTCGGCGCTTCTCTATGACATGATCTATACCCAACCGGTTTACTACGAGTTTGAACACATCGCGGTGCCGACGCTTCTGCTCATTGGAGATAAGGACAATACGGCAATCGGCAAAGATCTAGCGCCACCATCCGTGCGAGCACAACTGGGGCGCTATCCAGCGCTGGCGAAGCAAGCGGTAGCGAGAATCCCTGGTGCCAAGCTGGTGGAGTTTCCTGATATGGGGCATGCCCCACAGATTCAGAACCCGGCGACCTTTCACACAGCACTGCTGCAAGGTCTCTTAGCGTCGCCTTCCGCGGTCTCGAAATGAATGGTCCCTATCGACTGAAGATTTTTAAAACGACGTCACAAGTGTCACCTTTCGACATTGCGAGATCGCCCTTCCGCGGCTCGACTCAGAGCACGAACTCCGCGTCCAGGAATTTCTTCCCGTGGTCGTTCAACAAGAGCGAGTTGATGCCGCAGCGGTAGGGATAACTCATCCCTGACGGAATGAAAATC
>Ga0302325_10013122_pt1 | contig 17714 bp, 16 predicted proteins | sample Palsa_T0_2_FD_201948 | JGI IMG/M metagenome (GOLD analysis project Ga0302325, IMG submission 201948) | Peat permafrost microbial communities from Stordalen Mire near Abisko, Sweden - Palsa_T0_2 | ecosystem: Environmental > Terrestrial > Soil > Palsa > Peat permafrost | place: Sweden: Abisko...
GAACCTGAGAACACGCCGGCGGCGTAGCCTCCCAGGCGCACCAGCAGGACCCCCACGGTGCGGTTCGCGACGGCGTGCGCCACCATCGCCTCAGCCGCCCCTTCCGTGACCGCCTCTTCCCCGCCGGCCCCTCCGGCCGCCCGCATGGGCGGGAAAGGCGGATGGCATTCCGCGATCGCGCCATCGGCGGCCGTGAAGGTCAGCGATCCGCCGCCGTCATTGTCTGCCACGAGGCTGATGCCATCGTGCCGGCGTCCGAACGTAGCAATCCAGGACACTAGGCGCTCTGGCGCAACTTCTACCCAACGCCCGCCGCCTGCAGCAGGATTCTTCATGGCGCGGCAGGCGACCTGGAGGTCAGATGTTGAAGCCGAGGGCGCGAAGCTGCTCGCGCCCGTCGTCGGTGATGCTCTCCGGACCCCACGGCGGCATCCACACCCAGTTGATGCGGAAGTCCGTCACCACGCCCTCGAGCGCCTCACGGGCCTGGTCCTCGATGACGTCCGTCAGCGGGCATGCGGCACTGGTCAGGGTCATGTCGATGGTGGCGATCCGCTCGGCGTCGACGTCGACACCGTAGATCAGGCCGAGGTCCACCACGTTGATCCCGAGCTCGGGATCAACCACGTCGCGCAGCGCCTCGAGCACGTCCTCCTGGTCCGCCGTGAGCTCCGCGGCGACACCCTCGCCCTCCGTCGGCACCGGGGCCGCTGATACCCCCGGGACACCCGCGTCCTCGTCCGTGCTTACCGCGGGATCCGCGGTCGTGTTCTCTGTCATTGCCCTACCTCCATGGCCTGCGCGGTCGCGTCTTTCCATGCCATCCAGCCGAGCAGGGCACACTTGATCCTGGCCGGGTACTTCGAGACACCGACGAACGCCACCGCGTCCTCCAGCACGTCTTCGTCAGGTTCTCCCGCTCCCTTGGACTGCATGAGCTCCAGGAACGCCTGGCTGATGGCCATGGCCTCGGACACTGGCCGGCCGATGACCAGATCGCTCATCACCGACGCGCTCGCCTGGCTGATCGAGCAACCCAGCGAGTCGTACGACACATCATCGACCACCGGCTCCGCGCCGACGTCCTTGAGCGACACCCGCAGCGTCACCTCGTCGCCGCAGACCGGGTTGACGTGATGAACCTCGGCGTCGAAGGGCTCCCGCAGGCCCTTGTGGTGCGGGTTGCGGTAGTGGTCCAGGATGATCTCCTGGTACATCGACTGGGGCTCCATCACGCCCTCCTAACACTTCGGGCCCGCGTTATCATCCCACCGGCGCGCCGAAGAAGCGCTGGGCGTAGCGGATCGCGTCGGCCAGCACGTCGATCTCGGCGTGGGTGTTGTACAGGTAAAACGAGGCCCGCGTGCTCGCGGCCACCCCCAGGGCCCGGTGCAGCGGCCAGGCGCAGTGGTGGTCGGCGCGCACCGCGACGCCGAACTCGTCGAGGATCTGGCCGACGTCGTGCGGGTGCACGTCTTGAACGTCGAACGACACCGCGCCGCCCCGGTCCTTGGTGGTCAGCGGGCCAAGGATGCGCACGCCGCCGATCGCGCCCAGCGTGTCGAGCGCGTAGGCGGTCAGCGACTCCTCGTGCGCCGCGACGTTCGCCATGCCGAGCGCCGACAGATAGTCACAGGCCGCGGCCAGGCCCACGGCCTGAGCGGCCGGCGGCACCCCCGGCTCGAACCGCTGCGGCGGAGGCATGAACGTGGAACCCTCCATCCGCACTACCTCGATCATGGACCCGCCGGTGAGGAAGGGCGGCATCTCCGCCAGCACCTCGGCCCGGCCGAACAGCACGCCGATGCCGTACGGGGCGAGCATCTTGTGCCCCGAGAAGGCGAGGAAGTCCACGCCGAGGGCGGCCACGTCGACCGGCTGGTGCGGCACCGACTGGGCGCCGTCGGCCAGCACCAGCGCGCCCTTCTCGTGCGCCGCCCGGGCGATCTCGGCCACCGGCGGGATGGTGCCGGTGACGTTCGACTGGTGGGTAACGGCGACGATCTTGGTGCGCCCCGTGATCAGGGTGTCAATGTCGTCTAGGTCCAGCCGGCCCTCCGGGGTGACCCGGAACCAGCGCAGCGTGGCCCCGGTGCGCTCGCAGAGCTGTTGCCAGGGCACCAGGTTGGCATGATGCTCCATCTCGGTGACCAGGACCTCGTCACCGGGCCCGAGGTGGAGGCGGCCGGAACGGGCGTTGCTCATCGCGTAGGCGACCAGGTTGATCGCCTCGGTGGCGCTCTTGGTGAAGACGATCTCGCCCGGGTCGGCGCCGATGAAGGCGGCCACCGTGATCCGCGCGTTCTCGTAGGCGTCGGTCGCCTCCTCGCCGAGCAGGTGGGCGCCGCGGTGCGCGGCGGAGTTGTGCTCGGTGTAGAACGCCCGCTCGGCGTCCAGGACCTGGACCGGCTTCTGCGAGGTCGCGCCGGAGTCCAGGTAGACCAGAGGCTTGTCGTTACGGACGGTCCGGCTCAGGATAGGGAAGTCGGCGCGGACCGCCTCGACGTCGAGATGCTGGGGGAAGACGCTCACGCCGGAACCCCCAGGAACTTCTCGTAGCCCTCCCGCTCCAGCTGCTCGGCCAGCTCGGGGCCGCCCTCGGCGACCATCCGGCCGGCCACGAACACGTGCACGAAGTCCGGCTTCACGTAATCCAGGATCCGGGTGTAGTGGGTGATCAGCAGCATCGCGTGCCCCGGCCGCCCGCGGAACCGGTTGACGCCCTCCGAAACGACCTTGAGCGCGTCGATGTCCAGGCCGGAGTCGGTCTCGTCCAGGATCGCGAACTTGGGGTTGAGCAGCTCGAGCTGCAAGATCTCGTGCCGCTTCTTCTCCCCGCCGGAGAATCCCTCGTTCAGGTTGCGCTCGGCGAAGGCCGGGTCGATGGACAGCGCGGCCATCGCGGCGCGCTGCTCCTTGATGAAGTCGCGCAGCTTCGGCGCCTGGCCCCGGACTGCCGTGACCGCGGTGCGCAGGAAGTTCGACACCGACACGCCCGGTACCTCAACCGGGTACTGCATGGCCAGGAACAGCCCGGCGCGAGCGCGTGCGTCTACGGTCATGGCCAGCACGTCTTCGCCGTCGAGCGTGACGCTGCCCCGGGTGACCAGGTATTTCGGATGACCGGCGATGGCGTAGGCCAGGGTGGACTTCCCTGAGCCGTTCGGCCCCATGACCGCGTGCGTCTCGCCGTCACGGACGGTCAGGTCCACGCCGCGCAGGATCTCCCGGTGCACGCCTACGCTCTCTTCCACGCTGACGTGCAGGTCGCGGATCTCGAGGGTGGCCACTATGACTCCTTGTTGCTTATGGTGAGCGCGACGTACACGTCGTCGCCTTCGATCTTGACTGGATAGACGGGTACCGGCTCGGTGGCCGGGTACCCGGTGGGCTTGCCGGTGCGCAGGTCGAAACACGACCCGTGCAGCCAGCATTCGATGGTGTGGTCGTAGACCTCGCCCTCGGACAAGGGCACCTCGGCGTGCGAGCACACATCGCGGATCGCGTAGACTTCGCCCTCGGCGCGGACGACGGCGACTGGCTCGCCCGCCACCTCGACGCCGATCACGCCCTCGGCGGGAATCTCCGACAGCGCGCAGGCCCGGCTGTACTCCGGGGTCGCGGTCATCACTGGACCCCGGGCAGGGACTTGGTCAGCTCGCCCTCGATGGCCGCCGAGATCCGGTCCCGCAGCTCAGGCACCTCGATGGTGTCTATCAGCAGGCCGAAGAACCCCCGGATGACCAGCCTGCGGGCCTCCTCGAACGGAATCCCGCGTGCCATCAGGTAGAACAGATGCTGGTCCTCGAGCCTGCCGCTGGCGCTCGCGTGCCCGGCGCCGACGATCTCCCCGGTGAGGATCTCCAGGTTCGGCACCGAATCCACCCGGGTGCCGTCGGTCAGCACGAGGTTCCTGTTGTACTCGTAGGTATCGGTGCCGGTGGCCTCGGGCCTGATCAGCACGTCGCCGATCCAGACGGCGTGCGCCTGCTCGCCCTGCAGCGCGCCCTTGTAGCTGACCCGGCTGCGGCAGTTCGGCACGTCGTGGTCGACGAACAGCCGGTGCTCGAGATGCTGGCCGGCGTCGGCGAAGTACAGCCCGGTCAGCTCGGCGTCGCCGCCGGGACCGTCGTAGCGGATCGAAGGGGCCAGCCGGACCACGGACCCGCCCAGCGTGACCGCGGTGTGCCTGAGCCTGGCGTCCCGGCCGAGGGTGGCGTAGTGCTGGGAGAGGTGAACGGTGTCATCCGCCCAGTCCTGCAGGCTGACCACCGACAGCGCGGCGCCGTCGCCCACGACGATCTCGACGTTGTCTGCGTACGTGGCGCTGCCACGGTAATCGAGCACGATCACGGCCCTGGAGTTCGGTTCGGCCTGCAGCAGCAGGTGTCCGAACCCCGCGCCCTCGGTCCCCTGGCCGGTCACCGTGACGATGGTGGGCCGTGACGCCTCGGCCTGCGCCGGGACGGTGACCACGGTCGCCTCGTCGAAGGCGGCGTACGCGCGGGCGCTCACCCGGTCAGCAGGGATAAAGGTACGTCCGAGCTGACCGCTGGCCCGTTCGGCTGTAAAGGTCTTAACCTCCGGGGCCGGGTCTACCTCCACGGTTACCTTGGCGGCGGGCAGCGGAGCATCGCCGTGTAGCCCGCGCAGCCGGCGCAGCGGGGTGAACCGCCACTCTTCCTCCCGGCCGCTCGGCACGGCGAAGTCCGCGGGGTCATACGACCTGTGCTCGTGCAGCCTTGTCACGGGAGCGGATTCGACCGCCCCCTGAAGTCCCGCCGACATCAGCCGACCGCCCCCTCCATCTGCAGTTCGATCAGCCGGTTCAGTTCGAGCGCGTACTCCATCGGCAGCTCACGAGCGATCGGCTCGACGAACCCGCGGACGATCGTGGCCATCGCCTCATCCTCGGTCATGCCGCGGCTCATCAGGTAGAACAGCTGGTCCTCGGAAATCTTGGACACGGTGGCCTCGTGGGCCATCTCCACGTCATCCTCGCGGACATCCACGTACGGGTAGGTGTCGCTGCGGCTGATCGTGTCCACAAGCAGCGCGTCACACTTGACGTTGGACTTGGAGTGCTCGGCGCCTTCCTGCACGTTGACCAGGCCGCGGTAGGAGGTCCGGCCGCCGCCCCGGGCCACCGACTTGGAGATGATGGAAGAAGAGGTGTTCGGCGCGCAGTGCACCATCTTGGCGCCCGCGTCCTGGTGCTGGCCCTCGCCTGCGAAAGCGACGGAAAGCGTCTCGCCCCGCGCATGCTCGCCCATCAGGTAAACCGCCGGGTACTTCATCGTCACCTTGGAGCCGATGTTGCCGTCAACCCACTCCATCGTCGCGCCCTGCTGGGCGATGGCCCGCTTGGTGACCAGGTTGTAGACGTTGTTCGACCAGTTCTGGATCGTGGTGTAACGGCAGCGAGCGTCCTTCTTGACGATGATCTCGACCACCGCGGAATGCAGCGAGTCCGACTTGTAAATCGGCGCGGTGCAGCCTTCCACGTAGTGGACGTAGGCGCCTTCGTCGACGATGATCAGGGTCCGCTCGAACTGGCCCATGTTCTCGGTGTTGATACGGAAATAGGCCTGCAGCGGGATATCCACCTTGACGTTCTTAGGCACGTAGATGAAGGATCCGCCGGACCAGACCGCGGTGTTGAGCGCGGCGAATTTGTTATCACCCGGCGGTATCACCGTACCGAAGTACTCCCGGAACAGCTCCGGCTGCTCCCTGAGCGCGGTGTCCGTGTCGAGGAAGATGACGCCCTTTTCTTCCAGGTCTTCCCTGATCTTGTGGTAGACGACCTCAGACTCGTACTGAGCGGCCACGCCGGCCACGAGCCTTTGCTTTTCCGCCTCGGGTATGCCGAGCCTGTCGTAGGTGTTCTTGATGTCGGCGGGCAGCTCGTCCCAGCTGGCGGCCTGCTTCTCGGTGGAGCGGACGAAGTACTTGATGTTGTCGAAGTCGATGCCGGACAGATCGGCGCCCCAGGTGGGCAGCGGCTTGCGGCCGTAGTACTTCAGGCCCTTCAGCCGCATGTCGAGCACCCACTCCGGCTCGTTCTTGCGTGCCGAGATGTCCCTGACGACCTCTTCGGACAGGCCGCGACGCGCGGAGGCGCCCGCCACGTCCGAGTCGGCCCAGCCGAACTTGTACGTGCCCAGCCCTTCGAGCTGGTCTTGCGTGGTGGTCGTCATATCAAGAGCCCTCCGGACCCGGAAGTGATGTCAGTAGTCGCACGGCCTTCCCCGGCCGCATCAAAAAATCCCTCTGGTACAACCGCGGCGCTCCCCTTGGCCTTCCCTGTATTTGTCATGTCCGGCCCGGTGACGTGCGTCGTGCCGGTGACGTGCGTCGTGCAGATGCCGTCGCCGTGCGCGATAGTAGCCAGCCGCTGCACCGGCGTGCCGAGCAGCCTGCCAAAGGCCTCGGTCTCCGCCTCGCACAGCTGCGGGAACTCGGCCGCCACATGCGCGACCGGGCAGTGATGCTGGCATAGCTGCTCTCCGCCCGCGCCTCCTATAGCCGGCGCCGGGCCCGCCGACGCGGCGTAGCCGTCGGCGGACAGCGCCTCGGCCAGCGCCTGCACCCGGGCAGCGAGGTCTCCCTGGGCCACCGCCGGAGCGTACCGGCGCTCCAGGTCAGCGAGCTGCCTGCGGGCGAACTCGGCGATAGCGTCAGGACCGGCCGCCTCGGCCAGAAACCGGAGTGCGTTGGTGGCCAGGTCGTCATAGGCGTGCTCGAACGCGCTGCGGCCGGCATCGGTGATGACGAAGACCTTGGCCGGACGGCCGCGCCCGCGGTTTCCGTAGGTCCGGGCGGTCCTGGTCTCGATCAGGCCCTCGGCGATGAGGTTGTCCAGGTGACGCCGGATCGCGGCGGGCGTGAGCCCGAGCCTGCTGCCGAGCGTGGCGGCAGTGGACGGCCCGAGTTCCAGGATCAGCCGGGCGACTTGTCCCCGGGTGGGGGCGCCGCTTACCGACTGGACGTTTTTCACAACATCATTGTGCCGTAAATAACCCGGCCAGCGCAAACTTTTCACAACGCCGACGTAACTTAAATCACTCCCGGGCGGTTCAAGCCCGGCGGTTCAAGCCCGGCGGTTCAAGCCCGGCGGTTCAAGCCCGGCGGTTCAGCCGGGCGGCAGGCCGAGCACGCGCTCAGCGTTGCCGCCTGCGATCTTGGCCTTGTCCTGCGGGCTGAGCGGCAGCGTGTCGAGCAGGGCACGGCCCGCGGCATTGGGGCCGAACGGGTAGTCGACACTGAACAGCACCCGGTCCACCCCGAGTACCTGCACGGTGCACATCACCGGCGGGATGCTGAACAGCCCGCTCGTGGTCACCCACACATTGCGTTCGAAGTACCCGGACGGGGCCATCGCCAGGTGGTCCAGGCGCAGCATCGCATCGACCCGGGCGAGCATGAACGGCAGCATCTCGCCGCAGTGCCCGATGATCAGGCGGAGACCCGGGTGCCGGTCGAAGACGCCGGTGGCGATCATCCGCAGCACATGCAGGCCGGCCTCGGCGTGCCAGCCCCAGGCACCGGTGGCCAGCCGGCCCGCCACGGCCGCCGGCAGCCCGCTATACAGCGCGTGGCGCAAGGCCGCCGAAGGCGGCGCGGGGTGCAGGTACAGCGGCACGTCGAGCCGCTCAAAACGCTCAAGCAGCGGGGCGAACCCGGCGTCGTCGAGGAATACCCCGTTGGAGCCCAGGGTGCTGTTGACCAAGGCGCCGATCAGGCCCAGCTCACCGGTGGCCCGTTCGAGCTCATCGGCCGCGGCACGCGGGTCCGCGGTGGGCAAGGTGGCGAAGCCGGCGAACCTATCCGGATGCGCCTTGACCGCCTCGGCCAGCCGGTCATTGGCTTCGCGGGAGCGGGCCACCCCCTCGGCAGCCTCGAGCCCTTGCGCCGCGGGCGCCACGTGCGAGATGACCTGGAAGTCGATGCCGTTGGCGTCCATATCGGCCAGCCGCAACTGACCAAGATCCTCTAGCTGATCCCCGAGCCCGGCCCCGAACATCGCAAGCGCACCCGTGCCGGTTTGCCCGGCGAGTTCGGGTGTCCAGAAGTGCTCTTCGAGCGCAATCGTCCGCATCCCGCCATTGTGCCGCCTCGAAACCTAGGCGGTGATGCCGACGGTGATCCCGTCGACGCCGCTGGGGTGGTCGGCTGGGCCGCGGACCAGGGTGCGGGCGCGGGCGGCGATCCGGAGCGGCTCGGCGATCTGCTCAAGGAGCGCCTCGGCGTCAGGGGTGTGCGCCTGCACAATCAGCTCGCTGAGCCGGGCCGAGTTGCCGAGCCGCAGGCCGCTGCGCAGCACCCGGGTGGCGTCCAGGATGACCGCGAGCTGGTCAACCGCCGAACGGTCACCGCGCCAGCGCTCATCGGGGACCGGCCAGCGGGTCAGGTGCAGCGAGACTTCGCCCTCGTGATAGCGGTAAAACTGCTGGTACATGTGTTCGGTCACGAAGGGCGCGAAGGGCGCGAACAGCCCGAGCAGCACCCGGTAGGACTCCCAGAGCGTCCAGCGAGCGCTAGCCCGATCCGGACTATCCAGATCCGGGCTGTCCGGGAAGCTCCCGCCCAGCCGGTCCTTGATCATCTCGATGTAGCGGTCGCAGTAGATCGCCCAGAACATCCGGGAGGCGGACTGATGGGCCTGCGTGTAGTCGTGGGCCTCGAACGCCGCCGTGGCCTGGTTCACGGCCTCGGCCAGGTGGATGAGCACCCACCGGTCCACGACGTTCCGCTCTTCCGGCGCGGGCGCGGATCCGGCCGCGGAGACATCGAGGCCGCCGAGATTCAGGGACAGGAACCGGCCGACGTTCCACAGCTTGACCGCGAACTTCCGGCCGGTCCTGATGTCCTTCTCGTTGTAGCGCAGGTCGGTGCCGATGCGGCCCTTGGTGGCCCACAGCCGCAGCGCGTCCGCGCCGTACTTGGCCATCACGTCGTCCGGCACGTACCGGTTGAAGCCGTCGGCACCAGTCGACCGATCCAGGTCGCGCTTGGACAGCTTCTTGCCTTGCTCGCTCAGCCCCCAGCCGGAGATCAGCGCCGTGCGCCACGGCACCCGGCCGAATAGCAGCTCGGACTGGACCACCGAGTAGAACAGCCAGGTCCTGATGATCTCGAACGCCTGCACCCGCATGGACATCGGCGCCAGCGCGGGGTCGGTCCCGACCCCAGAACTCAGCGCCCATCCGTCGTTGATCTGCGGTGTCAGCGACGACGTCATCCAGGTGTCCATGACGTCCGGGTCCGCCTCGAGCGCCGAACCGCAAGACGGGCAGGCCTGCGCCGGCGGCTCGTCCGCCAGCGGGTCCACCGGCAGGTCCTGCAGCCGGGCCAGCACCGGCGTCGCGCAGGCCGTGCAGAACCACACCGGGAACGGCACCCCGTAACGCCGCTGCCTGGTGATATTCCAGTCCCATTTGAGCCCGTCGATCCAGTCCTCGAGCCGCCGCCGCATGTACGGCGGGATCCACTCGAGTTCGGCCGCGCGGGCCCGGAACCGGTCCGCGTGCTCGCGCACGGCGATGAACCACTGCGGCCTGATCTGGAACTCAACCGGGGTCTGGCACCGCTCGTGCACCCCGACGACCTGCCGGACGGGAAGGCTGTCGACCAGCAGCCCCGCCGCGGCGAGCGCCTTGACGATGGCCGACCGCGCCTGCGCCAGCGGCAGCCCGGCGAACTCTCCGGCGAGCGGTCCCAGCCGCCCGTCAGGCTCCACCACCAGACGCAGCGGCAGGTGGTCGCGCCGCCACTTCAGCACGTCCTCGCTGTCGCCGAACGTGCACACCATCATCAGTCCGGTCCCGTACTGCGGATCCACCGATTCGTCGGCGAGCACGGGCACCTCGTAGCCGAACAGCGGCACCCGCGCCCGGGTCTGCCGGTTCTGCGGGGTCAGCCCGCTGTAGCGGGGATCGGCGGGATGGTGGTACAGCGCCACGCAGGCCGGCAGCAGCTCGGGCCGGGTCGTAGCGATCAGCAGTGCCTGTCCGTCTGGGCCCCCGAACCTGATCGTGTGCAGCCTGCTCGTCCGCTCCAGATCCTCCACGTCCGCCTGGGCCAGCGAGGTGCGGTCCTCGGTGCACCACAGGATCGGGTCCTGCGTCCGCCGCACGTAACCCGCCTCGTGCAGCCTGATGAAGCTGGTCTGGGCGGTCCGCTGGCAGCGGGCGTCGATGGTCGAGTAGCGCAGAGACCAGTCGAGTGACAGCCCGAGCCGCCGCCACAGGTCCTCGTACCGTTCGGCCGTGCGCCGCGTCTCGGCCAGGCATAGCGCGACGAACTCGGCCCGCGGCATGTCCGCGGCCCGCACGCCGTAGGCCTGCTCCACGTACCGTTCGGTGGGTAGCCCGTTGTCGTCGAACCCGATCGGGTAGAAGACGCGCTCGCCGCGCATCCGCCGGAAGCGGACGATGAAGTCGGGCTGCGAGTAGCTCATGGCGTGTCCGACGTGCAGATGCGCGGCCGATACGTACGGCGGCGGCGTGTCCACGCTGAACACCGGACCCGCCCCGTCCCTGTCGTACCGGTAGATGTCGTGCGACTCCCACAGCGCCCGGGCCGTCGCCTCGACCGCCTGGTGGTCGTACTCGCCGAGTTCCATACGAAGGGAAGGTATCCGCTCGGCCACCGGCTGTTTAATTCTTTTTGCCGAACGGCCGTGGTTTCTCCTTCCGGGAAGCTGATCAGAACCGCGTGGCCCCGGGCCACGTCTTACCAGTTGGCGTTCTGCCCGGGGCGCCCGGCCACAAGCGGGTCCGTTCCTGCGGCATCATGACTAGATGCCAGGGGAAAGAATGCGGGTGACGGAAGACTCAGAAGGAACCGAATCGCCTATGCCCTCCCCCGAGGTCGCCGACCTGCTCGAGGTTGCCATCCCGCCTGACAGCAAGGTCATCGCCGTCAGCGACTTGCACCTGCCCCCGGTCCGGTCGGACGTATCCGGGCGGTCGTGTCAGACGCTGGCGCGGCACCTGGCCGCCGAGAGCGGCGCGGTGACCGTCGTGCTCATCGGAGACGTGGTCGAACTGCTCGGCTTCCCCGAGGCGACGGCCACGGACATCCTGCGCGCCCACGAGGATCTGTGCGCGGCGCTGCTGGCGGTCACCGCCCGCGGCGGACAGGTCATCTACGCCATCGGCAACCACGACGGCGACCTGGCCTGGGACGTCAAGACGGCGGACGCGGTACGGGAGATGACCGGTGCCCGGCTGTGCCTGTCCGCGGACCTGATCCTGGCCGGAGGCCGGAAGGTCCGGGTCGAGCACGGTCACCAGCTCGATCCGTACAACTGCTTCTGCGATGCGCGCAACCCGCTCGACACTCCTATCGGTCACCATGTCGTGCGGGAGGTCATCCCCCGGATCGAGTTCCTGGGCCGCGGCTGGGTCGACGGCGCGCACGAGATGGCCGATCCGACCGACTTCCCCTCCTTCATCGGTTCCCGGCTCGTCTACCGCAAGCTAGGTCGCCGCCTGTGGTGGGTGATCGCGATCCCGCTGGCGATCCTCCTCCTGGTCCGGATACCGGAGTTCACCGCGTTCCGGTCCCGCTACCCGGACACGGACGCGTGGGTGCACCGGGCCGAGATCCTCGGGTACGGCGCGGTGGCCGACCTCCTCGTGCTCGCCGCCGTGATCGGCATCCTGGCCCGGCGGGCCTGGCTGTCGATCAGCGCGCTGGCCCTGGACGAGCGGGGCTACGGGCAGAACCACGCCGCGCGCCAGCGTGCCGTCGACCTGGTCGCGGACGGCTACTACGGGTTCGTCTCCGGGCACACGCACCATCCGGAGCTGGCGGCCACCGCCAACGGCTTCTACGCCAACTCCGGATCGTGCACCTCGGTCGTCGAGGGCATCGGCGGCCGGCCCGGCCTGCCTCCGGCCTACGTGCGCTACCAGCAGATCTGCTGGGTGGAGATCGCCGGGACCCAGGCCGACCTGGTATCGGCCCGGGTCGAGCTGCCCGGCGCGACCCGGATGGAAAGGTTCGCCGCCCACGGCCGCAACCCGTACGCCGACACCCCAGTGCGGGTCGCCACCTGGCCGTCCGGACCCGACTGGCCGCCTCCGGACAAGAAGACTTTCCACAAGAAGCCGTTCCACAAGAAGGGCCTGCCGCAAGATCCCCGGGTGCTGCCCCCGGCCTAGCGCCCCTGGGCCTCCGCGGCCTTGGCTTCTTCGATCGTGAGCTCCGCCGCGGGGTCGGCTTCCAGCCGCTCGTCAGGAATCGGCTTGCCGCTGAGCACGGACCGGCCGTAGGTGCCGTCGTCCAGCCGGTGCAGCGCCCGGTCGATGACGTCCAGCCGGCTGCGCAGGCTCTCCGCGATGGCGTCGTCCATGCCCTGGGCGGTCAGCGGCTGAGCGGCGTCGGAGATGTCTCCTTCCGCGCCGTCCACCTCCGACTCACGGTCATCCTGCCCCGCCGTCTCGGCGCCCTTGAGCAGACCCTGCACGTCGTCACGCTCGGCGCGCAGCAAGGTGCGTGCCCGGTCCTGGTCCATCCGGTGATTCTCCCCTGTCGTTCAGTCCCCGTGGGACGCGTGGCTATCGGAGTGGTCGTGTTCATGGGTGTCCGGCGGGCCGCCCATCATCCGCAGCATAGCGACCCCGCCGGTGCGGACGAATCGAATGATCAACACGGCCGCGAGCGCCGTGGATCGTGGGTCACCTCCCTTATCAGGGAGCTTAAAGGCGTCCTCAGCGGCGGACGGTGAAATACAGATGGGTGGCGAAGGGCGACTCCACGACCTGGGTCCGCTCGAGCTCGATCGCCTGGGTGCCGAGGTGCTCGAACAGCCGCTTGCCCGCGCCAAGCAGCACCGGCGCCAGGTGCAGCCGGAGCTCGTCGACGAGCCGGGCGGCCAGGTACTGCTGGATCACGTCGGCGCCCCCGCCGATACCGACGTCCTTGTCTCCGGCGACGGAGCTGGCCTGCGCCAGAGCGCTTTCGATCCCGTCGGTCACGAAGGTGAACGGTGACTCCGTGCTTACCCACTCCGCTGGTACCGAGTGGGTAAGCACGAAGTACCTCGCGTTCGGCCCGCCGGGCGGGTTACCGCCCCACCCGCCGGTGATATCGAACATCCGCCTGCCGATGATGCCCGCCCCGATCGAGCCCATGGCTTCCCAGAGCACCTTGCGGTCGACGTCGAGCGGGTCGAACCGCCGGCCCTCGTCGTCATAACGCCATGGCCGGCCCATGACCCAGTTGTGCAGGCACTCACCGCCCTCGCCGAGGCCGCGCCCGGGCACGTCATCCGGCCCGGTGATGTACCCGTCCAGCGACATCGTGATATCCGCGACTACCTTGCCCATGTCTCCACCCCTCTGTCCGATCCGGTCTGTCCGATCCGGATCTCTGTCCGATCCGGCGAAGCGCCTGCCAGATGTGACGGCACCGACGACAGAAGCTCATCGGAGGACTACGATCACGAGAAAATCGAATATAAATTCACTGACTAGAATATTAACGTGGTGGATTCGGGCTTAGTGGAGGATTAGGGGTACCATAGTGCACCAAAAACTCCACGGAACCCGGATCCTCCACGATAATGTGAGGCGGGCGGGACCGGCGGGACACTGCGTGACTACCGAGTCCGGCCCGCGGCCCGCAGCCCGGGCGCGGACCACGGCGCCCCCCGGACACGGTCCCGCAGCCCCGTCACCGGCCACGCATGAACACACCACCCCCAACCGCCACCAACAATGCGTAAGGGGGGCGCTGAATCCTGGCGTCCCGGACGGGCTCACCCCGCCCATCTCGAATTGGCTCACCCCGCCCATCTACTCGCTGGTGCCTTACGGTGCCCAAGGAGGAGGCGGGCGGCAAGGTAGCCGGCGTCGCACGGGGCGGATGCCGACCGCCGTAGACTCGCGTGCGTGAGCGCGGCCCCGCATATCCCGGCAAACCCGGCGGCGCCTGCCGTTGAGATCGGCGGGCTCGTCAAGCGGTACGGCCAGCTGACCGCCGTAGACGGCCTGACGCTGACCGCGGCTCGTAGCGCGGTGACCGGCATCCTCGGGCCCAACGGCGCGGGCAAGACCACCACCATCGAGATCTGCGAGGGCTACCGGCGACCCGATCAGGGAACGGTCCGCGTTCTCGGCCTAGACCCGGTGCGCGACGCCCGCGCCCTGCGGCCACGGGTCGGCGTGATGCTCCAGTCGGGGGGCATCCCCCCGTCCGTGCCCGCCGCCGACTACCTGAATCTGCTGAGCAGGTTCCACACCCACCCCGTTCCGGTGGCGCAGCTGCTCGCCCTGGTCGGCCTGACGGCTGTGAACCGCACGCCGTACAAGCGGCTGTCAGGCGGCCAGCAGCAGCGGCTGTCCCTCGCCGCGGCCGTCATCGGCCGCCCCGAACTCGTCTTCCTCGACGAGCCCACAGCTGGTATGGACCCGCAGGCCAGGCACGCGACCTGGGAGCTGATCACGCAACTGCGCACGGCGGGCGTGGGCATCATCTTGACCACGCACTTCATGGAAGAAGCCGAACGGCTCTGCGATTACGTCGCCATCATCGATCACGGTGAGCTGGTGGCGGGGGGAACACCGGCTCAGCTCACCGGCACCGCCGGCCAGCTCAGGTTCCGCGCGGAAGCCGGCCTGGATCTCGATAGCCTGCTGGCCGCCCTGCCGCCCGCCACCGCGGCGAAGGAGTCGCCGGCCGGCCATTACGTGATCGAGGTGCTCGGCCACGTGGACCCGCTGCTGCTCGCCGCGGTGACCGCGTGGTGCGCCCAGCGAGACGTACTGGCCACCAGCCTCAGTATCGAGAGCCGCACCCTAGAAGACGTGTTCCTCGACCTCACAGGAAGGGACCTCCGCCCGTGATAGGGGACGGCCTGGACCCCTTGGGAACCCCCCAGGACCTGGACCCCTTCGGGACCCCCCGGCCCCGGGGCCCCGAAGGGGTCCCCCGGGGGGGTACGGGGGGAAAGGTTTCCCCCCGTGATCGGGGGGTTCCGGGGGGTCGCCCCCCCGGGCCAGCACAGGGGGTTCCGGGGGGTCGCCCCCCCGGGCCAGCACAGGGGGTTCCGGGGGGTCGCCCCCCCGGGCCAGCACTGTCTCCTGCGCCGGGAGCGGCGCCGCTGAGGCAGATGATTGTCGCGCAAGCTAGCCTGGAGATGCGCACTCTGCTGCGTAACGGCGAGCAGCTGCTGATTACGCTCGTCATCCCGTTGCTGCTGCTGGCCGCGTTCAGCCTTGAGCCGCTGGTGAACTTCGGCACCGGCCTGAGCCGGGTCGACTTCCTGACCCCAGGGATCATCGCGCTGGCGGTGATGTCCACGGCGTTTACCAGCCAGGCGATCGCCACCGGCTTCGAGCGGCGTTACGGCGTGCTCAAGCGACTCGGTGCCACTCCCCTACCGCGGGCCGGCCTGATCGCCGCCAAGACCGCCACCGTGATCGCGGTGGAATTGCTCCAGGGCGCGCTGATCCTGCTTGTCGCCCTGGTCATCGGGTGGCGGCCTGACGCCAGCCCGGCCGCGATCGTGGTCGCACCGCTGCTCATCCTGCTCGGCACCGCCGCGTTCAGCGGGCTCGCCTTGCTGATGGCGGGGACGCTGCGCGCGGAGGCCACCCTGGCCGCAGCCAACCTCGTCTACATCCTGCTGCTCGGCGTGGGCGGCGTCGTCTTTCCGCTGACCAAGTTCCCCGCCGCCGCTCGGCCGGTCCTTGAGCTGCTGCCGACCGGCGCGCTGTCCACTGGGCTGCGTGACGTGCTGCAGCATGGCACGACCTTTCCGGCCGGGAACACGATCACGCTTCTGGTCTGGGCCGTCGTGGCGATCACCTTCGCGGCGCGGATGTTCAGGTGGGAGTAAGGGCCACCACGACCGAAACGAGCCACTCAGCCCGGGTCCGGATAGCGCTGCCGGCTGCCATGGTCGGAACCGGCATCGTGTCCGTGCAGTTCGGGGCGGGGCTGGCCGACCGTCTGTTCGGGCAGATCCCGCCCGCGGCGGTGACCGGGCTGCGACTGTGGACGGCCGCGCTGGCCATGGTCGCTCTGTCCGGACCGGGTTTCGCGCGCTCGGTGCGTGACCTGTGGAAAAGAAGAGCGTTTGCCGACGTCGCGATCGCCGTGTCGTTCGGTATTTCGCTTGGGGTTATGAATTTTTCTATTTACCAGGCGTTCGCACGCATCCCTCTCGGGGTCGCTGTCACCATCGAATTCCTCGGCCCGCTGGCCGTGGCGGTGGCTGGATCGCGGCACCTCAGGGACGTCGGGTGGGTCGTGCTCGCGGCGATCGGGGTGGTGCTGCTGACCCAGGGCGGACACGGGCACCTGGACCTGACCGGAGTGATCTTCGCCGGCGTGGCCGCGGCGTGCTGGGCCGCCTACATCGTGCTCAGCTCGGCCACCGGGCGCCGGTTCCCCGGCTCATCCGGCCTGGCGATCGCGATGGTGGTCTCGGCCGTGCTGGTAACACCGCCCGCCCTCGTCGCCGGGGGCCGCGCCATGTTCCGGCCCGCCGTCCTGGCCACCGGCGCCGCGATCGGAGTGCTTTCCTCTGTGATCCCGTACCGGCTGGAGCTCGAGTCGCTGCGGCGGATGCCGATGCGGCTGTTCGGCGTGTGGATGAGCATGGAACCCGCGGTGGCGGCCCTGATCGGGCTGGTCATGCTCGGCCAGCACCTGAGCATCGCTGAGTGGGTCGCGATCTGCTGCGTCATGGCCGCCTGCGCGGGCGCCGCCGCCCAGGGCGCTCTACCATAAGGGGCGTGCCCGCCGATCTTCTCTCCCGCATCGGGTCCTGGCCGCTCGTCAGGGGCGTGCTTGCGCCGACGCCGCGGTCCATGCGGCGGATCGCGCTGGCGGGCGTCATCGCCTTCACGGTGATCATGTCGACTGGCGCCGCGGTCCGGCTCAGCTCGTCCGGCCTCGGCTGCCCGGACTGGCCCCGGTGCAGCACGGCGGACATCGTGGCCAGCAAGAACGCTGGGCAGACCCTGCTCAACACCTGGATCGAGTTCAGCAACCGGCTGTTGAACTTCCCGCTGGTCATCATCGCCGGGCTCGTCTTCATCGCGGCCTGGCGGTTCCGGCCCGAAGGGCCGGGAGGGGAGAAGCGGCGCGACCTGTTCTGGCTCGGGTTGACCCTGCCGGCCGGAGTGGTGGCGCAGGCGGTGATCGGCGGCATCGTCGTGCTGACCAAGCTCGCCCCGGCCGCGGTTTCTGTGCACTTCCTGGTTTCCGCGTCGATCGTCGCCGCCGCCGTCACGCTGTACGTCCGGTGCGGTGAGGGCACTGCGCCGCCAACGGCCTTGGTCCGCCGCGACCTGCGCCTGCTGTCCGCCGCTCTGGTCGCGGTGACCGGCGTCATGCTCGCGGCGGGCACCGTGGTCACCGGGACGGGCCCGCTCGCGGGCAACGCGGCCGCACCGAGGTACAAGCTGCCGCTGGAAGGGGTCACTCAGCTGCACGCCGATATCGGCTGGCTGATGGCCGGGCTCTCGGTCGCGCTCGTCCTCGGGCTACGGGTATCCGGCGCGCCGCCGCGAGCCATGCGGGCCGCCTGGATCATGATCGCTTCGCTGGGACTGCAGGGCGTGCTTGGCTACATCCAGTACTTCACCCACCTTCCCGCGGGGCTGGTGTGGATCCATGTCACCGGATCGGTGCTCGTCTGGATCGCCGTGCTCCGGTTGTTCTTCGCCCTGCGTGACCGGGGGCCGGTTAAC
>Ga0302325_10013125_pt1 | contig 17713 bp, 16 predicted proteins | sample Palsa_T0_2_FD_201948 | JGI IMG/M metagenome (GOLD analysis project Ga0302325, IMG submission 201948) | Peat permafrost microbial communities from Stordalen Mire near Abisko, Sweden - Palsa_T0_2 | ecosystem: Environmental > Terrestrial > Soil > Palsa > Peat permafrost | place: Sweden: Abisko...
AGCATCCGCTTTATATTGATTCTACGCGCCATCGCTTTTTGCCGAATCTTCGATTGTACCCGCTGATTGTTGCAACACAAAATCATCGCCTCGCTGATCGTGTTACGCCGCGCCACCCGTTCGGATTACATACCTGCGCGTTGACAATCCCGCCTCGGCAAAATACCGCTGATTCGAAGATGGCTGCTCAAGGGCATGGCGGGCAAAGCGATTGGCACCTCGGCGCCGAGCCGATCCCGCTACGGCAGACCGCCGCGCTGCCGGCGGAAAGATACCTGCCGCCCAACCGATCGCACGAGCGCCTCGAGCGTCCGCTAGTCGTCGTCACGACGGAGCGTCTCGGCTGGATACTTGTCATCGCGTATGCCGCCGCGGTTCGACTCCTGATGCTCGGCGGGCGGCCACTCGACGCGGCCGAGGCGTCGCGATCGACGGCGGCCTTCGACCTCGCGATGCGACTTTTCCCGGCGCACGGCCACGCTCCGCTCGCGCTGTCGCTGCGCGACGGATGGATCGGCCTCCTCGACGCATCGGTCATCCACATTTTCGGCGCCGACGATTTTGTCGCCCGCATTGTGTTCGCGATTGCGGGGCTCGCGATCGTCGCGTTGGTGTTCGCGATGCGCAGTCGTCTCGGGCGGGCCGGCGCGCTCGCCGCCGCTGCCATCCTCGCGTTGTCGCCCAATCTGACTTGGTTCTCTCGCTACGCCGCCTTCGAGGTGCCAGCCCTGTTGGCGCTGTTCGCGACGATCGTGATGTTTCTCGAGACGATCCGGCGTCCGCGGATCGGCCGGGCGATCGCACTCGGAGTCCTCGGTGGCCTGACGCTCGCGGCCGGCTCCGCGATGGTCGCGGATGCAGCAATCTTCGCGGTCGCGATGGCGATCATTGGCGGATGGCTCGCGATCACGACCGCCCATCCGTGGATCAACATCCGAGTCTGGTGGCGTCGCCGATCCGCTGTCGCGCTCGTCGCAGCCGGATGCGCGATCGCCTTATGGCTCGCGTGCATCACTGCACTCTTCACAATCCCGGTTCCTACCGCCATCGCCGGATTGATCCGCCCGCTTATATTTCCGCCAACGGCATCGTCGTCGTCATTGCTGATGACCTACATTCCCGCGGCATATGAATTCCTGGTGGTTCTAGCCGCCTTGGCAGGCTTGGTGATCGTCGCGGCCTGGCGCGTCCGCTCGTCGTTCGCGGCTTTCGTAGCCATATGGACGGTCGGCATCACGGCGTTCACCATCCTAAGCCCGATGCACGCGCTGGCCGGTATCACGGAGATCATCCTGCCGATGGCGCTGCTCGCCGGAATCGGCGTCGACTGGCTCCATCGCAGCCGCGGCTGGATCGTGGTTCGCTATCCGATCGCCGCAATCGGCCTGATTACGGTCTGGATACAGATCCTCACGAACTTTGCTTATCCGGCGCCGAACCCGGTCGAACCGATTTCGGCGCGCCATGCGACGCTCTTCTGGATCGCGCCCGCCACGACCGTTGGCTTGCCCAATCAGTTCGCAGGAATCGTTGCTGGTATCGGCGATGCCCCGGCGACGGTCTACTATGCTGTCGATTCGCCGTTGACGCGATGGTATCTGCGCGCGCTCGCGCGGGTTGCAAGTCCGGCAGAGGCAGGTGTCATCGTCGGCTCCGATACGCCGCCGCCTCAATGGACACCGGGTCCGCCGCCGATTCGCGTAACGCTCGAGCTTTCCGAACGGCTCGTGATCGCTTCCGATATCACCTCGCCCGGCAAATTAGTGGCGAAGCTATGGCGAACAATTTTGACGACGCGCCTCCCGGCGCATCCGACTGCCCCGGCTCCGGCCGCCCTTCTCGCTGATAACGTCGAGCTTCTGATCCGCTCGCCGGGCCTCGGAGCGAGTACCGAAATCATCGCACCTCCGCCGGGCGTTGCGGTTTCGAGTCCGGCGGCAACCAACGTCGCATCGCCGGGTTCTTCGAAGACATCGGCAGCCAAATCTGGCGCATCTTTGAAATAACCGGAAATAACCGAAGCCGCGCTGATTGCACGTCCTGATGCGCTCTGTAATAAAAAGCAGTTGCGCCTCCGTCCGAGCCGGCGGCCAATCCAACCCCGACGAGATATCAGATGCCCACGACCATTCTGGCTGCGATCAAGCTCTGGCACGTTCATCCCGTAGTCGACCACTTCACTATCGCCCTGCTGATCGTTGGCGTTCTGATGGACCTCGCCGGCAGCCTATTCCCGGCTTATCGATGGATACGCTACGCCGCCCTGACCCTGATGATCCTGGGCGCCGGCGCGGCAGCCGGATCGACCCTCAGCGGAGGATGGGAGGCGGAGAAGGTCTGGGATGCGACAACTGGACCGGCCAAACAACTGCTCCAGCGCCACGCTGAGTTTGGCGACAAGCTCATGTGGGTGTTCGGCGTCCTTGCCCTATGGCGAATCCTGGTCGAAGCGCTGAGCTTCGTCGCCGGTACGCGTCCCATTTATCTGATCGTCGCCGTCATCGCGATTATCGTCCTGGGTTACCAGGGGTATACCGGCGGCAAGATGGTTTACGATTATGGCGTCGGAACCGCGATCTATAGCAGCCCGGCGCCCGTGCAGACGCCGCCTCCGGTGCCCACGCCGATTCCGACGGTTTACGTGCCGACGGTGGCCCCGACCCCTTCGCCCACCGCGACCGCGACTGCAACCGCTACTGCCACCAGGACGCCTATGCCCGGAGCGGCCCCGACTGCCACGCCTACGCCGGTCAAGAGTTAGAGCCGGGGCGACCGGCGTGTCAAAGCGGCGCCGGTCTGTTGATATGTTGATATAGATTCGTCCGCGCTATTGAGCCTGGCGCCCGTCGAGGCCAACCATGTTGCATCGGTGACGTTCGATTGATCGGATCGCCGGCGCTCCATGAGTACAGGATGACTACTGGCATACCGCCGAAGCCGCCCGGCCTCAGCAAAATCTTTACGTCGCCGCGCGCCGCCGAACGGATCGCCGCGGCGCGCGAATGGCTCGGGCATATCGCGCCTGCTACCGAAACGATCCTGATCGCCAGTGTGCCCGAGGCCGGCGACGATCTTCTGCGCGAACTCGCCCGCGAACGCGGGGGCTTCTTTGCGATCCATCGATTGACTCTTGGCCGGCTCGCCGGCCTGCTTGCCGCCGACCATATGGCGGCCTCCGCCCTGGCGCCCGCCGACGGGCTGGCTGCAATCGCTATCGCCGCGCGTGCGATTGCGCATACGGCCGCGACCGGGTCGCTCTCATACTTCGAACCCGTCGCGACACGCCCCGGCTTTCCCGCCGCACTCGCCGCGACGATCCGCGAGCTGCGCCTGGCCTGCGTCGAAGCGCCGCTCCTGGCCGCACGCGGTGATCGCGAGGCTTCGATTGCTGAGCTGCTCGCCCGCTTCGACGCCGAACTCGAGGCTGCCGGACTCGCCGACTATCCCGCGATTCTGAAAATCGCGACGGCGGCTGCCGCATCCGCCAGCCGCTTCGTCGGCCTGCCAACTATCTTCCTCGATGTGCCGATTACCAACCGTGCCGAGCACGCCCTCGTCCGCGCGCTTGCCGCCCACGCTCCCTCGATTATCGCTACCCTTCCGGCCGGCGACTCAGGCTCGCTCGCGATGCTCGAAGATGCCCTCGGCGTCCGCGCCGAAGCCGCAGCGGCTATTGCCGATCCGCCGCACTCCCTCGCCCGGATTCAGGACCATCTGTTTGCCGATGCGCCGCCGCCTGCCGCCACGCTCGATACCAGTGTCACGGTCGTTTCGGCGGCCGGCGAGATGCAGGAATGTATCGAGATCGCGCGGCTCGTCCATGCAGAGGCTCGCGCGGGGACGCGGCTCGATCGAATCGCGATCGCTTTGCATGCGCCGTCGCGCTATTCCGCCTGTCTGCGCGAGGCGCTAGATCGCGCTGCCGTGCCCGCCTTTTTCGCCCGCGGCGCCGCCCGTCCCGAACCCGGAGGCCGCGCCCTGCTGACGCTGCTCGCATGCGCCGCCGAAGGACTTTCCGCCCGCCGCTTCGCCGAATTTCTCTCGCTCGCGCAGGTTCCCGCGCCCGGCCGCGACACTTTTGGAGATCGAGCCGACGACGCCGATAGTTTCGCCGTCGCCAACGGCGAGTCCAGCGTCGGCCCGCTTTACGCCGACTTCGAACCGCCGCCCGCGACTCCCGAGCTCGAACCCGTTGATATCAGTCCGTCGCCGGTAGTCGAGGGCGCCGCGCGCGCGCCCTGGCGATGGGAACGACTGCTGGTCGATGCGGCCGTTATCGGCGGGACCGATCGATGGCGCCGCCGGCTCGACGGCCTCGCCGCGGAACTTAAGCTCCGCCGCGACGATCTGGATAGCGACGATGACGCTCGCGCTGGCGCAATCGATCGCGACTTGCTCGACCTCGATCACCTGCGCACGACCGCCGTCCCGATTATCGACGCGCTCGCGAGCCTGCCGAGCAAAGAGCGATGGGACAGTTGGCTCGCCCGTCTGCGCGCGCTCGCCAATCTGGCCTTACGCGATCGCGAACCGGTACTCGCCGCGCTAGCGGAACTGGAGCCGATGGGCCCGGTCGGGCCGGTCGATCTCGATGAGCTCCGGCTGGTGCTCGCGTCGCGCCTTGGCCAACTCGAAACGCCACCGCCGCGCCGCCGCTATGGCGCCGTTTACGTAGCCCCGGCGGTGAGTTTGCGCGGGCTCGAATTCGACGTCGTGATCGTGCCCGGTTTGGCCGAACGGGTTTTCCCCAAAAAACTCACCGAGGATCCGATTCTGCCCGATTCCGCCAGGACCGCTCTGGGAGCCGGTCTGGCGACTCAGTCGGATCGCGCGTCGGCCGAACGCCTCGCCTTGCGATTGGCCGCTGGAGCGGCGTCGCGTCGCGCTATCTTTTCGTATCCGCGCGTGGACCTCGCCCAGGGCCGGCCGCGTGTGCCGTCGTTTTACGCGCTCGAGGTCCTGCGTTCCGCCGAGGGACGTCTGCCCGGCTTCGATGAGCTTTCGCGCCGAGCGGCCGGCGACGAAGTCCTGCGCTCCGGATGGCCCGCGCCGCGCGATCCCGATCTCGCGATCGACGACGCCGAGTTCGACCTCGCCGTGCTCGACCGACTCGCCAACAGCGGTCAGGCCGAAACCGCAGGCGCCGCCAATTATCTGCTCGGCGCCAATCCCCATCTGGCGCGGGCGTTGCGATGGCGTGCGCGGCGATGGCTGAAGCGATGGACTCCCGCCGACGGCCTGGTTGATCCGGCCGAAGGTGCAAAGGCCGCCCTCGCGCGCCATCGCCTCGATGCGCGCAGTTACTCGCCCACCGCGCTGCAGAACTTCGCCGCCTGCCCGTATCGTTTTTTCCTGCAGGCGATCCATCGCTTACGGCCGCGTGAAGATGCGATCGCGCTCGAAACGATCGACCCGCTCACCCGCGGTGCGATGTTTCACGAGATTCAGTTTGCCCTGCTCACCGAACTGCGCCGGATCAATCTCCTGCCGTTGACGCCCGACAATCTTGTCGCGGCGCTTGCCGTGGCCGATTGCAAGCTCGGAGAGGTGGCGGCGACTTATCACGATAAGCTCGCGCCCGCGATCGAGCGGGTATGGCGCGACGGTATCGATTCGCTCGGCGCCGATCTGCGCGAGTGGATGCGCCGTGCGGCGCGCGACTCCGCCCGTTGGATTCCCGAGCGCTTCGAACTCGCCTTCGGTCTTGCCGATCGCACCCAGGCCGACCCCGCCAGCCAGGCCGCCGCGGTCGCGATCGACGGCGGCCTGCGACTGCGCGGATCGATCGATCTGGTCGAGCGCAACGGCGATCGTATCCGCGTCACCGATCACAAGACCGGCCGCGCGTGGGCTCCCAAAGCGGTCGTGGTGAACGGCGGCAAGGTCCTGCAACCGATTCTATACGCGTTGGCCGCCGAACGGATTCTGGGCGATCCAGTCGCCTCCGGACGGCTCTACTACTGTACCTCGGCGGGCGGCTACGAGGAGCGCGTGGTCACCCTCGACGATATCGCGCGCGGTGTGGCTTCAGAGGTAATCGGAATTATCAACGGCGCGCTCGAAGATGGATTTCTGCCGGCCGCGCCCAATCGCGGCGAGTGCCGCTTCTGCGACTACCGCGCCGTCTGCGGCCCTTACGAAGAGCAGCGTACTGCGCGCAAGCCGGCGGCCCGGTTGGCCCCGCTCGGCCGTCTGCGAGCGCTCCCATGACTGCAGTGTACGCGAACGGCAATCTCGCCGACCAGGCCGCGCGCGATCGTATCCGCGGCGACCTCGAAACCACGCTCGTCGTCGAGGCCGCTGCCGGCACCGGCAAAACGACCGCACTGGTCGGCCGTATCGTTGCGACTATCGCGACGGGCCGCGCGACGCTCGATCGTATCGTCGCCGTCACGTTTACCGAAAAGGCCGCCGGCGAGCTGAAGCTGCGGCTGCGCGGCGAAATCGAAGTGGCGCGGCGCGAGGCCGGTGACGATGTCGCCGGCGCGCGGCTAACCGAGGCGCTCCGCCAGCTCGAAGAGGCGCGCATCAATACGATCCATGGGTTTTGCGCCGAGCTCTTGCGCGAGCGCCCGATCGAAGCCGGCGTCGATCCGCTCTTCGAGGTCGCACCGCAGGACGTCGCCGGCGAACTCTTCGACACCGCCTTCGAACGCTGGTTCCAGACCATGCTCGCCGCACCCGGCCCCGGTATGCGCCGGCTGCTGCGCCGCCGACCGGACTTCAGCGGCGGTCCGCGCGAGACCGCTCGCAGAGCCGCCTTCGCGCTGCTCGACTGGCGCGACTTCGATTCGCCGTGGCGTCATGTCGACTTTGAACGCGACCCGGAAATCGACGCGCTCGTCGAAGAAATAATGGCGCTCGGCGAACTCGCGGCGGGCGCCCCCGCCGAGGACTGGCTGCGCCGCGCGATCGAGGAAATCCGCCAGCCGGTTGCCGATGCGCTGCGGCTGGAGTCCGACAACGGTCGCGACTATGACGGGCTCGAAGCCGTTCTCGGCGCGCTGGTCACCGGATCGCGCGACGGCCGCTGGCGATGGCGCGGCTATGGCGAGGACTTCGGCGCGCACGATCGCGCCGGGGTGATCGCTCGGCGCGACGGCCTGCGCGATCGCATGCGCAGCTTCAACACCAACGCCGGCATGAACCTCGCGCCGATGCTGCGCGACGAGCTGTGGCCGATCGCCGCCGAATACGACAAGCTCAAGCGCCGCGCCGGCCTGCTCGATTTTCTCGATCTGCTGCTGCTCACGCGCAATGTTATCCGCGACAATCCGGCAGTGCGCGCCGAGCTGCATGATCGCTTCACCCATGTTTTCGTCGATGAGTTCCAGGACACCGATCCGCTGCAGGCCGAAATTCTGATCCTGCTCGCCGCCGATGATCCCACCGAGTCCGACTGGACGCGCGTCCGCACGATGCCAGGCCGGCTGTTTATCGTGGGCGATCCCAAACAGTCGATTTACAGATTCCGCCGCGCCGACGTGAAGCTTTACCAGGAGCTGAAAAGGCGGCTGGCGGAAAGTGGCGCTGCGATCCTCAATCTGACCGTCAGCTTCCGCGCCACGCCACCGCTTCAGGAGCTGGTCAACGCGGCGGTCGCCCCACTGATGCCGGTCGAGACCGCTACTCAGCCTCGATACGCTGCGCTGTCGCCGCACCGGCCGGAGTACGATTCGCAGCCGGCCGTGGTTGCGCTGCCGGTGCCGGCTCCTTATGGCGATCGCGGAAAAGTCACCGACTGGAAAATCGACGAGTCGCTGCCCGACGCCGTCGCCGCCTTCGCCGCGTGGCTGGTGAATCACAGCGGATGGACGGTGACGGAGCGCGACGCGCCAGAAATCCGCGTGCCGATCCGCCCACGCCATATATGCATCCTGTTCCGGCGCTTCAGCTCGATGGGCCGTGACGTGACGCGCGGGTACCTGCGCGCGCTCGAAGCGCGACATCTGCCACACGTGCTGGTGCGCGGCGCCTCGTTCAACGAGCGCGAAGAGGTCGAAGCGATTCGCAACGCGCTCGGCGCGATCGAACGGCCCGACGACGAGCTGGCGGTTTTCGCGACGCTGCGCGGTCCCCTGTTCGCGATCGGCGACGATACGTTGCTCGAGTTCCGCGAGACGATCGGATCTTTGCACGCATTCCGCCGGATGCCGGAGCCACTTGCCGAATCGCTCAAGCCCGTGGCCGAAGCGCTGGCGATTCTGCGCGAGCTCCATCGCGGCCGCAATCGCCGGCCGATTGCCGACACGATCGGACGCCTGCTCGCGGCGACGCGCGCCCATGCCGCGATTGCAATCTGGCCGACCGGCGAACAGGCACTCGCCAACGTCATGCGCGTGATGGACATGGCGCGCCGCTTCGAAGGGCGGGCCGGAGCGACCTCGTTCCGCGCCTTCGTCGATCAGCTCGAGGCCCGCGCCGAGCGCGACGAGCCGAGCGAGGTGCCGATCGTCGAAGAAGGCACCGAAGGCGTGCGTATCATGTCGGTGCATCGCGCCAAGGGACTCGAATTTCCGGTCGTCATACTGGCCGATATTACGTGCAAGGAAATTGCCCGCGACGCCCATCGTTACGTCGATTCGGCTACGCATGTAGCGGCCCTGCGAATTGCCGGATGCGCGCCGGTGGAGCTGGTCGAGCATACCGATGAGGAGCTCGAACGCGAACGCGAGGAAGCCGTGCGCCTGCTCTACGTCGGCGCTACTCGCGCGCGCGACCTGATCGTCGTCCCGGTGGTCGGCGACGATCCTTATGACGGCTGGGTGGGACGGCTCAATCCGGCGCTGTATCCGCCGCCCGACATGCGCCGCGGACCGATCGAGAGTCAGCCGCCCGGATGCCCCGCCTTCGGCGACGACAGCGTTGCCGTCCGGCCGATGGGCGCGCCGCGCAAGCAGAAATCGGTCGCGCCCGGATCGCATCTTGGCCGCGCGGGAAACGCCCGCGTCGTATGGTGGGATCCGACGCGGCTCGATCTTAACGTGCAGGAGGCGATGGGCATCCGGCAATCGAAACTGCTCGAAGCTGGCGCGGATGGCGCCGACGGGGCAGCGGCGCGCGGCTCTGAGAGCTATCAGAAGTGGCTTGGCGCACGCGGCGCGATGCTCGCGGCGGCGAGCGAACCGCTGATGCGGGTAACGACCGCGACGGCCGCGGCGATTGCCGGCGATACTGCAGGCGGTATCGGCGCGGCAGATGCGATCGAGCTTATCGAGCTGGAACGGAGCGCCGATCGGCCACGTGGCAAACGCTTCGGCATCCTGGTCCACGCCACGATGTTGCGCGTCGCCCCACATACCGCGCAGGACGCCGCGCCCGATGCGATCGAGCGGGCGGCGGCCCTGCAGGGGCGGATTATCGGCGCATCGGCGGACGAGGTCGCCGCAGCCGCCATTGCCGTGCGAAAAGCGATCGAATCGCCGGTTATGATACGCGCGGGCGCCGCCCGGGAATGCCGCCGCGAGTGCGCGTTGGCGGCCGTGATGGACGACGGCACGATCGTCGAGGGCGTCGCGGACATCGCATTTCTAGACGAATCCAGCGGCGAGCCAGGATGGATCGTGATTGATTACAAGACCGACGCCAATCCGCGGGCCCATCTCGAACAGTATCGTGCGCAGCTCGGTATCTACGTGAAAGCGATCGGCGCGGCGACCGGATTACCCGCGCGCGGCATCGTTTTGGTCGTTTGACGTCGGTCTCTGGCGAGATAGCATGGGAACACGTTGCGGCGGAGGGCTTGTGGTATGGCGGCAGGCGGGAACTTGGAAACGGTGAAGTTGGAAGCATCGAAGAACAGAATCAATCAAACCATCGTTATGGTCGGCTATGGATCGCTGCTAAGCGGATCCGGGCTGCTGGCGGAACGGCGCGGCGGGGCCAGCCGGCTGAACGCGCGAAGCGCTTTTCCCGTGGTGCTGCGAAATGCCCGGCGGGGGCTCGCAAAGCCGTCGAGCCACGGCGACTATCTCGCGATGGATCTCGAGCCAATCGATCGATCGCGGCCAATCTGGGCGCACCTTTCAAGTGGATGCGCCAACGGCGGAATCGGCGCGCTGGGCCTTGAGTTTGACGTGGCGGCGGCGCCACTGATCGCGCGGCGCGAGGAATACAATCCCGCCAAATTCGTCGAGCTGATCGAGCTGGCTGAAAATGCCGGCGAGCCGATCGGCGCGTTCCTGTTTCGGATCGCCGAGCGCAACGGCTTCAACCTGCTGGAGTACCGCCGCGAGCTCAACGACCTGGTCGGCTACACGTCACCCGGTTATATCTTCCATCCGCTCCCGCTGGACGATGGGCGATTCGCGCTTGCGGCGATCGGTTCGGGCTTCGAGGGCAGTGGCGATCCGGCAATCCAATCGCGCCGCAACGAATGCGGCATGGACCGGCTGCTGACGCTCCACGAAGCGCTCGCCGTCACGTCGCTCGGAATCGATCGCGCGGGCCAGCTCGGCTATTTCATCGAGTGCATCCTGGGCGGATTGCATGGTCTCGCCGTCGGCGATCTGATCGCCGGAGTCAATTTCGACGAGCCGGCAGGGCGTGATCTGGTTCGTATGTTCGCAGCGGCGCTCGCCGCCGAGCCGCGCCACTTTCTCAGCGCCACGGCGCTGACGCCCGCGCAGTATGGCGAACGATTCACCGCCGACCCCCATCCGAGCGTCGCTCCGCTCGTGGAAAACGCGCCCGCGCAGAACGATTAGGCGCGACCGCCCGGTACCATGGCCTCGAGCTTTTCAATTCACGTCGCTAAGGAAAATCTCAAGTTCTCGGCCGCCCATTTCATTGCGTATCCGGGCTTTCGCGAGGCTCTGCACGGCCACAACTACCAGGTCGGCGTGCGTGTCGATGGCGAATTGATGGGCACCGGCTACGTTCTCGACTTCGGCCTGATCAAACGGTTGGTGCGTGAAATTGTCGGCCGCCTCGACGAACATACGATAATCCCCGAACTGAGCGACTGCCTTACGATCGACTCGCGCGGCGCTTCGATTGCCGTCCGCTATGAGGCCGACGACTTCCTGATTCCCGCCAAAGACTGCGTCCTGCTTCCAATCGTGCACAGCTCGGCCGAAGAGCTCGCGCGCTACATCTGGGGCGAACTGCACGCGATGCTTGAACGCGATAATGCGCTGAGCGGCGTTGTCGCGATAGAAATCTCTGTCGCCGAGGGACCGGGACAGGCGGCGACCTTTCGCCGCGCGATCACACCTGCCACCTGAAATCGACGCACGCCATTTTCGCCTTCGACATCCGCGGCCATCCGCACAGCTTGTCCTTTCAATCTCAGTTCATCTCCGTGATCGCACTATAAATGGCTTGTTTAGCTAATTCACTTATAGCCACTTCGATTTTATTTATTCATTGATGTAACACTCTGGCGTTTGTTCAATTGGTAACGACCGTTACCGATTTGAATGGGTGAAATGTTTCAGGGTACTTATCCGTCCGAGACGCCTTTATTCTGCGCTCGTGACTTGGATTTGCACACTTTACGGATCAGACCTTCTTCGCGGCATAACGACTGAGCATTCGGCGGGCGGTCCGCCTGTCCCAGCTTACGGGGCCGCCCGTCCCGGTCGTTGTCTGCGATGAGCGCGAATCCGATCGAACAGCTGTCGGCGTCGTACCCCGTCGCCTTTATCCAGGCGCTGGGCCGCGTGCTTCAGAACGAAGGCGGCTTGAGCGATACGGCCGGCGATGAAGGCGGCGAGACGAAATATGGGATTTCCCGACGACAGTATCCTTCGCTGAATATCGCGGCCCTGACGCTGCCAGACGCCGCCGCGATTTACTATCGGGACTGGTGGATCAAGTTCAATTTCGGCGCGCTGGCCGGGACGATCGGCGCCAAGGCGTTCGACCTGTCCGTCAATATGGGGCCGCGCAGCGCGATCATTTGTCTGCAGCGCGCAATGCGCGCATGCGGCCACCAGATTCTCGACGACGGCGATCTGGGTCCCGTAACGATCATAGCGGCGCGTGTCATCGACGCTACCGCCCTGCTCGCCGCATTTCGTTCCGAGGCGGCCGGCCATTATCGGCTACTCACTGGAAGTGACGATGCCGGGGATCCGAATCATAGATTTCTAACCGGTTGGCTCAACCGGGCATACGAATAGGAAAGGAGAAACACATGCACGCAATAGTAGACAGTGAAATCGTGGTCGTCCTGGTATTTGGCGGTGGTTTTGTCGCGGGCACGATGCTGGGCCATCGTCTCGGCGCGCGAGTCGGCGCGATGGTATCGGCACTCGAAGCGCGGCTGCACGCAGTCGAGCAGATGCTGGGAATCGGCGCGGGATGCGTCCTTCCGAACGTACCGGCGGCGGCCGTGACGCCCGCGGCAGTCTCGACGTCATCGGCGGTCTCGGCGCCGAAGTCCTGAGCAACGTATCGCGGCTCTGAAAACTAATCCGGGGGGATGAACAGATGATCACGATTCTTATCTCGATGGTCACGAAATTATGGAAGCCCATGCTGATTGCGGGGATCATCGGCACGGCGCTCGTCTACCGCGAAGTCGTCGTGCATCAGCGTAATTCGGCGCGCGCAGAGCTCGTAAAGTCGGCAAGTCAGATTGCCGATCTGATCGCCAGCAATCAGCAGTTTCAGGCGGCGGTCGGCGAGTGCAACTCGAAAGTCGATTCGCTTCAGGCCGACTCTGAGCGGGCGCAGCAGGCACTCGCCGCCCAGGCCACGGTCGCCGCCGATCGCGCGGCCACCCTGGTGGCGACGGCAAATACCGCGGCGGCTGTGCTCGGCAAGGATCAAATCGATTCGAGCTGTAAGGGGGCAATTCAATGGGCAAATCAGCAGGGACCGGAGCTGGGCAGGTGGTAACCAAACGTTCGCGCCAAATTGCGGCACTCGCACTCCTCCACGCACTGGCGGGATGTGCCACCTGTCCACCGCCGGCCCCGCGGCCGGTCCGGGTTGAAGTCCCGATCATGACGCCAGTCTATTGCCCGCTCCCGGCGATGCAGCGGCCGACTCTGCCGGTTGCCGACCTCAGCGCCGACAGCAGTCCGGCCGACACCGTGCGGGCCTACGCCGAGTCGATCGTGATTCTGAAAGGCGCGGTCGCCCAGCGCGACGAGCTGATCGACGGATGCCGGCGTCCCGTTGCGAACCCGTCGGCATCGGATTCGTCCACTCTTCAACTGCCGCAGATGACGGTAGTGACTGTCCCATCGGTCACCGCAGTCGCGATCAAGTCAAAGTGAAGCTCTTCAGCGATATTCTGACGGGAAACGACAATCTCACTTATGACGCCGCGCGAGTAGTCGGTGTGATGGGCGCGGGCGCGTACGTAATTTTCTGGACTGCGGCGGTTTTTCATCTGGGCGTCTTCAGTGCGACGGACGCCGCCGCATATGGCACAGGACTCGGCCTGGTGATGGTCGCGATGGCCGGGGCTGTCCGGCTCAAACGGGACATGGAGCCCGAGCGCCCATGAACGCCGAAACGCTGGTGATCTCGCTGATCTGCTGCGGAGCGCTAGGTGGCCTCAACCTGGCGGCCGTGCGGTTCATCCTCAACCAGCATCAGGCGGGCGCGCATCAGAAACTCGAGGAGGTCCGGCGCGAGAGTCGTGAACATTCCCACGGCGTTGCCGGCGATCTCACTAAACTCAAAGCTGACCTGCCGCAAAATTACGTCAAGTGGGAAGACTGGATCCGGTTCGGCGCCTTAATCGACGCCCGACTCGACGCAATGCGCGAACAGGTCGAAGCCGTCAGAGAGAAGTTGCATGGATAATCTCAATCTTGAGCAGAAGCAGCGCGAGGAAGCTCGTTGGCGAATCCTCCGCGTGCTGGATGCGGGCCGTCCGGTGCCCGTTTCCGAATCGATCGTGTGGCGTGTAGTCAGCGAGATGAACATCCAGATGTCGCCGAACGCAATACGGCGCGAGCTCAGCTATCTGCGCGACCTCGGCCTGATCGAGCTGGTTGGCGAGGCAACCGAGAACTGGTTCGCACGGCTGACGGCGGCCGGCGTCGACGTGGTCGAATACACAGCGGCGGCGCCCGTGAGTATCGCGCGGCCGCGGAAGAGCTGGTAAACGGCCATGGCTGCGCGCAAGACAGCTTCGAAGGACAGCCGCGCCAAGGCCGCGGCACCGATCGATTCGGCCGCGCTGGCGGCGCAATTCGATAAGCGGGCGACTGACGGCGGCTTCGCCGATTACGCGACGCTCACCACGTGGCTGGCCAAGTCGGGCTACTCGATCGCCAAAGCCGGCAAGGCTGGCGACCGGCGGTCGCGCTTCGAACGCCGGCTCGACGAAATCCGCCTCGTGACCCGGCAGGCGCGCGACGTGGTGGCCGCCTTCCAAGATGGCGACGCCGAAATGAATGAGGCGCTATTGCGGCTGGTTCAGCAGCGCCTGTTCGAAATCTTGCGGACTTCACGCCGCGAGGATCTTAAACGCTTCAACCTGGGCGCACTTGCCCGCGCGGTGGCCGAGATGGGCCGCGCGTCGGTGCTGCAGAATCGCTGGCTGGCCGAGGTGCGCGAAAAGCTCACCGTCAAGGTCACCGGCGCCGACGCACGAGTCATAGAGGTCTCGCGCGAAGCTGGCCTGTCGGCGGAAGTCGAACAACGCATCCGCAACGCCCTGCTCGACATAACGGTGTGATGAATGAATTACGAATCAATTCTGCTGCCTTATCAACGTCGATGGATCGCCGACCGCGCGCAGGTCAAAGTCTGCGAAAAATCTCGCCGCGTGGGAATCACATGGACCGAAGCCGGCGACTGCGCGCTCGCCGCCGCCGCCCGCGACGGCATGGACACCTGGTACATCGGTTACAACAAGGACATGGCGCTCGAGTTCGTCGTCACGGCGGCGGAATGGGCCAAGCGGCTCTCGCGCGCTGCGGCGGAAGTCGAAGAGATCGTGGTGAACGACGAGCGGCGCGACATTCTCGCCTATCGCGTCAAGTTCGCCTCCGGACACAAGATAACCGCCCTGTCGTCGCGGCCTTCGAACCTGCGCGGCAAGCAGGGGCGCGCGGTGATCGACGAGGCCGCGTTTCACGGCGACCTGCAGGAACTGCTCAAGGCGGCGCTCGCCTTCACGATGTGGGGCGGCCTGGTGCGGATCATCTCGACTCACAACGGCGCCGACAGTGCATTCAATACGATGGTCGCCGACATCAGGGCGGGCCGCCTGCCCTACTCGCTCCATCGAACGACACTCGACGACGCGATCGGCGACGGCCTGTACAAAAAGATCTGCACGCGGCTTAAGCGGCCGTGGAGCGTCGAGAACGAAAAGCTCTGGCGCGACGAAATCGTCGAGTTCTACGGCGACAACGCCGACGAAGAACTATTCTGCGCGCCGCGCGCATCGTCGGGCGCGTTCCTGTCGACTCCGCTTATCGAAAGCCGGATGCGCCAGGCGAGCCCGGTCGTCCGCTGGGAGATGCCAGCGGATTTTGCGGGCCGTCCCGAGACGATTCGCAAAGGCGTGACGGACGACTGGTGCCGCGAGAATCTCGACCCCGTGCTCGCGCTGCTCGACCCGAATCTGATGACCTGCTTCGGCGAGGATTTCGGCCGGCTCGGCGACCTGACGGTAATCTGGCCGCTGCAGATCGAGCGGGGAATGAACCGGCGCACGCCGTTCGTGGTCGAGCTGCGCAACATCCCGTTCCGGCAGCAGGAGCAGGTTCTTTTCTATATCGCGGATCGGCTGCCGCGTTTCTTCGCCGGCGCCATGGATGCGCGCGGCAACGGCCAGTATCTCGCCGAAACTGCGATGCAGCGCTACGGCCAGCGAATCCGCCAGGTGATGCTGACGGTCGAATGGTACCGCGAGAACATGCCGCGTTTTCGCGCCGCATTCGAGGACGGCAATATAGAGATTCCGCGCGACGCCGACATCCTCGCCGACCATCGCATGCTCGTGATCGAAAAGGGCGTCGTCCACGTGGGTGATCGGCGCGAGCGCGACACCAACGGGCGTCCGCGCCACGGGGACTCAGCGATGGCCGCGGCGCTCGCGTACTTCGCTAGCCATCAGGATGTCGTCGAGTACGGTTACACCGGGGCGCGACGCGCGGCCAACTCCGGCGGGCCGTCGGCGATGCAAATGATGCCCGACCTGGCCGAGGATCGACCGCCGGGCGAACGGGCGCGTCCCTTCGGCGCTGGAGCGTGGTAGCGATGAAACTTTACGACGCATATGGGCGCGAGTTCGACGCGGCGCGGTTGCGCGACGAGCAGGCGACTCCGACTTTCGCTGGAATCCGCAACGTCTATGCCGCGATGCATCCCTCGGTCGGGCTCACGCCGCAGCGGCTCGCCGCGATTCTGCGCGAGGCCGAAAACGGCGACCCGTGGAACTACCTCGAACTCGCCGAAGAGATGGAAGAGAAGGATTTGCACTACCTGGCGGTGCTCTCGACGCGCAAGCAGGCGGTCGCGCAGCTCGAGCTGATCGTGCAGTCGGCATCCCACGACACCGAGGATGAAAAAGCGGCCGACCTGGTCCGCGAAATTCTCATCGATGGCACGATCGGCCTCGAGGGCGTGCTGTTCGGCATCCTCGACGCGATCGGCAAAGGATTTTCCGCGACCGAGATCATCTGGAACACGGAGGGCCGCACCTGGGTGCCCGAACGGCTGGCGTGGCGCGATCCGCGCTGGTTCATGTTCGACTGGGTGAGCGGCGAGCGGCTGCTGATGCGCACGCTCGACCCGCAGCAGGACGGCGAACCGCCACCGCCGCCGAGCGGGAGCCATTTTCGCGGCAACGGCGCTACCGACGCGATGGGCCGGCTGGCCGCGATGCAGCCGTTCACCACGCCGCTGTGGCCGTGCAAGTTTATCGTGCACGTGGCCGGCGCCAAGGCGGGTATCCCGATTCGCGGCGGGCTCGCGCGCGCGGCCGGATGGGCCTACCTCTTCAAGAACTATGCGTTGAAGGACTGGGTGACATTTACTGAAGTATTCGGCCAGCCGCTGCGAATTGGCAAGTACGGCCCCGGCGCGACGGACAATGACAAGCAGGTGCTGCTGAGCGCGGTCGCCAATATCGGCACCGACGCCGGCGCGATCATCCCGGATTCGATGATGATCGAATTTGCCGAGGCGCATCAGCAGGGCGGCGCCGACCTCTACCAGGGCTTCTGCGAGTACCTCGATCGGCAGGTCAGCAAGGCCGTGCTCGGCCAGACGTTGACGACCGAGATGCCGCGTGACGGCGGGGGATCGCGCGCCGCCGCGCAGGTTCACGATGCGGTGCGCCGCGACATCATGAGCTCCGACGCGCGCCGTCTTGCCGCCACGCTGACACGCGACCTGGTGCGGCCGATCGTCGATCTGAACTTCGGTCCGCGCCGGCGCTACCCGCGCATCGTCCTCGGCCTGCCCGACGACGCCGACGTCAGAAGCTTCGCCGATACGATCGCCGAACTGGCCGACCGCGGCCTGCGCGTCGGCCAGCGCACCGTGCTCGACAAGCTCGGTATCCCCGAGCCCTCGGCGGACGAGCCGGTGCTGTCACCGGCTCGCACGGCAGGGAATGCCGCGCCGGCGCTCAAATGACGCCGCCATATTGCTGACCGTGCCTACCCATTAGAGTCTTCCGCCGCCACCCCGCCCGCACTCCCGCCCCACAACGGGCGCGGCCCGCACCGGAACATCCCGGGCGGGCCGCGCTTCACGCCCAAATAATAATAAAATTCGGTTTTACGCAGAT